>Ga0306926_10000456_pt1 | contig 38069 bp, 29 predicted proteins | sample flu12Cox44000178_FD_203759 | JGI IMG/M metagenome (GOLD analysis project Ga0306926, IMG submission 203759) | Lab enrichment of tropical soil microbial communities from Luquillo Experimental Forest, Puerto Rico - flux8day.12C.oxic.44.000.178 (v2)... | ecosystem: Environmental > Terrestrial >...
TAAGGTTGGGTTAAGCATGAGCCGCGGCACGCGTTTGGGTGCTGCGTGTTGCGATTGCGCCACACATTCCGTTTCCCCTCTCCCTGCTACGCGGGGCGAGGGTGCCCGACCCTTAAGCGCGTTCACGCGCGTCCATAGCCCGTCGAAGACGGGCGTAAACGCCCTTAACGACGCGCTATGGCGAGGGCGGGTGAGGGGCAGCATCTTGCGCCCGCAAGGTTGTGTTTATTGATGCGCGTTGCCCCTCACCCGGCTCGCGCCTTTCGGCGCTCGCCATCCTCTCCCCGCTACGCGGGGCGAGGGTCGTGCGCTACGGCTGAAACTGGATGAAATTGGCGGAGCCGTCGCGCGCGATGCGCGCGGGGAGATCGACCTCCCACGACAAGTATTCGCGCATGGCCGCGGCGCGGTCACTCGGCCGCTCGTAGGGCTTGAGCCACGCGTCCACTGCCTCGTCCGCCATTCTGGGGTCATCGGCCGTGAGCGCATGCCCGGCGGCAAGCCACGCGGCGTTGCCGCCGTCGAGCGCGCGCACGGGACGATCGACGAGCGCACGCGCCTCCGCCGCCGCGCGGCCGGCGAGCACGCCATCCTCGCACGTGAGCACCAGCGTCCCCTGCAGCGGTATCTTGGCGAGCGCGCGTTCGAGCCGCGAGCGGATCGCAAACCAGGCGCCGGGAATGTGCGCCCTGAGATAGTCGCGGCTCAGCGAGAGATCGACGATCGTGGCTTGCCTGCGTGCCATCAGCGCGGCGAGCTCCTCGCAATCGAGGCGCAGCTCAGGAGGCGGCGGGTCGCCCAAGATCGGCGCTTCCGGCCGCGCGGTCTCGCCGCCCGCTTCCGCCAGCACGTACACGTCGCGCCAGCCCATCTGGCGCAGCCAGGACGCGGTCATCACCGCGCGCACCTCGGCGGGGTCGACAAGCACGATGCGCGCGCCGAGCGTGCCGACATATTGGTCCGTGGCCTGGACGAGCTGGCCGCCGGGAGCGGAGACGGCGCCCGCCACGTGGGCGGCGTCGTATTCGCGCGGATCGCGCACGTCGAAGAGATAGAGCGTGCGCGCATCGTCGGCGCGCCAGCGCGCGAGGGTGGCGAGATCGATGCGCGGAACGCCGAAGCGGCGTGCCACGCCCTCGGCGGCGGCTTTGGCCCAGGCAAGGCCGTCGCGCGAGACATCGGCTGCGCGGGCGCCCTTGCCGCTGTCGCAGGTAAAGCCGGCGAGCGTCCAGCCCATGGTGCCGTTGCGCAGCGCCACCACCTTGTTGGGCACGCCGGCGTTGATCAGCGACTGCGCCCCGATGATGCTGCGCGTGCGCCCCGCGCAATTGACCACCACCATGGTCTGCGGCGAGGGCGCGAGATCGCGGATGCGCAGCACCAGCTCCGCGCCCGGCACGTTGACGGCGGTGGGGATCGAGACGCGCTGGTATTCGTCGAACGGCCGGCTGTCGAGCACCACGATGTCGCTGCGCTCGCGCATGAGCCGCGCGAGCTCGCCGGCGTCGATGCTGGGCGTGGCGCTCGCGTGCTCGATGAACTCGCCGAACGCCTTGCTCGGCACGTTGACGCCGGAGAACAGTTCGAACCCGGCCTTAGCCCAGGCCGCAACGCCGCCGTCGAGCGCATGGAGGTTGGTGTAGCCGGCGCGCGCGAGGATATCGGCGGCGCGCTCGACGAGGCCATCGGCGTCGTCGCATAGCACGATGCGCGTGCCCCGCCGCGGCACCAGGCGGGCGAATTTGAGCTCGAGCCGGCTCAACGGCACCGAGCGCGCGAACAGGAGATGGCTTTGCGAGAAGATCAGCTCTTCGCGCAGGTCGACGATCGCCAGCTCCTGCCCGTCGGCGAGCATCGCCTTGAGGGCGGACGCGCTCAGCGGCTGTAAAGAAGTCGTCGTTTGCAAGCGTCGCCAAGTGGTTCAAGCCCGAGCAGCGGACTAGGTCTGCTCCCTCCCCCGTTTACGGGGGAGGGGTGGGGAGGGGGTACGCAAGCACGAATCTTTTTTCCGCCCCCTCCCTAGCCCTCCCCCGCGAGCGGGGGCGGGAACGGACCGTGATCGCGGCGCGGTTATCGATCAATACGCTCCTTCGCCGTGAGCCAAGTCACGTCGCCTGTTGCGGCGTCATCTGCTCGACCTTGCCCGAGGTGAGGTCGAAGCGCACGCGCTTGATCTTGTCGAGATTGGTGCCGGTCACCCGGACGAAGCGGGCGTGGTCGGGATAATCGATCGAATGGATGGTGCCGTCCTGATAGATGCCGGCGTGTCCCGGCAACAGGCGATACTTCTTGACCGGTTTGAGCTTGGCCTTTTCGGGATTGGCGCCGTCGTCCTCGCGCTCCCACTCGATCATGTCGGTGTAGTGCGTGGCTTGGCCGTAGATCGCCCACGACGCGCCGTGGTCGTGTGGGGGCGACACCCGAGCCTTGTCGTTGATATGGGCGAGGACCTGGAATCCGAGCTCCGGGTCCTCGTAGAGCACCTTCAAGCCGCGCGGCACTTGCTCGCCGCAATAGGTCTCGACGAAGGCCTTATTCGCGAGCAGCTGCTCGAGTTTGAGGCGAACCTGTTCGCGGCCCTTGGGCCCGCCGTCGCGGGCGAGAATGGCGCGGCAATCCGACACGAATTGATCGAGGTCGTAGGACATTGCTGCCTCCTGCGGACGACACGTGGCCTAGCTTCGCTCATCGTCCTGGCGAATGCCAGAGCTATGGGGCGTAGGTCGTGTCTCAGTTTGCATCTCAAGTCATGCTCTTCCGCTCGTCCCCGCGAAAGCGGGGACCCAGTCCTTGACCTGGATTCCCGCTTTCGCGGGAATGAGCGGAGTTTGCTGCGCGGTCGGAGGTCGTGAAGCCCAGCTCGGCGATGGCTTTATCCAAGGCTTGGCCGTCTTCGTCGGCGAGCGCGGCCTTGATCAGAGCTTCGAGCGTTGCGCCGGAATTGCTGCGGCCGAGCAAACGCGGGACCACGACGACGAGCTTGTCGAACTTGGCCTGGCCGCGTTCATGGGTCTCGCCATAGCCTTTGACCAGGCTTCGCATGCGCGCGATTTGCAGCGCGAGCGGATAATCCGCGCGCGCGGTCGCCGCCACCAGGTTGAGCCAATTCGCCAGCGCGGCTTGCTCCGTGGCGAAGCGCAGCGAGCGGCGGCGCAGCGGCTTGAGCTTCGCGAGCGCGTAAAGCAGCAGGAAGCCGCCGATCGACGTCGTCTTGACGACCTTTCCCTTGCGCGTGGCGCGATCGACCAAGCCGCGCGCCCAAGGCGTGCGCAGGAGCCAGCGTCCGAGCGCGGCCGGCAGCGTATCCGCGATCTCTTGCGTGCGAGGATGAAAGAATTCGGCGATTTGGAGAATTTGTCCGTCCTTGATCTGCGCTTCCTCGCGCACGCGCGCGAAGCGGCTCGATCGAATCTTCAGATCTGCGACGCGGATCGTGTCCTCATAGGCCATGCCGAGCGCGAGTTGGCGCGCGGTTTCCGCGAGCAGCCGCCCGGAGCCGTCGCCGGGTTGGCGCTCGATGTCTTGGAAGCGGGCGAGCCGCGCCAGAAAATGCCGCGCGTAGCCGGTGTCCTGATAGTCGTCGAGCCGCGTGATGGCGGCAATCACGATCGCGCGCGCGTCCCCGGAAAAGTCGCGCGCGGCAGCGTCCACGAGGTCGCGGACCGCGCGCGAGGCCTCGCGCGCACCGCCCTCGAGGGATGCGGCCGCGGGAACCGCCGTTTGCCCCCCATGCGCGGCCTCGAAGCCCGCGGCAAACGCGGCGAGGCTGCTGTTGACCCCAACCTGGCCGCGGCGGATCGCCGCCTCGAACGCCGCGCGCGGGAAGGGGAGCGCGCCGGATCCGGCGAGCGCGCCAAACAGCACCGCGCTCAAGACGCTTCCCGTCGCGTCCGCAAGCGCCGCCATGTCGAACGCCACCAGCGCGCGCGCGGCGTCGCGGCAGCCGGTGAGCAGCGCCGCCGCGTCCTCGCGGCCGTCGGCGAGCGCGATCTTCTCGGTCATGGCGAAGACGCGGTGAGTGGAGGCGATGAGCAACGTTTTTTCCGGCGTGACGAAGCCGCGCTCGACCGCGCGCGCGGCCTCCATCAGCTCGGAGGCGAGCACCACGTCGACGTCGCCCGGCACCGGCATCAGCGCGAGCACCGGTTCGCGCCCATCGGCCTGCGCCTTGGGAAACAACTCGACGTAATAGACGGTCGCGCCGGTGCGCTGCGCGACGCCCGGCACCGAGGTCGCCTGCGCGAGATAGCCGCCGTGCTGGCCGAGATCGACGATCCAGTCCGCCAGCACGCCGCCGCCCTCGCCGCCGAGCGCAACCACAGCGATGGTGATCGGCCGCACCTCGGCTTGCGTCTGCCCGTGGGCGTCCATCGGCGCCGTCAAGCCGCGGCGAGGCGCCCGTCGATGCGCCGTTGCAGCCAACCGATCACGGCGCCGCGGACTTTGTCCTTCAGCCGGTCCCAGGGTCCGGGATTGGCGATGATCGTGGCGCGGTAGAACGATGGGCAAAGCACGGCCGCGTGCGCGACCTCGCCGCACAGCCCGCAGCCGACGCAGGAATTGATCACCTTGGTCACCGGCTCGCGCCGCAGCGGGTCGGGGTTGGGCGCGAGCGTGAGCGACGGGCACCCCGACAACCGAATGCAGGAATGGTCGCCGGTGCAGGTGTCCGGATCGACGCCGAAGCGCTCGCGCACCATGCGCTCGCCGCGTTCCAGCCGCTTGCGCATGAGCGGCCGCACGCGGCGCTCCTTGTTGAGCATGCATTCGGACTGGGCGATGATGACCTTGGGGCCTTTGACCGCCGTGGTGAGCGCCTCCTTGAGCGCATCGCGCATCTTGCCGACGTCATAGGTGCGCGTGATGGTGCGCACCCAGTTGACGCCGACGCCGCGCACGGCTTTCTCGATCGGGTTCTTGGTCGCGCGCATGCTGTTGTCGGCGGCGGAGGACGGCACGTCCTGCCCGCCGGTCGCCGCCGCGTAGCCGTTGTCGACCACGATCAGGACGTTGTCGCTCTTGTTGAAGACGGCATTGCCCACGCTCGAGGCGAGCCCGTTGTGCCAGAAGCCGCCGTCGCCGACGAGCGCGATGGCGCGCTTGCCCGCCGCCACGTTGAACGCGGCCGCGCCCGCGCCGCCCAACCCATACCCCATCGTGGAATTGCCGAGGTTGAACGGCGGCAGGATCGAGAACAGGTGGCAACCGATGTCGCAGCTCACGTGATGGGGCCCGAGCTCGCGCTCGATGAGCTTCATGGCGGCGAAGATCGGCCGTTCGGGGCAGCCGGTGCAAAACGAGGGCGGGCGGCCGTGCACCTTTCCCGCGACCGCCTGCCGGCCCTTTGCCAGGCGCTCGGACTGCAACGACGAAGCGATGGAGGTGCGGCCATCGGCGAGCAAATCACCGCGATAGGCCGCGATGAATTTCCGCACGCCCCCCTTCATGACGGCGCCGGTATATTCGCCCGCCATCGGCAACATGCTCTTTCCCTCGACGCGGGTCGCAACGTCGGCGCGGCGCAGGATCGTATTCACCGCCTGCTCGATGAATTCGGGCTGACCCTCCTCGATGATCAGAATCGCTTTTTTCCCCGCGCAGAAGCGGACGAGCTCGGCGTCGATCAGCGGATAGGTGACGTTGAGCACATAGAGCGGAACGCGGCTATTGCCGAACACGTCGGCGAGCCCGAGGATTTCGAGCGCGCGCAGCGCGGTATTGTACATGCCGCCCTGCATGACGATGCCGATGTCGTCGGCCTCGCCATCGAACACCTCGTTGAGCTTGTGCTCTTCGATGAAGCGCACGGCGGCCGGCCAGCGCTTCTCGATCTTTTCCCGCTCGTGCAGGTAGCTCGCGGGCGGCAGCACGACGCGGTTGGGGTCGCGCACGGGGCGCTCGAGCGCGTCCTTGAGCGTGAAGGCCCCGCGCGCATTGTCGCGTGCGGTGAAGCTGCCGTAGACGTGGCAGGCGCGGATGCGCAGCTCCAGCATGACAGGAGTGTTGGAGACCTCCGATAACTCGAAGCCGGCCTCGACCGCGCGCACGATCGACGGCAGGTTCGGGCGCGGGTCGAGCAGCCAGATCTGCGACTTCATCGCAAACGCGTGGCTGCGCTCCTGCATGATCGAGGAGCCCTCGCCGTAGTCCTCGCCGACGATGATCAGCGCGCCGCCGGTGACGCCGCTCGAGGCGAGGTTGGCGAGCGCGTCGGAGGCGACGTTGGTGCCCACCGTCGATTTGAAGGTCGCGGCGCCGCGCAGCGGGTAATTGATCGAGGCCGCGAGCGCGGCGGCGGCGGCGGCTTCGTTGGCGCTCGCCTCGAAACGGATGCCGAGATCGCGCAGCACGTCGTCGGCATCGGCGAGCACGTCGACAAGGTGGGAGATCGGCGCGCCCTGGTAGCCGGAGACGTAGGACACGCCGGACTGCAGCAGCGCCTTGGTGACGGCGAGAATGCCTTCGCCGCGGAATTCCTCCCCGGCGCCGAGCCGAAGCTTCGCGACCTCGCTTTTGAACGAGCGTTCTGCCATCCGCGTCCCTTTGCGTCCTCCGCCGCGAGCCCTTCAATGTGGCCCGCAATTGACTCAACTCCACGCCACCGCGATTATATTTGAAAGAAACCATCATCAATAGGCTCTCTGGCTCGGAGAGGGGAAAACCATGCGCTCCACCTTCATCGCCGGCGCGGTCGTGATCGCGGCGGCATCGGCGGCATCGCCCCAGGAGGTCACCCTGCGCGCGGTTTCCGCCTTTGCCGAAAACACCACCTATTCGCGCGGCTTCGAGCGCTTCATCGAGCGCGTGAATGGGGCAGGCAAGGGCGTCCTTCAGATCAACTACATCGGCGGACCGAAAGCCATGCCGCCGTTCGAGGTCGGGAACGCGCTCAAATCCGGGGTTGTCGATATCGCGAACTCGACCGGGGCTTTCTACACCAATGTGATGCCCGAGGCCGATTCCTGGAAGCTGACCGAACGGCCCATGTCCGAGCTGCGCAAAAACGGCGGCTACGACTACATGTCGCAGCTCTATGCCGAGAAGATGAACGCGATTTTCCTGGCGCGCCACGTCGATGGAAATCCATTTCACCTCTATCTCAACAAGCCGATCGCGAAGGCCGATCTCAGCGGCCTCAAGATCCGCATCACTCCGGTCTACCGCGATTTTTTCCAGGCGCTCGGAGCGACGGTTGTTCAGACCGCGCCCGGCGAGGTTTATACGGCGCTCGAGCGGGGGGTCGTTGACGGATACGGCTGGCCGATCACCGGCATCTTCGATCTCGGCTGGCACGAGAAGACGAAATATCGCGTCGATCCCGGCTTCTACACCGCCGAAGTGTCGATCCTGGTGAACAAATCCACCTGGGACAGGCTCACCGATGCTCAGCGCGATCTTCTGCGCAAGGCGGGAGAGCAAGCGGAAGGAGCCGCGGTCGCGATTTTCGCCGAAGAAAACGCCAAGGACACCAAACGCCAGGCCGACGCCGGCATTCAGACGATCAAGCTCGAGGGCGCCGAGGGAAAATTGTATCGCGACAAGGCCTATGAAGCCGGCTGGGCGGGGGTCATCCGCCAGAGCCCGCAACATGGCGCAAAGTTGAAGGAGTTCTTCGCCAAGTCCAACTAGCGTGGCGATCGACGGAGCCGTCCCGGCATGGCGAGACTGTCGCACTGGTACAGTCGCCTGCTCGAAGCCTTGATGCTGCTGGCGTGCCTCTTGCTCTTGACGATGACCTTGCTGATCGGCGCCGATGTGCTGCTGCGCAACATCGGTCTGGGCGGCATCGCGCCGAGCAATGAGATATCCGAGGACATCATCTATCTTTTGACGCTCTTTGCTGCTCCCGGCCTGTTGCGGCAAGGACAGCACATCCGCATCGACATCGTGCTGCGCGCGCTGCCCGCCAAGGTTGGGTGGCTGCTCGAATGGCTCAGCGACGTTCTCGGCGTGATTTGCTGCCTCTACTTCGTCTGGTACGGAACGCGCGTTGCGGTGGCAAGCTTCGAGGCCGGCGCGCTTTCGATCAAGACGCTGATCATCCCGGAATGGTGGCTGCTCGCGCCGATGCCGCTGACCTTCGTGTTGCTCAGCGTCGAGTTTCTCTTTCGCATGCATCGTCTGGCCCTGGCCGAGCGTCGGCCCCGGGACGATGCGGTGTCCGCGTCCTAGGGGAGCCGATATGTCCTGGCAGCTCGCCTCGCTGCTGCTTCTCGGCGGCTCCACGGTGCTTCTGTTCATCGGCCTGCCGGTCGCCTTCGCTTTCATGGCGATCAATATCGTCGGGGCGATCTTGTTTCTCGGCGGCGATGCGGGCTTAAGCCAAATGCTCAGGAACAGCGCCGCGGCGGTGATCAATTTTTCGCTGACGCCAATTCCGCTGTTCGTGCTGATGGGCGAGGTCCTCTTCCATACCGGGCTCGCCCTCAAGGTGATCGATGGAATCGAGCGCTTGGTCCGTCAGGTCCCGGGACGGCTCGCAGTCGTCGCGGTGGTCGCGGGCACGGTGTTCTCGGCCATCTCGGGCTCGACCATCGCGACCACCGCCATGCTGGGGTCGTTGATGCTGCCGGTCATGCTGTCGCGCGGCTACAACCCGGTGCTGGCGACGGGACCGATCATGGCGATCGGCGCGGTCGACATGCTGATCCCGCCGTCCGCGCTCACCGTGCTGCTCGGCAGCCTGTCCGGGATTTCGATTTCGAAGCTGCTGATCGGCGGCGTCGTTCCGGGGCTGATGCTCAGCGTCGCATTCGTCGGCTACATCATCGTGCGCGCGACGGCGAATCCGGCGCTGGCGCCGGCGACCGTGGTCGAGGAGAGATCGGGTTGGGCGAGGTACGAGCTGCTGGTGCTCTACGTGCTGCCGCTCGTCTCGATCTTCGTGGTGGTCATCGGCGCGATGTCGGGCGGCATTGCAACGCCGACGGAGTCCGCCGCGCTGGGGGCGCTCGCCACCATGGCGCTTGCCGCCGCCTATCGCTCGTTGAGTTTCGACGCGCTGCTCAAAGCATTGCGGGGCACCGTCGGGATTTCGGCGATGATCCTCTTCATCATCCTCGGCGCTACGACCTTCTCGCAAATCTTGAGCTTTTCAGGGTCGACCGAAGGCATCGTTTCAAACATCCTGGGCGGCGGGCTCACCCCCTTTGCGATCCTCGCCGGAATGATGCTGCTGTTGATCTTTCTCGGCATTTTTGTCGACCAGGTCAGCATGATGCTCATCACCTTGCCGGTGTTCATGCCGATCGTTCAGCGCCTCGGTATCGACCTCATCTGGTTTGGCGTTCTCTACCTGATCTGCATGCAGCTCGGCCTGCTGCTGCCGCCGCACGGACTTCTGCTGATGACGATGAAGGGCGTCGCGCCCAAGGAAGTCACGATGGCGCACATTTTTCGGGCGGTCGTGCCCTATGTCGCGATGAGCCTCGTGCTGCTGGTCATCATCATCATGGTTCCGGCGATCGCGACTTGGCTGCCGAACGTGCTGGGCTGACGTCGCCATCGGGCGGAGGGGAGGCGGCGCTACGGCAGCACCGCCGTCGCCTCGATCTCGAGGCGCGCCTCGGGCTCGACCAGGCGACTGACCTCGACCACCGCCATGGCCGGGAAATGCCGGCCCATGACCTCGCGATAGGCGGCGCCGAGGGCGGGAAGGTCGGCGAGATATTCATCCATGTCGCGCACGTACCAGGTCAGGCGGACGATGTGGCGCGGCGAGGCGCCCGCTTGCGCCAGCACCGCGGCGATGTTCTCGAGCGCCTGCTTCATCTGCGCCACGAACCCCGCGGCGAAGCGGCCTTGCTTGTCCTGGCCGATCATGCCGCCGACGAACACCATTTCGCCACGCGCGCGGATGCCGTTGGCGAAACCCCTCGGCTGCGGCCAGTCGGGGGGCTGCAGCACCGTGTGGGGCGCGCCGTCATCGGGCGATCCGCGGGTCGAGCTTTCTGCCACTGTAGTCTCCCTATAGGTCCACGTCATTGCCGGGCATAGCGCGTCGGAAGACGCGCGTGAACGCGCTTGTGACCCGGCAATCCATCTCTTCGCAAAGAGTCCTTACGAAGAGGATGGACCACCCGACCTCGGGTTTACCCGAGTTCGGGCGCTTTGAATGCGCAAGTCGGACAAATCCGACTTGCGTGGTCAAGCCCGCGGGTGACGGGAAGACGTTTCTGCGACGGAATAAGATGGGTTCGAGCACGCATCATGACGCGAGCTTGTGCGACGCCGTGTCGGCCGCCATGCGGCGAAGCTCGAAGCGCTGCAGCTTGCCGGTTTGGGTGCGCGGCAATTGGGCGACGTACTCGATGGTGCGGGGATATTTGTAAGGCGCGATGGTGGCCTTGACGTGATCCTGCAGGGACTTGGTCGCGGCCGCATCGCCGCTATGGCCCGGCCGCAGCACGACATAGGCCTTGACGATCTGCCCGCGCTCCTCGTCGGGCGCTCCCACCACGCCGCATTCGGCGACCGCTGGATGCTCGAGCAGCGCCGCCTCGACTTCCGGACCGGCGATGTTGTAGCCCGACGAAACGATCATGTCGTCGGAGCGCGCCTGGTACCAGAAATAGCCGTCGGCATCCATGAGGTAGGTGTCGCCGGTGATGTTCCAGCCGTCCTGCACGTATTGGCGCTGGCGTTTGTCGGCGAGATAGCGGCACCCCGTCGGCCCGCGCACGGCGAGGCGGCCGATGGTGTTAGGCGCAACCTCCTTGCCCTGCGCGTCGACCACGCGCGCCTCGTAGCCCGGCACAGGCTTGCCGGTCGCGCCCGGGCGAATCTCGTGCTCGGGGGAGCCGATGAAGATGTGCAGCATTTCGGTCGCGCCGATGCCGTCGAGGATCTTGATGCCGGTGGCGGCGAGCCAGGCGTCGAACGTCGCCTTGGGCAAGGCTTCGCCGGCCGACACGCATTTGCGCAGCGAGGAAACGTCGTGCGCGGCGAGCTTCGCCAGCATCGCGCGATAGGCCGTGGGCGCGGTGAAAGCGACGGTAGCGCCGAACTTGGCGATGGCGGCGAGCAGGTCGTCGGGGGATGCCTTTTCGATGAGGATCGACGCCGCGCCGACGCGCAGCGGAAACAAGACGAGCCCGCCGAGCCCGAAGGTGAAGGCGAGCGGCGGCGAGCCGATGAAGCGATCCTGCGCATCGGCGCACAGCACGTGGCGCCCGTAGCTGTCGCAGGTCGCAAGCATATCGCGGTGGAAATGCATGGTGCCCTTGGGCTCGCCGGTCGTCCCCGACGTGAAGCCGATGAGGCACACGTCGTCGCCGGCGGTATCGCAGGGGACGAAGGTCTCGTAGCCCGGCGTTGCCATCAGCGCTTCGAGCGCATCGGCCGCGCCGCCGCCCCAATAGACGACGCGCTCGAGATCGCCCGCCAGCGCGCGGGCCTTCTCCATCTCCTCGGCCAGCCGGTGATCGCAGAGCGCGAGGCGGATTTTCGCTTTGGCAATCGGGTAGGCGATCTCCTTGGCGCGCAAGAGCGGCATGGTCGCGACCACGACGCCGCCGGCCTTGATGACGGCGAGATAGGCCGCCACCATCATCGGGCTGTTCGGCCCCCGCAGCAGCACGCGATGGCCGGCGACCATGCCGAGCCTGCGCGTAAGCACGTTGGCGATGCGGTTCACGCGCTCGGCCAGTTGCGCGTAGGTCAGGGCTTCCCCCGGCGAGATCAGGCACGGCCGGTCGCCGCCACCGGCCGCAACCCAGTGGTCGAGCAACTCGACCACGCAATTCATCCGCTCGGGATATTTCAACTCCGGCAGCTCGAACAGGAAGTCCGGCCATTGCGCACGCGGAGGCAAGTTGTCGCGCGCGAAGGTGTCGAGATGCGCGGTCATGGCTATCGCTCCTCGCCAAAATCCATCCTACGCAACGCCACCCGCACTCCTCCCGATGTCGCGTCACTCCGCCGCGAGCGCCGATTTGCCCGTCCGGTTCTTCAATAGCTCGCGCGCGATCACCACCTTCTGCACCTCGGTCGCGCCTTCGTAGATGCGCAGCGCCCGGATCTCGCGGTAGAGCTCTTCGACCTTGACGCCCTTGGTGATGCCGAGGCCGCCGTGGAGCTGCACGGCGCGATCGATCACGCGTTGCGCCGCCTCGGTCGCGAACATTTTCGCCATAGCCGCCTCGCGGGTGACGCGCGCGGCGCCTTGGTCCTTGGTCCAGGCGGCGCGATAGACGAGCAGGGCCGATGCGTCGACCTCGCTCGCGCTCTCCGCGATGGCGCCCTGCGTGAGCTGCAGCTCGGCGAGCGGCGCGCCGAAGAGCTTGCGGCTCGCCGCGCGCTCTACGGTCTCATGCAACGCGCGGCGGGCGAAGCCGAGCGCGGCGGCGCCCACGGTCGAGCGGAACACGTCGAGCGTCGCCATCGCGACCTTGAAGCCGTCGCCCGCCTCGCCCAGGCGGTTGGCCAGCGGCACCCGCACGCCCTCGAACCGCAGCGTTGCGAGCGGGTGCGGCGCGATGACCTCGATGCGCTCGGTCACGCTCAGTCCGGGCGTCGCGGCATCGACCACGAACGCCGAGAGTCCCCTGGCGCCGGCCCCTTCGCCGGTGCGCACGAAGACGACGTAGTGATCGGCGATGCCACCGTTCGAGATCCAGGTCTTGGTGCCATCGATGCGCAAGTGCGACGGCCCATCCGGCTTCGCCGTCGCCGCCAGCGCGGCGACGTCGGAGCCCGCTTCCGGCTCCGACAGCGCGAAGGCCGCGATGGCGCGGCCGTCGCGCACCGGCGGCAGATAGCGTGCCTTGAGCGCCGCCGAGCCGAACAGCGAGATCGAGGCGGTGCCCAAGCCCTGCATGGCGAAGGCGAAGTCCGAGAGCCCATCACGGAACGCCAAAATGTCGCGGGCAAGACAGAGCGTGCGCACGTCGAGGGCGCGATGAAGGCCGCCGTGTTCGGCCGGCACCACCGCCTTGAGGAAGCCTCCCTCGCCGAGCGCCTTCACCCGCGCGCGGCAGGCGGCGTCGAGGTCGTCGTGCGGCAGTGCGGTAAGCGTGGCATCGGCCCAGCGTGCGAGCGCTTGGGCGAAGCGGCGATGGCCATCGTCGAAAAACGGCCAGCTCAGCGTTTCCTCGAGGCCCATCTCAATTGCCCTCGAATACCGGCTTCTGCTTGGCGGCGAAGGCGCGGAACGCGCGCCCAAAGTCCTCGGTCTCCATGCACAGGGCCTGGGCGATCGCCTCGGCCTCGATGGCGCTCTCGACCGACATCGCCCATTCCATATCGAGCATGCGCTTGGTCATGGCATTGGCGAAAGTAGGCCCGGTGGCAAGTTCGGCGGCGAGCTGCTGCGCCTGGGCGAGCACGGTGTCGGGTGGGGCGAGCCGGTTGAAGAAGCCCCAGCGTTCCGCCTCCTCGCCGCCGAGCACGCGGCCGGTATAGAGCAGTTCGGCCGCGCGGCCCGCGCCGATAAGGCGCGGCAGGATCGCGCAGGCCCCCATGTCGCAGCCGGCCAAGCCCACGCGGTTGAAGAGAAACGCCACTTTGGCGCCCGGTGTTCCCAGCCGCATGTCGCTGGCCATGGCCAAGATCGCGCCGGCGCCGGCGCACACGCCGTCGACGGCGGCGATGATCGGTTGTGGGCACGCGCGCATGGCCTTGACCACCTCGCCGGTCATACGGGTGAAATCGAGGAGCTGCGCCGCCCCCATCTCGACGAGCGGCTTGATGATCTCGAACACGTCGCCGCCGGAGCAGAAATTGCCGCCGGCGCCGGTGATGACGAACGCCTTGACGGCTTTCTCCTTGGCGGCCGCGCGGAAGAGATCGACGATCTCGGCGTAGCTGTCGAAGGTGAGCGGGTTTTTCTTGTCGGGCCGGTCGAGCGTGATGGTGGCGACTTTGCCGTCGACCGCAAGGCGAATGTGGCGCGCCTTGTAGTCCGCGAGCGGCAGGGCGACCGGGTTGGCTGCGCTCATCGCGGCGCTCCGTTGCCGATGGCCTTGCGCGCCGACGCCTTGGTCTTGGCCAAGAGCCGCATCAGCGTCTCGATGTCGTCGGCGGAAAGGTCGGCGAGCATGTCTCCGATCCAATCGCCGTTCGCGCGCGCCATGGCGCGGAAGAAGCGGCGTCCCTCGGCGGTCAGGCTCACGAGCTGCGCGCGGCGATCCTTGGGCGAGGGCCGGCGGCTGACCAGCCCCTGCTCGAGCAGCCGGTCGACCAGGCCGGTGACGTTGCCGTTGGACACCATCATGCGTTGCGACAGCTCGCCCAGGGTCATCGCCTTCGGCGCGCGGTAAAGCTGCGCCATCAGATCGAAACGCGGCAGCGTGACGTCGAAGCTGTCGCGCAGCCGCCGGCGGACCTCGCTCTCGATCACCTCCTTGCAGGCGAACAGCCGCAGCCACAGGCGCAGCTCGTCCTTGTGATCGTGCGGCCGCTCCGCGACCTTAGTCTCCGCGTCGAGCGGCATGGTGCGCTCTTGCATCACATCTCCCCGCCTGCGATCGCGAGCGTCGTGCCGGTGACCGCCGCGGCCTCCGGCGAGCAAAGGTACACCACGGCGGCGGCGACTTCCTCCGGCCGGATCAGGCGGCCGATCGGGGCGTCCTTCGCGTATTCGGCGAGCACGTCCGCCTGCGCGCGGCCGGTCTTGGCGGCGACGCGCTCGATGCTGTCGCGCACGAGCTCGGTGTCGGTATAGCCGGGGCAAACCGCGTTGACCGTGACCCCGCGCGCCGCGGTCTCGGCGGCGAGCGCGCGCGTCAAGCCCACGAGCGCGTGTTTTGCGGCGCAATAGGCGCTGATATAGGCGTAGCCTCTGAGCCCGGCGGTCGAGGCCACGTTGACGATGCGGCCGAAGCCGCGCTCGATCATGCCCGGCAGCACCGCCTGGGTCGCATAGACCGCGCCCATCAGGTGCACGTTCCACATGGCGCGGAAGACCGAGGGATCGGCCTTGATAAAGGGGCCGGATTCGACCGAGCCGGCATTGTTGATGAGGATGGCGATCGGGCCGCGCGCCGCCTCGGCCGCCGTCACCTGCCGCTTGACCTCGACCACGTCGGTGACGTCGGCGACGCCGCATCCCGCGGCCTCGCCGGCGGCGACCGCCTCGCGCAGCGGCGCTTCGGTGCGTCCGATCACGGTCACCGCGGCGCCGGCGCGGGCGAGCGCGGCGGCGACCGCGCGGCCGATGCCGCGCCCGCCGCCGGTCACGAAAGCATGCTTGCCCGCAAGCGCCATGGCCTCGTCTCTGGGCGGCCGGGGAATCGCCGCCGGACAACTTATTTTAAGCTTAAAATTTTCAAGCTTCAAGCTTGTCGGCGGGATGTTTTAAGCCTAAAATAAATCCTGCCGCCCGCCGTGCATCGATTCGCGGCGGGCGCGGCGGAGGCGTGGGATGAAGGTTCACGTCATCGGCGGCGGCCCGGCCGGCCTCTACTTCGCGATCCTCGCGAAGAAGGCCTGGCCGCAGACGCGCATCACCGTGTTCGAGCGCAACCGGCCCGACGACACCTTCGGCTTCGGCGTCGTGTTCTCGGACGAGACGCTCGACACCTTCGAGGTGTACGACCGCGAGAGCTATCGCGCCATCGTCGGCCACTTCGCCTATTGGGACGACATCGAAATCCATTTCCGTGGGACGACGCACCGCATCGGCGGCAACGGGTTCTGCGGGTGCTCGCGCGGCACGCTGTTGAAGATTTTGGGCCGGCGCGCGCGCTCGCTCGGCGTCGAGATCAGGTACCAGTCCGAGATCTCGCCGCTCGATCCCGTCACCCGTGACGCCGATCTCGTGGTGGTCGCCGACGGCATCAATTCGCGCATGCGCGAGGCCTTCGCCGGGAAATTCAAGCCGAGCGTGGACCTGCGGCCCAACTTCTTCTCCTGGATGGGCTCGACGCGGCCGTTCGACGCCTTCACCTTCTTCTTCCGCGAGACGGAGCACGGCATCTTCATCGGCCATTGCTACCAATATGAGCCGCAGCGCTCGACCTGGATCACCGAGACCGATCCGGCGACCTTCGCGCGCGCCGGCCTCGACCAGCTCGACGAGGCCGCGTCGGCGCGGTTCGTCGAAGGCTTGTTCGCAAAAGAGCTGCAAGGCCATCGGCTGATCACCAACCGCTCGATCTGGCGCAATTTCCCCACCATCCGCTGCGAGCGCTGGGTCGCCGACAACATGGTGCTGCTCGGCGATGCCAAGGCGACCGCGCATTTCTCCATCGGCTCCGGCACCAAGCTCGCGATGGAGGACGGGATCGCGCTTTACGAGGCGTTCCGCTCGACCGGCGGACGCGATGTTGCGGCCGCGCTCGCGCAGTTCGAGAGCCAGCGGCGCGAGGAGGTGGAGAAGACCCAGCACTCGGCCGACGTCTCACTCGTTTGGTTCGAGCACGTCGATCGTTTTTGGAACATGGACCCGACCCGCTTCGCCTTCGGCCTGATGACGCGCTCCAAGGCCATCACCTACGACAACCTCGCGCTGCGCGCGCCCGAATTCGTCAAGCAGGCGGACCGGGTGGTCGCCCGCGACGTGCGCGCGCTCGGTTTTGACGCCGACACCTCGCAGCCGCTGGCGCCGATGTTCCAGCCGCTCCGGCTGCGCTCCCTCGCGCTCGAGAACCGCGTCGTGGTGTCGCCGATGTGTCAATACTCCTCGCAAGACGGCATGCCCAACGATTGGCACCTCGTCCACTACGGCTCGCGCGCGATCGGCGGCGCCGGCTTGATGTTCACCGAGATGACCGACGTGTCGAGGGAGGCCCGCATCTCGCTGGGCTGCGCCGGCATGTACAGCGACGCGCACGAGGCCGCGTGGAAGCGCATCGTCGATTTCGTGCACGCGCAGTCGCACACCAAGTTCTGCCTGCAGCTCGGCCATGCCGGCCGCAAGGGCGCGACCAAGCTGATGTGGGAGGGCATCGACGAGCCGCTCCCCGAGGGCGCGTGGCCGATCGTCTCGGCGTCGCCGTTGCCCTATTTCCCCTACAGCGCGGTTCCGCGCGAGATGACCCGCGCCGACATGGACCAAGCGATCGCCGATTACGTCGCCGCGACCGAGCGCGGCCATCGCGCCGGCTTCGACATGGTGGAGATGCACGCGGCCCACGGCTATCTGCTCGCGAGCTTCATCTCGCCGCTCACCAACGCGCGCAGCGACGAATACGGCGGCAGCCTCGAAAACCGCCTGCGCTTCCCGCTCGAGGTCTTTCGCGCCATGCGCGCCGCCTGGCCCGACGAGAAGCCGATGTCGGTGCGCATTTCGGCGACGGACTGGGTGGATGGCGGGCTCACGGGCGATGACGCCGTCGAGGTCGCGCGCGCGTTCGCGCAGGCCGGTTGCGATCTCATCGACGTGTCGACCGGACAAACCGTCGCGGACGCGCAGCCCGTCTTCGGCCGCATGTTCCAGACGCCGTTCTCCGATCAGATCCGCAACGAGGCCTCGCTGGCGACCATGTGCGTCGGCGCGATCACGACCGCCGACCAGGTCAACACCATCATCGCCGCCGGCCGCGCCGATCTCGTCGCGCTGGCGCGCCCGCACTTGGTCGACCCGTACTTCGCTATGAAGGCGGCGGCCTGGTACGGCGCCCCGGGCATCCATTGTCCGCCGCAATATCTCGCCGGCAAGGAGCAGATCTTCCGCAACAGCGCCCGCGACCGCGACGAGCTTCAGCACTTGCGGCTCAAGGCCAAGCCCAAGGGGCACCGCGACACCTGGAAGGAGGCGGCGGAGTAGCGCTGGTATTGAGATTTCGAGCCGCACGTGAGAACTTTGAGCGACGCCGGAATCCAAAAACGTCATTGCCGGGCTTGACCCGGCAATCCATCCTTCTTCGTAAGATTGTCTTGCAAAGAAGATGGATGCCCGGGTCAAGCCCGGGCATGACGGATCGGCGATTTCATGCCGATTAACGTGAGGCTACAGGAGGCGTCCCATGCACGAAGCGTTGAACCACGCCAAGCTCGCGATGCTCTTCCGCAAGGAATTCGAGCTTTGCAACGTGCGCAAGGGCGAGACCATCGTGCTGCTGAGCGATCTTGGGGCGCGGCGCGATTACGTCGCCGCGGCCTTCGCCGCGGCCGAGGAGTTCGGCGCCGACGCCTACGAGATGTGCGTCAACGCCATGCCGTCGTGGACCAAGGTCGGGGTCGAGACCGTGGGACGCTGCAAGGGCACGCTCGAGGCGATCAAGGCGGCCGACATGCTGGTCTGTCTCCACATTCCCTTGTTCACGCGCTGGCTCAAGGAGGCGCGCGACGCCGGCACGCGGGTGCTCATGATCATCGACGGTCCCGACGAGCTCGAGACGCTGATGGCGCCCCCCGGCCTCAAGGAGGCGGTGGAATACGCCGGCGAGCGGCTGCAACGCGCCAAGACCATGCGCATCACGCGTCCTGGGGGCACCGACCTCACGGTCAAGCTCGGCGAATACCCGACCATGATTCAATACGGATACGCGGAGAAGCCCGGCCGCTTCGACCACTGGGGCGCCGGCCACGTGCATACCTTTCCGAACGAAGGCTCGGCCAACGGCACCGTGGTCTTCGCCCCCGGCGACATCATCGTGCTGCCCTATTGCCGTTACGTGCAGGACGAGGTGCGGCTCGACATCCGCGACGGATTCATCCGCAAGATCGAGGGCGGCCTCGATGCCAAGCTCATGAACGACTGGCTCGAGGGCAACAAGGCACGCGCGGACGATCTCGACGGTCATGCCATCTCGCATCTCGGCTGGGGCCTCAACCCGCAGGGGCGCTGGGACGCGATCGCGCTTCATGGCGCCGACCCGAAGCGCCACCACGCCGGCGCGCGTTGCTTCGCCGGAAATTTTCTGTTCTCGACCGGTCCCAACTCCCAGGGCGGCGGCAAGCGCACGACCAAGGGACATTACGACGTGCCCATGCGTGACTGCACGGTCTCGCTCGACAACGACGTCATCATCGAGCGCGGCAAGCTCACCGACGCGAAGATGCAGGTGGCATTCGTTCCGCGTTGATGCGATGACCAGTCCTGCCGTCAGCGCTGAGGACGTGACCAAACGGTTCGGCGCGACGGTGGCGCTCGACGGCGTCGACTTCGACGTGGCGTATGGCGAAATCCACGCCGTCGTCGGGGAGAACGGCGCGGGCAAATCCACGCTGATCCGCATTCTGGGAGGCGTCCATCGTCCCGACCGCGGCGTCGTCCGCCTCGACGGGGAGGAATGCCACTTCGCGAGCCCCCACGACGCCATCGCTGCCGGCATCGTGACCATTCCGCAGGACCTGCGCCTCGTGCCGGCGCTGTCGATTGCGGAAAACGTCGCGCTCGGCGACCTTCCGGTGCGGCGCTTCGGCCCGCTCGCCATGGTCGATCGCGCCCGCATGCGCGCGGAGGCGCGCGAGGTGCTGGCGCAGCTCGACTTCGACCCGGACCCGCGGGCGCGCGTCGCTTCGCTCGGCTTTGCGGAGCGTCAGCTCGTCGCGATCGCCAAGGCGCTGCGCCGGCGGTGCCGCGTCTTCATCCTCGACGAGCCGACGGCGGCGCTCGAAAAGCGCGAGATCGCGCGATTGTTTTCGGTGCTGGCGCGCATGAGGCGCCAGGGCACCGCCGTCATCTACATTTCCCACCGTCTCGACGAGGTGGTGGCCATCGCCGACCGCTGCACCGTGCTGCGCGACGGGCGGGTGGCGGCGGTCGCCGCCCGCGGCGCCTTCGCCGTGAACGATCTCGTCGGCGCCATGATCGGACGCCTGGCGCAAGAGGCGGTCACTGCCGCGCTCTCCGCCGGCGAACCGCTGTTGGAGGCGCAACCCGACGGGGCGGCGACGCTGCGCGTGCGCGAGCGCGAACTCGTCGGCTTGGCTGGCCTCCTCGGCAGCGGCGCCGATCGGATGATCCGCGGCCTGTTCGGCGCCGGGAGCGAGCCGACGATGGTCGCGGCGCGCGGCGACAAGCGCCGGCTCGCAAGTCCCGCCGATGCCATTGCCGTCGGCATCGGCATGGTGCCGGGCGAACGCGCGCTCGGCCTCATTATGAATCAGTCGGTGCGCGACAATATCTTGCTGCCCAATCTCGATGCCTTCGCGCGCAATGGCTGGCTCGACCGCGACGCCGGCGATCGCCTCGTCGCCGAGGTGATGGAGCTGGTCGATATCCGTCCGCGGCGCCCCGAGCTCCAGGCAAGCGCGCTCTCCGGCGGCAATCAGCAGAAGGTGATCCTGGCGAAATGGCTGGCGCGGCGGGTCGCCGTGCTCCTTCTCGATGAGCCGACCCAAGGCATCGATGTCGCGGCCAAGCTGCAGATCCACGCGCTCATCCGCGGTGTCGTCGCGCGCGGCGGTGGCGCGTTGATCCATTCCAGCGATCTCGGCGAGCTGGCGCGCTTGTGTGATCGCGTTCTCGCCGTGCGGCAGGGGCGGATTGCGGCTGCGCTCGATCGCCCCGCAAGCCTGGACGAGTCGACGCTGAACAATGCGATCGGCGGTTGAGATGAAACGCACGCCGCGACAATGGAACCTCGCGGGTCAGATGCCGCTGATCTCGCTCATCGTTCTGTGCGCGGCGACCGCGTTGCTGACCAATCGCTTTCTCTCCCCCTTCAACCTCACCAACATCCTGGTGCAATCCTCGATCATGGCGGTGATCGCCATGGGCATGACTTTCGTCATCGTCGGCGGCGGCTTCGATCTCTCGGTGGGCTCGACCGCGGCGCTGTCCGGCTGCATCGCGAGCATGGTCATGCTCGAGGCGGGGATCGCGGCCGGCGTTATGGTCGGAATCGTCGCCGGCGCCGCCGTCGGGCTCGCCAATGGGCTCGTCATCGCATTCCTCAACGTCAATCCCTTCATCACCACGCTGGGCACGATGGTGCTGGTGCGCGGGGTCGTTTTCCTCATCACCGGCGGCGCGCCGGTGAGCGGCGAGACCGGCCTGCCCGGCGAATTCATCGCCTTCGGCTCCGAGCGCTTCCTCGGCATCCATTATCTGGTTTGGGTCCCGGCCGTGCTGCTGGCCGTGTTGTCCTTCGTCATGCACGCCACCCCTTACGGCCGGCGCGTCTATGCCACCGGCGGCGGGCGGGAGGCGGCCTATCTCGCGGGCGTACCGGTGCGCCGCGTGATAGCCTCGACCTACGTCTGGTGCGGCGCGCTCGCCGGGGTCGCCGGGGTGATGCTCGCCGCCCGCCTGCAGTCCGGTCAGCCGACGGCGGGAGAATTCTACGAATTGACCGCCATCGCCGCGGTGGTTCTCGGCGGTGCGTCGCTCCAGGGCGGCGAAGGCACGCTTTATAAGAGCGTCATCGGGGTCTTCATCATGATCGTGCTGGGCAATGCGCTCAACCTGCTCAACGTCGATTCCTATTGGCAGCGCGTGGCAGTGGGCGCCGTGATCATTGCCGCCGCGGCCGCCGAAAGGCTACGCTCGCACAGAAGCCAATGATCGGAACGATTGCCGACGACCGATGACTGACCCTTGGTAAGGAGGAGTTTTCGCATGCTCAGGCTTCGCATGACCGCGTTCGCCGCTGCGTTGATGCTTCCGGCCGCGCTCGCGCTGACGGCGCCCGCAACCGGCCAGCAGAAGACCACCATCGGCGTCTCGCTCGCGCAGGACGACAACCCGTTCTACATCGCCATGCTGCGCGGCATCCGCGCCCGCGCCCAGGAGCTCGGCTGGGAGGTGGCCACGGTGTCGGCCAACGAGGACAAGCTCAAGCAGATCAACGGCGTGCAGGACCTGGTCGCGCGCGGCGTGCAAGGCATTCTGATTTCTCCGATCGACGCGGTCGGGGTGAACGCCGCCTACGACGCGGCGGCGGCGGTGAAGATCCCGATCGTCTCCATCGCGCGCGGCTCCGCATCGCCCAACCAGACCATTCACGTCGCCATGGACGAGAAGCAGATCGGCCGCGACATCGCCGAGTGGACGGCGCGCAAGCTCGGCGGCAAGGGCAAGGTCGCGTTGCTGATGGGACCGAGCGGCGCGCCGACGTTCAGGAATCTCGGCGACGGCTACAGCGAGGTGATGGCGAAATATCCCGGCATTGAGATCGTGTTCCGCGCCGATGGCCCGCTCACGCGCGAACGCGGCGTCAAGCAGGCGGAGGACGTGCTGGTTGCTCACCCCGACCTTGCCGCGATCTACGCCGCCAACGACGATGTCGCGCTCGGCGCCATGCAGGCGGTCAACGCCGCCAACCGCAAGGGCAAGACGCTGGTGACCGGCATGAACGGCGTACCGCCGGCGCTGCGGGCGGTGAAGGAGGAAAATCTCGCCATGACGATCGAGTTGAACCCGGCGGAGTGGGGCCGCCTCGGCGTCGACGTGCTCGCAGCGTTCCTCAAGGGCGACAAGGTCGAGCCGCGCGTCTTTATCAAGCACGTCATCATCGACAGCGGAAATATCGACGCCAAGCTGCCGAAGACGTGACGAGAGCAACAGTCCACAGCGCATTCCTGTGGAGTGGAGCGAGCGCAGGCAGCAAAAAACGCGCGGGGAGAGGGAGTAGCCACCATGGCTCACATTGCAACCGCTGCGACTGGAGCTTCCCCCTTCGTCGCCGAGCTCGAATCGAAAAACCTGCATCCGCTGTGGGACCGCTACCAGCGCATCACCCCGATCAAGCCGCAGCCCCAGGACGCGCCGTTCATCTGGCGCTGGCGCGACATCGAGCCGCTGCTGCAGCGCTCCGTCGGCGAAGTGTCGATCAACGACATCGAACGCCGCGCGCTGATCATGGCGCATCCGGCCTTTGGGGCGGAAACGACGACCACGAGCACGCTGCTCGCGGCCTTCACCGTACTCGACCCCGGCGAGCGCGCCCGCCCGCACCGCCATACCGGCGCGGCGATCCGCTTCGCCACGCGCGCGGACGGCGCTGTGACCATCGTCAACGGCCGGCGTTGCGAGATGAAGGCGGGCGATCTGATCCTGACCCCGCCGATGGTTTGGCACGGCCACATCAACGAAAGCGATCACCGCATCATCTGGTTCGACGCCGCCAACATGCCGCTGATCCGCGCCGTCGACGCCCATTTCTTCGAGCCGGGCGACCCGCGCAACAACGCGTTCTGGCAGGTCGACCAAGGCGAAGAGGCGTTGTGGACCGAAGCCGGCCTGCGCGCCGAGGGCGCCGCCGCGAGCGCGGCAAACTCGCCCAAGTACCGCTATCCGGGCGAAGCGACGCGCCGGCTCATCGCCGCGGCGCCCGCCAGCGCCGACGGCATGCGCGTGATCCGCTACGTCAATCCTGCGACCGGCGGCGCCGTCATGCCGACGCTCGATTGCTACGCCGCACGCTTGAGCCGCGGCACGCCGACGCGGGCGAAACGCGCGACCTACAACGTGGTCTGCCTGGTGGTCGCGGGCGAGGGCCGCTCGCACATCGGCGAAGAGACGTTCGAATGGTCGCAGCACGACGTGTTCACGATCCCGCACTGGACCTTCGCGCGCCATGAGGCGCGCGGCGGCGATGCCGACCTGTTCATGGTGACGGACAAATCGGCTTTCGAGCGGCTCGACCTAGTGCGCGAGGAAACGGAGTAGCGCCGCGCCATACGTAGGGTGGGCAAATCGCTTGCTGAGACCAACAACTCGCATTGCTTCTGGGAGCGATTTTGCCCACGCGGATAGACGCGTGGGCATTGCGCCTACGCAAGGGGCGCGGGTGACAAAATCGACAGCGCGCAATGCCCACCCTACCGAGCAACATGACGCGTTCTAGCGTGCAGAACTATCAAGGCATCGGCGCGCCGCTGCGGCGCGTCGAGGATAAGCGCTTTCTCACCGGCCATGGGCGGTTCGTGGCCGACATCGAGCTCTCCGGCGCGCTCGCCTGCGCGCTCGTGCGCTCCCCGCACGCGCACGCGGCCATTCGCCGGATCGACGCATCGGCCGCGCTCGCCGCGCCCGGCGTCGTCGCGGTGCTGACCGGCGCCGATATGGCGGCGGACGGCGTGGCGCCGATGCGGCCGTTGTGGCTTGTGCGTTCGCGCGACGGCTCCCCCATGGCCGAGCCGGCGCGCTTCGCGTTCGCGCGCGAAACGGTGCGCCATGTCGGCGAGCCGGTGGCGGCGGTCGTCGCTGCAACCCTTGCGCAGGCCGTCGACGCGGCCGAGCGCCTCGCCGTCGACTACGCGCCGCTTCCCGCCGTCACCGACGCGTGCGCGGCGCAAGCTGAGGCCGCGCCGCAGCTGCATGCCTGTGCCCCGGGCAACGTTTGTTTTCGCTGGGCGCGCGGCGACGAGGCCGCCGTGCGCGCGGCGTTGCGATCGGCCGCCCACGTGGTCGCGATCGATCTCGTCAACAACCGCTTGGTCGGAGCCGCGATCGAGCCGCGCGCGGTCATCGGCGCCGTCGATCCGCAAAGCGACAAGCTCACGCTTTACAGCTCGACCCAGGCGCCTCACCACATTCGCCGGCAAGTGACCGAGCAGCTCGGCATTCCCGAGAGCGCGCTGCGTGTCATCTCGCCCGACGTGGGCGGCGGTTTCGGCTACAAGGGCAAGCTCTATCCGGAAGAGAGCATCATCGCCTGGGCCGCGCGCCGGCTGCGCCGTCCCGTGCGCTGGGTCGCGAGCAGGGCCGAAAGCTTCGTCGCCGACAATCAGGCTCGCGATCACCTCACCCATGCGGAGCTCGCGCTCGACGCCGACGGCCGTTTCCTCGCGCTGCACGTCGAGACGTTTGCCAATCTCGGCGCCTATGTGTCGACCTTCGGCGCCGCCATCCCGAGCGCGATCTACAGTGCGTTGTTCGCCGGCGGCTACCGCACGCCCGCGATCTTTGTGGAAGTGACGGGCATATTCACCAACACCACGCCGACCGATGCCTTCCGCGGCGCCGGCAGGCCGGAAGCCTGCTACGTGTTGGAGCGCCTGGCCGACCGCGCGGCGGAGAAACTCGGCATCGATCGCGCGGAGATCCGCCGGCGCAATCTCATCCCGCCGAGCGCGATGCCCTACAAGACGCCGATCGGCCCGACCTACGACTGCGGCGATTTTCCGAAAATCTTCACGCGCACGCTCGCGCTTGCCGACTATGACGGCTTCGACAAGCGCCGCGCGCAGGCGGCGCGGCGCGGCCTTCTCCGGGGCATCGGCATGGCCTGCTACGTCGAGTCCTCCGGGGTTGCGCCGTCGCGCTTTGCCGGCGCGCTCGGCGCGCGCGTCGGCTTCTACGAAGCCGCATCCATTCGGGTCGAGCCCGACGGCGCGGTGCGCGCCATGCTCGGAACCCACAATCACGGCCAAGGACATGCCACCACGCTGGCGCAGATCCTGTCGTCGCGATTCGGCGTGCCGGTCGAAAAAATCGAAGTGGTCGAGGGCGACACCGACGCGGTGCCCCAGGGCACCGGCACCTTCGGCTCGCGCTCGATCGCGGTCGGCGGCAGCGCGCTCGATCGCGCCGCCGACAAGATCATCGCCAAGGGCAAGCTAATCGCGGCCCATCTGCTCGAGGCGGCCGCGGGCGACGTCGATTTCACCGACGGCGCCTTCGTCATCGCCGGCACCGACCGGCGCGTGTCCTTCGCGGCGGTGGCGCAGGCCGCTTACGTGCCGCACAACTTTCCGCTCGAGACCGTCGAGCCCGGCTTGCAAGAGACCGCGGTCTACGATCCGCCGAGCTTCGCCTTCAGCAATGGGGCGCATGCCTGCGAGCTCGAGATCGATCCGGACACCGGCCGCATCGAGATCATCGGTTTCTGGGGCGTCGACGACATCGGCACGGTCATCAATCCGATGATCGTCGAGGGCCAGATCCACGGCGGCCTCGCCCAGGGCATAGGCCAAGCGCTGCTCGAGCGTTGCGCCTACGACGGCGGCGGCCAGCTCGTGAGCGGCTCGTTCATGGACTACGCGGTGGCGCGGGCGGATGATCTGCCGCTATTCGTCACCGAATGCGACGAGAGCCAACCCTGCACGCACAATCCGCTCGGCGCCAAGGGCTGCGGGGAAGCGGGGTCCATCGGCTCACCGGCGGCGGTGGTCAGCGCGGTGCTCGATGCGCTCGCCCCCCTCGGCGTCAGCGACCTCGACATGCCGCTGACAAGCGAACAGCTGTGGCGGAGGATTCGGGACGCGCGGGCAGCGGCGAAATCTATGTAGCGTGGGCAAAATCGCTTGCTGAGGGACGGCAATCTGCACGGGGTGGGGGCGATTTTGCGCACGCGCCTGCGGCCCGCAACGCATCATTCAGATTCCGCCGGCGCGGCCCAGGGTCGCCGCGCGCGATCGGCGATCTTGAACGCGGCGATCTTGTCCATGTAGCTCTCGGTCAACGCGATGTTGTCCCAGCCGTTGAGCAGGCGCGTGCGGCGGACCGGATCGATGGCGAAGCGGAAGCTTTGATTATCGCATTGGATCATCTGCTGCTCGAGATCGACGGTCAGGGCCCGGCCCGGCGTCTCGCCGAGCAGGCCCATGAGCGTGGCCGCCTCGTCGTCTGAGACGATCGCGGTCAACAGTCCGTTCTGCGCCGCGTTGCCGGCAAAGATGTCGCCGAAGGACGGCGCGATCGCGCATCGGATGCCGTAATCGCAGAGCGCATAGACCGCCGCCTCGCGCGAGGAGCCGCAGCCGAAGTTGCGACCGCCCACGACGATCTTGGCCTCGCGCCAGGCCGGCCGGTTGAGCGGAAAATCCGGCCGCTCGCGCCCGTCGGCATCGAAGCGCAGATCGTGCAGCAGCGCCGTTCCAAGTCCGGCCGAGCGCGGCACCTTCAGAAAGCGCGCGGGGAGGAGCTGATCGGTGTTGAGATTGACGATGTCGAGCGGGCAGGCGGTCGCAGTCAGTCGGATGAACTTGTCCATGCGCGCCTCATACCTTTCGCCCGCGCAGCAGCGGCCGCACGTCGGCTAGTCTTCCGGTCACCGCCGCTGCCGCGACCATCGCCGGAGACATCAGATGGGTGCGCGCGAGCGGTCCCTGCCGTCCGCGGAAATTGCGGTTGGTAGTCGAGGCGCAGCGTTCGCCCGGCGCCACCACATCCCCGTTGATGCCGACGCACATGGAGCAGCCGGATTCACCCCATTCGAGGCCGGCGTCGCGGAAGACGCGGTCGAGCCCTTCCTCCTCGGCCTGGCGCTTGACGGCGGACGAGCCGGCCGACACCAATCCGGGAACCTTGCTCACCCGGCCTGCCAGAACCGCGGCTGCGGCGCGCAGATCCTCGATGCGCGCATTGGTGCAGGAGCCGATGAAGATGCGGTTGACCGCAATATCGGTGAGCTTCGTGCCCGGAATAAGCCCCATGTAGTCGAGTGCCTCGCGCAGATATTTCCCCCGCGCCGCGTCCGGCTCGTGTGCGGGGTCCGGGACGCTGGCGTCGATCGGCAGCGCGTCCTGCGGGCTCGTGCCCCAGGTGACAATCGGCGCAATGTCGGCGGCGTTGACCTCGACCTCGCGGTCGAATTTTGCGCCGTCGTCGGTCGTGAGCACCGACCACGCCGCGACGGCCTCGTCGAATGCCGTCCCCTTTGGCGAATAGGGCCGGGCTTTCACATAGTCAAAGGTCGTTTCGTCAGGCGCAATCATGCCGCTGCGCGCACCGGCCTCGATCGACATGTTGCACAGCGTGAGCCGTCCTTCCATCGACAGCGCGCGGATAGCAGGACCGGCGAACTCGATGGCATGGCCGGTCGCGCCGTCGGCGCCAATGCGCGCGATGATGGCGAGCACGATGTCCTTGGCCGCAATGCCAGGAGCGAGGCGTCCGTTGACGGTAACGCGCATGCGCTTCGGCTTGCGCTGCCACAGCGTGTGCGTCATCAGCACATGGGCGACCTCGGAGGCGCCGATGCCGAAGGCGTAAGCACCGAGCGCGCCATGGGTCGAGGTGTGGCTGTCGCCGCATACGATCAGCAGGCCGGGGAGCGTAAGGCCCTGCTCGGGCCCGACCACGTGCACGATTCCTTGGCGCGGATCCGCAAGCCCGAACAGGGTTACGCCGTGCGCGGCGGTGTTTTCCTCGAGGGTACGCACCATGCGCGCGATCTCGGGATTGCCGATGACGCGCCGAGAGCCGCGCGTCGGCACATAATGATCGGCGACAGCGAAGGTGAGACCTGGCTCGGCGACCCGCGCGCCGCGCGCCTCGAGCTGGCTGAAAGCGTTGAACGATCCTTCATGCACGTAATGGCGGTCGACCCACAGCAGCGCCTCGCCGTCGTCGCGCCGCACGATCTCGTGGGCCGCCCACAGCTTGTCGAACAGGGTCAGAGGCTCGCTCATGGCGGATCGTAAGGGATTAAACGCCGCGGCGCGGTGAGCCCAATATAGAAGGGCGCGTCGGGCAATGTTAGTCTATCGGGCGGACGTCAGATGGGAGGGTTCCAATGTCGCACTGGTCAGCACAGGTCACGCGCCGCCGTCTGCTGCAGACGACGGCGGTGGGCGCTTCTGCCGCGCTGACGGGTCTCGTCACCGCGCCGGCGCTCATTCGCGCGCAGGGCTCTCCGGTGAAGCTTGGCGTGCTGCATCCGGTCTCCGGCGCGCTGTCCTATTCGGGCCAACAGGGCCGCCTCGGTGCGACGATCGCGATCGAGGAGATCAATGTGGCAGGCGGGATCAAGGCGCTGGGCGGCGCCAAGATCGAGCCTCTCCTCGGCGACGCACAGTCGACCCCGGAAGGCGGCAATGCCGAGGTCGAGAAGATGAACTCGGCGGACGTCGCGGCCATCGTCGGCGGCTATGCCAGCTCGATCTGCCTCACCGCCAGTCAGACCGCCGCTCGCTACGACCTGCCTTACGTGGTCGACGTCGGCGTCGCCGACAACATCGTCACCCGCGGCCTCAAGAATACGTTCCGGTTCGGGCCCGGCTTCGGCGTGATTGCGAAGACCGCGCTCGACAACCTCGTCACCATCAACGACCAGGCCGGCAAGCCGGCCAAGACGGTGATGCTCGTGCACGAGGATTCGCTGTTCGGATCGGGGCTCGCCAAGTTGCTCAACGCGCAACTGCCCGAGCGCGGCTTCCAGGTGCTCGAGACCATTCCACATCCGACGCCGACCCGCGATTTCAACAACGTGGTGTTGAAAATCAAGGCGCAAAATCCGGATCTCGTGATTCCGGCGAACTATTACAACGAATACGTGCTGCTCGCCCGCACCATGCAGCAACAGCGCGTGCGGCAGAAAGGCATCTATTCGGTCCTCGGCGGCGCGGCATCCTCCTACAAGTTCGTCAAGGAGTTCCCCGAAGCCGCGCAATACATCATGGACTGCAATCACTGGTTCGACCCGCGCAATCCGAAGGCGCTGGCGCTCAAGAAGAAGGTCGAGGACAGGGGACAGTTCTACACTTATGAGGTGTTCATGAACTTCTCCTGCGTCCTGCTCGTCGCCGACGCGCTGGAGCGCGCCGGCAGCACGGAGCGCGCCAAGATCATCGCGGCATTGGAAAACTCCACGTTCTCCGGCCACGTGATGCCCTACGGGCCAACCAAGTTCGTCAACGGCCAAAACCAGGGCGCCGCACCGGTCAACACCCAGGTGCTGGAGAACGACATCCAGGTGATCTTCCCGCAGACGTTCGCCACGGCGAAGCCGGTATTCCCCATGCCGCGCGCCTGAGCGGCCACAAGACGGCGGCGCGCCGCCGCCGTCGCCCTTTTCGGTCGCCGCATGCTGTCGCCGGTCATCCTCGTTCCCGCCATCCTCAACGGGCTCCTGACCGGCGCGGTTTATGGGCTCATCGCACTCGGGCTGACGCTGATCTACGGCGTCCTGCACATCATCAATTTCGCGCACGGCGCGCTGCTCACCGCCGCCATGTTCGCGGCGTTCTTCGCCCACCGGCTGCTCGGGCTCGATCCCTATCTTGCGGCCGTCGGGCTCACGCCGCTGTTCTTCGCGCTGGGTTATTGCTTGCAGCGCTTCGTCATCGGTCCTGCCGCGCACGGCGAGGACCGCAATATTCTGCTGGTGACGCTCGGGCTCGCAGTGGTGATCGAGAACGTGCTGCTCTATGCCTTTGGCGCCGATACCCGCACGCTCAACCTCGACTATGCCTTCAACGTCGTCGACCTCGGCATCGCCTTCCTTGCGCTGCCGCGCGTGATCGGCTTCGGCGTCGTGCTCGCCGTAGCGCTGGCTCTCTGGCTGATCCTGAGCTTAACCGACACCGGTAAGGCCATCCGTGCGGTTGCCAAGGAGAAGCTCGGCGCCGAGCTCTCCGGCATAGACGTGGGGCACATCTATGCCGTCACCTTCGGTCTCGGCACGGCGTGCCTTGCCATCGCCGCCTCCCTCCTGATCCCGACCTATTACGTCAATCCGCACATCGGAAACGCCTTCGTGCTCATCGCCTTCACCATCGTCGTGCTCGGCGGCATGGGCTCGGTGACGGGCGCGCTCGTCGGCGGCCTGTTCATCGGCGTGGTGGAGAGTCTCTGCGGCCTCTATCTCGGGGAATCGCTCGGGCAGATCGGCATTTTCGTCATGTTCATCCTGGTGCTGCTTTTCCGCCCGAGCGGTCTGTTGGGAGAACGGGCATGAGGGGGCCTTCGATCGCGCACATTGTGCTCGTCATCGCCGTGCTCGCGACCGTGCCGTTGCTCACCACCTCCAATGTCGTGCTCAATTTTCTCGTCGTGGCATTGCTGATCGCACTGGTGGGGCAGGGCTGGAACGTGCTCGGCGGTTATGGCGGCCAGTATTCCTTCGGCCATGCGGCCTTCTTCGGCACCGGCGCGTATGTCACCGCCATCTTGCAAATGCGCTACGGCGTCAACGCCTGGATTGCGTTCGCGCTGGGGATCGCCGGCGGTGCGCTGGTCGGCGCCGCCATCGGAGCGCTCACCTTCCGTTCCGGATTGAAGGGCTCGTATTTCGCCCTCGTCACGCTTGCGTTTGCCGAGGTGCTGCGCATTCTCGCCAGCGTCGCACCCATCACCGGTGCCGGCGTCGGCATCCTGATCACGCTCGACCTACGGCCGCAGGCGTTCCAGTTCCAGAGCCGCGCGCCGTTCTACTGGATCGTCGTGGCGCTCCTTGCCGTCTCGCTCGTCATCGTCCGGTTGATTGACCAGAGCCGGTTTGGCGCCTGGCTCGTCGCTGTGCGCGAAAACGAGGGCGCGGCCAAAGCGGTAGGTGTCGACACGGCGCGGGTCAAGCTCGCCGCCATGACCATTTCCGCCGCCATCACCGCGGCCGGCGGAGGTTTCTACGTGCAGTATTTTCTGTTCATCGATTCCGGTATCGCCTACGGGCCGTGGATTTCGGTCGAGGCTTTGCTCGCACCCATCGTCGGCGGCGTCGGCACCGTGTTCGGGCCGCTCCTCGGCGCGTTGGTTGTCAAGACGCTCGGCGAATTGACCAAGCTCATCGCTGGCGATGCGCCCGGCCTCGACCTCGTCATCTACGGCGGGGTGCTGGTCCTGATTGTGGCCTTTGCCCCACGCGGGATTGCGGGCCTGCTGGCCGATTTGCGTATGCGCTTTGCGCGTTTGCGGTCGTCGGTACCGGAGCGCGCCCATGGCTGAGCCGCTGCTTCGCGTCGAGCGCGTCTACAAACGCTTCGGCGGCCTCCTCGCCGTCGACGATGTTTCGCTCGCCGTCGAAGCCGGGCGGATCACCGCGCTGATCGGACCCAACGGTGCCGGCAAGACCACGCTGTTCTCCATCATCAGCGGGTTCCTGCCGCCGAGCGAAGGCCGCGTCTTTCACCGCGGCGCGGACATAACGGGCATGCCGCCCCATCTTGTGGCGCGGCGAGGCATCGTGCGCACATTCCAGATCGTGCAGCCGTTCGCCGGCCTGACCGTGCACGAGAACATCGCCATCGGCGCGCATCTGTCGCGACGCTCGCGGGCTGAGGCGCTCGCCGCCGCCGCGGAAGTTGCAAGCACGGTCGGCCTCGGCGATGTCCTCGACCGTCCAGCCGCGAGCCTCACCGTTGCGGGTCGCAAGCGGCTGGAGGTCGCACGTGCGCTCGCGGCCGAGCCCGAACTCCTTCTGCTCGACGAGGTGCTTGCCGGCCTCAACCCCGCCGAGGTCGCCACGATGGTGCCGATCATCCGCGGCCTCACCCACTCCGGCGTCACAATACTTATGATCGAGCACGTGATGCAGGCGGTGATGCGCCTCGCCGAACACGTGTTCGTGCTCGCGGAGGGGCGCATCATCGCCGCGGGCGCGCCGCAGGAAGTGGTGGACAATCCGCGCGTGGTCGAAGCTTATCTCGGCCATGGCGCCGCTGCGCGCCTTTCGGCCGCAGGAGCCGCCCATGTCTGACGCGCTGCTCGCGGTCAGCGAGCTTACCGCCGGCTACGGCGCGACCGAAGTGCTGCGCGGGATCAATCTCGAGGTCGCCGCCGGCGAGATCGTCGCCGTGCTCGGCTCGAACGGAGCGGGCAAGTCAACGCTCAACCGCACGATCTCCGGCGTGCTGCGCGCCACGCGCGGCTCCATCCGCTTCGCCGGCAGCGCAATCGAGCGCGAGAAGCCGGCGACGATCGTCGCGCGCGGGCTCATCCACGTGCCCGAGGGGCGCTGCGTCTTTCCCAACCTGACGATCCACGAAAATCTCGATCTCGGCAGCTACCGGCGGGGCCGCATGCGGCGGGAGGAAAGTCGCGAACGGGTGTTTGCGGTCTTTCCGCGGCTCGCCGAGCGGCGGTCACAGCGCGCCGGCACGCTCTCGGGCGGCGAGCAACAAATGCTGGCGATCGGCCGCGGGTTGATGGCCGAGCCTAAATTGCTCATCCTCGACGAGCCATCGCTCGGCCTCTCGCCGCTGCTCGTCGAGGAGCTGTTCGCGCTGATCCGGCGCATCAATGGGGAGGGCATCGCGCTCCTCCTGGTCGAACAGAACGTCGTGCAGTGCCTTGAGGTGGCGCGCCGCGCCTATATCCTCGAAAAGGGCATGTTCGTGCTACACGGAAACTCGGCCGATATCCGTGACGACCCGAACCTCAAACGCGCCTATCTCGGACTATAAACGATGGCTGATGTGGTGAAGCTGCGGTCGCGCCTCATGCGCAAGCCCATCGTAGTCGCTCCCGGCGTCTACGACGCGTTCACCGCCCTGGTCGCCGAACAGAGCGGCTTCAGGACGCTTTACGTCTCCGGCGCGGCGATCTCGTATACGCGGCTCGGCCGCCCGGACATCGGTCTCGTGAGCATGAGCGAGGTCGTCGAGATCGTAGGCATGATCCGCGATCGCGTCGACGCCGATCTCATCGTTGACGCCGACACCGGCTACGGCAACGCGCTCAATGTCGGCCGCACCATGCGCCTGTTCGAACGCGCGGGGGCGAACGCGATCCAACTCGAGGACCAGGATTTTCCCAAACGCTGCGGCCACCTCGACGGCAAGGTCCTCATCCCGGCGGCCGAGATGGCCGGCAAGATCAAGGCGGCGCTCGATGCTCGGCGCTCGCGCGAGACGCTCGTGATCGCGCGCACCGACGCGATCGCGGTCGAGGGTTTTGAACGCGCCATCGAGCGCGCGGCGCTCTACCGCGACGCCGGCGCCGACGTGCTTTTCGTCGAGGCGCCGAAGACGCGCGCGGAGCTTAAGCGCATCCCGCCCGCGCTCGGTGGCGTGCCGCTACTGGCCAATATGGTCGAGGGCGGCAAAACCCCGCCGCTGTCGGCCGCCGAGCTCGAGTCGATGGGTTTCGCGCTGGTGATCTTTCCCGGCGGCATCGTGCGCGCATTGGGGCACATGGCGGGCGAATATTATGCCTCGCTCGCTGCAAGCGGAACCTCCAAGCCGTTCCGTTCCCGCATGCTCGACCTCACAAGCATCAATGAGCTAATCGGGACGCCGGAGATGCTCGCGCTCGGCAAACGATACGAGTCTCCGGCACGGCCCTCGGGCAGCAAGAAAGGGACGCGCCGGTGACGTCGCAAACTCTGATCATGCGCTCAGTTCGCAACGGCCAAATCGGCCAGCTCTAAAGCAGCCAAACTTCATCACGGCAGGGCGGGAATGTCGGCAAGGAAAACCCTGGAATGGAAAAGCTCTTCGACCTTGTGATCAAGAACACGCGCGTGGTGCGCCCCAACAAGACGTCGGTGGATTGTCTCGACATCGCGGTCAAGGAGGGAAAGATCGCGCGCCTTGCGCCCGATATCCCGGCCGAGCAAGCCAAGCAGGTGTTCGACGCCAAGAATCTTCTGGCATTCCCGGGCTGCGTCGATGCTCACATGCATATCGGCATCTATGCGCCGCTTGCCCAGGACGCAGTTTCGGAAAGCAAGGCGGCGGCGATGGGGGGCGTAACCTCGAGCCTGAACTACATGCGGACGGGGCACTATTATCTCAACCGCGGCGGGCCATACCGTGACTTCATGCCCGAAGTCCTCAAGCAATCCGAAGGGCATTTCTGGGTCGATTACGGTTATCACGTCGCGCCGATCGAGGCCGGGCACATCGATGAGATGGAGCATCTCGCCCTCGACCACGGGATCCCCTCGTTCAAGATATTCATGTTTTATGGGGGATACGGCCTGCACGGACGCTCAGCCCATCAGAACGAATTTCTGATGATCGGCCCCGACGACCGCTATGACATCGCGCATTTCGAATTCATCATGCGCTCCGCACAGCGCTTGATGACGAAATATCCGGACCTTGCCACGCATATCAGCGTCAGTCTTCATTGCGAGCTTGCGGAGATCCTCAATGCGTACACGAAACTCGTCGAGCGCGAGGGCAAGCTAACGGGACTACATGCCTACAGTGCTGCTCGCCCTCCGCATTCTGAAGGGCTTGCCATCTGGATCGCCTCTTACCTCGCCAACGAAACCAACTGCCTGAACATCAATCTCCTGCACCTGAGCTCGCGTAAGGCGATCGATGCGGCGTGGATCATGCAACAGGTATTTCCCCACATCGCGTTCCGCCGGGAAGTGACGGTGGGCCATCTGCTGCTCGATGCCGATTGCGAGTGCACCGTTCACGCAAAGGTCAATCCGCCGATCCGTCCGCGGGAAGACGTGGAGGCGTTATGGCAGGCCGTGCTCGAGCGTAAGATCGATTGGATCGTCAGCGATCACGCCTGCTGTTCGGCCGAACAGAAATGGTCGAAGGACGATCCGACGAATATCTGGCTGGCGAAAGCGGGGTTTGGCGGCACCGAGTACCTGCTCTCGGGCGTGCTGAGCGAAGGCAGCAAACGCGGCATGTCCTACAACCATATGGCCGAGCTTCTGAGCTTCAAGCCGGCGCAGCGGTTTGGTTTGCTCGCCAAGGGCGACATCGCTCCGGGTTTCGATGCCGACATCGCGCTCGTGGACCCGCATGAAAGCTTCTTGGTTCACGCCAACGAGTCCGAATCCAAACAGGGCTATTCGCCCTTCGAGGGGCTCGAACTCACGGGCCGGGTCAAGACCACCTTCCTGCGCGGCGCCCCGATCTATGACGGCGGCAAAATCACTGGACGAGCGCTCGGTCAATACTTGCGGCGGCCGGGCTGAAGCAGGCCGAGCTTGCGAACGTCGAAAGTCGCGTCATCTGTCTTGGCGGTCGGCGCGCAAGCGGCCGGTCGAGAGCGATCGGCAACTCACATACGCGGATGCCGGTCGCCTCGTAGAAAGCGTTGGCGCGCCGTCGCCGCCGAGCAATCGCTCGAACCGCAGGCTGCGGAGCGCACGCATGGCATGTCTGCCGACGAGAGGCAGCACCAAAATGACGAACGGAATGTACGTCGTCCAAAAAATCATCACGAAGGCCATCTTCTTCACCGTGCACGAAACGATCCGTGCCGAACCTATGATCGATGGACGAATTTGCTTGTTCGTTCTTGCTGGGAATTTCTCTTTCGTTGGCGTAATTTGGGATTGCTTCCATTCCGAATTTGCAGGCGTGTATCCGTTGCGGGGGTTCGCATGGCCGCAGACCTCGGAACGATAGTCGTCTTTGAGCTCTGCTTCACTCTGCTGGGACTGGTGCCGAGGACGCGCTGCCTTCGTTTGGCGACGGCGGGTGCGCCCGGCGTCTGCTAAGACGATCGAGATAGAGGAAGACGACGGGGGTGGTATAGAGCGTCAAGAACTGGCTCAGCGCGAGCCCGCCGACGATGGCGTAGCCGAGCGGCTCGCGGATCTCGGAGCCGGTTCCGGTGCCGAGCATGAGCGGCACGGCGCCAAGCATCGCCGCCATCGTCGTCATGAGGATCGGCCGGAAGCGCTTGATGCAAGCCTGGTAGATCGCCTCCTCCGGCGGGAGGCCTTGCTCGCGCTCGGCGTGAAGGGCGAAGTCGATCATCATGATGCCGTTCTTCTTGACGATGCCGATCAGCAACAGGATCCCGACGATGGCGATCACGCTCAAATCGAAGCCAAACGCCATCAACAGCAGCAGCGCCCCGATGCCCGCCGACGGCAAGGTGGAGAGAATGGTGATCGGGTGGACGATGCTTTCGTAGAGAATCCCCAGGATGAGGTAGATGACGATCAGGGCCGCGACGATCAGAATCGGCGTGCTCTTCAGGGACTGCAGATAGGCCTGCCCGTTTCCTTGAAAGCTGGTCTGCAACGACAGCGGTTTGCCCAGGTCCTTCTCGACCTGCTGAATGGAAGCGACGGCTTCTCCGAGCGAGGTTCCCGGAAGCAGGTTGTACGAGATCGTTACCGACGGAAACTGGCCCTGATGATTGACCACCAGCGGCGACACCTTGACGGCGCTGGTGATGAGGCTGCGCAAGGGCACCTGTTGGCCCGTCGATGAGCTGACGTAGAGCTGCCCGAGCGCTTCCGGGTCGTACTGATACTTAGGCGGCACCTCCAGCACGACGTGGTACTGGCTCATCTGCGTGTACATCGTCGAAACGATGCGCTGGCCGTAGGCATCGTTGAGGATGTTGTCGATGGCGGAGGGCGTGATGCCGTAGCTCGATGCCGTATCGCGATTGATCGTGATGTCGAGCAGCGGGCCCGCGTTCAACTGGTCGGTGGTGACGCCGGTGATGCCCCGCAGCGCCTTGATCTTCTCGAGAAACAGGGGAGCCCAGTGGTTGAGCTCGCCGGGATCGGAATCGGCCAGCGTGTATTGGTACTGGGTCTTGTTCAGCCGTCCGCCGATGGTGATGTCCTGCGCCGCCTGCATGTAGAGCGCAATGCCCTGGATCTTGGCGAGTCTTTGCTGCAGGCGCAGGATCACTTGGTCCGCGCTCGCGTCACGCTCGCTTTTGGGCTTGAGCGAGATGAACATGCGGCCGGTGTTGGTCGTGTAGTTGCCGCCGCCGGCGCCGATGCCGGTGCCAACCGAGGCGACCGCCGGATCCTCAAGCACGGCACCGATCAGCGCCTGCTGCCGCTGGGCCATGGCCTGATAGGAAATGTCCTGCGCGGCCTCGGAAAAGCCGATGATCAATCCGGTGTCCTGCTGCGGAAAGAAGCCTTTGGGCATAACCGTGTAGAGATATCCCGTCAGTGCGACGGTGCCGAACATCACCATGAGCGTGGCGAAGCGATGCCGCAGCACGATCTTCAAGCCGGACTCATAGAGATTGAGAAGGGCATCGAAACCGCGTTCGAAGAGGCGATAGATGCGGCCATGCTGCTCGCCTCCCGGCTTGAGCAGGCGCGAGCACATCATCGGGGTGAGCGTCAATGCGATCACCAGCGAGAGCACGAGAGCCACGCTCACGGCGACGGCGAATTCGCGGAATAGCTCTCCGACGTAGCCGCCCATGAGGAAGAGCGGAATGAAGACGGCAATGAGCGAGAGGGTAATCGATATGATGGTGAAGCCGATCTCGCCGGCGCTCTTGAGAGCGGCCTGCATCGGCGAGAGTCCCTCTTCCAGATGGCGCACGGTATTCTCGATCACGACCACGGCGTCGTCGACGACGAAGCCGGTCGCGATCGTCAAAGCCATCAAGGAGAGGTTGTCGAGGCTGTAGCCCAGCTCGTACAGCACCGCAAACGTGCCGATCAACGACAGCGGCACGGTGACGGCGGGAATAATCGTCGCCCACACGTTGCGCAGGAACAGAAAGATGACCATCACCACCAACGCGACCGAAAGTACGAGCGTGAACTGCACGTCGGCGACGGAGGCGCGGATGGTTTCGGTTCGATCCGAAACAACGTCGATCTTGATGTCCGACGGGATCGAGGCCTTCAGCACCGGCATCATCGCTTTGATGCGGTCGACCG
>Ga0306926_10000457_pt1 | contig 38053 bp, 34 predicted proteins | sample flu12Cox44000178_FD_203759 | JGI IMG/M metagenome (GOLD analysis project Ga0306926, IMG submission 203759) | Lab enrichment of tropical soil microbial communities from Luquillo Experimental Forest, Puerto Rico - flux8day.12C.oxic.44.000.178 (v2)... | ecosystem: Environmental > Terrestrial >...
CGATCAGCAGACGCTACTGGCAGCCTGGCAACAGCATACTCACGCCGAGTTCGTGCTCAAGGACGCCGATGCGACGCTCGCGACAATGACCGAAAACCCCTATCTATTGATGATGGCAACCGGGACCGCATGCGTCGGCAGAGCCGCGGTGCGCGAGTATTACGCGGACCATTTTCTGTCGGCGATCCCACCCGATCTCGAGCTTGCGTCGTTATCGCAAACGATCGGCAGTGATCGCCTCGTTGAGGAGATGGTCGTGCGATTTACCCACACGATCGAGATGGACTGGCTCCTTCCCACGCTGCGCCCCAGCGGGCGGAGAGCGGAGTTTATTATCGCCGCTGTCATCGGCTTTGAAGACAGCAAAGTGGCGCACGAGCATATCTATTGGGACCAAGCCACATTACTGTCCCAGATGGGCGTACTCAATCACCCGCTCGCCGCAGCCGGCACCGGCAGCGTGAGGCAACTTTCGAGACTGCGCTGATTGATAGAAGTCGACCAGCCGCTAAAGCCCTCATCACCGGTTGAGTGAGTAGGAAATCATGCGTCGTATCGAGCTGGCGCCGACCAAGACCGCCACCTGAAAGACCCTCGCGGCCCGGTTCGATTTGGAATTTCAACTCCAAGGAGTGACTACCATGACCCACAAAGGCTTTTCACACATCGGTCTCTCGACCCTCGACCTCGACAATACCCGCGCGTTTTACGAGGGTGTGCTGGGTTTCAAGCCGGTGGTCGCCCACACGATAACGATCGAAGATGGCGGCCACCTGCGGCACATGTTTTTCGATGTCGGCGGTGGTCAGCTCATTGGCTTTCTGGAACCGAACGGAGTTTCCGATATACCCGCAAAATACGATGCCGGGATCAACCGCGGGCTCGGCGTTCCCGCCGGCTTCTATCATTTTGCTTTCGAGGCCGGGTCGACGGCTGAGCTGGCGCAGAAGCGCGACGAACTGCGCGGCAAGGGTGTCGAGACCACCGAGATCGTCGATTACGGCTCGGCCCAATCGATCTACTTCAAAGATCCCAACAGCATCTCGCTCGAATATTCCTGCCTGGTCGGCAATCGGCCCGAGACCGGTGCACTGATGCACAGTGAATTCACATTGCCGCGCGGCGCGCTGGAACTCACCGACACGCTCACCAAAGCGCTATCGACTGGCGGCAAAGCCAAAATGGAGGTTTGACGATGACCAGGATCGCGCATTGCTGCTGCGGTTCGCTACGCGCGGAGACGACCGGCGAGCCGGTGTTTGTGGGGGCGTGCCATTGCACGGAGTGCCAACGGCGTACTGGTGCGCCCTTTGGCGTCGGCACCATTTTCCCGAAAGAGCAGGTGCGCACCGAGGGGCTGAGCAAGGTCTACGTGCGCGGTAGCGACGCGGGGCGAAAGATCGAAATTCATTTCTGCCCTGACTGCGGCTCCTCGGTGTTCTGGTACGCGGAATTGTACGCGGACATGGTCGGCATCGCCTTTGGCGCGTTCGCCGATCCGTCGATGCCCCGGCCGACGCTATCTGTGTGGGAGACGACGCGGCATCCCTGGGTGAGCTTCGATCATCAACTCGATCGGTTTACGGTCCAGCCGAAAATCGACGACCTCGACCTGGAGCAGCAAAGCCACGGAGCTGCGAACGTTGGCAACCATCTAATTGCCAATGGCTGGTAAGTCGCCCCGCGACAGTGGCGGCAGAATCCGCTTGGAGGTAAGGAGCCACCGATGTCCCACTCGATCAGCACAGCTGTCCCAGAGCCTTCTGCCCCCGGCCGCGGCCATGCCTTCGGGGCGACCGCAGGCCAATGGCCTGAGCAGAAAACGATGTGGCCGGTCCGTCGTTTTGTCGACCTTTCCCGGTATCGAACACCCGCTGGTGCTAGCGCCGATGGCCGATCCCGAAACGGTCGAGAGACTGCCGCTTTCTGGCTCCTTACCTGGGAGATAGCTTGATGACAACCCTTGTCGAAAAGAAATGGGCGGCGACCGGCAACGTCGAGACGCCTGACGAAGCCGCATTGGATCAGGTGCTTTCGCGTGTCACCGCGCTTGCACCGGTGGTCGCGCGGTACGCTCGCGACATTGAGCAAGGTCGGCAACTGCCAGCCGGGCTCGTGTCTGCTCTTAAGTCGGCACGGATTTACAGCATGCTCGTACCCCGGCATTATGGCGGCCTTGAACTTGACGCGCCGAGCACCCTTCAGGTGGTCGCGGCCCTCGCTGGGCTCGATGGGTCGGTGGGCTGGAATGCCATGATTGGTCACATCGGAGCCCTGATGCCGTTTCTGGCGAGCCCGGACTTGTGCGAGGAAATCTACCGGGACGGAAAGGATCACATCATTGCCGGTTCTGGTCAGCCGGCCGGCACGGCCGAGCGCGTTCCCGGCGGATGGCGGGTTACCGGCACATGGCCGTTTGCCAGCGGATGCCAGAACGCCGAGTGGATCGGGGGCACTTGCGTGATGATGCAGGACGGTTCTCCCATCGACGCCTCGGACGGACCCGGCCCGATGACACGCACCTTTCTCATGCCGGCCGAACACTGGGAGATCCGGGACACCTGGCACACGTTCGGCCTTAAGGGCACTGGCAGCCACCACGTCGCGTTGACGGACGTGCTTGTTCCCGACGAGAACTTTTTCGAGTTTCCTTTTGGAGCCTCGTTCGCGCCCGATCCCATCTTCGGCAAGTTCCCTGAGGTCGTCGTGCTGTCGCATGGCGCCGTCGCCGTGGGGATCGCCGAGGGTGCCATCATGGACCTGGTCGAACTGGCGGGGGCCGGTGTCAAACAACTTTTCATGACCACCCCGCTGGTGGAGACCGAGCGCTTCAAGGAGGGCCTGGCACGGCTTGACGCCGACCTCATGGCGGCGCGCGCACTGCTTGAGGCGCAGATCACCCGCGTTTGGCGCAACCCCGAGCGGCCGGCGGCGAAGGGCCTAGCCCGCGTGGCGGAACAGCTGCAAGCGGCGATCTGGATCACCTCGGCCTGCGTCCGCGTCGCCGAAGGCTGCTTTGAACTCGCCGGAAGCAGGGCCGTGTACGAAAGCTCATCGCTGCAGCGACGGGTGCGGGATCTTCGCGTCGCGGCCCAACATGTGGCGGTCCATCCGCGCAACTACGTGACGGCGGGGGCCGCCGTGCTCGCGCGCCTGTCATGAGCACGCATTCCGGCAAAGTCGCCGTCGAAACGATCTGTCGTTGGCTGCCGGGGTTCGTATCCCCTCCCGCGCACTGACGGTGGCGTCATCAAAGATTGAAATGAGAGGAGTAACCACCATGACACACAGAGGATTTTCGCATATCGGCCTCTCGACCCTCGACCTCGACAAGACCCGCGCGTTTTACGAGGGCGTGCTGAGTTTTAAGCCGGTTGTCGCTGACACGATAACGATTAAAGAAGGCGGTCGCCTGCGGCACATGTTTTTCGATGTCGGTGACGGTCAGCTTATTGCCTTTCTGGAACCGAACGGAGTTCCCGATGTACCAGCAAAATACGATGCGGGGATCAACCGCGGGCTCGGCGTTCCTGCCGGCTTCTATCATTTTGCTTTCGAGGCCGGGTCGATGGCTGCGCTCGCGCAGAAACGCGACGAACTGCGCGCCAAGGGCGTCGAGACGACAGAAATCGTCGACCACGGATGGGCTCGATCGATCTACTTCAAAGATCCCAACGGCATCTCGCTCGAATATTGCTGCATGGTAGGCAAGCGGCCCGACGGCGACGAGCTGATGCAGGGGCAGTTCACGCTGCCGCGCGCTGCGTTGGAACTCAACGACACGCTCACCAAAGGGCGATCGGCTGGCAACAGAGCCAAAATGGAGGTTTGACGATGACCAGGATCGCGCAGTGCTGCTGCGGTTCGCTGCGCGCGCAGACGACCGGCGAGCCGGCATTCGTGGGTGCGTGTCATTGCACGGAGTGCCAGCGGCGTACTGGCTCGCCCTTTGGCGTCAGTACCTATTTCCCGAAAGAGCAGGTCCGCACCGAGGGGCCGAGCAAGGTCTACGTGCGTGGTAGCGACGCGGGGCGAAAGATCGAAATTCATTTCTGCCCTGACTGCGGCTCCTCGGTGTTCTGGTATGCGGAAGTTGTCCCGGACCTTATCGGCATCGCCTTTGGCGCGTTTGCCGACCCGTCGATGCCCCGGCCGACGCTATCTGTGTGGGAGACGACGCGGCATCCCTGGGTGACCTTCGACCACCAACTCGATCGGTTTACGGTCCAGCCGAAAATTGACGACCTCGACCTGGAGCAGCCAAACCGCCCGGCTGAGAACGAGAGCAAGGACCGCTACGACGGTTCACACGCTGCACACCGGTGACAAACGTTGTCGCATCCTTTGGGGCGTCCGTACCGCCAGCGCGGTATCTCCAGTTGTTCGATGGGCCGAACGACGATTGGACCCTCGGCCCCGACGAACCTTTGCCCCATGATGGCGTCCCCTCCGGGTTTGCCACTCAGCCAAGAGAAGGCTTCGGGAAAGCGGCGGTCAGTACGGTTGGAGGTCGCAACCTATCGTGATTGCAAGGAGCCACTCATGTCCCACTCGATCAGCACACCTGTCCCGGAGCCTTCTGCCCCCGGCCGCGGCCATGCCGTCGGGGCGACCGCAGGTCAATGGCCTGAGAAAAAACCGATCTGGCCGGACCGTCGGCTTGTCGACCTTCTCGGTATCGAACACCCGCTGGTGCTGGCGCCGATGGCCGGTCTCGGAACGGTCGAGCTCGCGGCCTCGGTCTGTGCCGGCGGCGGCTTGGGCTCGCTCGGTTGCGTCGGGCTACCGCCCGAACGCGTCACGCAGGCAGTCGACAAGCTGCGAACGTTGACCGACAAGCCGATCAATACGAACTTTTTCTGCCACAACGCGACACGGGCCGATCCTGCTCGCGAGGCCAATTGGCGTGACCGGCTCGCCCCCTATTACAACGAACTCAGACTCGATCCCTCGCTCGCGGCAAGCCAGTCAGAGATTCTGCCCTTCGACGACGCCCTTTGTAGAGTGGTGGAACGGGTCAAGCCCGAGATCGTGAGTTTCCATTTCGGGCTGCCGGAGCCGACCCTGCTGGCTCGCGTCAAGGCGGCCGGGTGCCGCGTGATGGGATCGGCTACGACGGTCGCCGAGGCGCGCTGGCTGGAGGCGCGCGGCGCCGATGTCATTATTGCCCAGGGTTGCGAGGCCGGCGGTCACCGCGGCATGTTCCTTGCAGCAAACCTGGAGGAGGAGGCTGCGTCTCAGCCGAGCACGCTGGCCCTGGTGCCACAGATCGCCGATGCCGTCGGCGTGCCGATTATCGCCGCGGGTGGAATCGCCGACGGACGTGGGATCGCGGCTGCCTTTGCGCTCGGCGCGGCGGGGGTCCAGATCGGGACGGCTTACCTCTCTGTCCAGAGGCGGCGCTTCCGCCGCTCTGTCGTGACGCGCTGCGGCAGGCGCGTGCGGACACGACGGTATTGACAAACGTCTTTACCGGACGCCCGGCACGCGCCCTCTCTAATCGGCTGACCCGCGAGCTCGGCCCGCTTCACGGGGTGACGCCAGATTTCCCGACGCCGATGCTGGCCTTGACGCCGCTGCGGAGAAAGGCGGAGCAACAGGGCAGCCGCGAATTCTCGCCGCACTGGCGGGGCAAGCGGCACCGCTGGGTAGAGAAATGCCGGCCGAGGCGCTGACGCGCGCGCTGGTCGAGGCGGCATTCACGCGGTTTCGCCAGCTCGCCGGCTAGCGTGCCCTCACGCCCGAGCGGGCCTCGAATTCCTCGCTGATGCTCCCGCCGGGGCAGCGCCAAACCGGCTCGTGACGAAAGATCGCCGAGCCGGTGTTGGAAAAGACAGCTTATGGATCGGTCGACACTCCAGCCGTCTTAGGCGAATGGCCGCTGTGGGTCAGGTGCGGCGGTATCGGTCCGCCGAAACTGAGGCAGTCAAACTCAATAAGCGGACCTGGTAGACGAAGCAGGCGGCTCTCCTGTGTGCAGAGTTCGCCGATGTTGAAGCGCGACCTCATTCGCACCCAGACAGCCGAAGGCAGGAGCCGCGCCAAGGACCAAGGAAAGCAATGGGGTGGCCCCCTACTCCGGTTGCGCCGTAAGCGGTCGCTGAGCTGAGCCGAGCCGCGGACAGGTCCACGAATAGCGGACCTTCGGTACGCGGCACCAACGACTGGCCTACGCGTCGCGCGAGCAGTTTCTCGGATGCGACATTCTGTCCAAATTTGACTAAAATTTTCGCTATTCGGCCGAGAGCGGCCAGCATCCGGGCCGGGTAAGGAAGCGATCGCCACGGGTGTGGCGTCGCGCGGGGCGCACCAGGCGCCTACTATCAGCCACACGGTCGTGATGGAACCTTGCTTTCTCGCCGAAACGTGCTGCGTGAACGGCCATGCTGGGCCGTCGCGTTCACACGGGGCCACACCCGGTTACGCTGGTCTACCCTCGTATATTGGACATTTGCTGGACATTGCTCAGGAGGTTACAGATATAAGTCTTTGAAATAATTGGCGTCCCCGAACCCCTGTTGCCGCCGTGAAAGGAACGACCGCTAACCGGGATGGCAGAGGGTTATCAATCACTCTCGGGGCTGAAAAATGCGGGCTAAAGTCTCCTGCCGTCTCGTCGGCCCCAGGACGAATTGAAGAGATGGCGGACGACTGCGCCGGGGGGTTTCCGTCCTTGCCACCCAAAACGCTACCCAGCCTTACCGAAGTCGGACAATCTTCGCGAGATATGCGCGTACCTAATTGGAATATATGGGGCGAGTGATCGGATTCGAACCGACGACATCCAGATCCACAATCTGGCGCTCTAACCAGCTGAGCTACACCCGCCGTCCGGGGTGGAGGTAACGATTTGGGGGCGAACCGTCAAGGTCGGGCTTTCCCGCCGATTGCGTGGTTCCCACATCTGGCCGATGACGGTCACCTCCGAGAGCTGGCGCTGGCAGGCTCTGCTGACGCCGCAGCAGATGAGCGAGGCGGACCGGCTGACGATCGCCGGCAGCGTCCCGGGCGTGGAGCTGATGGAGAATGCCGGCCGCGCCGTCGCCGATGCGGTCTCGCGCCACTGGGCGCCGCGGCCGGTGGCCGTGCTATGTGGGCCGGGGAACAACGGCGGCGACGGCTTTGTCGCGGCCCGTCGGTTGGCCGAGCGCGGGTGGCCAACGCGGGTCGCGCTCCTCGGATCGGTGGCGGCGCTGCGCGGCGACGCCGCACTCGCCGCCGGCCGCTGGCAGGGCGCGGTCGAGCCGCTCGAGCTCGCAGCCCTCGGCGACGCCGCTCTTGTCGTCGACGGCATCTTTGGCGCGGGCCTAGCGCGGCCTGTCGAGGGCGTCGCGCGGGCGGTGATCGAGGCGATCAACGAACGGCAGTTGCTAGTCGTCGCGATCGATGTCCCGAGCGGCGTCGACGGAGCGAGTGGAGAGGTTCGCGGGATTGCGCCGCGCGCGGCTCTGACCGTCACCTTCTTTCGCAAGAAACCCGGGCACCTGTTGCTGCCGGGGCGCAGCTATTGCGGGGACATCGTGCTGGGCCAGATCGGCATCTCCGATGGCGTTCTCGATCGCGTCGCGCCAGATACGGCCGCAAACGAACCGGAGTGGTGGCTCGGCATGTTTCCGTGGCCGAGTCTCGAAAGCCACAAATATACGAGAGGGCACGCGGTCGTCGCTGGTGGCGCGGTGATGACCGGTGCGGCCCGGCTCGCGGCGCGTGCCGCCGCCCGGCTGGGCGCCGGGCTGGTCACCGTCGCTGCCCCCGAAGCCGCCTTCCCGATCTATGCCGCGGCGCTGACCGGCATTATCGTCCACCCCATTGCGGATCTCGAGGATTTTAGGGCATTTCTGGCAGATCCCAGGCGTAACGCCGCACTGATCGGCCCGGGCGCCGGGATCGGCAGCGAAACCCGCGACAAAACCCTCACGATCCTTGCGGCAGGAAAGCGCGCCGTGCTCGACGCCGATGCATTGACCTCCTTTGCGGAAAGTCCGGAGGTGCTGTTGTCGGCGATCCGCTCGCCTTGCGTCATGACCCCTCACGAGGGGGAGTTTTCGCGCATATTCGATACCGCGAGCAGCAAGCTCGAACGGGCACGACGCGCGGCGCGTCGAAGCGGCGCCGTTATCCTGCTCAAGGGGGCCGATACCGTAATCGCCTCTCCTGACGGGAGGGCGACGATCAATGCGAACGCACCGCCGCAGCTTGCCACCGCGGGCAGCGGCGACGTGCTGGCCGGGATGGTGCTCGGCCTCCTCGCCCAAGGCATGGAGCCCTTCGCAGCGGCCGCTGCTGCAGTATGGATACATGGCGCGGCGGCCTCCCGCTTCGGCCCCGGCCTGATCTCCGAGGATCTACTCGAGCTGACACCGACGGTGCTCAAGGATCTGGCGGTTCGAGCTTCACCAGAATTTCATCCAACATGATGTTATTGTTGTCCGTTTTGGATTGACGTCGGGGCCTATGCTCGCTTCTCGTTCGGCGCACCACTGCAGCAAGAACCGTAATGACCGATCGTGCTCCAGCCGGCTTCTTTGAAGGCGTGTTCGACCGGACGTTAACAAACCTCCGCAACGCATGGCGGGACATCGCCGAATCCGCACGCGGTGTTCTTGCGGGAACACCACGCCCGGATCTTCCCGGCGAAGACGCGGGCCGGCTTCATCAGCAAATGCGGAGCTGCCTGGATGGCCGCGCCGGCGGTGTCACGGCGCGCGCTCGCGCCGCCGAGCTCGGCCGCACCTACCTGTCGCTCGATTCCGGCGGCCGCGAGCGTTTCTTCGGGCTGCTTGCGCGAGAGTTCGATGTCGATCACGACGAGATCAGGCGCCAGTGCGAGGCGCTGATCAAGGCGTCGGAGCCGATTGAGCGTTCGACGGGCGAGCGGGCCTTGCGCGATGCGTTGGAGCCGCCGCGCATCACTTTGTTGCGGCAGTTCAATGCGTTGCCCGAGGGGGTCAAATTCCTCGTCGACCGCCGCGCCGAGCTCATTGATCTCGGGCGGCGGGACCCGCTGCTGGCCGGTCTCGAAGATGATCTAAAGCGGCTGCTCGCCAACTGGTTCGATATCGGCTTTCTCGAGCTCAAGCGGATTACCTGGGAATCGCCGGCAGCGCTGCTCGAAAAGCTGATGGTCTATGAAGCGGTTCACGAGATCCGGGGTTGGACCGATCTGAAGAACCGGCTCGACGCCGATCGTCGATGCTTCGCTTTTTTCCATCCCCGGATGCCGGACGAACCACTGATCTTCGTCGAGGTCGCCCTGGTCTCGGGTATGGCCGGCGACATTCATGCGTTGCTCGACGAGACGGCGCCAATCGGCGATCCTCAGGCGGCTGACGCGGCGATCTTTTATTCGATCTCGAACTGCCAACGCGGCCTCGCTGGGATCAGCTTTGGTGATTTTTTGATCAAGCGGGTGGTCGACGCGCTCGCGATCGAGCTGCCGCGGATCAAAACTTTTGCGACTCTTTCGCCGGTCTCGGGCTTCCGGGCGTGGCTGGAGCGCGAGGCGCACGCGAAGCCGGGCGGCCTGTTGTTGCCTGCCGAGCGGGCGGCGACGGAGAGCCTTGGCGAGCAGGCGCAGGAGGAGAACCTTATGGCGCTGCTTGATCAAGAGGACTGGTACAACGATCAGCGGATCGCCGAGGTTTTGCGGGAGCCCTTGATCCGTCTGTGCGCACGTTATCTGATCAGGGAACGCGCGCCTTCCGGCCGGGCGCTCGACCCGGTGGCGCATTTTCATCTCAGCAATGGAGCGCGCGTCGAACGGCTCAATTGGCTCGGCGACGTCTCTCCCAAGGGGCTTCAGCAATCTGCCGGGATCATGGTCAACTATCTCTACCGCTTGGGCGAAATCGAGGTCAATCACGAGGCCTACCGGGGCGAAGGACGGGTAGCGGCCTCCTCGGCGCTACGCAATCTCGCACGGGCAGGGTGATCCGGGTTAGGACACGAGCGCAACCCATCTCATCGATGCTGTGGAGCCTCTACCGTCCGCCAGGTGCGGGCGTGATCTATGGCGCAATCGGTGTTTGTGATAAGAAGCCTTCGCGGACGGACAACGGTAGCGGCGGGCGTGGCGGAATTGGCAGACGCACTGGATTTAGGTTCCAGCGATGGAAATCGTGGGGGTTCAAATCCCCCCGCCCGCACCATCGCGTGCCATTGCGCCATGTCCGCCCAAGGCTCGACGCTTGACGCACGCACTGCGGAAGGTGGCGGATCGGCAGCCCCACGAGCCATGCTGCGATCGGCTCTCACGTAGTCACTAAAACTATCGTAGGCCCTTTTTCATGCAAGTGACGGAAACAGCCGTGGACGGATTGAGGCGCGAGTTTCACATCTTGATCCCGGCCAACGAGCTGGAAGAGAAGGTCACCGACCGCCTGGGCGAAATCGGCCGAAGTATTACCCTGCCGGGCTTCCGACCGGGCAAGGTTCCGATGCAGATCCTGCGCCGCCGCTTCGGCCGATCGGTCCTCGGGGAGGTCGTGGAGAGCACCGTTCAAGGATCCTCGGCCGAGGCGATCCGCGAGCACAATCTGCGCCCGGCGTTGCCGCCAAAAGTCGACATCGTCTCGTTCAGCGAGGGGAGCGATCTCGAATACAAGATGTCCTTCGAGGTGCTGCCCGAAATCCCGAAACCGAACTTCGCCGATCTCGATATCGAACGGCTTGTCGTCGAGGTTCCTGACGCGGATATCGACCGCGCGATCGAGCGGATCGCCGAGCAGCAACGCAAATCGGAGATGGTCGAACGCCCGGCCGAGGCCGGCGACATTATCGTTGTTGATGTCGAAGGGCGTAGCGGCGACCGGGAGATCCCTGGTGCGAGCGGCAAAGACCGACAGATCGCGCTGGGGTCCGGCACATTCGTCCCGGGGTTTGAGGAGCAGCTAATCGGTACAGGCGCCAGTGAGCACCGCAGCGTCCGAATCACCTTTCCCGAGGACTACGGGGTGAGAGAATTTGCCGGTAAGGAAGCGGTGTTCGAAGTCGATGTGAAGGAGGTGAGGCAGCTGCTGCCTATGGTCATCGACGACGAGCTCGGGAAAGCGGTGGGGCTCGAAAACCTCGCCGAGCTGCGGCAAGAAATTCAACAGCAGATGCAGCGCGATTACGATGCCGTAACGCGCTTGCGGCTCAAGCGGATTCTGCTCGATAGGCTGGCGGAGCGTTACGACTTCCCGGTCCCGCCAGGTATGGTCGATCTCGAATTCGACAACATCTGGAGGCAGTATCAGGCCGAAAAGGAAAGGGAGGCGGCGGCGCAGTCGGGATCTGTGGCCTCAAACGCAGTGCCGGAGGATGCGGCCGAAAATGGTGTTGACGCGCCGCAGACCGGCGGCTCACCGACCGAGGTCGACGCGCTGCGAACGTCTGCGGACGTGGCGGACACTGAAGCGGACACTGAAACTGCCGCTGTGCCGGGGTCTCCCCGGGAAGAGGCGGCCGAAGCGACCCAAGCGGGGGCTTTACCGCGGGGCGCGGCGGCAAGCGCGGAAGCCTCGAAGGAGGAATATCGACGGATTGCGGAGCGTCGGGTACGGCTCGGGCTGCTGCTTGCGGAAGTGGGGCGCAGCAACAATATCACGGTGACCCAGGACGAGATGAACCAAGCGATCACCCGGGAGGCACGACGGCACCCCGGCTATGAACGACAAGTCCTCGATTTCTATCGTCAAAATCCGGAGGCGGCGGCCAACCTGAGGGCACCAATTTTCGAGGACAAGGTTGTCGACTTCATTGTCGATCTGGCCAAGGTCGAGGAGCGGAAAATCAGCCCGCAGGAGCTGCTGAGCATGCCGGATCCAGACGACAGCGAAGCGGCATTGGGCTGATCCAAGCGAGTTGCGCCGCGCCGCGGGCGCGGAATTGCCAGGAGGCGAACGATGTCTGAATATTTTGAAACCTACATGAACAATCTGGTGCCGATGGTGGTCGAGCAGACCAACCGTGGCGAGCGTGCCTATGACATTTACTCGCGGCTACTCGCTGAACGGATCATCTTCCTGGTTGGTCCGGTTCATGATGCCGTCGCGAGCCTGATTTGCGCACAGCTCTTGTTTCTCGAGTCGACAAATCCGACGAAGGACATCAACTTCTACATTAATTCGCCGGGAGGGGTGGTGACCTCCGGATTAGCGATTTACGACACGATGCAATACATCCGCTCGCCCATCGCGACGGTTTGCATCGGCCAGGCCGCTTCGATGGGTTCGCTGCTGCTGTGCGCAGGCGCCAAAGGCAAACGTTTCTCGCTGCCCAATTCGGGCATCATGATCCACCAGCCCTCGGGTGGGGTGCAGGGCCAGGCCACAGATATCGAGATCCAGGCGCGCGAGATCCTGAGATTGCGGGCACGCCTCAACGAGATCTACGTCCGGCATACCGGGCAGCCGCTTGAGGTCATCGCCAGTGCGGTCGAGCGTGACAAGTTCATGACCCCGCTCGAGGCGAAGGAGTTCGGCTTGATCGACGAGGTGGTGGAGAGCCGGCCCGGTCGCGACGAACCCGAAAAAGGGTTCAAATAGGAAAGGGGCGGCTGCTTGACGGGTTGCGAGCTACAAGCTCGCATCGATTAAGTGGTTGTTGATCCGTCGAGAGCACATATACTTGGCGTGCGGCTTCCGCGGACCGGTCGCGGGATCGGAGGCAATGAGCCGAACGGCCCGGGGGCATTGCTCCAGCCGGTGACGGAGTGGCGATGACCAAATCCAGCGGCAGCGACTCGAAAAATACGCTCTACTGCTCGTTTTGCGGCAAGAGCCAGCATGAGGTCAGGAAGCTGATCGCTGGACCGACCGTGTTCATTTGCGATGAGTGCGTCGAGCTCTGCATGGACATCATCCGTGAGGAGCACAAGACGACGCTGGTCAAGTCGCGTGACGGGGTCCCTGGCCCGCGCGACATCTGCAAGGTCCTCGAAGATTATGTGATCGGCCAGGATCACGCGAAGCGAGTCCTGTCGGTTGCTGTGCACAACCATTACAAGCGCCTTGCGCATGGCGCAAAAAACAATGATGTCGAACTCGCCAAATCGAACATCCTGCTGGTAGGACCGACGGGCTCGGGTAAGACTTTGCTCGCCCAAACGCTCGCGCGGATCATCGACGTCCCGTTTACAATGGCGGATGCGACGACGCTGACCGAGGCCGGTTACGTCGGCGAGGACGTCGAGAACATCATCTTGAAGCTGCTGCAAGCAGCCGATTATAACGTCGAACGCGCACAGCGCGGGATCGTCTATATCGACGAGGTCGACAAAATTTCCCGCAAGTCGGATAATCCTTCGATTACACGAGACGTCTCGGGCGAAGGCGTCCAGCAAGCACTTCTGAAGATCATGGAGGGCACCATCGCCTCGGTGCCACCGCAAGGCGGGCGCAAGCACCCGCAACAGGAGTTTCTGCAGGTCGACACGACCAATATCCTGTTCGTATGTGGAGGTGCGTTCTCCGGGCTTGAGAAGATTATCGCGCAGCGTCGGCAAGGGACCTCGATCGGCTTCGGCGCCGAGGTGCGCGGCCCCGACGAGCGCAAGACCGGAGAGATCCTCAAGGACCTCGAGCCCGAGGATTTGCTAAAGTTCGGGCTGATCCCCGAATTCGTCGGCCGTCTGCCGGTCATTGCGACGCTCGACGATCTCGACGAGGCGGCGCTGGTCGACATCCTCAGCAAACCCAAGAACGCGCTGGTCAAACAATATCAGCGTCTGTTCGAGATGGAGGATGTGCGCCTGCAGCTCAACGAGGAGGCGCTCAAAGCGATCGCGCACAAAGCCATTCTCCGCAAAACCGGCGCTCGCGGTTTGCGCTCGATCATGGAATCAATACTGCTCGAATCGATGTTCGAGCTGCCGAGCCTGGTCGGCGTCAGCGAAATCGTCATCAATCGCGAGGTCATCGAAGGGCGGGCAAAACCGCTCCACATCTACTCCGACCGACGCGGTGATGTCGGCGCTGGTGACTGAGGCCGCGACAACATGAACGCCCGCCGTCCGACTTGACTGCCGGCGCGGCGAGTCCAACCTAAGAACCGTATCCCTGTCCTTGCCCTCCCGGTCTTCGGGATGGTCTTTTGCGAATGAGGGCTTATGCTAGAGACTGCGCGCGGTGCGCTTTACCCCGTCCTGCCCCTACGCGACATCGTCGTGTTCCCACATATGATCGTGCCGCTGTTCGTTGGCCGCGAGAAATCCGTGCGGGCGCTCGAGGACGTGATGAAGGACGACAAGCAGATCCTGCTCGTCACCCAGAAGAATGCCGCGCAGGATGATCCCGCAACCTCCGACATCTACACGGTCGGCACGGTCGGTACTGTGCTGCAGCTTCTCAAGCTGCCGGACGGGACCGTCAAGGTGCTCGTCGAGGGCGGACAGCGCGGTCGCATCCTCAGATTTGCAGATAACAATCTGTTTTTTCAGGCTTTTGCTGAGCTCATTCCGGAGCATTCCGGGACGCAGCAGGAGACCGAGGCGCTCGCGCGAACCGTGGTATCTCAATTCGAGCAATACATAAAGCTCAACAAGAAGATCCCACCTGAGGTCCTCGTCTCGATCAATCAGATCGAGGACCCCGGCAAGTTGGCCGATACTGTGGCCGCCCATTTGACGCTGAAGATCCCCGAAAAGCAGGAGCTGCTCGAGACCGGAATGGTCGCCGAGCGCCTCGAGAAGGTGTTCGGTTACATGGAGGGCGAGATTGGGGTCCTGCAGGTCGAAAAGCGAATTCGTAACCGCGTCAAGCGCCAGATGGAAAAGACCCAGCGCGAGTACTACTTGAACGAGCAGCTCAAGGCCATCCAGAAGGAGCTCGGCGAGGGTGAGGACGGCCGCGACGAGATGGCCGAACTCGAGGATCGCATCAACAAGACCAAGTTCTCGAAAGAGGCGCGCGACAAGGCGCTCGCCGAACTGAAGAAGCTGCGCAGTATGAGCCCGATGTCAGCCGAGGCCACGGTTGTGCGCAATTATCTCGACTGGCTGCTGTCGGTGCCGTGGCACAACCGGACCAGGATCAAACGCGACATCAAAGCGGCGGAAAAGGTTCTGGATGCCGATCATTTCGGGCTGGAGAAGGTCAAGGAACGCATCCTCGAATACCTCGCCGTGCAGCAGCGCATGAAAAAGATGAAGGGCCCTATCCTTTGTCTGGTCGGCGCGCCAGGGGTTGGGAAGACTTCGCTCGGCAAGTCGGTCGCCCGCGCGACAGGGCGGAATTTCGTGCGCATGTCGTTGGGCGGCGTGCGTGACGAGGCCGAGATCCGCGGTCATCGCCGGACCTATATCGGTTCGATGCCGGGCAAGATCATCCAGGGGATGAAGAAGGCGAAATCGTCGAACCCACTGTTCCTGCTCGACGAAGTGGACAAACTCGGAGCCGACTGGCGGGGAGACCCATCCTCGGCCCTCCTCGAGGTGTTGGATCCGGAGCAGAACTTTACCTTTAACGACCATTATCTTGAGGTCGATTACGACCTGTCAGACGTGATGTTCGTGACCACGGCTAATACGCTGCGTATTCCGCAGCCGTTGATGGACCGGATGGAGATCATCCGCATCCCCGGCTACACCGAGGACGAGAAGGTCGAGATCGCGCGCCGCCACCTGACCCCGAAGCAGATGTCGCAGCACGGGCTCGAGAAGAACGAATGGAGCATCACCGATGACGCGGTGCGGGACATTATCCGCTACTACACGCGCGAGGCCGGAGTTCGCAATCTGGAGCGCGAGATCGCCAATCTAACCCGCAAGGCGATAAAAGACATTTTGATGAAGAAGGCGGAGCGTATCAGTGTGACGCGCCGCAATCTCGAAAAATATGCCGGCGTGCGCAAATTTCGCTTTGGTGAGGCCGAGAGCGAGGACATGGTCGGCGTGACGACCGGGCTTGCCTGGACCGAGGTCGGCGGCGAGCTGCTGACGATCGAAGCCGTGACGCTGCCCGGGAAGGGGCGGGTGACGGCGACAGGCAAGCTCGGCGAGGTCATGAAGGAATCGGTTCAGGCCGCCGAGAGCTTCGTCAAATCACGCAGTTACGCGTTCGGAATCAAACCCGCGATCTTCGAGAAGAGGGACATTCATGTCCACGTACCGGAGGGCGCGACACCCAAGGACGGACCCTCGGCGGGAGTGGCGATGGTGACGTCGATCGTCTCGGTGCTGAGCGGGGTTCCAGTCAAGAGAGACATCGCGATGACCGGCGAGATCACGCTGCGCGGTCGGGTGTTGCCGATCGGCGGGCTGAAGGAAAAGCTGCTTGCCGCGTTGCGCGGTGGGTTGAAGACCGTGCTGATCCCGAAGGAGAACGAGAAAGACCTCGCCGAGATCCCAGACAACGTCAAGCGAGGCCTGAAGATCATCCCAGTCAAGACGGTCGACGAGCTGCTCGGTCAGGCGCTGGCGGCGCCATTGACGCCGTTAGCTTGGCCGGAGGAGGGGGAGGCAGAACCGGTACTTCCCGCGCAGAGCGAAGAGCGTTCGGGGGTGATGACGCATTGATCCTGCAGGCGCAAGGATGGCGGTGCTGTGAGGATCCACCAGAGGCGTTGGTAATGCCCCAAAATCCCTTCAGTTTTGGATCGTGGGGCGTTGACCGACTGCTGGCTGCGCTCTAAACTCCTGGTGACCGAGCAAGTTTATTCCCGCACACTCGCCCAGGGGGGTACCCGTGAACAGAAATGAACTCGTCGACGCCGTCAGCAGCAAGACTGACCTGAGGAAGTCGGAGGCGAGCAAGGCCGTAGACGCGGTACTGGATTCGATCGCCGAGGCGCTGAAAGGCGGCGACGAGGTCCGCCTCGTCGGCTTTGGCACTTTCTCGGTGGCATCACGGGCGGCGTCTGAGGGGCGCAACCCTCGCACTGGTGAGAGGATCCATATTGCCGCGTCGAAGCAGGCCAAATTCAAGCCGGGCAAAGGATTGCGCGACTCGCTGAATTGACACGCCGGGCTGGTTTGGCCGGTTTCTCGGTGCGGTATCTCGATGCCCCGCAGCCGCACTCGCGGGCGATTAGCTCAGCTGGTAGAGCATCTCGTTTACACCGAGGGGGTCGGGGGTTCGAGTCCCTCATCGCCCACTCAAGCCGAGCGCCGCCTAATGCGGTGGGGGTGCTTGACACCCCGAGAGGGGGAGAATAGGACTGCCCTGCTTTCGGCTGCGGGGGCGTAGCTCAGCTGGTTAGAGCGCCGGCCTGTCACGCCGGAGGTCGCGGGTTCGAGCCCCGTCGCTCCCGCCATCGAATGCAAGCCTGTTGCGTTGCAGCACGGTATCGCGCTGCGCCAACCGGGATTATATCTATGTCGCCATGTGGCCGTGATGGAAGAGGCGTTGCGGTCTGAAGGCAGCGGTGGCGCGGCCACGGGAGTTCTCCATGGAAACGCTATTGCGCGAGTACTTCCCTATCCTCGTGTTCCTCGCGATTGCCGGCGCTGTGTCGATTGCGATGGTGGCGGCTTCAGTCCTAGTTGCCCGTCAGCAACCCTACGGTGAAAAGCTGTCGCCATACGAATGCGGATTCGACCCCTTCGGTGATGCACGGGTCCGTTTCGATGTCCGCTATTACCTCGTCGCGATATTGTTTATAATCTTCGATCTCGAAGTGGCTTTCCTGTTTCCCTGGGCAGTATCGCTGGGCGACATCGGCATGCTCGGTTTTTGGTCGATGATCGTATTCCTCGCCGTGCTCACCGTCGGCTTCATCTACGAATGGAAGAAAGGGGCGTTGGAATGGGAGTGATCGAAGCCCCGACGCGACCGATCTCTCCCGGCGGCGAGCAGAATTTGCTGATCAAGGCCGCGATCGAGGATGTGGAAGACCAGGGCTTCATCGTCGCGACGCTCAATAACCTCGTCAATTGGGCACGGACCGGCTCGCTGTGGCCGATGACGTTTGGTCTGGCGTGCTGCGCTGTCGAAATGATGCATACCGGCGCGAGCCGGTATGATCTCGACCGCTTTGGCGTGGTCTTTCGTGCCAGTCCGCGTCAATCCGATGTGATGATCGTTGCCGGCACGCTATGCAATAAGATGGCGCCGGCCTTACGTAAGGTTTATGACCAAATGGCGGAGCCGCGGTGGGTTATTTCGATGGGCTCCTGCGCCAACGGCGGCGGCTATTATCATTACTCGTATTCCGTCGTGCGCGGTTGCGATCGAATCGTGCCGGTGGACGTTTATGTTCCAGGGTGCCCGCCGACAGCGGAGGCGCTGCTCTACGGCGTTTTGTTGCTGCAGAAGAAGATCCGGCGCTCGCGCCACTTCGCTCGTTGATCTGCGATGGAAGAAACGCTGCGACACCTGGCCGAGCACCTGTCAGCGGCGCTGTCGGACGTGATGTTTGGGGCTGAGATCCGCGGCGGCGAATTGTGTTGCCGGGTGCAGCGGGACGCATTAATGCGCGTTCTGAAGTTCCTGCGCGACGATCCGAAATGCGCCTTCAATGTGCTTTGCGACATATGCGGCGTCGACTATCCCGACCGGCCGCTGCGCTTCGAGGTGGTCTACAATCTTCTCAGCATGCCGCTCAATCAGCGGATCCGGATCAAGGTCGACACCGATGAGGAGCAGGCGGTCCCGTCCGCGGCCGGGGTCTACAGCAGCGCCGGCTGGTGGGAGCGCGAAGCGTGGGACTTGTTCGGGATCTATTTCGCTGACAACCCCGACCTGCGTCGCATCTTGACTGATTACGGTTTCGAAGGTCACCCGCTGCGCAAGGATTTCCCGCTCACCGGGTACGTCGAGTTGCGTTACGACGAAGAGCAGAAGGGGGTCGTATACGAGCCGGTCCGATTGCAGCAGGAGTTCCGCAATTTCGATTTCCTGTCACCGTGGGAAGGAATGGACAAAATTCTCCCGGGTGATGAAAAGGCTACCGGGAGCGAAACGCCCGAGGGGGATGCGCGGTGAGCGAGCAGCGTTCGACATCGACGAGCGAGCTGGAGGGCCCGCCACACATCAAGAATTATATGATGAATTTCGGCCCGCAACATCCGGCGGCGCACGGCGTCATGCGGCTCGTGCTCGAAATGGATGGCGAGGTCATCGAACGGGCCGATCCGCATATCGGGCTGTTGCACCGCGGTACTGAAAAGCTCATCGAATACAAAACCTACCTGCAAGCAATCCCGTATTTTGATCGCCTCGATTACGTGTCTCCGATGTGCCAGGAACACGCATTTGCCCTGGCGGTCGAAAAACTCATGGGAGTCACGCCGCCCCCGCGTGCGCAATACATCCGCGTAGTATTTGCCGAAATTACCCGGGTTTTGAACCATCTGCTGTGCGTCTGTGCGTTTGGGCTCGATATCGGAGCGATTACTCCGTTTCTATGGGGTTTCGAGGAGCGCGAGCGGCTGATGGAGTTTTATGAACGTGTGTCGGGCGCACGCATGCATGCTAATTATTTTCGCCCCGGTGGCGTTCACCTCGACATGCCTGCCGATCTGGCCGAGGACATACTCGCCTTTTGCGAGACGTTCCCGCAGACAATTGACGATATCGAGCGGCTACTGACCGAAAACCGTATTTTCAAGGAGCGAACAGTAGATATCGGCGTCGTGACTGCACAGCAGGCGGCGGATTGGGGCTTTTCGGGACCGATGCTGCGCGGCTCGAACGTCGCCTGGGACCTTCGCCGCGCACAACCTTACGACAGCTATGACAAGATCGAATTCGATGTCCCGGTCGGTCGAAACGGTGATTCCTACGACCGCTACTTGGTGCGGATCGAAGAGATGCGCCAGTCGGTGCGGATCATAAAACAGGCGCTCGCGCAGATGCCCACAGGGCCCGTCAAGATCAACGACCGCAAGGTGGCACCGCCGCCACGGGCCGAGATGAAACATTCGATGGAGGCCTTGATCCACCACTTCAAGTTGTACACCGAAGGCTATCACGTGCCCGCCGGCGAAACCTATACGGCGGTCGAAGCGCCAAAGGGGGAATTCGGGGTCTATCTCGTCTCCGACGGCACGAACCGGCCGTACCGTTGCAAGATCAGATCCCCCGGTTTCGCGTTTTTGCAGGCCACCGATTTCATGTGTCGGGGCCATATGCTCGCCGATACGGTCGCGATCATCGGCTCGATGGATATCGTTTTCGGCGAGATCGATCGATGAGCACGGCGGTCGGAGCGGTTCCGGTCGAGCAGCCCGAAAGCTTCGAATTCACTCCGGAAAATCTCGAGCGGGCCAGAGCGCACATCGCCAAGTATCCGCCGGGCCGTCAGGCAAGCGCGGTTTTGCCGCTGCTGTGGATTGTACAGGAGCAGACCGGCGGATGGTTGCCCCGAGCGGCGATGGATCATGTCGCCGGGATCCTCGAGATGGCGCCGATCCGTGTCTACGAGGTCGGGACCTTTTATACTATGTACAATTTGCGGCCCGTCGGGCGTTATCTGCTGCAGGCCTGCACGACGACGCCGTGCTGGCTGCGCGGATCGGACGCCGTGGTTGAGGCGTGCGAGCGGAAGCTCGGAATCGGCATTGGCACGACCACCCCTGACGGGCTGTTCACCTTGGTAGAAGTCGAGTGCCTCGGAGCGTGCGTGAACGCGCCGATCCTGCAGGTTAATGACGATTTCTACGAGGATATGGATGGCCCGATGACGGAGGTGCTGCTCGACTCGTTGCGCGAAGGCAAGGCGCCCCAGCCCGGTTCGGTGATCGGGCGGCAGGGTTCGGACCCGGTGACCGGCCGCACCACCCTGATCGAGCCAGGGGCGGCGCCTGGGCAAGAATAAGAGGAAGTCATGCTCGCTGATCGGGATCGGATCTTTACAAACCTTTACGGCCGGGACGATTGGCGGCTGGCGGGCGCCCAACGCCGGGGCGATTGGGAGGGCGCCAAAGAACTGATTCTTAAAGGCCGCGATTGGATCGTCGAGCAGGTCAAGGAATCGGGTTTGCGTGGCCGTGGGGGCGCCGGGTTCCCGACTGGCTTGAAGTGGTCCTTCATGCCGAAGCAGAGCGACCGTCCGACCTACCTTTGTGTCAATGCCGACGAGAGCGAGCCGGGCACTTGCAAGGACCGCGATATTATCCGCAACGACCCCCACAAGCTTGTGGAGGGCTGTCTGCTCGCCTCGGTCGGGATGGGCGTGCATCACTGCTACATCTATATCCGCGGCGAGTTCTACAACGAGGCTAAGCGCCTGCAAGCCGCGATTGACGAGGCCTACGACGCCGGTCTCATAGGCGAGGACGCCTGCGGCTCCGGCTGGGATTTCGAACTTTATCTACATCGCGGGGCCGGCGCTTACATCTGCGGCGAAGAGACCGGGCTCCTTGAGAGTCTGGAAGGACGCAAGGGTCAGCCCAGGTTGAAGCCCCCGTTCCCGGCGCAGGTCGGGCTCTATGGCTGCCCGACGACGGTTAACAATGTCGAGACAATTGCCGTCGTGCCGGCGATCCTGCGCCGTGGCGCCACTTGGTTCGCCGGAATCGGCCGACCCAGGAACACCGGTACCAAGATCTTTTGCATCTCGGGGCATGTGAATGCGCCGTGCAATGTAGAGGAGGCGATGAGCATCCCGCTGCGTGAGCTAATCGAGCGCCATGCGGGCGGGGTACGCGGCGGCTGGGACAATCTCTTGGCGATCATTCCCGGCGGCTCGTCGGTGCCGGTAATCCCTAAGTCGATTTGCGACACCGTGCTGATGGATTTCGACAGCCTCGTTGCCGTCAAGAGCGCGCTCGGCACCGCTGCGGTTATTGTCATGGATAAATCGACGGATATCGTGAAGGCGATCGCCAGGCTTTCGAAATTCTATAAGCACGAGAGCTGTGGGCAATGCACACCCTGCCGCGAGGGTCTGGGATGGGTATGGCGGGTGATGGAGCGTATGGTTGAAGGCAACGCCTCAGTAGCGGAAATCGACACGTTGCTCGACGTCTCTTATGAAATCGAGGGTCACACGATCTGTGCGCTCGCCGATGGGGCCGCGTGGCCGGTTCAGGGGCTGATCCGCCATTTCCGCCCGGAGATCGAGCGGCGTATCGCGGAGTGCCGCGAGGCCGCGGCGCGGCAAAGGCAGGCTGCCTGAATGGTGACGCTGACGATCGATGGGCGCGAAGTGGAGGTGCCGGCCGGCACGACCATTCTTCAGGCCTGCCAGCACGCCGGGGTCGAGGTCGCGCATTTCTGCTACCACGAGCGCCTTGCGATCGCCGGCAATTGCCGCATGTGTTTGGTCGAAGTCGAAAAATCTCCAAAGCCGATCGCCTCCTGCGCGATGCCGGCGACCGACGGGATGGTGGTTCTCACGAATTCGCCAAAGGCGCTCAAGGCACAGAAAGGGGTTATGGAATTCCTGCTAATCAATCACCCGCTCGATTGCCCGATTTGTGACCAGGGCGGCGAGTGCGATCTGCAGGACCAAGCGATGGCTTACGGTTTCGACCGTGGCCGGTTCGAGGAGAACAAGCGGGCCGTTCGCGACAAGGATTTCGGCCCGCTGGTCGAAACCCATATGACCCGCTGCATTCATTGCACGCGCTGCATTCGTTTCATGACCGAGATCGCCGGCGTCCAAGAGCTTGGGGCCACCGGTCGTGGCGAAGATATGGAGATCACGACCTATATCGAGCTCGCGCTCGACTCGGAACTGTCCGCCAACATCATCGATCTTTGTCCGGTCGGAGCGCTGACATCGAAGCCCTATGCCTTCGTCGCTCGCCCTTGGGAGCTGGAGAAGACCGAGTCGATCGACGTGATGGACGCCGTGGGCAGCAACGTCCGGATCGACTCGCGGGGGCCGCAAGTGCTGCGCGTACTGCCGCGGGTGCACGAGGCAATAAACGAAGAGTGGATTTCCGACAAGACCCGCTATGCCGTCGACGGGCTAGTCCGCAAGCGGCTCGACCGGCCGTATGTCGGCCGCGATCGCAAGCGAGCGGTGGATTGGCACGAGGCCCTCGAATTTGCTGCGGAGCGGCTCAAAACGGTTCCGGGCGAGCGCATTGCAGCGATTGCCGGCGACCTGTGTGACGCCGAGGCGATGTTTGCGCTGAAGGAGCTGCTGATCAGTCTGGGCGCGGTGAGCCTCGATTGTCGGCAGGACGGCGCCAAGCTCGACCCGCGGTACCGCGCCGGCTATCTCTTCAATACGACGATTGCCGGCATCGAGAACGCCGACGCCTGCCTTTTGATCGGGACCAACCCGCGCTGGGAGGCGCCGCTCGTTAACGCCCGGATGCGCAAGCGCTATCTACGCGGTGGCTTTCGAGGGGCCGCGATCGGGCCCGCTCTCGATCTTACCTTCCGAGTCGAGATGCTTGGCAACGATGGCGATGTTCTCAACGGGCTCGCTGCCGGCACGCATCCCTGGGCCGGGGTGCTGCGCGACGCCGAAAAACCGATGATCGTGGTCGGGCAGGGAGCGCTCACGCGGCCGGACGGCGCTCGTGTTCTCGGTGCGGCAAGACGCGTCGCCGAAAGCTGCGGGGTGGTTCGCGACGACTGGAACGGGTTCAATGTGCTGCACCGCGCTGCCGCGCGGGTCGGCGGCCTTGATCTCGGCTTCGTGCCTAGACCGGGCGGCCGCGACGCGAGCGGTATCCTGGCCGGCTGCAGATCGGGCGACATCGAAGTCCTTTACCTGCTGGGCGCCGACGAGATCGATCCGAACAGTTTTGGCTCGGCCTTCGTGATCTACCAGGGACACCACGGCGATCGCGGCGCCCGGCACGCCGATGTCGTCCTAGCGGGCGCCGCCTACACCGAGAAGGACGGTAACTACGTCAATACCGAAGGTCGGGTGCAGCAGGCGCGCCGCGCTGTGTTCCCACCAGGCAACGCGCGGGAAGACTGGATGATCCTGCGGGCGTTGTCGGGTGTCATCGGCCGTCCGCTGCCGTTCGACGCATTGACTGAGTTGCGCCGCCATATGCGGGAATCCCATCCCGTCCTGGCCGCGTCTGATGTCGTTACAAGGGCGCCATGGGGCAGCTTCGGTGAAGAAGCGCCGGTCGAGCCGGGTCCGTTTGCCTATCCGATCGAGGATTTCTATCGGACCGACCCGATCAGTCGTGCCAGCCAGACGATGGCGCAATGCAGCGAGCTTATTATCGAGCGGCGTTACCAAGGCTCGGCGCGGACGGGCACCTATGGCTAGCTTCTGGGCCGGCTATGCCTTGCCGACGGTAGTCACTGTTATTGAAGTCATCGTCGTGGTGGTGCCGCTGCTGCTGGCCATCGCCATGCTCACCTATGCCGAGCGGAAGGTGATCGCGCTTTCGCAGCTCCGCAAAGGACCGAATGTCGTCGGCCCGTTCGGGCTGTTGCAGCCCTTCGCGGACGGCCTGAAGCTGTTGGTGAAAGAGACCATCGTTCCGAGCGGCGCGAACCGAGTCGTGTTCATCATCGCCCCGCTCATCACTTTTACGCTGGCCCTCGTCGCCTGGGCGGTCATCCCGTTTGATCCCGGGGTGGTAATCGCCAACATTAATGTCGGGGTGCTCTACCTTTATGCGATCAGCTCGTTAGGCGTGTATGGGATCATCCTGGCCGGATGGGCCTCAAACTCGCGCTACGCCTTCCTCGGGGCGCTGCGCTCGGCGGCGCAGATGGTTTCCTACGAAGTCGCGATCGGCTTTGTGCTCGTAACCGTGTTGCTGTGCGCCGGGTCGCTCAACCTGACTGAGATCGTCGAGGCGCAGCGCCATATCTGGTTTGCGGTACCGCTTCTGCCGATGTTCGTGATCTTCTTCATCTCCGCATTGGCCGAGACCGGACGAGCGCCGTTTGATCTGCCGGAGGGCGAGTCGGAGATTGTCGCCGGCTATTTCGTCGAATATTCCTCGATGGCGTTTGCGCTGTTCTATCTCGGCGAATACGGCAACATGATCCTGATGAGCGCGATGACAAGCGTGCTCTTTCTCGGCGGTTGGCTCGCGCCGTTCGGGGTTCCGCCCTTTACCTGGTTGCCTGGGTGGCTTTGGTTCCTGCTCAAAATTGCCTTCGTGCTGTTTTGTTTTCTTTGGGTTCGCACGACTTTCCCGCGGTACCGCTACGACCAGTTGATGCGTCTCGGCTGGAAGGTGTTTCTCCCGTTTTCGCTATTGTGGCTGGTGCTGACCGCCGGGGTGTTGACCGCGGCCGGGTGGGTACCGCCGCGCTGAAGGACGATCAATGGCATTTCTAGAACGCGCTACTCGCAGCTTGCTGCTCACCGAGCTGCTGTCGGGGCTGGGACTGACCTTGCGCTACATGTTCAAGCGGCCGGTAACCGTCAACTATCCATACGAAAAGGGCCCGCTGAGCCCGCGCTTTCGCGGCGAGCACGCGCTGCGCCGCTACCCCAACGGGGAGGAGCGGTGCATCGCCTGTAAGCTGTGCGAGGCAATCTGCCCGGCGCTTGCGATAACGATCGAGGCCGAGCCGCGCGAGGATGGCAGCAGGCGGACGACGCGTTACGACATCGACATGACCAAGTGCATCTATTGCGGGTATTGCCAGGAAGCTTGCCCAGTGGATGCGATCGTCGAGGGACCGAATTTCGAATTCGCGGCCGAGACCCATGAAGAGCTGCTCTACGACAAGGACAAGCTCCTGGCGAACGGCGACCAGTGGGAGGCCGAGATCGCAAAGAATCTAGCCCTCGACGCGCCCTACCGGTGAAGCGAATGGCAGAGCTGAGCCCCTCACCCTCCCGGTTCGCGGGCCCCTCCCTCGCCCCGCTCGCGGGGAGAGTGTTGGGGTGAGGGGCGACGGATCATGATCGTCCAGGCCGTTCTCTTCTACATCTTCGCTGCGATGGCGGTTGCTTCCGGGGTGATGGTGGTGGCCTTGCGCAACCCGGTGCACTCGGTGTTGTTTTTGATCGTCGCTTTCTTCAACGTTGCCGCGCTGTTTCTGCTAATCGGCGCGGAATTTTTGGCGATGATCTTGGTCATCGTTTATGTCGGCGCGGTGGCGGTCTTGTTTCTTTTTGTCGTGATGATGCTCAATATCGACTTTCTGCAGCTGCGTAGCGGGTTTGTCCGTTATCTGCCGATCGGCACGTTGCTCGGTCTTATCCTGCTTGCCGAACTCGTCCTTGTCATCGGCAGTTGGGCGATGACCCCGTCGCTGCCGAGCCAAGCTCTAGTGGTGACTACCGGTGGTGTTTCGCTCACCAACACCCGCGCGCTCGGCGATATTCTTTACACCCGCTACCTGTTGGCGTTTCAGGCGGCAGGATTGATCCTGCTCGTGGCGATGATCGGGGCCATAGTGTTGACTTTGCGCCATCGCGCCGATGTCAGGCGGCAATCGGTCCCGGCGCAGTTGGCCCGCACGCGCGCCGAGACGGTCTCAGTCGTCAAGGTACCGCTCGGCACCGGGGCCGAATAATGGCGATCGGTCTTGCGCATTACCTGACGGTGGCTGCGATCCTGTTCACACTCGGGATTTTCGGCATCTTTCTGAACCGCAAGAACGTCATCATCATGCTGATGTCGATCGAGCTGATGCTGCTGGCCGTCAGCATCAATTTCGTCGCCTTCTCGATCTTTCTGAACGACCTCATCGGTCAGGCCTTTGCGATGTTCGTACTGACGGTCGCGGCGGCGGAAGCAGCGATTGGCCTTGCCATTCTTGTCGTCTATTTCCGCAACCGCGGTACGATCCAGGTCGAGGACATCAACATGATGAAGGGCTGACGCGGTGGCGGTCGCCGTCGTCTTCCTACCGCTTCTCGCCGCCGTGATCGCTGGCTTTTTCGGCCGGGCGATCGGCGACCGAGGCTCCCAGTTCGTTACCTGCGGCGCGCTGTTGCTGTCGGCCGTGCTCAGCCTCTTCCTGTTCCGCGATATCCTCGCCAGCGCGGAAGTGCGGGTCATCCCGCTGCTCAGCTGGATCGTTGCCGGCGGCGTAGATGTCGCATGGTCGCTGCGGCTCGACACACTGAGCGGCGTCATGATCGTCGTCGTGACCGTCGTCTCGTCGATGGTCCACGTCTATTCGATCGGTTACATGCACGGAGATCCCTCGATTCCGCGCTTCATGTCCTATTTGAGCCTGTTCACCTTTTTTATGCTGTCGTTGGTAACCGCCGACAATTTCGTCCAGCTGTTCTTTGGCTGGGAAGGCGTGGGCTTGATGTCTTACCTCTTGGTCGGCTTCTGGTACGATCGCCCCTCGGCGAATGCCGCTGCGATCAAGGCGTTCCTCGTGAATCGGGTCGGCGACTTCGGGTTCTCCCTCGGCATTTATGCGGTCTTTGTGATCTTCGGCTCACTCGACTTTGGGACCGTCTTCAGCGCGGCGCCCAGGGCCGTCGGCACGACGATGGAGTTTCTGGGCTGGCACGTAGATTCACTTACCCTCGCCTGCATCCTTTTGTTCATCGGCGCGATGGGGAAATCGGCGCAAATCCCGCTGCATACCTGGCTGCCCGACGCAATGGAGGGCCCGACCCCGGTTTCCGCGCTGATCCATGCGGCGACAATGGTGACGGCAGGCGTCTTCATGGTTGCTCGCCTGTCGCCCTTGTTCGAATACGCCCCGACTGCGCTCGGCGTTGTCGGGATCATCGGCGGGACTACCGCGATGTTCGCCGCGAGCATTGGCATGGCGCAGCCTGATATCAAAAAAGTCGTCGCCTATTCGACTTGCAGCCAGCTTGGTTACATGTTCGCCGCCGCCGCGGTTTCGGCCTACGGCGCGGCGATCTTCCACCTGTTCACGCACGCTTTTTTCAAGGGGCTGCTGTTCCTGTGCAGCGGGTCCGTCATTCACGCCATGGGTGGCGAGCAGGATATGCGCCGTATGGGGGGCCTCTGGCGCAAGACCCCGATCACCTATGTGACGATGTGGGTCGGCGCCCTGTCCCTGAGCGCCATTCCGTTCTTTTCCGGCTACTACTCGAAGGACACGATCCTGGACGCAGCGTGGGCGTCGGGGACGGCGGTGGGCCGCTATGCATGGGTGCTCGGTACAGTCGGGGCATTCATGACCGCCTTCTACATCTCGCGTGTGATGTTCATGACCTTTCACGGCGAGCCGCGTGCCGGCGAGGAGGTGATGCACCATGCCCATGAGAGTCCTTGGGTGATGCTGATCCCGTTGATCGTGCTTGCGATCGGCGCTGCGTTCTTTGGTTTTCTCGGCTACGATTTCTTTGTCGGCGGCGATCGGGCTGCATTCTGGAAGAGCTCGATCCTGGTATTGCCGCAATACGATTCGCTCGACGCCGCGGAAGGCAATCCGCTCTTCGTTCGCTACCTGCCGCTGACCGTCGCCGTAATCGGCATCGCGATCGCCTATGTCTTCTACATCGCCGATCCCCAGCTCCCGGTGCGGCTCGCCGCACGGTTCCGCGCTCTCTACCTGTTCCTGCTCAACAAATGGTACTTTGACGAATTGTATGACTGGCTGTTCGTCCGCACTGCCTTTGTACTTGGCGATGGTTTGTGGCGATCGGGCGATGGGGCAGTGATCGATGGTTTAGGTCCGAACGGGGTCGCCGCGGTGACCCGCGACCTCGCGCGGCAGGCCAGCCGCCTGCAGACCGGCTATCTCTACCATTATGCGTTCGCGATGATGATCGGCCTGGTCGCGTTCGTGACCTGGTACCTGTTCCCGCGGTGAGCCGAAGGCAACGCAAGTGAGCCATTGGCCACTCCTTTCGCTCGTCACGTTTCTTCCACTGGTCGGGGTCGCTTTTATCCTGATGGCGCGTGGCGAGGAGGCGGTGGTCGCGCGCAATGCGCGTTGGATCGCGCTGTGGACCTCGCTGATCGACTTTGCGCTGTCGGTGGTGCTGTGGCTCCAGTTCGATCCCACAACCTCCGATTTTCAATTCGTCGAGCGCGCAACCTGGGTGACCCTCGGCGGTTTCAATTTCAATTACCACATGGGGATTGACGGGATCTCGCTGTTCTTTGTTCTGCTATCGACCATTCTGACAATGCTCTCGATTGTCTCTGCTTGGGAAGTGATCCAGTTCCAGGTCAGGGAATTCATGATCGCGTTCCTCGCGCTCGAGACGCTGGTGATCGGAGTCTTTTGCTCCCTCGACTTTATTTTGTTTTATGTGTTTTTCGAGGGTAGCCTACTTCCGATGTTTCTGATCATCGGAGTGTGGGGCGGACCGAACCGGATCTATTCGGCTTTCAAATTCTTTCTCTACACCTTTCTCGGCTCGCTGCTGATGTTACTGGCGATCCTGGCTGTCTATTTTCAGACCGGGACGACGGACATCGAATATGCGCTCAACCACAGTGACTTGTTTCCCTCCGGTCTGCAGAAGTGGCTATGGCTCGCCTTCTTCGCCTCCTTTGCCATCAAGGTGCCGATGTGGCCGGTGCATACTTGGCTGCCAGACGCCCATGTCGAGGCGCCGACGGCGGGTTCGGTGATCCTCGCCGCCATATTGTTGAAGCTCGGCGGCTACGGTTTCATTCGCTTTTCATTGCCGATGTTCCCGCTCGCTTCACATTATTTCACGCCGTTGATCTTTGTGCTCAGCGCCATTGCGGTGATTTACACTTCGCTTGTGGCGTTGGCGCAGACCGATATGAAAAAGCTGGTGGCGTACTCATCGATCGCCCATATGGGGTTCGTCACGATGGGCACCTTCGCCGTCACCAGCGAGGCGGTGCAGGGGGCCGTTATCCAGATGCTGAGCCACGGTCTGCTCTCGGCTGGGCTGTTCCTCTGCGTCGGCGTTCTTTACGATCGGCTGCATACTCACGAGATTGCTCGTTTTGGCGGGCTCGTACATCGCATGCCGGCCTATGCCTTTGTGCTGATGGTGTTCACTTTGACGGCCGTTGGGCTCCCGGGCACCAGCGGATTTATCGGCGAATTCCTGATTCTGCTCGGCACATTCCGGGTCAATACGCTCGAATGCACGCTCGCGGCGACGGCATTATTCCTCGGCCCAATGTACATGCTCTACATGTATCGGCGGGTGATTTTCGGCACGATTACGCGCGCCGATCTGCGTGGCATGCTGGATCTGAGCCTGCGAGAGAAGGTGATGTTCGCTCCGCTGCTGCTCCTGGTCGTGTGGATGGGCGTTTATCCGAATTCGTTTCTGCGCCCGATCCAAGCCTCGGTCGATCATGTGATCCAGCAGGTGAATGCCGCCACGCAGACAGCGGGCGTGCGTCGCGCAGGTCTCGAGTAAGGCCGGGGACATGCCCGAACTTCCACCGCTTGCCGTCTTGCCGGCGCTGCCGGAGATCATTGTCATTGTCGGTGCGATGGCGCTGCTGATGTTCGGCGCTTTCAGCGGCGAGCAATCAGCGCGTACGGCCTCTTGGCTTGCCGTCGCGGTGCTGATCCTCGCGCTCATTGTCTCGCAGTTCGGCGGTGGCGAACGGCGTTTGGCGTTTTACGGGATGTTCGTCACCGAGGCTTTCGCTCTGTTCATGAAAGCGTTGGTGCTGACTGGCTCGGCGGTGACGATCCTGTTAGCGATGCACTACAACGAGGATCAGGGGATCGCCCGTTTCGAATTCCCAGTTCTCGTGCTGCTGTCGACGGCCGGGATGATGGCGATGATCTCGGCCAATGATCTGATTACGCTCTACGTCGGCCTCGAGCTGCAGAATTTGCCGCTCTACGTCGTTGCCAGCTTCAATCGCGAATCGGCGCCCTCGAGTGAGGCTGGGCTTAAATACTTCGTGCTTAGCGCGCTATCGTCTGGGATGCTGCTTTACGGCATATCGCTGGTCTACGGATTTACCGGCACCACCGCTTTTGCCGATCTCAGCAGCCTGATGGCTAGCGGCGCCACGTCGTCGGCAGGTGTTATTGTCGGTCTTGTCTTCGTCGTAGTGGGCCTGGCTTTCAAGATTTCGGCGGTGCCGTTCCACATGTGGACACCCGATGTCTATGAGGGTGCGCCTACGCCGGTGAGCATGTTTTTTGCCCTCGCCCCCAAGATGGCAGCGCTCGGTCTGTTCATCCGTTTTATGATTGCGCCTTTTGGGCCGCTGGTCGGTGAGTGGCGCCAGATCATCGTTTTCCTCTCGATTGCCTCGATGGTATTTGGTGCCGTCGCCGCGGTCGCCCAGCACAACATTAAGAGGCTGATGGCCTACAGTTCGATCGGCCACGTCGGCTATTTGCTGATCGGGCTCGCTGCCGGAACGACGGAGGGGATCCGCGGCGCGCTTGTCTATCTGGCAATCTATCTGTTTATGAATGTCGGTGCTTGGGCGGTGATTTTGTGCATGCGCCGGCAGGGGCAGATGCTCGAGGAGATCGCGGACTTGGCGGGGCTGTCGCGGACCCACCCGGCCTTAGCGCTGGCATTCGGAATCTTCTTGTTCTCTCTGGCCGGAGTCCCGCCGACGGCCGGATTCTTTGCGAAGCTTTACATCTTCTTCGCGGCGATCGATGCAAAACTGGCCGGACTGGCGGTTATTGGCGTGCTGGCCAGCGTTGTTTCAGCGTTTTATTATCTGCGAATCGTCAAGGTCATGTATTTCGACGAGCCCGCAGGCGCCTTCGACCGCCCGCTCACCGCAGAGCTCAAGGGCGTGCTGTTCGTCACAGCGATCGTCACGCTGTTCTTCGTCGTGGTTCCAGGTCCGATCGTTGGCGGCGCCGAAGCCGCCGCCGCGGCACTCTTCGCGCCATGACCCGGTTCCAGCCGAATCTGCCCCAGGGTTATCGGCTGGTTTCATTTGACTCGATCGGCAGCACCAATGACGAAGCAAAGCGTCTGGCCCTTGACGGTGCGTCGGAGGGGACCCTTGTATGGGCGCGCGAACAGACCGCCGGTCGCGGGCGCCGCGGCCGCGTCTGGGTGTCGCCGCGAGGCAATCTCTATACGTCGCTAATCCTACGGCCCGATTGCTTAGTAAGCCAGGCCGTGCAGCTGGGGTTTGTCGCGGCGTTGGCAGTCGGCGGCGCGCTGCAAGCAATACTGCCGCGTCTCGAACCGCTCGCGTACAAATGGCCGAATGATGTGCTGATCAACGGACGCAAAATCGCCGGTGTTCTGCTCGAATCGGAGGTGACCGCAGCGAGCGGGCTGAGCTTCCTCGTCATCGGCGTCGGCGTCAATTTAGTAGCCTCGCCGCGGGACATGGAATTCCCGGCGACCTCGGTCGTCGAGGACGGTTGGGGCGCTATCCTGCCCGAAGTGATGCTCGAGAGTTTCGCCCATCATTTCCAATCGTGGAGTAACCGGTGGCGCCTGGAAGGGTTTGCACCAGCTCGCGCAGCTTGGCTCGCAACGGCCGCGACCTCACCTGGCGAGCTTATTCGAGTTCGGCTCGAAAGCACCGCCTTGGAGGGCCGCTTTCTTGATCTAGACGAGAGCGGGGCACTCCTGCTGGATAGCGCGGGTGAGCATCGATATATCTCGGCCGGCGAGATCTTCCCGGCAAACCGTTGACGGGGCTGCATGCTGCTGGCAATCGATTCCGGTAACACAAACGTCGTTTGCGCGGTCTACGACGGAGACGACCTGCGCGGTTCCTGGCGCGCGGGGACAAACCCCAACCGCACCGCCGATGAATATGCGGTTTGGCTGGTTCAACTGATGGCTCTCGCCGGGCTCGGCCCCAGCGACATCGACGCGACGATCATCGGCAGCGTGGTACCCGAGGCAACACACAATCTCGCGCGGTTGTGTGAGCGTTATTTCTCCTGCGAGCCGCTGATCGTCGGACGCTCGGATTGTTCCGTCGGCATCGGCATCGATCTCGACATGCCGAGGGAAGAGGTCGGGGCCGACCGCATCGCCAACGCTGTCGCGGCCCAGGACCGGTATCGGCCGCCGCTGATGGTAATCGATTTCGGGACGGCAACGACCTTCGACATCGTCGACCGGTTCGGGAATTACTGCGGCGGAGTGATCGCTCCCGGCATCAATCTTTCGCTGCGGGCGCTCGATATGGCGGCGGCACAGCTGCCGCGGATCGGCGTTCGGCGGCCGCCGACCGTCGTTGGGCGCAGCACCGTTCCGGCGATGCAATCCGGTGTCTTTTGGGGCTACGTCGGCCTGATCGAAGGTCTAGTCCGCCGTATCAAGGCCGAGCGCAGCGAGGAAATGGAAGTGATTTCCACCGGCGGTCTGGCGCGGCTGATCGCCGGCGCGACCGATGTCATAAACCATCTCGATCCCGATCTGACCTTATGGGGACTGCGCCTGATCTACCGACGAAACCGCAACAAATGAACCATCTCCCTTTGCAGTCGGGGACCCGGCAGGAGTACCGCGATCCGAATGCGCTTTACTTCGTCCCGCTCGGCGGTACGGGCGAGATCGGGATGAACCTAAACGTCTACGGATACGCGGGCGACTGGCTCATCATCGATTGCGGCGTGACCTTCGGGGATGATACGCAACCGGGGATCGAGGTCGTCATGCCCGATCCCGGATTTATTGTCGAGCGCCGTGATCGTCTGCTCGGGATCGTCGCGACACACGCGCACGAAGATCATATCGGGGCTATTCCTTACCTCTGGACACAACTGCGCTGCCCGATCTGGGCGACCGCGTTTACGGCCTCGTTATTGCGCGCAAAGCTCGCTGAAGCCGGGCTGGCCGACCAGGTCAGGATCACCGTGGTGCCACTGTCCGGACGGTTCACGATTGGTCCGTTTAATCTCGAACTGATCACCTTGACCCACTCGATCCCTGAACCGAATGCGATCGCGTTGCGAACGCCGGTCGGGACCGTACTGCACACCGGAGATTGGAAGTTCGATCCCGACCCGCTGATCGGGGCGACCGCGGACGAGACTGCATTGCGCAGAATCGGTGACGAAGGTGTCCTTGCCTTGATCGGCGATTCGACCAATGCGCTGCGGCCGGGCGTCTCGGGTTCCGAGGCCGATCTGCGCCGCTCACTGACTGAACTCATTGGCCGGTATGATGCTCGCGTCGCAGTGGCTTGCTTCGCTTCTAATGTCGCTCGCCTGGAAACGATCGCCCGAGCGGCGGCAGTGCACGGCCGGGAAGTCGCCTTGGTGGGGCGGTCGCTGTGGCGGATCGACAAGGCCGCCCGTGAGAATGGCTATTTCGCGGACCTACCGCGGTTTCTGACGGAAGATGAGGCGGGTTATATCCCGCGCGGCCGGATCGTTTTGATTTGCACGGGCAGCCAGGGCGAACCCCGCTCGGCGCTCGCCAGGATCGCGCGCGATGATCACCCTCACATCGTGCTCGAAACCGGTGATGTCGTAATCTTTTCGTCACGCATCATTCCGGGCAACGAGAAGGCCATTAACCGGCTGCAAAATGGCTTGGTGCGGTTTGGGGTCGAGATCGTCACCGAGGAGGATCATTTCGTCCACGTCTCGGGTCATCCGGCTCGCGACGAACTAGTGCGCATGTACCAGATGGTCCGTCCACGGGTCGCGATCCCGGTGCATGGCGAAGCTCGTCACCTGATCGCCCACGCTCAGCTAGCTGGTGAATGCCAGGTCCAGCAGCCTCTCGTTATCCAGAATGGTGACGTGGTTCGGCTCGCCGCCGCTGGCGCGAGCGTCGTCGATGAGGTGGCGGTCGGCCGGCTCGCCAGCGACGGCAGAGGGCTGTTACCGTTGAACGGCACCGCGCTGAAGGATCGCCGCCGAGTTACCTTCAACGGTACCGCTGTCGCAACTCTGGTGCTCGATCGGTACGGCAGGTTGGCAGCACCGGTGACGATGAGCGTGATCGGAGTGGTCGAGCGGGGCGCTGCAGACGCAGCCACACCGGCTCTGCGCAGCGCCGTCGAGCGCGCCGTCGACGAGCTGCCGACCGGATCGCGCCGCGATGACGAAGCGGTGCGCGACGCCGTCCGACGGGCCCTGCGCCGAACACTCAACGAGCGCTTCGGTAAGCGGCCCCTGGTGGAAATCCATCTCGTGCGAATTTGAGCTACGATGATCGGGAAGCTCAACCATGTGGCGATCGTCGTACCCGATCTGGCGGCTGCGCGCGCGCTTTACCGCCAAGTGCTCGGGGCGCGCGTCTCGGAGCCGCAAATGCTGCCGGCGCATGGCGTTACCGTCGCCTTTGTGGACTTGCCGAACACCCGCATCGAGCTGCTCGAGCCGCTTGGCGCCGCATCACCAGTGGGCGCTTTTCTCGAGCGCAACCCGGCGGGCGGCATTCACCACTTGTGCTATGAGGTCGGTGACATCACCGCCGCACGCGATCGGTTGCGGGCCGAAGGTGCACGGGTCCTTGGTGATGGCGAACCGCGCCCGGGCGCGCATGACAAGCCAGTGTTGTTTCTGCATCCGAAGGATTTCTGTGGAACGCTCATCGAGCTCGAGCAGGCGTGAGCCGCTTGCACTTCGGCGCCTGAGATCATGGGCTGGGTCACTGGCATCCTCCTCTATGTGCTCGTCTGGTGGATAACGCTTTTCGCCGTGCTGCCGCTGTGGGTGACCCCTTCCGAACCTGGCGATCTGGGTCATGCCGCCGGGGCGCCGCAGCAACCGCGGATGCTGCTCAAAGCAGCTATTACTACAGCGGTGTCGGCAATCATCTGGCTGGGGATCTATTTATTGGTGCGTTCACCGTGGCTCAGTTTTCGCGGGCCGTGACTTGAGCGCTGCATATTGCCGGCTTGCACCGGGCCATCCGGTGCATGGAGTTTACCATGATACCGAATACGGTTTTCCTACGAGCAATGAGAGCGTGCTGTTCGAGCGGCTGATCCTGGAGATCAATCAAGCCGGTTTGTCATGGCTGACGATACTCAGAAAGCGGGCGGCCTTTCGCGGAGCATTCGCTGAATTCGACGTCGATCGCGTCGCTGCCTTCGAGTCGGCCGATGTCGATCGGCTGCTCAGCGATTCGGGCATTATCCGCAACCGGCTCAAGATCGAGGCGACGATCGAGAACGCAATACGCATTCAAGCGCTACGCAGAGCTCACGGATCGTTCGCGGCCTGGCTCGATGCACATCATCCTCGTTCGACGGAGGAATGGACGCAGCTCTTTCGCCGGACCTTTCGTTTTACCGGCGGGCAGATCGTCAACGAGTTCATGATGAGCATCGGGTACCTTCCGGGAGCACATGCGCCGGAGTGCCCAGCCTTTTCGCGAATTCTCGAATTATCGCCACCGTGGGCACGGCTGACTGCCGGGGTTCGACCGTCCTGACGATTTGCGTTACTCGGGCCTCATTGGCGAAACTGCTTTCGGCCCCGCAAAATACTCGCAGTGCACTGACCCCGCCGGCCAATGGCTCGAAGCTGTTTCCGCCGCCGCCATCATTCCGGCCGGGCCGCAATAATAGAGGTGGGTGCCGGGCCGGTATTCGCGCAATGCCGCGGCAATGTCGAGTCCGTTAGAGGGATCGCCGTCGTCGTGATGAAATTGAACCCGGCCTTGCGCCGCCGGGATCGCGAGCTCATCGAGGAATGCCGTCTCCTCCGGTGAGCGCGTGCAATAATGTAGCCGGAAATCGGCGCGCTGCCGGCGCAATACGGCGATCATTGCGATGATCGGGGTGATACCTATCCCGCCGGCGATCAGTAAATGGCGTTCTGCCTCCCCCGCCAGCGGGAAGTTGTTGCGCGGCATCGAAACCTCGACCCTATCCCCGACCCGTGTCTTTTCATGCCATTCGCGGGAACCGCGGCCCTCGACCTCGCGCAGTACGGCGATGCAGTAGCGTGCGCGCTCGGCCGGGTCGTTCCACAGCGAGAAGTCACGCACCAGCTCGTCACCGATCCGCACCGAGACATGCGCCCCGGCTTCGAACGGCGGCAGATTGCGGCCATGTGGGTCCACCAGCTCGTAGCCGTTGATTCTCTCGGCGAGACAGGTGATCGACCGGATTCGGAGCAGCATGTTCAGATGGTTTAGCGCCCAACCTCGCCCCAAGCGACATACCGCCCGCGCCTGATCAGCTCTCTTCCCTCCTCGATCATACGCTGCGCCTGGGCCTCGACCAGATCGAGCACGGGATCACTCCTGACATCCACGAGGCCGTGCGCCTTCAGCAGTGCTTCGATCTCTTCGCGGGGGCGGCCACCAAGAAACGGGAGCTGATCGCCGATTGCCGCATATTCAGTGCTTGTGCGGGCATTTTCTCTCTGGTGGATCGACAAGGCCCTCGAATCGAATTGGCCGTCGACAACGATGAGCCGCCCGCTCGGCCGTAGCACCCGTATCCACTCGTCGATCGCCGCCTCGGGGTGGGGCAATGTCCATAACAGATGACGGCTGATGACGAGATCGAAGGTGCCGGGCGCGAACGGCAACTGCTCGGCATCGCCCTCCTCGAAGCGTACCGGGACGCCGCGTTGCGCTGCTTTGCGCCGCGCCTCAGCAAGCATCGCTAGCGCAAAGTCGATACCTATGACCCGATGGCCGCGAGCTGCCAGCTCGAAGCTGAGGAACCCAGTGCCGCAACCTACATCGAGGACATCGAGCGCGCCCCGTTGCGGCACCGCGAGGTCGAGGATGCGGTCCCAGGCGGCGCGCTCAGCAGCGGTACGGATGCTGTGCCCGAAATCTTCGTCGAAATGCGCCGCCCGACGATTCCAGTGCGCGGCGACCTGCTGTTTTACGACATCGGTTTGGATGACGCTCATGCGTCCCGTTCCTCTCTATGAAAGCCCCACCACCGCGGCCAGCGCCTCCAGCTGCTCGGCGTGCCGGCCGACCGGGTTGAGTAGGAGGTGATTGGCGCCGGCGGCGACCAGCTCCTCCAACCGATCCCGCACAGTCTCCGGTGTGCCGTGGATGCCCGAGGCGTCGGTGCCCTCGGGATTGCGATAGACAACGGTGAACCAGCGATGGAGCTCGGCGCGCGCTGCCTCGGGCCGCTCGTCCACCGACACGAAGACTCGCTTCGAGATTGGAAAAACCGCTGGATCGTGCCCAGCCCTCTCCAGCGCCTCCCGTAAAATCGGAACCGATCGCACAAACGCGGCGTTGCTCGAACCGCCCGAGCCCATCCAGCCGTCGGCGATAACCGCGGCGCGGCGCAGCGCATCCGGATGCCCGACCCCGAGCCAGATCGGCGGGCGCGGTTTCTGCACGGGCTTTGGCGCCATCGTGCCGTTCTCGAGCCGGTAGATGCGGCCGCGGTATTCGACCCGCGGCTCGGTCCATAGCGCTTTGATCAGCTCGACGCCCTCGCGGAAGCGGCGAACCCGGCCCT
>Ga0306926_10000459_pt1 | contig 38007 bp, 35 predicted proteins | sample flu12Cox44000178_FD_203759 | JGI IMG/M metagenome (GOLD analysis project Ga0306926, IMG submission 203759) | Lab enrichment of tropical soil microbial communities from Luquillo Experimental Forest, Puerto Rico - flux8day.12C.oxic.44.000.178 (v2)... | ecosystem: Environmental > Terrestrial >...
GGCCGGCGAGCAGGCGCAGTTACCCAGGCAATAGATCGGCTCGAGCGAAAAGCGCCCGTCCGCCGTCGTCTGATGGAAATCGATGCCCAGTCGCTGCCGGGCGTGCCGGGCGAGCGCCTCGGCGCCCATGGCCTGACAGGACTCTGCCTGGCACAAGCTCACGGTGTGCGCCCCGGGGCGGTGCCGGCGGAAGAAGTGATAGAAGGTGACCACCCCGTGAACCTCGGCGCGCGAGAGGTTCAGCTCCTCGGCGACCACGGGAACGGCACCCTCGGGAACGTACCCCAAGGTCGCCTGAATGGCGTGCAGCACTTCTAGGAGCGGACCCGGTCTCTCTCTGTGCTGCGCGACGATGCGCCGCACGGCAGCAATCTGATCGGACGGTAAACTCTCCATAAGGCAGGAAGTATACGTCGGGCAGGGACTGCAAGGCGTGTATATGGCTGCCGGAATGCCGGGGATACCGTCGGGCTTATGTCTCGCGTCGGTGCGAACGTAAGTTGCGCAGCATCAACGGTGCAAAGCGAACAGGGAAATCGAGGTCCAATTTGCAGCATTCAAGCCCCGCGCGGGCGCAGTGGCTGCTGCCGGGGCTGCTGTTGGCCGCCCTCGGCGCGGAGCCTGCCGGGGCCGTGGATCTCGGTGGCGGATTCGCGCTCGGCGGCAGTCTCGTCCTCACGAGCGACTACGTCTATCGGGGCATCTCGAGCAGCAACAACGAAGGCGCGTTCCAGACCGACCTGCACGTGACGAACGGCGGCACCTTCCTGGGCGTCTGGAGTTCGACCCGCGACAGCAACCTCGAGCCCTACGCCAGCTACGATCTCGAGGTCTATCTTGGTCATCGTTTCGATTTGGGCAGCGCCTGGAGCGCCACCGTGAGTGCCCGGGGCCGTTACCTGCTCGGTGGCCCGCAGGAGACCTCGGACGATTACCATGAGCTCGGGGCCGCCGTGAGCTATCTCGATTTCTGGACATTCTCGGTGACGGCGATCCCGAATGCGGTGCGCTACTGGGAGACCCACTCCGGCTACGAGCGCTTGAGCCGCGCCCCGGCGTTCGTCGCGGAGACGAGCGTCCAGTGGCTGCTGCACGCGGGCTTCTACCTCACCGGCGGCGCGGGCTACTACCGCGTCACCGGCACCGGCCCGGGCATCGAGGCGGCGAACGGCTACGCGTACGGCAACGTCGGAATCGCCTACGACCACCGGCCCTGGCGCCTGGATGTGGGCTATTACCTCACGGGGGACAAAGCGCACGTGCTGTTCCCGTATCCGAGCGCGAACGATCACTTTGCCGCGAGCATCGCGTGGCGCTTTTGACCGGCCGGCCCCCGGGCAGCATAGTAGGGGCAGGGATTAAACCCGCGGAGGCGCGGGTGACACTTACCGCCTGAAGGGCGGGTAAGTGAAGGCAACCAGTTACAGCGACTCGGGCATGGCAGAGCCGACCTATCGCGGCGCGACAGGCGCCGCGCGTGAGACGGATCTCATCGCGCGCATTGCGGAGGGCGACCGCAAGGCGTTCGAGGAACTCTATTACCTCTACCACCGGCGCCTGGCGCGCTTCCTGACGCGCCTCACGCAGCGTTATGACATTGCCGAAGAGGTGGTCAACGACACCTTCTGGGTGGTATGGCGCAAGGCGCGCAGCTTCCGCGGCGATTCACAGCCCTCGACCTGGATCCTCGGTATCGCCTACCGCAAGGCGCGAAACGCATTCCGCGCCTCGGCGCGCTACTCGGAAAAGAACCTGCAGGTCGAGCAGCTGCCACCTACGGACGAAGAGCCGTCGAACACCGAAGAGCTGCGCGACTGGCTGGGGCGCGCGCTCGCCGAGCTGCCCATCGAGCAGCGGCTCGCGGTGGAGCTGTGCTACGAGCTCGGACACACCTGCGAGGAGATCGCGAAGATCATGGATTGCCCGGTGAACACGGTGAAGACGCGGCTGTTTCATGCGCGCGCCAAGCTGCAGCGCCTGTTGCCGCAGCTCGCGACTCCCGTGGAGACCGGTTCAGAGGGCGTAGCTCGCGGCGGCGCCGCGGCGCACCCGGGACAGAAGCCGTGATGGCGGAAGATTACTCGCACGCGGATGCGTGGCTGATGCTGCCGTGGCTCGCCAACGGGCGGCTCGCGGGAGCGGAGCGCTTGCGCGTCGAAGAGCACGTGCGCGGCTGTGCGCTGTGCGCGCGCGAGGTTGCCTTGCAGCGGCGGCTCTGTGAGGTGTTGACCGAGCCCGAGCGGGTGACCTACGCACCGGGTCCCTCTTTCCGCAAGCTCATGGACCGCATCGATGGGCGCGCAGTTGGGCGCGCGCCGCGCAGGCCGCCCGAGCCCCGTGCCTCACACCTGCGGCGCTTCGTCGCGACGGGTACTGCCGCGTGGCGGCCCCCGGGACTGGCCTGGGCGGCGAGCGTGCTGGCGGCGATCGGGTTCCTCGGGTTCGGCGCGATCACCACCTACCGGTGGTCGCAGCCGCGTTACGTGACATACACTGCCGAGCCTCGCCCGGGGTCAGCTGCCGCCACCTCCACGGCAGTGCTGCACATCGCCTTCATTCCCTCGATCTCGATCGGCGAGATGGGCGATGCGCTGCAACGCTCCGGCGCGCGCATCGTCGAGGGTCCCGATACGACGGGAATCTTCGGCGTCACGCCCGCCGCTGCGGCCGCGGATGCCGGCGATGCGAGCCTTCAGCTGCGCGCGATCGCCACGCGGCTGCGCGTGGATGCGCGCATTCGTTGGATCGAGCCACTCCCAGGCTTCGCGCCTGCGCAAGTACCGCAGCGCGGGCCCCCACCACCGTGATGCGTCCCTTCGCGCGCGCCGCTTTGTGTCTGCTCGCAGCCGCCGGTGGTGCGTTTGCCGCGGCACCCGGCGATACCGGCGCCGGCACCGGCACGCCGCCGCGGATCGTGGTGGCTTTCGCCAACGAGCCACTCGCCGCGCCCGGGCCTGCGGGAACGACCGGAACGCGCTACGCCGGCACCGGCTACCGCATCGGGCAGAGCGCAGAGCGGGAGAAGCGCAGCGTCGCATCCGACTATGCGCTGCGTGAGGTTGCGAACTGGCCGATCCAGCTGTTGTCGATGCACTGCGTGGTGTTCGAGATCCGCAGCGGCCGGCCGGTCGATGAGGTGGTGGCGGCGCTCTCGAAGGACTCGCGCGTCGCGCTTGCCCAGCCGCTGCAGGAGTTTCATACCCTCACCGCGGCCGGCGCGGCCCCGCCCGCTTACAACGACCCGCTGTATGACCTGCAGACCAACCTGAGCTCCCTCGGCATTGCCCGGGCGCACCAGCGCGCTCAGGGCGCGGGCGTGCGCATCGCGCTCATCGACACCGGCGTCGATCTCGATCATCCGGACCTGCGCGGCGCGAAGCTGCACAGCCGCTCCTTCATCGAGCGCGCCGCCTCGGCCACATCGCTGCGGCATGGTACGGCGATGGCGGGGCTGATCGCGGCGGTTGCCAACAACCACATCGGCATCGTCGGCATCGCGCCGCGCGCGCAGATCGAGGTGTTCGAGGCGTGCTGGCAGCTCGCCCCCGGCAACGATGCTGCGGCCTGCAACACCTTCACGCTGGCGCGGGCGATCGCCGCCGCACTCGCTGCAGGCAGCCAGCTCGTGAATCTGAGCTTCGCAGGTCCCGCCGATCCTCTGCTCACCGCGCTGGTGCAGGCCGGCCTCAAGCGCGGCGTGACCTTCGTCGGCGCGGCCGCGGGAACGGATGCGCCCTTCCCGACCGCCATCGCCGGTGTCATCACCGCTTCCGGCACCGAGCAGCCGGCGCGGGCCGGTACCCTCGGTGCGCCCGCGCAGCACGTGCTGACGCTGCGGCCCGGCGGAGAGTACGACTTCGAGTCGGGTTCCTCGGTTGCCGCTGCCGAGATAACCGCCGTCATGGCGCTGCTGATGTCGGCATCCCCGACCAAGCTTTCGACCGAGACGCTCGTATCGCTCCTCACCGGTCCCTCCGTGGTGCAGGCCGGCGCGCTCCAGGCCGACACGCAGCCGCCCGTGGATGTGAACGCGGCACTCGCCCGGCTCGATGCCGCCCACGGCGGCGGCGTGGCGGCCGTCGCGGCGCGCGTGGCGCCGCCGTAACGGCCAGGCGCAGAGGGCCAGGCGCAGCCATCACGGCCAAGCCGCTCGCGGCTTGACCGGGCCCGGACTGCTCTCCATGCTCGGCCCATGTCGAGCACCCCCGCCGGGCTCACCTGGCAGCTCATCGAGGACGCACGCGAGCGCATCACCGGCAAGGTGAGCGTGACGCCGGTGCTGACCAGCAACACGCTCGATGCGCTCGCGGGGGCGCGGCTCCATTTCAAGTGCGAGAACCTGCAGAAGGGCGGCGCCTTCAAGGCGCGCGGCGCCACCAACGCCGTATTCGCGCTGTCGGAGACCCAGGCGCGGCGCGGAGTAGCGACGCACTCCTCCGGCAATCACGGGGCAGCGCTCGCGCGTGCCGCCGCATTGCGGGGCATCCGCGCCTACATCGTCATGCCCGACAACACCTCGCAGGTGAAGCGCGCCGCGGTCAGCCGCTACGGCGCCGAGATCACCTGGTGCGCACCGACCCTGGCCGCGCGCGAGAGCACGGTGCGTCAGGTGCTCGCCGCCACCGGCGCGACGCTCATTCATCCCTACGATGACCTGCTGGTGATGGCGGGCCAGGGAACGGTCGCGCTCGAGCTGCTGAATGCCGTGCCGACGCTCGATGTGATCCTGTGTCCGATCGGCGGCGGCGGTCTGCTCTCGGGCATCGCGTTCGCGGCGAAGACGATCAAGCCCGGCATCCGTGTGATCGGAGTCGAGCCCGCCGGCGCTGACGATGCGGCGCGCTCGCTGCGCGCCGGCCACATCGTGCCGGTCGAGCATCCCGACACGATCGCCGATGGATTGCGTGCGACGGTCGGCGAGCGTCCCTTCGCCGAGATCCGCCGGATCGTCGACGAGATCATCACGGTGCCGGACGCTGCAATCGTGCGTGCGATGCGTCAGATCTGGGAAGTGCTCAAGATCGTGGTCGAGCCCTCGGGAGCCGTGCCCTACGCGGCACTGCTCGGAGCGCCGGAAGCGCTGCGCGCGCGCCGCATCGGGCTCATCCTGAGCGGCGGCAATGTCGACCTCGACCATCTGCCGTGGCGCGCGGAAACGGCACCGGGAGGACCCGCGAATACCTCTCCCGGGAAATAGTCAGCTGCCTCACACCCGCTCGAGGACGAGCGCGATGCCCTGTCCGACTCCAATGCACATGGTGCAGAGCGCGTAACGGCCGCCGCTCGCGTGCAGCTGCCAGGTGGCGGTCGTCGCCAGGCGCGCGCCGGACATGCCGAGCGGATGACCGAGAGCGATCGCGCCGCCGTTGGGATTGACGTGCGCGGCATCGTCGGGGAGCCCGAGCTCGCGCAGCACCGCGAGCGCCTGCGCGGCAAAGGCCTCGTTGAGCTCGATCACCTCCAGCTGCGAGAGTTTGAGGCGCGCGAGCTCGAGCACCTTGCGCGTCGCCGGAACCGGTCCCATGCCCATGATGCGCGGCTCGACTCCGGCGGTCGCCGCGGCCACGATGCGCGCACGGGGGGTGAGGCCCCAGCGCTGCGCGGCGCTCTCGGCGGCGATCAGCAATGCGCACGCGCCGTCGTTGACGCCCGAGGCGTTCCCGGCCGTCACCGTGCCGTTGGCGCGGAAAGGCGTCGGCAGCGCGGCGAGCTGCTCGAGCGTCGTCTCCGGGCGCGGATGCTCATCGCGCGCCACCACGCGGGGCTGGCCCTTGCGCTGTGGGATCTCCACCGGCACGAGCTCGCTCGCATAGAAGCCGCGCGCCGCGGCGGCCGCTGCGCGCTGCTGGCTGCGCAGTGCGAAGCGGTCCTGGTCGGCGCGCGAGATGTTGAATTGCGCCGCGACGTTCTCGCCGGTCTCCGGCATCGAGTCGACGCCGTAGCGCTCGCGCAGTCGCGGATTCACGAAACGCCAACCGATGGTGGTGTCGAAAATCTCCGCGTGGCGGCTGAAGGCGCTGTCGGCTTTCGGGATCACGAAGGGCGCGCGCGACATCGACTCCACGCCGCCCGCGATCATGAGCTGCGCCTCGCCCGTGCGTATGGTGCGCGCGGCGATCGCCACCGCATCGAGCCCCGAGCCGCACAGCCGGTTCACGGTCGCACCCGGCACCGCCACCGGCAATCCGGCGAGCAGCGCCGCCATGCGCGCCACGTTGCGGTTGTCCTCGCCCGCCTGGTTGGCGCAGCCGAGGTAAACGTCCTCGACCGCGGCGGGGTCGAGTGTCGCCTGACGCCGCAGAAGCGCGGCGATCGGAATCGCCGCCAGGTCATCGGCGCGCACGGCGGCGAGCGCACCGCCGTAGCGTCCGATCGGGGTGCGGACGGCATCGCAGATGAAGACTTCAGCCATGCCCGGCATTTTACGGCACCCGGGCCGGCACTGCCGCCGTACCGGCGGCCGCCCCGTACAGTGCGCTCACCGCGGACCCTCACTGTATCTGCCGCGCCGACGCTCCATTGCGCAGGCTGTAGCCGCCGCCAGCCTCAGCAGGAAGCTCGTCCATGGTCGATCCAGCGCCCTTCGTGACCTATACGTTCGTCATGTCGATCACGCCCGGCCCCAACAACGTCATGCTGACGGCCTCCGGCGCGAACTTCGGTTTCCGGCGCACGCTGCCGCACATCCTCGGCATCTGCTGCGGCTTCGTCGTGCAGCTGCTCGCGGTGTGTGCGGGGCTCGCGGCGCTGTTCACGCGCTGGCCGGCGCTGCAGAGCGCTCTGGCGTGGGTCGGGGCCGCCTACCTGCTGTACCTCGGCTGGCAGATGCTCGGTCACGGCGACTCCGCTGCCGAGGCGCGCAAAACCCATCACCCGGTGAGCTTCCTGCAGGCGGCGCTGTTCCAGTTCCTGAACCCCAAGGCGTGGGTGATGACGGTGACCGCGGCGACGCTGTTTCTGCCGCGGGAGCTCGGGCCGCTCCTGAGCGGCGCCTACATGGCCGCGGTGATGGAGGGCATCGGCGTGCCGTGCATGGCGGTGTGGGCGCTCTTCGGCATCTCGCTCAAGCGCTTCATCGGCGCACCGCGCGGCCGCATGGCGTTCAACCTCGCCATGGCGCTTGCACTCGGCGCCACCGCGGTCATGATGGTCAGGTAAGGCGCCGGGACCGGTCGATGTTCGAGCTCATCCGCGACTCAGAAGTGCCGCTCGTGGATCAGATCTGCGAGCGCGTCACGCAGCTCGTGCGTCACGGGCAGCTGAGCCCGGGAACGCGGCTGCCCTCGATCCGCAAGCTCGCCCGGCAGGTGAGCGCGAGTCCCTTCACCGTGGTCGACGCTTACGATCGGCTGGTGGCGCGCGGGGTGATCGAGTCGCGCGCCGGACGGGGATTCTTCGTAACGCGCCGGCGGCTCTCGGCGCCGCTCGTCGCCGTCGAAGCGCTCGAGCAGTCGAGCTCCGATGCGATGGAGCTCACACGGCTGTGCCTCGCCAATTCGACGGAGATCGTGGCCGCGGGCTCGGGTTTCCTGCCGGAGAACTGGCTGCTGGAAACGACGCCCGCGGCCGTGCTGACACGGCTCGCCCGCGGCCGGCGCTCCTATACGTGGCTGCCCTGCCCGCCGCAGGGCCTCACCGAGCTGCGCGAGCAGATCGCGACACGGTTGCTGCAGCACGGCATCGCCGCGAGCGCCGCCAACATCGTGACGACCTTCGGCGCGAGTCAGGCCTTCGATCTGCTCGCGCGCATCCTGTTCGCTCCCGGGGACAGCGTGCTGGTGGAGGACCCGGGGTATTTCGTGCTCTTCGAGCAGCTGCGTGCGCACCACGTGAAGCTGGTCGGCGTGCCGCGGCATGCGGACGGCCCGGATCTCGAGGCGCTCGAAGCCGCCTGCCGCGCGCACCGCCCGCGCGCCTTCTTCATGCAGACGCTGGTGCACAACCCGACCGGCTCGAGCGCCGACCCCGCCCACTGTCACCGCATCCTCTCGCTCGCCGAGCAGTACGGCTTCGCCGTGGTCGAGGATGATGTCTACGGCGATCTCTACGAGGGACCGGCGGTGCGGCTCGCGCAGATCGACGGGCTGCGGCACGTCATCTACGTCGGCAGCTACACCAAGCTGATTGGACCTGCGCTGCGGGTCGGGTTCGTCGCCGCCGATCACGGCCTCGTCACGCGGCTCATCGAGCGCAAGGTGTTGTCGGTGCTCTCGGGCTCGACGCTGCTCGAGAGCTACGTAGCCGAGGTGCTGGACGGGGGCCGCTACAAGCGCCACGTCGAGCAGGTGCGCACGCGCCTTGCGCGCATGCGGCGCGACGCGCGCCTCGCGCTCGAGTCCACCGGCATCGAGTTCGCTCCGGAGCCCAGCGAAGGCATGTTCCTGTGGGGTCGCCTGCCCGATGGCGCGCCGGTCGAGGAGCTGGTGCGGCGTGCGCGCGCGCGCTCGATCCTGCTCGCGCGCGGGCGGCTGTTCTCGCCCGCCGAGGGCTGCACGCAGTGGCTGCGCTTCAACGTAGCCCACAGCACCAGCGCGCCGCTCGTGCAGTTCCTGCGCGAGTCCTTGCGCGCGGCGTGAGGCGGCCGCAACCCCCGAACGCCTCGTGGTGCCGCCCGATCGCTTGCGGGTAACCCCCTTCGTGTCGGAAGCCGACTTTCTCGGCATGGTTGAATATTTTCTCACCGCGAATGAAGCCTTTTTGAGAGGCATGGGCGTCGACCCGACTAAACTGCCGCGACGTGAGGCGTGGCTCGAGCGGCTGCTGCCCGATCTGCGGCGGCCGGACCGGGACAAGCAGACTTTCTATCTGGGCTGGGACTGTGACGGAGTCAGAGTTGGACACTGCAACGTGAATCCGCTTCTCCACGGTCAGCACGCCTGCGTACATCTGCATCTGTGGGATGCGCAGGCCCGCCGCGCCGGGCTCGGCACCGAGCTCTTGCGGCGATCGATCCGGGTATTTTTCCAGCGGTTCGATCTGCGCAGCCTCTACTGCGAGCCTTATGCGGAAAATCCCGCACCGAACCGGGTCCTGATCAAGGCCGGATTCCGTTTTCTGAAGCGCTACCGCACGACGCCCGGGCTCATCAACTTCGAGCAGGAAGTGAACCGCTACGCGCTGGATCGCTCGGCTCTCGGAGACCTCGGTGCGTGACGCGACCGAAGCGGACCTCGAAGGCCTCGTCGCCATTTACAACGACGTCATCGCCAACTCGACTGCGGTGTTCTCCAACCATCCGGTGACCGTCGCGGAACGGCGCACGTGGTGGCAGGCCCGCACGGCGCAGGGCCATCCGGTGGTCGTCACGCATGATGAGCAGGGCGTCGCGGGCTTTGGCACCTTCGCTGACTTCCGCGCCTGGCCCGGCTACCGCTTTACGGTCGAGCACACGCTGCACGTGCGCGCCGACGCTCGCGGCCGCGGCATCGGCACGCAGCTGTTGCGCGAGCTCATCCGCCGCGCCGGCGCGCTCGGCAAGCACGTCATGATCGCGGCCGTGGACGCCGACAATGCCGCCTCCCTCCACCTCCACGAGCGACTCGGGTTCACGGCGGCCGGGCGCCTGCGCCAGGTCGGATACAAGTTCGATCGCTGGCTCGATCTGGTTTTTCTGCAACGCACGCTCTAACACCGTAAACTTCGCGGATGTTTCCGCGACTGCCGCCGGCCACACGCGGCCTGATCCTCGCCAACGTCGTCGTGTTCCTGGTGCAGCTGCTGGCCTGGGACAAGATGCTCGGACTGTTTGCGCTCTGGCCGCTGGGGAGCGGGCTGTTTCACGTGTGGCAGCTCATCACCTACGCCTTCCTGCACGGCAACCTGCCCCACATCTTCCTCAACATGTTCGCGCTCTTCATGTTCGGCAGCGGGCTCGAGTCCTACTGGGGCGCGCGGCGCTTCCTCATCTACTACTTCGTGTGCGTGCTCGCCGCGGCGGTGACGCAGCTGCTGGTGGAGGGAGCCTCGAGCGCCGCCGAGCCGGTACTCGGCGCCTCGGGCGGCATCTTCGGCGTGCTGCTCGCCTTTGCCTGGTACTTCCCGCGGCAGCGCCTGATCGTGCTGCCGATACCGATTCCGGTCCCGGCCTGGCTGTTCGTGACGATCTATGCGCTCATCGAGCTGTTCTCGGGGCTCACGCGCACCCAGCAGAGTGTGGCGCACTTCGCCCACCTCGGCGGCATGGCCGGCGGGGCGCTGTGCATCCTCTACTGGCGCACCCGCCGGCGGTTTTCCTGAGGTGGATCGCCGGCCAGCGTGATCGGCCCGCGGCGCGTGCCGCAGGCATCGCAGAGCAGTGCATCGCCGAAACGGCCGCGGCCGAACACGCGCCCGTCGGGGAGCGTCAGCCAGTTCCCGCCGCCTTCGACCGCGGCATCGCGCACGCGCACGTGCAGCGCGCAGGCGGGGTTGGCGCAGAAGGGCGCACCGCGCTCGATCTCGGTGTGCGCCATGAGGGAGTCATCGACAAGGTCCGCGTGCACGGAATGGCAGTCTGCGGCGTGCGCTTGACGCGCCGATGACGCGCGCATGGCGAATCGGTGACGCGCGCCGCGCCCGCACAGGCGGTCCGCTCGTTGCGGTCGGCTCTAATTCACATGATAAAATATCTGTAAGATATTGATTACAAATAGTAACATCATCGAAGTTGAAAAGCCCTGCGGGTCACAGTCACAATCGCGCGCTTTGAGCGGGGCGAACGGCGCGGGAACTTTCCGCGTCAGGCGCCACTAAAAGCCCAAAAGCTCATGATCAAGACCGAACACCTCACCAAACACTACGGCACGCTCACGGCGGTGGAAGACGTGAGCTTCCAGGTGGGCCCGGGCGAAGTGCTCGGATTCCTCGGTCCGAACGGCGCCGGCAAGACCACCACTATGCGCATGCTCGCCGGATTCGTGACGCCGACTTCCGGCAAGGCGAGCATCTGCGGCCACGACGTCGAGACCGAGCCGCTCGCCGCCAAAGCCGCACTCGGCTACCTCCCCGAGGGGGCGCCGAGCTACGGCGAGATGACCGTGCGCCGCTTCCTCGATTTCATCGCCGACCTGCGTGCGCTGGAGGGCGCGCGGCGCGCGGCGCGTCTCAAGCACGTCATCGAGCACCTGCAGCTCGAGAGCGTGCTCGAGCAGACCATCCAGACCCTCTCCAAGGGATTCCGCCGCCGCGTGGGACTTGCGCAGGCGATCATGCACGATCCGCCGGTGTTGATCCTCGATGAGCCCACCGACGGCCTCGACCCGAACCAGAAGCACGAAGTGCGCACCCTCATCAACGACATGGCGCGCGACAAGATCATCGTCATCTCCACGCACATCCTCGAGGAGGTCGATGCGGTGTGCACGCGCGCCATCATCATCTCGCAGGGCCGCATCGTCGCCGATGACTCCCCGGCGGGGCTCGCGGCGCGCTCGCGCTACCACAACGCGGTCTCCATGCAGCTCGAGCAGGCAGCGCAGCTCGCCGAGGCGCGCGCCGCGGTCGCGGCGCTGCCGGCGGTCGCGCAGGTCGAGGTGAGCGAGCGCGATGCGCGCCTAACCGCACTGCCGCGCAGCGGCGTCCCGATCCTGCCGGCGCTTTCGGAGCTCGCCGCACGCACGGGACTGAAGCTCAAGGAGCTGCACCTGGAATCGGGCCGCCTCGACGAAGTGTTCCGCACCATCACCTCCTGAAGGCGAACAGAGACCATGCGCAACGTGGGCATCATCATGCGCCGCGAGCTGGCGAGTTACTTCGCGACGCCGCTCGCATACGTGTTCATCGTCATCTTCCTGCTGCTCGCGAACTATCTGGCCTTCTACGTCGGGGCGCTGTACGAGCGCGGCCAGGCGGACCTCGATTCGCTCTTCGGCTTCGTTCCCTGGCTGTACCTGTTCCTGATCCCCGCACTGTCGATGAAGCTGTGGGCCGAGGAGCGCAACTCCGGCAGCATCGAGCTGCTGATGACCCAGCCGCTGACCCTCGGCGAGGCGGTGCTCGGCAAGTTCCTCGCCGCGTGGCTCTTCACCGCGCTCGCCCTCGCCCTCACCTTCCCGCTGTGGCTCACGGTGAACTACCTCGGTCGCCCCGATAACGGCGCGATCCTCGCCGCCTACCTCGGCAGCCTGCTGCTCGCCGGCGGCTTCCTCGCCATCGGCTCCTGCATGTCGGCGCTCACGCGCAGCCAGGTGATCGCCTTCATCCTCGCCGTGGTGGCCTGTTTCGCGCTGGTGATGATCGGGTACCCGGGGGTGATCGATCTGTTCCGCAGCTGGGCGCCCCAGGCGCTCACCGAGGCGCTGGCTTCACTGTCGTTCCTCACTCACTTCGACTCCATCAGGAAAGGCGTCATCGACGTGCGCGACCTGCTGTACTTCGCGATGCTGATCGGATTGTTCCTGCTCGCCACCGCGATCGCGCTCGAGCTGCGCAAAGCGGACTAGCGGAGCCTTAGCCACTCATGAACAAGCGCTCGACACTCGGCGGCGGCACGCTCCTCGCGCTCGCCCTGCTCTTCATCGGCCTCACGGTGCTGTTCAACTACGCGCTGCGCGGCTGGCGGCTCGACTTGACGCACAACCGCCTGTACACCACCGCGCCCGGCACCGACCGGGTGCTCGCGGCCATCAAGGAGCCGATCAACCTGTACTTCTTCTTCTCGGAGAAGGCCGCAGCGGGCATACCGGAGCTGAACACCTATGGGACGCGCGTGCGCGAGCTGCTGCAGGAGCTGGTGTCGCGCTCCAACGGCAAGCTGCATCTGCACGTCATCGACCCGCAGCCGTTCTCGGAGGAGGAGGACCGCGCCGCAGAGCTCGGCGTACGCGGAGTGCCGCTCGGTGGCGGCGGCGCGCAGTTCTACCTGGGCCTCGCCGGCACCAACTCCACCGATGGCCGTCAAGCCATCGAGTTCTTCGATCCGAAGAAGGAGCAGTTTCTCGAGTACGACGTGGTAAAGATGGTCTACCAGCTCGCCCACCCGAAGAAGCCGGTGGTGGCGTGGCTGTCCTCGCTGCCGATGACCGGCGGATTCGATCCGCGCACCGGGCAGATGCGCGATCCGTGGATCGTCTACAGCGACGCGCAGCAGCTGTTCGAGCTGCGGCCGCTCGAGCCGAATGCGACGCGCATCGATCCGGACGTCAACGTGCTGGTACTCGTGCACCCGAAGGAGCTGTCGCCGGCGCTCCAGTTCGCGATCGATCAGTACGCACTGCGTGGCGGCCACATCCTCGCGTTCGTCGATCCCATGGCCGAGGCGGACACCTCGGGTGCCGAGGCCGGCAATCCCATGGCGGCGATGGGCGCGGACAAATCCTCGCACCTGACGCCGCTGCTGAACGCCTGGGGCGTGAAGTTCAACCCCGATGAGGTGGTTGCGGACCGCGGCCACGCGCTCTCGGTGACGCTGCGCCAGGGGGAGCAGCCGGTGGAGCATCTCGGCATCCTCGGCCTCGACAAGGACAGCTTCGCCGCCGACGATGTGATCACCGCGGGGATTTCCAGTGTCAATGTGGCGACCGCGGGCTACCTCGAGCCCCTCGCGGGGGTGCAGGCCTGCCAGCCGGTGACGGCCGGGCCTCCCTGCTTCGAGCCGCTGCTGCAATCGAGCAACGATGCCGAGCCGCTGCCGGTGGCGCGCTTTCGCATGCTGTTCGATCCGGCGACGCTCCTCGATGGCTTCAAGCCCACCGGGCGCCGCTACGTGATCGGCGCGCGCGTGAGCGGCAACGTGCACAGCGCCTTCCCCGGCGGGCCGCCGCCGGGCGTGACGCTCGCTGCGGGAGAGACTGCGCTCAAGCAGTCGGCGAAGCCCGTGAACCTCGTGGTGTTCGCCGACACCGACATGCTGGCGGACTTCATGTGGGTGCACGAGCAGAACTTCTTCGGTCAGCGCATGACCCAGGCCTGGGCGAGCAACGGCGACCTGGTGGAGAACGCACTCGATAACCTCGCCGGCAGCGCCGATCTCATCAGCGTACGCGGCCGCGCCACTTTCCAGCGTCCCTTCGATCGCGTCGAGCGGTTGCGGCGCGCGGCGGACGAACGGCTGCACGCCAAGGAGCAGGAGCTCGAAGCACAGCTGCGTGACACCGAGACCAAGCTCACCGCGCTCCAGTCGAAGCGCGACAAGAGCTCGACCCTCATCCTGACTCCGGAGCAGGAGCAGGAGATCGAGCACTTCCAGACCGAGAAGCTGCGCATCCGCAAGGAGCTGCGCGCGGTGCGCGCCGGGCTCAACGAGGATATCGAGCGGCTGGGAACGACGCTCAAGATCATCAACATCGTGGTGGTGCCGCTCGTCTTTGCGGTGGTGGCGCTGCTGGTATGGCTGTGGCGGCGCCGGCGCCGGAGCAGCGCGCCGGCGAACGCGACTGCGGTTGCCGCGGAAGCGCACCCATGAGCGGGCGCCGCGTCGCCTGGCTGCTCGCCGCGGGGCTCGCGGTCATCGTCTTCGCCATCTGGCTCTCCTCGCGCCGCCATCTCGAGCGCGACATGACAGTCGGGGCGCTCGTCCTGCCCGGCCTCGAGCACAACGTCAACGCGGTCGGCACCGTGGCGCTGCGCAAGGGCGATGGCACGCACGCCACGCTGCAGAAGCAGACCGACGACTGGCGCGTCGAAGAGCGCGGCTGGCCCGCCGATGTCGGCAAGGTGCGCAAGCTCCTGCTCGACCTTGGGGCGCTCAACATCGTCGAGGAGAAGACCCGCCTTCCCGCCAACTACCCGCAGCTCGGCGTGGAAGATGTCGGCTCGCCGAAGGCCACCGGCACGCGCGTAGACGTCAGCTCGCCCGCGCGCAGCTGGGCGATCATCATCGGCAGGTCCTCGGGTGCGAAATCCGGCTACGTACGCGTCGCCACCGCACCGCAGAGCCTGCTCGCCGCGCCGCTGCTGATGGTGGATTCCGATCCCAAGGCATGGCTCGAGCACGCACTCATCGATGTGCCGGTCGCGCGCGTGCGGCAGGTCGAAGAGCACCCGGTGCAGGGGCCCGCCTTCACGGTCTCGCGCGACAAGAAAGAGCAGGCTGACTTCACGGTTAGCCCCCTGCCGAAGGGTCGCGAGCTGACGAGCGCCGCGGCCGCGGAGCCGATCACGACCGCGCTCGCCTCGCTGAATCTCGATGACGTCCGCAAGGCGCCCGCCTCCGCGGATCCGCCCGCCGCACGCGCGCTGTATCGCACCTTCGACGGTCTCGAGGTCGCGCTCGCCGGCCGCAAGGATGGCACCCACTCGCTCATCGCGATCAGCGCGCAATCGACCGCCAAGGAGACCGCGGCTGAGGCCGATGCGCTCACCAAGCGCTGCGCCGGCTGGGAATTCGAGATTCCGGACTACAAGTACAAGGCGATCTTCTCGCCGCTCGAGGACCTGCTGAGGAAGCCGCCGCAGCCGGAGAAGAAGACGGCGGGCGCGAAAAAGACCGCGCCCGCGCCTCAGCCCGCCAAGAGCGATAGCGTCTCGAAGTAGTTACCGTCCCCCCCCCCGTTGTTGCATCGCAGCAACGCCCTGCGCCTGCCCGCCTCAGGGTCAGGAACCCCCGGATGTCCGGTGAACTCCCGCGGGGGTAGAATTTTTCCTAGGCTGCGAGCCACTTACCGGTAGAGATGCCAAGGAGGTGCACATGAGCGCGGTCATACTCGCGGTGTTCGGCCAGTACGGGGATGCGGATCGGGTGCGGACCAAGCTCGTCACTGACGGCTTTCCCACCGACCGGGTCGAGCTCACCTCCGCCACCGAGCCCGGCCGTGCGGGCGTGCATCCGGCGCGCTCACGGCACGGGAAGTTCGCGCAGTACTTCCGCACGCTCCTCAGCCAGGACGATGAGCGCGCGTTCGCCGATGCGCTCGCCACGCGTGTCGAGAAGGGGCAGGCCGCGACCATCGCGGTGCACCCGCGCGGCGCGATCGAGACGGCGCGCGCCGCCGAGATCCTCCAGGATGAGGGCGCGGTCGAAGTCGTGGCACACGATCTGGAGAGCCAGACATTCGAGCGCGCCGCATCGCGTGGCGAGGGCTACTGGGTGCGGCACTTTATGCTCGATAACCCGACCGGCGCCGACTGCATCTATTGCCGCCTGTTCCCCGGCCACGCGCACGAGCATTGAGCGCAGGGCGTGTGCCCGCGCCGGCACCCGGTGCGCGGCGCGCGGTGCTAACGTAGCGTCATGGACGGCCAGCGCTACGCCGGCGGTTGCTTCTGCGGCGCCATACGCTACGAGGTTTCCGGGGCGGCACGCACGTTGTGCTACTGCCATTGCGAGAGCTGCCGGCGCGCGTCCGGCTCGCCGGCGGTCGCCTGGGGCACCTTCGAGCGTGGCGGCTTTCGCGTGACGCGCGGCGCGCCGGCGGAATTCCGATCCTCGAAGCCGGTGGTCCGCGGTTTCTGCGCGAGCTGCGGCAGCTGTCTCACCTATTCGCACGATGCGCGTCCCGCCGAGATCGATGTGACGCTCGCGACGCTCGATGAGGTGCGGCAGCTCGCCCCGCGCATGCACGTGTGGGTGGCCGACAAGCTGCCATGGGTGAGAATCGACGACGGCCTGCCGCAGTTTCCCGGCAGTCCGGGCAGCGCCAACAGCACCTGACTCTGCTTCCCCAACCGGGGTCCCCAAGAAATTGCGCATCTTGCTGGGCAGTGCGAGCTCACTGAGCACGGCGAGCGCAATTTCTTGGGGTGGTTTTAGCGCGTGCGCGCGAGCAGGATGACGCTCAGGAGCGCCAGCAGCGCCGTCGGAATCCAGGCGAGCACCACCGGGTTCAGTTGGAACACCACCGTGCCGCTCTCGATCAGCCGCTGCAGCAGAAAGAACCCGATACCGATCAGGAGCCCGAGCATCATGCGCGTGCCGGCGCCGGCGGAGCGCATTGACCCGAGCACGAACGGTATCGCGAGCAACACCGCGAACATGATTCCGACGGTGCGGGCGATACGCGACCAGAAGGCGAACACGTACTCGCGCGTATCGAGGCCGTTGCTCTGGAAGTACCGGATGAGCCGCCAGAGCGCACGCTCCGTGAGCTGCTTCGGGTCCTCGACCGCGAGGCCGAGAAAACCCGCCGAGACGTTCGATTGCAGTATCCGCTGCCCGGGCGGTCGGATGGTGACGGTGTCGGCCTCGAAGCGCGACTCGCGGTAATCGCTCAGCAGCCACTTGCCGCGCCCTTCCGCGGCCGCGTGCGCTGCATGCCCGAGCGCGAGCAGCTGATGTTCCGGGCTGAGCTCGAAGATCTCCATGGTGCCGAACTGCCGCTGACTCGACTGCCCGGCGACATTCAGGATGAGATCCCCGTCGCGCACCCAGGCGCCCCCGCCGCCGCCGAAGCTGACATTGCTGAGCTTGCTGAAGGCCTTCTGCGCGCGCGCCGTCGCCTCGAGCGGCGGGGCGAGGAACTCACCCAGCAGCACCTCGAACAGCACCAGCAGCAGCCCGGCGAGCAGCGCGATGCTCGCCAGGCGCGCGATCGAGACGCCGGTGGCGCGGATCACGGTCAGCTCGCTGCCGCGCGCCAGCGAGCCCAGCCCCAGGAGCGAGCCGATGAGCGCGGTGATCGGCAGGAGCTCGTAAGCCAGCTGCGGCAGATTCAGCAGCGAGTACCACAACGCGCCGAGGGCGGTGTAATGGCCGACGCCGACATCCTCCTGCTGATCGATGAACACGAACAGCGCCCCGAGCACCAGCAGCACCGTCATCACCATCAGCACCGTGCCGAGAATGGCGCGCACGATGTAGCGGTCGAGGATGCTCACAGGCCGCGCATCCGGTAACGCAGCCGATTGGCGATGCCGGGACCGAGGATCACCGCGAGCGCCAGCAGCGCCACCACCGCGTGCGTCCACCACAGTCCCACCGCCTCCGGCAGCGTGCCGCGCGCGATCCAGGTCCGGCCGGTGGTGGCGAGGTTGTAGTAGATGAAGAAGATGAGCACCGCGATCCACACCCGCGCGTAGCGCCCCTGGCGCGGCCTGAGCTTCGAGAGCGGCACGGCGAGCAGCGCCAGCACCAGGCACATGATCGGCATGCTGATGCGCCAATGCAGCTCGGCGCGCTCGGCGCGATCGCGCGAGTGGCGCAGGCTCGCCGTCGGGCGCGCCTCGAGATCGCGGATCACATCGCTGAGCGGTGGCACCTGCAGCGTCACGACGTGCTCGGCGAAGCGCACGATGCGGAACTCGGGGCTCCCCGGAACACCCTCGAGACGCTCGCCATCGTAGAGTGTAAGAATGTGTGTCAGGCCATCGGCGGTGACCGAGTGCGTGGCACGGCCGGCGAGCGCCACCTCGACCTGCGGCCCGTCGTTGCGCTCGAGGAACACATCGCCGAGCGTCCCATCGTGGGCCACGCTGTGCGCGTACAGCACCGCTTTCGTGCCGGCACCGAAGCTGCGGAATTTCCCGGATGCGAGCGGCGCCAGCTGCCCGGCGCGCAACGCCGCGTTGCGCAGGTCGAGCGCCTGCGCGGTGGCCTCCGGGGCCAGCACCAGGGAAATCCAGCCCAGCCAAACCGCCACCAGGAGGGCGAGCAGCGCGACGGGCGTGTAGAGCGTCAACGGACCCGCCCCGCAGGAGAGCGCCGCGGCCATCTCACTGTCCTGGTACAGACGGCCCAGGGCCAGCACCACCCCGAGCAGCAGCCCCACCGGCACCACGATCGCGAGGTACTGGAGCGATGAGAGCCCGATCAGCTCCAGCACCATGCTCTGGGGGTACTGGTTGGCGGCCGCGCGCTCCATCACCCCGACCACCTCGTTGGCGAGCAGTATGACCAGCAGCACGCCGGTCACGGCCAGCCACGCGATCACTACCTCGCGCAGCACGTAGCGGCCGAGGATGCTTCCCAACCTCATAGGGGGGTAAGCGCGCCGAAACCCGCGGCGGGGTCTTGAGTTACACTTGCCATCCACTTGCACCCGTAACGGCGCAGAACACGCTCAAAACAACCAGACGAGCGCGCGGCGCCGCATAGGCGCGGATAAGGTAAATCAGACGCTCGCGCGCCTCAACGGCAGGACAGAGAGGACATCGCATGGAATTCGGGGTGTGGACGAAGGGTCTGGCGACGCTCGCGGTGGACTGCCTGGTCATCGGGGTGTTCGAGGAGGCGCAGCTCGGCGCGCTCGGCGGCAGCGTCGATGCCGCAACCGGCGGACGGCTGCGCAAGCTCCTCGCCCGCGGCGATTTCGCCGGCCGCGCCGGCGAGACGCTGTTGGTGGCGGAGCTCCCCGGCCTCAGCGCCACGCACGTGCTGCTCACGGGCATGGGAGCCGCCAAGCAGCTGCAGCGCCGCACCTGGCGCAAGGCCTGGTCCGCTGCGGCGAGCGCGCTCATCCGCACGCGTATCGCGAGCTGCGCCGTCGCCCTCGACCGCCCGGAGGCCAAAGAGCTCGACGATTACGCTCTCGGCCGCGGGGTGGCTGAGCTCACGGGCGCTGCGCTTTACCGCATCAACGATTTGAAGACCGCACGCAAGCCATCGCCGCCCGCGCTGAAGAAGGTGCTGGCGGGACCGGTGCGGCGCGCCGCGGCCGCCGAGCGCGGTGTCGCGCACGGCGAGGCGGTGGCGGCGTCGCAGGCCATCCAGCGGGATCTCGCCAATCTGCCGGGCAACATCTGCACCCCGACCTACCTCGCCGAGGAAGCGCGCGCCATCGCCAAGCCGTATGCGGGGCTGCGCGTGCGTGTGCTCGATGAGGCCGCGATCCGGCGCGAGAAGATGGGATGCCTGCTCGCGGTGTCGCAGGGCAGTCACCAGCCGCCGCGGTTCATCGTGCTCGAGTACCAGGGCGCCGCGAAGAAGGTGCGCCCGCCCGTCGTGCTCGTCGGCAAGGGCGTCACCTTCGACAGCGGAGGCATTTCGCTCAAGGACCCTCCGGGAATGGACGAGATGAAGTTCGACATGAGCGGCGCCGCCGCCGTGGTCGCCGCGCTCGCCTTCGCCGCGCGGCTGCGCCTGCCGCTGCACGTCGTCGGCCTCGTGGCGGCGGTCGAGAACATGCCCGGCGGCCGTGCGGTGAAGCCCGGCGACATCGCCACGAGCGCCTCGGGTCAGACGGTGGAGATCCTCAACACCGATGCCGAGGGGCGGCTCATTCTCAGCGACGCGTTGCACTATTCGCGCCGCTTTCACCCGGCAGCCGTGGTGGACGTTGCCACCCTCACGGGCGCCTGCGTCATCGCGCTCGGGCACCACCACTCGGGAGTCATGGGCAACGACCAGCCGCTCATCGAAGAGTTGCTGGAAGCCGGACGGCGCGCCGACGACCGCTGCTGGCAGCTGCCGCTCACGGAGGAATACGCCGAGCAGCTCAAGAGCAACTTCGCCGACTTCGCCAACGTGGGCGGCCGCGACGGCGGGGCGATCACCGCGGCGACGTTCCTCGGCAAGTTCACCCAGGGTCTGAAGTGGGCGCACCTCGACATCGCCGGCACCGCATACCAGAGCGGCGCAGCCAAGGGCAGCACCGGGCGGCCGACGGCGCTGCTCGCGGAGTTCCTGCTGAAGCGCGCGGCGCGTTGAGTCGCCGCCGGCCCCGCGCGCGGCCCGGGCCGCGTTCCATCGCTATAATCGAGCCGCATCTCCTGCGGACTCTCTGCTGACATGGACAAGGTGTACGCGCCGCACGACATCGAGCGGCGCATCTACGAGCGCTGGGAATCTCACGGCTGGTTCGCGCCGGGCGCCAGCGGTGCGCCCTACTGCATCATGATCCCGCCGCCGAATGTCACCGGCACGCTGCACATGGGGCACGCCTTCCAGCACACCCTCATGGACGCACTGAGCCGCTACCAGCGCATGCGCGGCCGCAGCGTGCTGTGGCAGCCCGGCACCGATCACGCGGGCATCGCCACGCAGATGGTGGTCGAGCGGCAGCTGAATGCGCAGGGCGTGAAGCGCACCGATCTCACGCGCGCCGCGTTCCTCGAGCGGGTGTGGGCCTGGAAGGAGCAATCCGGCGGCACCATCGCCGCGCAGATGCGCCGCCTCGGCGACTCCGTCGACTGGTCACGCGATCGCTTCACCATGGACCCGGACATGTCGCGTGCGGTCACCGAGGTGTTCGTGCGGCTGCATGCGGAGGGACTCATCTACCGCGGCAAGCGCCTGGTGAACTGGGACCCGGTGCTGCTGACCGCGCTCTCGGACCTCGAGGTGCAGTCGCACGAGGAGGAAGGCCACCTGTGGCACCTGCGTTACCCGCTCGCGCGTGGCCGCGGGCACGTGGTGGTGGCAACCACGCGCCCGGAGACCATGCTGGGCGACACCGCGGTCGCGGTGCACCCGCAGGACAAGCGCTACCGCGCGCTCGCCGGCGCGCGCGTGCAACTGCCGCTCGCCGGACGCGACATCCCGGTGATCGCGGACGAGTACGTGGATCCGGACTTCGGCTCGGGCGTCGTCAAGATCACCCCGGCGCACGACTTCAACGACTACGAGGTGGGGCAGCGCCACGGCCTGCCGCTCATCAACATCTTCACCCCGCGGGCGACGCTCGCCGACACCGTGCCCGAGCGCTTTCGCGGCCTCGAGCGCTTCGAGGCGCGCAAGCGCGTCGTGGCGGAGCTCGAGTCCCTCGGCCTCATCGAGCGCATCGAGAAGCACCGGCACAGCATTCCCCGCGGCGACCGCAGCGGTGCGGTGCTCGAGCCCTATCTCACCGACCAGTGGTTCGTGAGGATTGCGCCGCTCGCGCAGCCCGCGATCGCCGCGGTGAGCGAAGGTCGCACCCGCTTCGTACCCGAGAGCTGGGCACGCACCTACTTCGAGTGGATGCGCAACATCCGCGACTGGTGCGTCAGCCGCCAGCTGTGGTGGGGCCACCGCATCCCCGCCTGGTACGATGATGCGGGCAACGTCTACGTCGGCCGCAGCGATGCCGAAGTGCGCGCGCAGCACGGGCTTTCCGCCGCTGTGACTCTGCGCCAGGACGAGGATGTGCTCGACACCTGGTTCTCCTCGGCGCTGTGGCCGTTCTCGACCCTCGGCTGGCCCGAGACGACCCCTGCGCTCGGCAAGTTCTACCCGGGCAGCGTGCTCGTCACCGGCTTCGACATCATCTTCTTCTGGGTCGCGCGCATGATGATGATGGGGCTGAAGTTCATGCAGGATGTGCCGTTCCGCGACGTGTACATCACCGGGCTCATCCTCGATGAGCACGGCGACAAGATGTCCAAGTCGCGGGGCAATGTCATCGATCCGCTCGACATCGTCGATGGCATCGCGCTCGATGAGCTGGTGGTCAAGCGCACCGGCGGACTCATGCAGCCGCAGCTCGCACCCGCCATCGAGAAAGCGACGCGCCGCCAATACCCCCAGGGCATCGCGCCGCACGGCACCGACGCGCTGCGCTTCACCTTTGCCGCGCTCGCGTCCCCGAGCCGCGAGATCCGTTTCGAGCTCGCGCGCGTCGGCGGCTACCGCAATTTCTGCAACAAGCTGTGGAATGCGGCACGCTTCGTGACGCTCGCGCTCGGCGATAATTCCGCCGCACTGCCGGCGGCCGACGCCGCGCGCGAGCTGCCGCTTTCGGTCGCGGACCGCTGGATCCGCGCACGCTTCGGCCGCACCCTGGCCACGGTGGAGAGCGCTTTCGCGGAGTACCGTTTCGACTATGCCGCCAGTGCGCTGTACGAGTTCACCTGGTATGACTTCTGTGACTGGTACGTGGAGCTCACCAAGCCGGTGCTGCAGTCCGATGCGGCGGCTGATGGCATTGCGGCGCAAGGCGCCGCCGCGGCCGCGGCTGCTGCTGCGCGGCGCGCCGCGCAGCGCACGCTCGCGCAGATTCTCGAAGCGTTGCAGCGGGCGCTGCATCCGCTCATGCCCTTCATCACCGAGGAGATCTGGCTGCGGGTCGCGCCACTCGCCGGTTGTGTGGCGGACACCGTGATGCTGCAGCCCTATCCGCGCGCCGCGGATTTCCCGGCGGATGAGGCGGCCGAGCGCGAGACTGCGTGGATCCAGGCGGTGATCCTCGGCGTGCGCCAGATCAAGGGCGAAATGAACATCAGCCCGGCGAAACGCATCCCGCTGCTGCTGAAGGACGCGAGCGCGCAGGATGAGGCGCTGCTCGCGCGCCATCGCAGATGGCTCGAGCGACTCGCAGGTCTTGCGCAGATCACGCTCCTCGCGCCCGGACAGAATGCGCCGCAGTCCGCCATGGCGCTCGCGGGCAGCCTCACGCTGCTGGTCCCCATGGCGGGTCTCATCGACTCCGACGCCGAGGCCGAGCGCCTGGGAAGACTCCTGGCGCGCGCCCAGTCGGACCTGGAGAAGACCCGCGAGCGGCTCGCGCGCGAGAGCTTCGTGCGCAACGCGCCCGAGCGCGTGGTGGCGCTCGAGCGCGAGCGTGCCGCCGAGCTCGAGCGCACCGCGAGCGGACTCGCTGCGCAGCTCGAGCGCGTGCGCGGACTGAAATCATCGTGAGTGCCGTCGACCTGGCGCCCGCGCCGGCAGCGGACACGGATGCCGCGGCGCTCGCGCGCGTGCTCGCGATGCTCGAGACTGTGATCCTCGGCAAGCCCGCGCAGATCCGCCTGTGCCTCGCCTGCCTGCTCGCTCGCGGCCACCTGCTGATCGAGGATGTCCCCGGAGTCGGCAAGACCACGCTCGCCCATGCGCTCGCGCACGTGCTCGGCCTCTCCTGGCAGCGCGTGCAGTTCACGAGCGACCTGCTGCCCGCGGATATCATCGGGGTCTCGGTGTTCGATCGCGCGAGCCAGCAGTTCCACTTCCGCCGCGGCCCGATCTTCACGCAGCTGCTGCTCGCGGATGAGGTGAATCGCGCGAGCCCCCGCACCCAGAGCGCTCTGCTCGAGGCGATGGAGGAGCGGCAGGTGAGCGTAGATGGCACTACCTATTCGCTACCCGAGCCCTTCTTCGTCGTCGCCACGCAAAACCCGCACGAGCAGCTCGGCACCTTCGGTCTGCCCGAATCGCAGCTCGATCGGTTTCTGATGCGGGTCGTCCTCGGCTACCCCGACGCCGCGCACGAGCGCGAGCTGCTGCGCGGGGGTGACCGCCGCGAGCTCCTGCCGGGCATCGAGCCGGTGCTCGAGCCGGCAGGCGTACTCGCCCTGCAGCGCGCGGTGCGCGCGCTGTATGTCGCCGAGGCACTCCTCGACTATGCGCAGGCACTCATCGCGCGCACCCGCGCCGCCGCGGACCTGAAGCTCGGGCTCTCGCCGCGCGCCGGCCAGGGCCTGATCCGCGCCGCGCAGGCGTGGAGCTTCCTCGCGGGGCGCCGCGCGGTGCTTCCCGAGGACCTGCAGGCGGTGCTGCCCTCGGTCGTTGCGCATCGGCTCGAGCGACGCGATCCCGCCGCGAGCTCCGCGGGAGCGGACGTCGCGGCCGAGATCATCCGCACTGTGCCGGTGCCGACCTGAAGCCATGGGCGCCACCACGGCCGGCGCGCCACGGCGCTGGAGTCCGTTCGCACCCCTTGCCGCCGCCCTGAATGCGCGCACGGCGCGCTGGATGCGCCGCCGCCAGGGCGTCGATCAACTCCCGGTAGTCCTCGAGCGGCGGCGCCTCTACATTCTGCCGACCCGCGCCGGGCTCGCCTTCAGCGCCCTGCTGTTCCTGATGCTGCTCGCGGGGCTCAACTACGCCAACAGTCTCGCGCTCTTTCTGACGTTCCTCCTCACCGGCTTCGTGCTCGTGGCGATGCAGCAGTGTCACCGCAACCTCCTCGGCACTGAGGTGGTCGCGGGCATCGCACCGGCGGTGTTCGCGCGCAGCACGGGCGCGCTGCAGCTCACCCTCGGCAACACACTCGATGTCCCGCGGCTGCACCTCGAGGCGAGGCTTCCGCAGGGCGCGCTGCGCGCGGTCGACCTGCCTGCGCGCACCCGGCTGCGACTCGAGCTGCCGCTCGCGGCGCCCGCCCGCGGCGTCGTGCGCATCGATCGCGTGCGGCTTTCCACCGCCCAGCCTTTTGGGCTGTTCCGCGCCTGGACCTGGGTGCACACGCCCATCACGCTCCTGGTATATCCGCACCCGCACGGTGCCCTGCCGATGCCGGCCGACAGCGCGCGCCACACCGGCACGCGCCCGCACGCCGGTGCCGGTGCGGACGAGTGGCTGGGCCTGCGACCTTTTCGCGACGGCGACTCGCCACGCCAGGTGGACTGGAAGGCCTACGCGCGCGAGGCGCCGCTGCTCGTCAAGGAGTACGTGCACGGAGCGTCCGAGCTGCGGCTGTTCGAGTTCTCCCAGCTCGCGCATCTCGATCAGGAAGCGCGCCTGTCGCAGCTCGCACGCTGGGTGGTCGATGCCGAAGCGCACGGTGAGCGCTACGGGCTCCTCCTCCCGGGCGTACGGCTCCTCCCGGACCGCGGGCCCGAGCACCGACATCGGTGCCTCGCGGCACTCGCCCTGTTCGGGCTCGCCGAGGCTCCGGTGTGAGAACCCCAGCCGCGCCGCCCGAGAGCGCCGGCGCGCCGTTACGGCCGCTCCTCTGGGCGTGCGCCGCATTCGCGGGCGGGGTGCTGCTGCACGCTGACCGCGTGCCGCCCTGGGCCACTGCAGTCGCCCTGCTCCTCGTCCTGTGGCGGTTGCTGAGCGCTCAGCGCTCGAGGCTTCCAGGCGCCACGGCGCGGGCGCTGCTCGCTCTCGCGCTGCTCGCCGTCGTGCTCGTACGCTTCCACACCCTCAACGGACTCGCTGCCGGCACCACGCTGCTGCTCCTGATGGCGGGGCTCAAGCTGCTCGAGACCCGCGCGGCACGCGATCAGTGCGTGATGGTCGGCGCGGGACTGTTCCTGCTGCTCGCGGCCTGTCTCGACCGCCAGGAGCTCGCGCGCACGCCGCTCTATGGATTGCAGGCGTGGCTGTGCTGCGCGGCGCTCGCGGTGGTTGCCGCGCCCGCGACATCGGCGCGCGGCGCGCTGCGGCTCGCCGGCCGCGCGCTGCTGCTCGCGCTGCCGTTGGCGCTGCTGTTGTTCGTGTTCTTTCCGCGGCTCTCCGGCGCTTTCTGGGCAATTCCGCGCGGCGATCTCGCGCTGACCGGGCTCTCCGACACCATGACCCCGGGAAGCATCGGACAGCTCGCGACCAGTTACGACCCGGCCTTCCGCGTGCAGTTCGACAGTCCCGCTCCGCCGCCGCAGGAGCGCTACTGGCGCGGACCCGTGCTGCACGAGTTCGACGGTGAGAGCTGGCGGCGCAGCGCCGCGGAGCTGCGCGCTCGCGTGCCGCGCGAGTACTCGGGTCCCGCCTATCGCTACCGGGTGCAGCTCGAGGCGAGCCGGCAGCGCTGGTGGTTCGCGCTCGACACACCCGCGAGCGCGCCGGATGCGCGCGTCGTGCTCAGCTCCGATGACCAACTGGTCGGCGCCGAGCCCCTCGACGAGCCGGTGCGCTTCGCGGCGGTGTCTTATACGAGATCGCACGCCATGCAGCCGCTCGATAGCCTTGCGCGCCGCCAGGACACGGCGCTGCCGCCGCTGCGAAATCCGCGCACCGGCGCGCTCGCGCAGCAGCTGCTGGCGCAATCGGGCTCGGATGCCGCTCTCGTGCAGGCGGCGCTCGATTACCTGCGCACCCGGGGCTTCGTCTACTCGCTCGAGCCCGAGCGGCTCGGCGCCGATGCGATCGATGACTTCCTCTTTCGGACGCGCGTCGGGTTCTGCGGGCATTACGCCTCGGCCTTCGTGGCGCTGATGCGCGCCGCCGGCGTACCGGCGCACGTGGTGACCGGTTACCTCGGCGGGGAATGGATTCCGTACGGCGGCTATCTGCTCGTGCGCCAGTCGGAAGCCCACGCGTGGGCGGAGGTGTGGTTGTCGGGACGGGGCTGGACGCGGGTCGATCCCACGGCCGTAGTAGCGCCGGAGCGGCTACAACACGGGATCATCGACCTGATGCCACAGGAGCTCTCGGCGCAGGCCCGGCTGCTGCACGCCTCACCCTGGCTCGCGCACCTGCTGCAGCGCTGGGACGCCGCAAACGCCTGGTGGAGCACCCACGTGGTGAAGTTCGATTACGACGCACAGCTCGACCTGCTCGAGCGGCTCGGGATCCACTCACCCGATGCGCGCTATCTCGGGTGGGCCTTCATGCTGGCGCTGTGCGGCTGGCTCGCGATCATCGCCTGGCACATCGGCCGCGAGCTGCGGCCGGCGCGGCAGGATGCCCTCGCGCGCGCTTACGCGCGACTCTGCCGCAAGCTCGCCGCCATTGCGCCGCGCGCGCCGCATCAGGGCCCGCTCGATTTCGCCGCGGCGCTCGTGCAGCGGCGGCCCGAGGTGCGCGCCGCCGTGCTGCCGCTACTGACGCGCTACGCCGAGCTTCGCTATGGTCCGCCGGCCCCCACTACGCGCGCGGAGGATATCCGCGCCTTCGGTCAGGCGGTGGCGCGGTTGAGCATCAGTCGGACCTGAAACCGATCTTCGCGTGCGTGCCATCGCAGAAGGGCTTGTTGGCGCTGCCGCCGCAGCGGCACAGGTACGCCGAGGTGACCCGCGCCACGGCCCGGCCGGTGCCGCTCAGGATCTCGAGGTTGCCGCGCACCTTCAGCGGGCCATTCGTCTGCGGGTCGATCGCGAGCACGCCATCGCGCGTAGTCAGCATGTCGGTCTTGCCGGTCGGCGGCTCGCCGCTCGCCGTGAAGCCGATCGCGTGATGTGAGCCATCGCAGAAGGGCTTGTTCTTCGAGGCGCCGCAGCGGCACAGCGTGGCGCGGAACCCCGCGGGGACGCCATCGATCTGCAGCCGCGCACGGAAGGCGTACGGTCCCGCCTCGCGCACCGTCGCGAGATTGACCGGTGGGGCAGTCTCATCCGCTCCCCCATCGAGCCGGCGGTAGCCGATGGCACCCGAGGGACAGGCATGCGCCACCTCCACCACCCGCTCGACCGGCATGGCATCGGGGTGGATCCACGGGCCCTTCACGTTGGCGAGAAACACCTGCGGTGTCCAGGTGACGCAGAAGCGCGAGTGGATGCAGCGCTTCGCCTCGAAAGTGAGCGCGACCTTCTCACCGCGCACCCGCTCGATGCCATCGGGGCCGATGCCTGCGGCTGCGGAGTCGGCCGTTGAGGTGGAGGCCGCGGCGGTGCCTGCGGGTGCGCTCGCCGCCGCGGGCGCGGCGGCCGCGCCCACCGGAGCCGCTGCCGGTGCCGGTACCGCGGCCGAGAGGTCGAACTCCCGCGCGGCGCGTGCCGCGAGCCGCGACAGCTGGTCGGCCGCCGCAACGGCGCGCGCGTCTCCTGATGTCCGCAGCGCCGCGCCCGCAGTTGCGAGCTGCGCGAAGCGCTCGAGGACCAGCCGCCGCGCCGCCGGCCCGGGCGGCAGCGGGCTCGGATCCCGCGGCACGATGAATGACATGCCAGCGTTGCAGTGCGGGTTGGAAGGCCCGGCGGGCAACCGCGCGGCCCGCTCGGCGAGCGGCATCACGGCTTGCATGAGGCCGATGGCGAGATCGACGGCCAGGGATTTCTCCTGGCCCGGCCCGCGCAGCGCGTAGGCGTAGCCGATCAGCCGCAACATGAGCGCGTAGCTCGCATTGGCGAGGTCCACTGTCGCGAAGGCGTCGGCGTCCTCGATCCACACACGCCCTTCCGGTCGTGGCGGGCGGCGCAGCACCGGGTTGGTCGCCGCCGGGAAAGCGGGCGCAAAGGCCGGGTTCTTCTGCGTGAGCTGCTCGAGCTCGCTGCGGATGCCGATGAACTTCTGATAGTGGGAGTTCACCGAGTCACGTGGCGCGCCCTCGCCCTGCTCCACGATGGCCGTGAAGGCGGCGAGCGCCGTCTTGAGACAGATGACGTGCCGGCAACCGGGGAGATTCACCTCCTCGGGCGAGAGCTGCAGCGCCGGGTCGCCGCCGAAGGCGGTCGCTTCGCCGTAGCGCGTGACGAACGTGCGCAGCCCCTCACCGAGCCGTTCGTAGAACACGCCGACGGTGTCGTAGTCGCGCCCCATCGGCGTCAGGTGCGGCCGGTCGGTGCCGCGCACGTAGACGCGCTCGCAGGCAAAGCCCGCGCCCTCGGGCTCCGACGAGCCGTGCGGCCGCTCGAGGAACACGAAGTGCTGCAGCGTCTCGGCGTTTAATGGCGCGAGCTTCACCGTAATGCCCGCAGGTAAGTAGCGCGACATCGACCAGCACGCCGCGCCAGCGTTTGACTGCCGCGGCCTCGGTGGCGGACAGCCCTTCGGCTTCGCCGCTCCTGAGACTCGCGGCGGCGTACAGGTAGGTGCACATCAGGTTGTGCTCCAGCTCGGCCGCCTCGTACAGCGCGTTGATGAGGATCTCGCGCTGCTCGTACGGGCTCGCGGTGGCGACATCGTTCATGAGCTTTACCTCATCCCTGCGGCGGGCAGTCGGCAGCGTCGCCTATGTCGCACAAAAGCCGCGCCGGCGCCACCCCCCGGATGGTGAGTGCCGCAGCTTCGTCTCAGTCCGCGCCACTCATGTGGCGCACGAAGGCGCCGAGGGCGGCACGCTGATCGCTCCACAGCGGCTGCGCAACCGCGATCGCCTCAGCGCGGCGGATGTCGCGGCCGCACGCTCGTTCGACTCGATCGCACAGGCGCTCAAGGGCGCCTAGAGGGCGTGCTCGCGGCTCGCGGCTGACTGCCCGATCTCAAACCAAACACGCCCGCAACAGATCGGCATCCAGCAGCCACTCGAGCGCCGCGCGGCGCGCTTGAATGTCCTCGAGAGCCGCCACGAGCAGCGTCTCATCGTGCTCGGTTGCAGGATCAGAGCCAATGGCCGGCTGCGCGCGGCGAGCGCTCTCAGGCCCTCCCGTTACCAGCGGCAACGACCGTGGCGCCACCGGCCGTGAGATCGGATGACGCGTGGCTCCAATATGCGTGGCTCCAGAATGCATAAGACCTCCGTTTCTGCGCCGATCTTAATGCATTCGCGTTACATCTTTTTGGTGGCTTGTGCGTAGCCGGGAGTGCAGCGGGCGCTCTTTTACATAGCGTGCTCGCGCGTCTCGCTGAAGCGGATGTCCGGCCAGCGCTCGAGCGTGAGCTGCAGATTGATGCGCGAGGGCGCAAGGTACACGAGCGCCCCCTTGTGATCGCGCGCCAGGTGCTCGTGCGCGCGCGCCGTGAATTCCTCGAGCTTGCGCTCGTTCGACGCGTGCACCCAGCGCGCGGTGTGCACCGCGACCGGATCGAACACGCACTGCACGCCGTACTCATCCTGCAGGCGAAACGCCACCACCTCGAACTGCAGCTGGCCGACGGCGCCGAGCACCAGGTCGTTGTTGCGCAGCGGCCGGAACAGCTGCGTGGCGCCCTCCTCGCATAGTTGCGAGAGTCCCTTCTGCAGCGCCTTCATGCGCAGCGGATCCTTCAGCACCGCGCGGCGGAAGATCTCCGGCGCGAAGTCCGGCACCCCGGTGAAGGTGAGCCGCTCGCCCTGCGTGAAGGTATCGCCGATGTTGATGGTGCCGTGGTTGTGCAGCCCGATAATGTCGCCCGCATAGGCCTCCTCCGCCTGCACGCGATCGGCGGCCATGAAAGTGAGCGCATCCGCCACCCGCACCTCCTTGTCGAGCCGCGCGTGGAACAGGCGCATGCCGCGCACGTAGCGTCCGGCGCACAGACGCAGGAACGCGATACGGTCGCGGTGCCCCGGATCCATGTTCGCCTGGATCTTGAAGACGAAGCCGGCGAGCGCCTCCTCGCTGGGTTGCACGGTGCGCTCGCGCGTCGTGCGCGGCAGTGGCCCGGGGGCGTGCGCGGTGAAGGCGGTAAGCAGCTCCTCGACGCCGAAGTTATTGATGGCCGAGCCGAAGAACACCGGCGTCTGGCGGCCGGCGCGGTAGGCCTCGCGATCGAAGGCGTGGGCGGCGCCTCTCACGAGCTCGATCTCCTCGGCGAAGCGCTGCGCCTGCTCGCCGAGAAATTCCGCGGCTGCGGCACTTGCGAGGTGTTCGATGGTACGATTCTCGCCGACGCGGCCGCGCTCACCCGCCTGGTAGACGTAGATCCGATCTTCGAGCAGATGGTAGATGCCGCGCAGCTCCCGTCCCATGCCGATCGGCCAGGTGACCGGCGCGGTGCCGATCCGCAGCACGCTCTCGATCTCATCGAGCAGCTCGATCGGTGGACGTCCCTCGCGGTCGAGCTTGTTGATGAAGGTCATGATCGGCGTGTCGCGCAGCCGGCAGACCTCCATCAGCTTGATGGTGCGCTCCTCGACGCCCTTGGCGCAGTCGATCACCATGAGCGCCGAGTCGACCGCCGTGAGCGTGCGGTAGGTGTCCTCGGAGAAATCCTCGTGGCCGGGCGTGTCGAGCAGGTTCACGACGCACTCGCCGTAGGGGAACTGCATCACCGAGGAGGTCACCGAGATGCCGCGCTGCTGCTCGAGCCGCATCCAGTCGGAGGTCGCGTGCCGCGCCGCCTTGCGGCCCTTCACCGTGCCCGCCATGGTGATGGCGCCGCCGAACAGCAGCAGCTTCTCGGTGAGGGTGGTCTTGCCGGCGTCCGGATGCGAGATGATCGCGAAGGTGCGCCGCCGACGGATTTCGGCATCGAGTTCGGTCATGGTCCGTGGAAGTCAGGAAGAGGAAGCGGCGGCGCTGCGCAGCGCGCGCCGCAGAACCGCGGCGTCCTCGCGGCCGTTCACCGCCTGGTAGTAGCCGCGGCGCATGCCCACCTGCTCGAAGCCGAGCGCGAGATACAGGCGAATCGCCGCGGTATTCGAGGGGCGCACCTCGAGGAACGCATCCCCCATGCCCGCGGCGGTCGCGCGCTCGATGAGCGAGCTCAGCAGGCGGCGGCCCACTCCGCGGCAGCGATACGTCTCGCCGACGCACAGGTTGAGGATGTGGGCCTCGCCGGCGCCGAGGCTCATCACCCCGTAGGCCATCACCTGGCGGCTCACGGAAATCACGCGGCACACGTAACCGACGCGCAGGCAGTCGCGGAAGATCCCCTCGCTCCACGGGAACTGGTAGGAGGCGCGCTCGATCGTCACCACCTCGGCGATGTCGCTCGAGCGCATCGAGCGGATCACGACCTCGGGGGCGAGCAGTTCAGGAGCGGTAGCCATCGGCGGCGCCTTACGTCAGTTGTTGATACACGCTGCGGGCAAACTTCAGATCCTCCCACGCCTTACGCTTATCGGCCGGCGTGCGCAGCAGGTAGGCGGGATGATACGTAACGACGAGCGGGGTGTGCATCTCGCCGAAGTGGTGCACTCTGCCCCGCAGCCGCCCCAGAGGTGCGTCGGTAGCCAGCAGATTCTGTGCCGCAATGCGGCCGACCGCGAGCATGATCTTGGGCTGCAGCAGCGCAATCTGCCGCTCGAGGTACGGCAGGCAGGCGGCGACCTCCTCGGGTTTGGGATCCCGGTTGTTAGGCGGACGGCTCTTGAGGATGTTGGCGATGTAGACGTTGGTCTTGCGGTCGAGGCCGATGGCCCGCAGCATCGCATCGAGCAGTTGCCCGGCAACTCCGACGAAGGGCTCTCCGCGGCGGTCCTCCTCGGCCCCCGGCGCCTCGCCGATCACCATCCAATCGGCGCGCTTGGGGCCCACGCCCAGCACCCCCTGGGTGCGCGTCGCGTGCAGCGGGCAGCGTGTACAGCGGCGTACCTCGTCGAGGAGAGCCTGCCACCGGGCGGTGACCTCCTCGGTCGAGAGCGCCGCGGACGCGACAGGCGCCGCCCCGCGCCTCACCCACAGATCGATGCCGATCGCCTCGAGGTACTGCCGGCGCCGTTCGGGGAGCATGACTCAGGCGCCTCCCGTCGGTGCGCCCCGCACCAGCCGGCGCATGCGCCGGCCGACCCACAGCACCGGCGCCGAGAGCGCGTAGGTGCCGAACATCGAAAGCAGCATCGTCGGTGGATCGATGGCGATGAGGACGAAGAACAGCGGCACGAGCAGCAGGTAGACGAACTTGATGCGGCGGTCGAGATCGAACTGCTTGAAGCTCGGATAGCCGAAGCGGCTCACCATGAGCGCACCGGCGCTCGCCGTGACCGCAAAGGCGGCGATGAGTCCCACTAGCCGCGGCTCGTGCCACTCGCTGAAGAACCACACGAACGCGGCGACGATCGCGGCGGCCGAGGGACTCGGCAGTCCTTCGAAGTAGCGCTTGTCGGCGACCGCGGCGCGTGCGTTGAAGCGCGCCAGGCGCAGCGCCGCCGCCACCGCGTAGAAGAAGCAGGCGAGCCAGCCGAAGCGGCCCCAGTAGTGGCCGTACTCGGCGATGCGCACCACGCCCCACTGATACGCGACGATCGCCGGCGCCACGCCGAAGGACACCATGTCGGCGAGGCTGTCGTATTCCTTGCCGAAGAAGCTCTCGGTGCGCGTCAGGCGCGCGATGCGGCCATCGAGGGTGTCGAAGATCATCGCAGCGAATACCGCCATGCCGGCGTGATCGAAGTGCTTGTCGATGGCGGCGACCACCGCGTAGAAGCCCGAGAACAGGCAGCCGGTCGTGAGCAGGTTCGGCAGCAGGTAGATGCCCTTGCCGCGCGGTCGTCGGTAGTCGTCGGTATCGGTGGCCACGTGGCAATCTTAGCTTCCCCAGGGGTCCCCGCGAAATTGCCTGCTAAGATGCGCGCGGTCCCGACTCGCTGAATTGGCGCCCGACGATGCGGCTTTCCCGCTACCCGATCAACACCATGAAGGAAACCCCCGCGGAAGCGGAGGTGCTCAGTCATCAGCTCATGCTGCGCGCGGGGCTCATCCGGCGCCTGGCGGCGGGGCTCTACAGCTGGCTGCCGATGGGGCTGCGCTCGCTGCAGAAGGTCGAGCGCATCGTACGCGAGGAGATGGACCGTGCGGGCGCGCTCGAGCTCGTGATGCCGGTGGTGCAGCCCGGGGAGCTGTGGCAGGAGTCCGGCCGCTGGAGCCAATACGGACCCGAGCTGCTGCGCTTCAAGGACCGGCACGAGCGTGATTTCGTGCTCGGACCGACCCACGAGGAGGTGATCACCGACATCGTACGGCGTGAGCTGCAGAGCTATCGCCAGCTGCCGGTGAACTTCTACCAGATCCAGACCAAGTTCCGTGACGAAGTGCGTCCGCGCTTCGGTGTGATGCGGGCGCGCGAGTTCATCATGAAGGACGCCTACTCGTTCCATGTCGATGAGGCCTCGCTCCGGGCCGGCTATCGCGCGATGTACGAGGCCTACACGCGCATCTTCACGCGTACCGGGCTCAGCTTCCGCGCGGTGCGCGCGGATTCCGGCGCCATCGGCGGCGATGTGTCGCAGGAGTTCCACGTGCTCGCCGCCTCGGGCGAGGATGTGATCGTGTTCTCCGACTCGGACGACTACGCCGCGAATCTCGAAGCAGCCGTCGCGCTGCCGCCGCAGCAGCCGCGGCCGGCGCCGAGCGAGCCGCTGAGAAAAGTGAGCACCCCCGGTGCGCGTACCATCGCGGATGTCGCGCGGCTCCTGAAGGTCGAGCCCGCCCGCTGCGTCAAGACACTGGTGGTGGACGGCAGCGAGGGCGATGTGGTGGTACTCGTCGTCCGCGGCGATCACGAGCTCAATGCGGTCAAGGCGCAGAAGCTCGAGGGGGTCGCGAGCCCGCTGCGCATGGCGAGCGCCGAGCGCGTGCTCGCCGCCACCGGGACCGAGCCGGGCTACGTCGGCCTCATCGGCCTCGAGTGTCGCGTCTATGCCGATCACAGCGCGCTGGCGCTCGCGGACTTCGTCTGCGGCGCCAACGAGAAGGACATGCATCTCACCGGCGTCAACTGGGAGCGCGACGTGCGCGGCATGCGGGCCGCGGACCTGCGCAATGTCGTCGAGGGCGACCCCAGCCCCACCGGCCGCGGCCGCCTGAAGATCGCCCGCGGCATCGAGGTGGGCCACATCTTCCAGCTCGGCTGCAAGTACAGTACGCCGATGAAAGCCGTGGTGCTCGATGAGGCCGGCCGGGAGGTGACGCTCCACATGGGCTGCTACGGCATCGGTGTGACACGTATCGTTGCGGCGGCCATCGAGCAGAACCACGATGAGCGCGGCATCATCTGGCCCGACCCCATCGCGCCTTTCCAGGTGGTGCTGGTTCCGCTCAACCTGCAGAAGTCGGCTCGTGTACGCGAAGTCAGCGACCGTCTCTATGCCGAGCTCTGCGCAGCCGGCGTGGAGGTGCTTTACGACGATCGCGACGCACGCCCGGGAGTCAAGTTCGCCGACGCCGAGCTCGTCGGCATCCCGCATCGCCTGGTGGTGTCGGAGCGCGGTCTCGAGGCCGGACGGCTCGAGTACCGCCACCGCCGCGAGAGCGCCAGCTCCGAGTTCGCCCTCGATGAAGCGCTCGCCTTCGTCCGCGCGCGGCTCGCCGGCTGAGCCACCGCTTCCCGAGCCCCCGCGCACCCCTCGGTTGCGGCAACGGCTGCACGCACCGCTGCTGCTCGCCTGCGCGGCCCTGTTCGCCGCGCTCCCCGCGCGCGCCGATCAGCAACGCGATCCGGAGCTCGAGGCGGTGGTCGCGCGAGCCATCGCCCAGGCCAAGTGCTTCACCGATCACTACGACTCCGCGGTGTGGTACACGCTCATGGAGCCGCGCCTGCGGCCGCTGGTGAAGGAGAAGAGCGAGCGGCTCGACATCCTCCAACAGGTCTACTGCGAGACGCATCGCACGGGCGAAGCCCGCCTGCCGCCGGGACTGGTGATGGCGCTCATCGCGGTCGAGAGCCGCTTCGACCGCTGGGCGGTGTCATCGGCCGGCGCGGTCGGACTCATGCAGGTGATGCCCTTCTGGCCCGAGCGGCTCGGCATGCGCCGCTACGAGCTGGTGCACGTCGCGTCCAACATTCATATGGGCTGCGCCATCCTGCGCTTCTACCTCGGCCACGAGCACAACGACGTCCGCAAGGCGCTCGCGCTCTATAACGGCAGCCCCGGCAAGCGCAATTACCCCGATCTCGTCATCACGCAGTGGACGCGCTGGGCGGGCGCCGACGACCTCGGCTTCACGCCGGCGCAGCTGAAGGCGCACTGAGCGAAGTATTGCCGGGCGCCTGAGGGCGCAGCGACGCGCCGCGCGCCCTCGCTCAGTGCACCGCGGCGTGCTTCTGTGGCGCGGGCGGCGCGAGCGCGCGCGCCACCCCCTCGCGGCGCGAGTCGGCGGCGCCCGTGTAGCTGCCATCGGCGAGGCGCGCGACGCCGTGGAGGCCCGAGTTCTCCGCGTGCCCGCTCTTGAGATCGATGCCACGCTCGTGCAGCCCGGCGAGCACCGCGGGCGCGAACCGGGTCACCTCGCCGCTGAAGCTGTCGCCGCGCGCAATCAGATTCGGCAGCTCGATCGCCTGCTTCAGCGGCAGCTTCCACGCGAGCAGCGCCACGAGCGTCTTGGCGTTGTACTCGAGGATCGCGGAGCCGCCGGGAGAGCCGAGCGCGGCCACGAAGTCTCCGGCATGGTCGAGGACGATGACCGGCGCCATCGAGGAGCGCGGCCGCTTGCCGCCCTGCACGGCATTGGTGACCAGCTGCCCGCCTTCCATCGGCACGAAGGAGAAGTCGGTCAGCTGGTTGTTGAGCACGAATCCGTCGACCGTGCGTCCGGAGCCGAAGATCGATTCCACGGTGGTCGTCATCGAGACCACATCGCCATCCGCATCGACCACCACGAAGTGACTGGTGCCCGCCGCCTCGTTGGTCGCATCGCGCCCGCGCGGCAGAGGGATATCTCCGGCCGCCGGCGCGGGACCGGCGTGCTCGCCGATCAGCTGTGCCCGCAATCGTATGTACGCCGGATCGAGCAGCCGCTCGACCGGAACCGAGACGAAGTGCGGATCGCCAACGTAGCGGTCGCGATCGGCGTACATGAGCCGGCTCGCCTGCGCAAACAGGAACCAGGCCTGAGGGTCCGAGGGCCGCCGCGTCGCGATGTCGGTGCGATCGAGGATCGCGAGCATCTCCAGCAGCGACACGCCACTCGAGGGCGGTGGCGGCACGCACACCGAGTAGCCGCGATACGGCCGGCACAGGGGCTCGACCGCTTCGGCGCGATAGGTGGCGAGATCCTTCTGCGTCATCGTGCCGGCAAGCGGCTGCTGGTGTGTGGCGTGCACGATCTCATCGGCAATCTCGCCCTCGTAGAGCGCGCGCGGCCCCTCGCGGGCGATCGCCTCGAGCGTCTTGGCGTACTGTGGATTCTGGAACACGTCGCCTTCCTCGAGCACATCGCCGTCGGGACGCGAGAACAGATTCCGCACCTCGTTGGTCGGCGGAAAGGGCGAGCCCTCTCCGAGGAACATGGCGAGCCGCGCCGGCACCTTGAAGCCCTGCGAGGCGTTGCGGATCGCGGGCTGAAACAGCTCCTTCCAGGGCAGCGCACCGAACTTGTGATGGGCGCTCCACAGCATCGCCATGACGCCCGGGACTCCGGTGGAGCGGCCGCTGCGTACCGCTTCGACATAGGGGAGCGGCTTGCCATGCTCATCGAGGAACATGTCGGGGTGCGCTTCCGCTGGCGCCTTCTCCCGGCCATCGAAGGCGGTCAGCTTGCCGCTGTGCGCGTCGAAGTACATGAGGAAGGCGCCACCGGCGATTCCCGAGCTTTGCGGCTCGACCAGGCCCAGCATCGTTTGCACGGCGACCGCTGCGTCTACGGCCTTGCCGCCGCGGCGGAGAATCTCCACGCCGGCATCGACCGCGAGCGGATTCGCGGCGGCCACCCAAGGCTGGCCGCGCGCATGATGACGGTGAAACCACGAGTGCGCCGAGGAAGGTGCCGCGGCCGGAGCCGGCTGGGGCTCGTGACCCGAAGGCGGCGGCGTCTCACCCTTGCCGCTTTGCGATGCGGGCGCGGGTGTCGGCGCCGATGGCGCGGCGGGCGGGGACGCAACCGGGGCCGGTGCGGGTTGCTCCGCCGCACCCGGCGCGGCGGCCGCGGGCGCCACAGCCGGCGTCCTCTCGGGTGCTTGCGCGTTGCCGGAGCTGAAGAGAGCCGGACCGGCCAGCACGAGGGCCAGGCCCAGCCAGAAAGAGCGATTCAACATCTGTTGCACATCAAGCGGTCCGAAACCCCCGGCGTATATTCGCAGCCTCAGTCGCGGCGTCGCTCACCTCTACCGAGGTAACCCAGGAGGCC
>Ga0306926_10000460_pt1 | contig 37999 bp, 29 predicted proteins | sample flu12Cox44000178_FD_203759 | JGI IMG/M metagenome (GOLD analysis project Ga0306926, IMG submission 203759) | Lab enrichment of tropical soil microbial communities from Luquillo Experimental Forest, Puerto Rico - flux8day.12C.oxic.44.000.178 (v2)... | ecosystem: Environmental > Terrestrial >...
GTTGCCAATCTTACAGATCAGGACATCGTCGACCTTACTGCCTACATCGCCTCACTGCAGCCCTGAGTTTGTCCATCACGATTGGGACACCGACGAAAGCGAACGCGACCTCGGTTCCGATCACTCGTTCGCCGCGGCGAGAGCGGATTCCAGGAGTCGCCGGGCGCACTCCCTCGTATTGCCCTCCTCGATAACGGCTCCACCCTCGGCGGCAGCCCGAGCCTCCGCGCCGAGGCGCGCGAAATCAGCAGACAGAATCGAAACGGCAAGCTCGATCATAGGATTCCCTCGGTCTACCGAGTCTCAGCCCGCGGCTCGGGCGTGATCCGCTGCCGCGCGCGCGATTGTCTGAACCACGCGATTCGCGATTCTTTCCCCTCGTACGGTGCCGACAAGTCGGGGATCAGCCTCGCTTTCTACGACGGGCAACCAAGTAATGCCTCGGGCCAGCATGGTCGCGAATGCCACCGCCGTTGAATCGTTCAACGCAACAGAGAGCGGATTGCCTTGCACAAATTCACTAAGCTTGTGCTGGGTCAAGGCTTCCTGTTCCTGCGCTGGAGTGACAGCGATACGAGCGACAATTTGAAAAAGATCGCCGCGGTCGAGAGTTCCCCATAAATGCTGTTTTTCGTCGACAATCAGAAGTTCGCCGCTGGGGCTTTCTCTCAGGACCCTGAGCGCGTCTGCGAGCTTCGAGCTTTTACTGAGCAGGTTGGCGGGAAGAGGTTCAAGAAGGGACGTGAGCGGCTCACGATCCAGAATAGACTTGCCCAGCGGGAGCCGTCGCCAAAGGTCGCCGGAGCGGCGTATAACCGCGTTGGATAACAGTTCGCGGAACGGTGGGAAGCTGGCTGCGGTTTCGGAGAATAGCGCGGCGCCCACTTGCCTCAGACGAACTGGAGTGCGGGCTCGCACGCTCGTTTCATGGGGGCGGCTCCCCAGCAAGGCGCCCTCGCCAAAAAAGTCTCCCTTTCCCAGTACGGCGACGATTTTGGCTTCCGGGCTCTCCTTCGTGGCCTCGAGGATCTCGACCTCGCCATCTTCGATGACACTGAACACCCGAGCGGCCTCTCCTTGCCGGTGAATGAAATCTCCGGGGCGAAAGTAGGCGTGATTGAGGTATTGCGTGGCATCGGTGTTGAGGAAGCTGAGATCGCGGGGAAAAAGCAAGTCCCAAAACCAGTCCAAGGCAACTTTGATTCTGTGGGACCACGTCGGCAGCTTGAAAAGGTAGACACCACGCCACAGAAACCAGGCGAGAAAACCCGAGACGCGCATGCCAAACATTTCCGCCACTGCTTGATAGCCGCCAATGGAGCAGAGCTGGCCAAGTGCCTTGAAGCGGAAAGGTTGCGTAGGCTCGCCTTTGAGAACCCGGACCAGGTTAAGCGCCGCTTGGCGGCCCTGGCGTTCCGCGAACTGGGCCGTCGTTGGCGATGGCTTGGTGTCGAACGCGTTGACAATGTATGCGCAATCGCCGATGGCCCACGCGTTCGTCTGCCCTTCCATTCGCATGTCGGCCACGGTGCGTAGGCGGCCACGCTCCTTGGGCGCGTCAAGCGCTTGAATGACGGGAGACGGTGCGGTTCCGATGGTGCAGGCGATCGTGCCTCCCCTCAACATCCGTCCGTTATCGAGCTCGATACCGTCCTGCGTTGCCGCAACAGCGCGAGTATTGAGCATGATGGTGATTCCGGCTTTTTCCATCTTCTTTCTTGCGAACTCCCGAAGGGCCGGTGCAACTTCCGGCAAGATCTGCGCCTGGGAATGGACCACCGTGACGACCACGTCCTCCCTGCGGAAGTTGCGGTAAAAGCGACTGCTGCTGCGGACCAGCTCGTTGATTTCTCCGGCCAGCTCTACGCCGCTGAAGCCGGCGCCGACAATGATGAAGCTAAGGTGCCAGCTCCGGCGATCGGGGTCAGTAGCAGCCTCGGCATGCTCCATCTGGTGGACGATATGCTGGCGGAGATCAATGGCATCGCGCATGACCTTGAAACCAAACGCATGGTCGGTCATTCCGGGGATGATGCCCAAGTTGCTCTCGGCACCACAGGCGATCACGACGTGGTCGTAGTGCAAGCGCGACAGCGCACCGGTTCCATCGTCAAACTCGATCTCCGAAGAACGAAGATCTATCCTCTGCACTCTCTCCGTGCGACAGCCGACTCCAGGAAGCATTTGGCGCAGGGGGGCGGCCGCCGCATCCGCGTTGATGGAGGCTCCCGCGACATCAGCCAGAAGGGGATGAAATACCAGATGATTCTCGCGGTTGAACAGAAGTATCTCGCCCTCAGAGACAGTCAGCTTCTTACGAAGCGTTTTTGCGAACTGCACGGCCGCAAACCCGCCTCCCACAACAACAATTCTTACCGGCTTCACTCTTTTGCTCCTGTGACTCGGGTGGTCGATTTCCACCCCTCTTGCGCGATGCAGTCGACTGCAACGCGACGCAAAACCATTTCCGCTTCGAGCCCCAGCATAGGAAGGAAGGAACACTCCGTATATCGAAAACGTGTGAATTCTATTGGAATGCGGGTGTTCAACTCCTTCAAGCTCGGATCATCCGCCCTGTTCATCTTCACAGTTCGAGGAGTGAATGAGGGCCAGCTGATCTGGACTACTTGGCTTGGGCTTCTGCGAACCTTTCACTGTTAGGCTTGGAACCGCTCAGCCCGTAGAACAATATATACAGGTAGCAAAGCACGGGAAGGAAGAAGGCGTGGTGAATCCCTACGCGATCCGCGATGACGCCCTGGACCACAGGTAGAATCGCGCCGCCCACGATGGCCATGTTCAGGAGGCCGGAACCGTTCCCGGTCAGAGGACCCAGTTCGGCCACGCCCAGGCTGAAGATTGTGGGGAACATTATGGAGTTGAACAATCCCACGGCGAGGATCGTCCACATCGCCGTGTGTCCGCCCGTCAGCATGGAGACGGTTACCAAGGTAGCGGCGCAAAGTCCGCATAGAGCCAGCAGATAGCCGGCTTTGATCCGCCGTAGAACTCCTGCACCGACAAAGCGACCGATCATGGTGCCGGCCCAGAAGAAAGAAACAAATCCCGCTGCGGTCCTCGCAGACAGGCCTGCAATCTCAGGCAAACTGAAATAATTCACCAGGAAACTTCCGATAGAGACTTCCGCACCCACGTAAGCGAAGATTCCAATCGCGCCTAGGATGAGGTTGGGGTGCTTCCAGACCGAATCGTTCACCTTTACTCCGCCACCGGGTTTCTCCGCTTCAATCTTCGGCAACGTGAAGGTGCCGATCAAAACCGCCAGCAATACGAGGGCAATGCTGATCACCGTGTAGGGCATTTTGACGGAGGCCGCTTGCTGGACGCGGTAGGCATGCAGGGCCTCCGGTGCCAGGTGCTTCAGCTGTTCGATGGCCAACGGGGCAGCGCTCAGGATCAGCAGACCCCCGATTTTTGGGGCGATCGTGGTGCCCAAGGAGTTGAAAGCTTGTGTCAAATCCAAGCGACTCGACGCGGTTTCGGGCTTGCCTAATAAGTCCACGTAGGGATTCGCCGAAACCTGCAGGCCGGTAATGCCTGCGGCCAGAACGAGCAGCGCCGCCAGAAACAAGGGGTACGAGACTGCGGAAGCGGCGGGTACGAACAGGAATGCCCCACAAGCCATGGTCAACAAACCTGCGACCATGGTCTTCTGATAGCCAATCGTATTCACGACTTTCGACCACGGTACGGAAAAAAGGAAATACGCCGAAAAAAATGCAAACTGGACGAGCATGACCTGCGCGTAACTTAGGTCAAAAATCGATTTCAGGTGGGGCACTAGAATGTCGTTCAGGCAGGTTAAGAACCCCCACATAAAGAATAGTGTTGTGACGACGGCCAGAGGTCGCCAGTAATTTTGCGGCCTCGCAACGGCCCTCTGTGCTGCGCCGGCCGTGGTCGTAATTTCTCCGGTTGCCATTTCCTCTCCTCGAATTTGCATTCCGCCTCTTAGAAAACCTCAGGGCGTCATGTCCGGCGTGCTTTCGCCGCCTCGTTTCCTCTATCCTTTGCTACCACCAGGTCTCCGCTTGCAACCCGTACGTGAGCCCGCTGGTTCGGTCCTCGAAGGGGAGTCCGCCCACGAGACCGCGGAATCCGTTCGACCAACTGCCATACGTCAGAAACGCCCGCAGCACGGGACGGCTGAAAAACCGGCGACCAGCTCCGATTTGCGGTGCGATCGTGAACTTGCGGAGCCAACCATCGAATTGGCGATCGCCGGCTTGCGTAGCACCAAAACCCTCGGTGTGGTCAAACCCGCCCTCAAAAGCGAGCGAAATATATTTTGTGAAGAAGATTTCCGGTCGCACACCAAACGAAGCCCAGTCATTGAAGCCATGGCCCGGCTGTCCATCCCGCCTCCGCTGGAAGACGAAGATCGGCATGATCGCAAATCGATCATTAGGCTGAAAAAGCAGGTGTTCCGTGATGAGCAATCTCTCAGCGCTCTTGAGGGACGGATTAAGGTCATCAATGGACGTGCTGAAATTGCTGGCGGCGCCCTTGCCGTACTGGATGGAAAAAGTGTGATAGCCGCCATGCCATTCCAGACGCTGGAAACGGAATCCGAAGGCGACGCCATCTGCGCTCGGAATGAGCGTGCCGGTTTGAGTCGTACCACCCTTCGCGTTCGCATAGGCGAACCACAAGGCAACGCGCCCCAAGGGGGCTCTTACGTCGTAGAGACGCACATCAATGTTGCTTTTCGCGTAGTTCCCATGTTGCGTAACGATGTCGGGCCTAGCGCCTGCCAGGAATCCGACCGCCAGCTTACCGATTCCCGTATGAACGTCCTCAACGCCTCCTCCATAGCCGCTCATGTCCAGGGGGTAGAAGTCGTTAATGTCGATGTGCTGTCGGCGGTAATATCGCTCCCCCGCCCAGAACTTCGCATCCGGCTGGCTCTCGAGGACGTTGCCGGCTTGTACGAAAGCTTCGCGCAGGCGGAATTGGTCGTTCCCGATCCCGCCCGGGAAGCTCGCATAGCTGGCGGAATTCGTGGTATTGGCCTCGAGCATCACTTCCGTCCTCATCCATGCTTTCTCGCTGTTGTGTTCAGGGTTCAGCCAGTTGTTGACAAAGATGAACTCTCCGTACGTTTCCGCCTCGTTGCCCAGGCGGTATTTGGCATCCGCGCCGGGGGCCTGGAATGCTACCTGCTGCCCGCCTTCGCTATTGAGGCCATAACCCGAACGGAAATAGCCGTGGAACTCGAAGCTGTGCACTTGCTGCTGGAGGTTCTCAATCTTTGTGTCTGCCTCGCGAAGAAGGTCATAGGTCGGTTCTGAGGGCAGTTGGCCTTGATACTGTGCTCCGACCTGGTTGGATTTGCCGAGAACAGCATTTTGTGCTGCCTTCTCCGCAGCCAACTCTGCCGCGGAAATTGTTCCCTGCTTTGTTTTTTCGCTCTCCTCCTTCTGCTTCAGGATTTGCTGTTCCAAAGCAGCGATGCGTGCCTGCAGGTCGCGTGTCGTAGCAACGTACTGCTGCTTGAGTTGATCCAGTTGTTTCTCTAACTCGTTGGATTGCGGGCCGGCGGCTCCCTCGCTGGCCGGTGACGCTGCGGGTTGCTGGGCGGAAGAAGGGAGCACCTGGGCCGCGGCCATGGCCACGATCCAGAGCAAACCTTTCGGGTGGGATCGACGACTCATATCTTGTCGACTGCGTTTGTTCCCAGCTCCCAACCCACTCTCCGCGCCACGCCCTCACCCGTTTGCCGCGCGGGCGGTCAAAACAAACTTTTCGATCGCTTTGGCGAATCCATCCTCTTCGTTGGTGGCGGTGACGTAGGTGGCTGACGCCTGCACTTCGGGGCTGGCGTTCCCCATTGCAATGCTCATGCCGCTTTTCTGGAACATCAGAACGTCGTTCGGCATGTCTCCGATCGTCGCGATTTCGGCTGACGGAATGTTCAGCAGTGTCGACATGGCAAGCACGACCCCGCCCTTATTGGCCTGAGGATGGGTCACGTCGAGGTAGTAAGGCTGCGAGCGCGCTGCAGAGATGTGTTCCCCGCCAGCTTCCTGAACATCTTTTTCGCATTTCGCAACGCGGGCGTAATCGTCACTTACGCCAACAATTTTCGCCACTCGGCTGGGGAGTCCCACGAACGTCTTGACCACGGTTGGTGGAAACTTCACGGTCCACTGCTCACGCGCGACGTGCGCCGCGTTCGCGTCGCGCACGAACCATCCGGTATCCGTGTAGACCCACACGTCGAGACCGTGCTTCTCGATCGCCTCGATCACTCTCTCGGGCACCCCTGCAGGGAGATACTTTTGATCGACCACCGTTGTAAGGTCGGGCTCGATCAACACGCCCCCGTTGAACGCAGCGAGCGGCTGAGTGAGTTTCAGGGGATCGATCAGCATGGCCATGCCCCGCGGAGGCCGGCCGCTGGTGACACTGAACTGGATTCCCGCCTCGCGGAGATGCAACACAGCCTCGACCGCGCGCTTCGTCAACACCTTTTCCTGTGTAACAAGCGTTCCGTCAACATCGGCGATCAGCATGCGGATCGGCTTTGCTGAGCGTCCATTGGTCGAATCCATCTTGAGTTCCTTTCTTGTTTTTTGCTTTCTTGCTCTTTCCAACTCTTGCCGATTCCGGCTATTGCTCCTGGTAGTTCCACAAAAGGCCGCCGTCGACGAAAAACGTGGATCCCGTGACGTAGTCGGATTCTTCCGAGGCCAGGAAACCGGCCAACCCGGCGACGTCTTCCGGTTTCCCGAGCCTACCAAGCGGGATGTTTTCGAGGAGATCTTTGAGCTTTACCGGATCGTGCAGAAGTTTGGTGTTGATGGGCGTCTCAATCGCCCCGGGAGCAATGGAGTTGATGGTGATCCTGCTCGGAGCGAGCTCGATTGCCAGGTTTCGCGTCAGCATCTTGAGCCCGCCCTTGCTCGCGCAATAGGAGGCAAAATGCGGGAACGGCAGTTCTTCATGCACCGAGCTGATGTTGATGATTTTTCCGGGGCGCCCGGTTTGTCGAAGGTGACGCACGGCGGCTTGCGTCACAAAGAACATGCCCTTGAGGTTGACGTTCAAAACGGCGTCGAAATCGTCTTCCATCACGTCCCAGAAGTCCGCGCCCTTCTCGAGACCGGCATTGTTCACAAGGATGTCGATCCTGCCGAGCGCCGCGACGGTCTCGTCAATGAAGCTCTGTCCTTCGGAAACCTTCCCGACGTCGGCTTGAAAAGCCACTGCGCGCCTCTTGGTTGCCGCGGTGATACCCGAAGTCACTTCGTCTGCGCCAGCTTTGTTCTTGCGATAACAGATCGCCACGTCGGCGCCATCACAGGCCAGCCGCTCCGCGATCGCGCGCCCTATTCCCTGATCGCCGCCTGTTATCGCGGCCACTTTTCCGTTCAAGCGATTTGCCAACACTCCTCCTGACGATTCTCTTTCGCGGAGAAAGGAACCCAATCCGATCTTGCTTTGACTACTTAAACCTCAGGCGACCGGGACTTCAGGACTCAAATAGACATCCTGAACCGCGTTTAACAGCTGAATGCCCTCCCGAAGAGGCCGTTGAAATGCTTTCCGGCCGGAGATCAGCCCGCTGCCGCCGGCCCGTTTGTTGATCACTGCCGTGACGACGGCTTCCTCAAAATCATTCGCGCCGGACGCTCCGCCGCTGTTGATCAGGCCTGCTCGGCCCATGAAGCAATTCGCCACCTGGTAGCGGCAAAGGTCGATGGGGTGGTCGCTTGCAAGGTCCGTATAGATCCGCTTGTCGAACTTGCCGTAGCTCGAATCACCCATGTTGAGGGCCTGATAGCCCCCGTTATTTTCCGGCAGCTTCTGCTTAATAATGTCGGCCTCGATGGTGACGCCGAGGTGATTGGCCTGACCGCTCAGGTCGGCCGAGACGTGATAGTCCTTCTCTTTCTTGAAGGCGCTGTTGCGTAAGTAACACCACAACACCGTGCCCATGCCGAGTTCGTGCGCATGCGCGAACGCCTGGCTCACTTCCACGATCTGCCGGTCGCTCTGCTCCGAACCGAAGTAGATCGTTGCCCCTACTGCCGCTGCACCCATGTCGTAGCCCGCCTTGACCGTCGCAAAGAGCACCTGATCGAACTTGTTGGGATAGGTCAGAAGCTCGTTGTGATTGATTTTCATGATGAACGGAATCTTGTGAGCGTATTTGCGAGCGACGGAGCCCAGCACGCCAAAGGTTGAGGCGACGGCATTGCAGCCGCCCTCGATGGCCAGCTTTACGATGTTTTCTCCGTCGAAGTAGTCGGGGTTCTTCGCGAAACTGGCGCCTGCTGAGTGTTCTATGCCCTGGTCCACGGGCAATATCGACAGATAGCCGGTCTTGCCCAGGCGGCCATGCTCGAAGAGTCTTTGCAGGTTCGTCAGAACGCGAATGTTCCGGTCTGACCCAGCCCAAACACGATCGATGAAGTCCGGCCCGGGAAGATGCAGGCGCTCCTTGGGAATTTTGGGTGAATGAAAGCCGAGTAAGGCCTCGGCTTTCGCCCCGAGGTGAGTTTGAGTTGCGGTTCGCGGACTGGTCGCCATGGTTCTCTCCTAAACGCCTCTCTTTTCTTGTGCTGCAAGCATGCGGGCCGCGCTCGGATCTGCAAGCCACAGAACCTTGCCCAGTTGCGGGTGGATCATCTGAGCGGGAAGCTGCTCGGGCTCGTACGGCCCTTCCAGCACGGCCTTGAGAGCAGGCGCCTTCTCGGCGCCATGGACCATGAAGACCACCCGCGCCGCGTTGTTCAAGACTGGAGGTGTAAGCGTGATGCGATCCGTGTACAGCTTGCCCACCCAATTGCTGACCACCAGGCGCCGCTCTTCTTTCAGCGCTTTCGTTCCTGGAAACAGCGATGCCGTATGTCCTTCCGGGCCCATACCCAGCAGCACGAGGTCAAAACGGGGCAACTGTCCCGCCTCCAGGCGGAAACTCATGCCCAGATCTCTTTCATATTCCTCGCCAGCTTCGGCGGCGCTTTTGAGCTCGCCCTTGATGCGGTGCACCTGCTTCGATTCGACAGGGGCTTTCGCGAGCATCGCTTCTGAAGCCATTCGGTAGTTGCTATCCGCGTCATCCGGACGCACATGCCTCTCGTCCCCGAAGAAAAATTGGATCTTGCTCCAAGGCACCATTGCCCGCAGCGGTCCGTTATTTAGCAGCAGTCCATACAGCGCTTTCGGCGTCGAGCCGCCGGCGAGAGCGACCGAGAAGGAGTCCTTTAGACAGACGGCCTCTCGCGCTGCCTCTACAAATTCTGCAGCGGCCGTTTGCGCAATGGCATTGGCATCCTTCAGGATTCTGATCTCACGATTGGTGATCGCTGTCGTTATTGTTGGAATCGCAGTCGTCATAGTCTCAGTGCACCCCGGCGGTCGCCCGCTGCGCTGTTGCCGGAACCTGACTCAGCTCGGACAACACGTGCTCTTCTCCGATGGTTCGCCACACGCGTCCATCGCGCGACAGCAACTCATCAGCTTCCGCCGGCCCCCAGCTTCCTGCCGTATAGTTCGGAAAAAGTTCCGGTCGCAACGAGGACCACACATCGAGTACCGGTTGAATCACGTTCCAACCTGCCTCAACCATGTCCGCACGCTGGAACAACGTTGCGTCCCCGATCATGCAGTCATGCAGAAGGCGTTCGTATCCGGTATTGTGCGAAGGTCCGAAGTCGCGCGCATAGTCGAACTCCATGTTCACGAGGCCCAGGCGCATGACCGAGCCCGGAACCTTGGCGCCGAATCGCAGCGAGATTTTTTCGTCGGGCTGAATGTGAATGACCAGCTGGTTGGTCTGTAGGTCGGCGATCTTGGTCTTTCGAAACAACACAAATGGAGATCTCCGAAACTGGATAGCGATCTCGGTTGCACGCCGCTGCAGACGCTTTCCCGTCCGCAGGTAGAAAGGCACGCCGGACCAGCGCCAATTGTCGATGTGCAGCTTCAATGCCGCAAAGGTCTCGGTGTTTGAGGCTGCGGAAACACTGGGTTCGGCGCGATACGCCGACAGTTGCGCGCCTCCCCTCGTTCCCTTGCCGTATTGCCCGCGGACGGCCGTGCGGAGTACCTCTTCCTGAGTGGGGACCTGGACGGCGTGCAGGATTTCCGCCTGCTTGTCGCGCACAGCATCGGCGTCAAAGGAAATGGGCGGCTCCATCGCCGTCAGGGAAAGCAATTGGAAAAGATGATTGGGCACCATGTCGCGCAGAGCGCCCGCCGTCTCATAAAACCCGCCCCGTTGCTCGACTCCCACCGTTTCGGCTGCGGTAATCTGCACGCTGTCGATGAAGTTTCGATTCCACAGCGGTTCCGCGATACTGTTCGCGAACCGGAAGACCATCAGATTCTGCACCGTCTCTTTCCCGAGATAATGGTCGATCCGGTAAATCTGCTGTTCGCTCAGAATCTGCTTGAGCTCGCGATTCAGCTCTTTCGCCGAACCCAGGTCTCTTCCAAACGGCTTTTCGACAATGACTCTGGCCCAGGTTCCATCCGTTTCCCGTGTCAGGCCCGCCTGACCCAACTGCTTCACGACCGGAGAGAAGAACTTGGGGGACACCGCCAGATAGTAGAACCGGTTCCCCTGTGTGGAATGCGCCTTTTCCGCTTCTGCAATCTGCTGCTTGAGCCTTTCGTATGCCGCAGCGTCCTGGAAATCCCCCTGCACGTAATAGATCCGCTCCAGAAGCCAGTCCCACAGTTTTCCGTCCACCGGCTCGCTCGCGAACTCCTTGATGTCCTTGCTCAGCTGGGCGCGGAAGGCTTCCGTAGTGATCGAGTCATAGGAGAACCCGATTACCGCGAATTGCTGCGAGAGCAGCCCGTCCTTGGCCAGATTGCACAAGGCTGGAACCAGCTTCCGCTTCGTCAGGTCGCCGCCGGCGCCGAATATCACCATGACGCAAGGGCTCGCCTGTAGCCCCTGCCCGTTCAATCCTTCGCTGGTGTTCATTGCGATGTGACACTCCTCATCTTCAATTCCAACTGCTCACTTGGCGGCCGCGGCCTTTTCGAGATGCCCGCCAAACTGAAACCGCATCGCCGACAGGAGCTTCGCGGCAAAATCGTCTTCCCCGCGCGAGACAAAGCGCTCGAAGAGCGATGCCGTAAGCACGGGCGCCGGGGCCGTCGATTCGATGGCCGCCAGGATCGTCCAACGTCCCTCTCCGGAATCCGATACTCTTCCGGAAAATCGTTCGAGGGATGGTTGCTCCAGCAGCGAAATTGCGGTCAAGTCGAGCAGCCAGCTGGCGACCACGCTGCCCCGCCTCCAAACTTCGGCAACGTCGGCCAAGGAAAAATCGTATTGGTAGTGCTCGGGGTTGCGCAGAGGAGTTGTCTCCGCATCGACTTCCCGGGCCGCGCTGCCTGCGTTGGCATGCTTCAGGATGTTGAGTCCCTCGGCATAGGCGGCCATCAGTCCATATTCGATTCCGTTGTGCACCATCTTCACGAAGTGCCCGGCTCCCGACGGGCCGCAATGCAGATAGCCTTCTTCGGCGGTTCCCGCGACTTTCTCGCGCCCCGGTGTTCGGGGAATGTCGCCGCGTCCCGGCGCGAGCGACTTGAAGATCGGATCGAGATGCTGCACGACCTTGGTTTCGCCGCCGATCATCTGGCAGTAGCCACGGTCCAGTCCCCATACACCGCCGCTGGTGCCAACATCCACGTAGTGCAAACCCTTTGCGGCGAGCTCTTTTGCACGACGGATGTCGTCGATGTAGTACGAGTTCCCGCCATCAATCACGATGTCACCAGCTTCGAGCTTTTCTGCCAGATCGTGAAGCGTCGCATCCACGACGGCCGCCGGCACCATCAGCCACACCGCGCGCGGCTTTTCCAGCTTCTTCGCCAGTTCATCGAGTGATGCGGCGGGAGTTGCGCCGTCGCGGGCCAGCTGTTTCACCGACTCCGCGTTGCGGTCGAAAACCACGCATTGATGACCGGCTTTTTGCAGCCGCCGCGCCATATTGGCTCCCATTCTTCCGAGTCCGATCATTCCTAGTTGCATTGACAAGCTCCCATCTTCTGCTTTTTTCGTGCTTTATCTTTTTCGTGAGGCACTATGCGAGTGCCCGACTGACTGCCGCTCGCAGGGTGCTGAGACCAGCCTTAACATCTTTTCCGAGGTGCACGCGTAACGCGCGTCTTCCACGCTCGGCTAGGACCGCGAAATCCCCGCGTGCTTGCGCCGCCTTGACCACACCGAATGTGTATTTCTGTTCAGGAACCGGAAGGTCATCGGCATCGTCGCAGGTGATCTGCAGGAAGACGCCGCTGTTCGGCCCTCCCTTGTAGGCCTGCCCTGTGGAGTGCAAAAAGCGCGGACCAAATCCAAGAACGGTCGCAACCCTCTTTGCGTCCCTGATCTTGTGGCGTATTCCTTCGAGAGCCGCCTCATTCGCTTCATTCATGGTGAGATAGCCCAGGAGAGCGAAATAATCTCCGTCGCCCACCTGCTCCAGATGCAGCCTCAGGACATCCTCAAGGTTTTTTCCCTGCTTGAGCTGGTCTGCGTTTCTCGGGTCCGCGTAAAGCTTCACACCCTGGCCTTCAAAGAAGGGTGACTCGGCCGGCAGCTTGCCCGTCGCTTCGTACTCACTCGTGAGTTTGCGGGTGGCAATCTTGCTGGCTTCTACGTCTGGTTGGTTGAAAGCGTTGATGCCGATGATGGAGCCCGCCACGGCAGTGGCAATTTCCCACCGGAAAAACTCTTCCCCGATCGCGTACGGTTCTTGCACGGTGATACGCACGACCGGCTGGCCGGCCTTCTCCAGTTCCGCCACGGCTTCGTCCTGGTCGCCATCCGGCGCGGACTCCAGACGCAGATAAGCGAACAGCCGGTCACTCCCGTAGCGGTCCGGCAGGGTAACGCCTTCTCGGTCAACTGGAATTATTCCTTTGCCGTTCTTTCCCGTGGACTCCGCGAGAAGCTGCTCGAGCCAGGCCCCCAGATCCGAAATACCCGGAGAGGCGATGATGGTCAGTTTGTCGCGACCGCTATTCGCCAGGGTTCCGAGGATTGCCCCCAGAACCACACCGGGATTTTCTCGGGCCGGCACTGTCGGGCCGCAGGCATGAACCATCTCTTCGGTGCCGTTCAGGAATTTCAGAATGTCGATCCCCATGACTGCGGCGGGGACCAAGCCGAAATTGGATAGCGCGGAATATCGTCCGCCGATACTGGGCACGCCCAGGAAAATGTGCCGGAACTTATCGTTCTCCGCGACGTGCTCCATCTTTGAGCCTGGATCGGTGACGGCGATAAAGCGGCTTCCCGCTTCCTTTTCACCGACGGCTTCTCTTACTCGGGCGAAGAAATACTGCTTGTAAATGTTCGGCTCGAGGGTACCGCCGGACTTGCTGGAAACGATGAAGAGCGTGTTTTTCAGATCAATCTTGGCTTCAATGGCCCGGATCTGAGAGGGATCGGTGGAATCGAGAACATGCAGTTCCGGAAATCCCTCGATCTTCCCGAAGGTGAGCCGCAGGACTTCCGGGCAAAGGCTTGAGCCGCCCATTCCTAGAAGAACGGCGTGCTTGAATCCCGCCTGCTTTACTTCGGCCGATAAGGAAGTGAGGCAGCCGCTGTGCGCCAGCTGATCATCAGTGACACCCAACCAGCCGAGCCATTGATTTTCATCGCTCCCCGACCAAAGGGAGGCGTCCGCCCGCCATAAACGCCGCAGTTTCCCGTTGCTCTGCCAATCTGCAAGGGCGCCGTCTACAGCGGCGGACAGTGCCTTTGGCAGCGAGTAGGAAATGGAGTTGATCTTCGCGGTGGGCTTGGCGCCTCTGCTGGTACCAGTCGCGTTCAAAAGTTTCTCGAAAGCGTCAACGAACAGGCGGAGACCCTCCTCCAAGAGCGTGTCGGTCACGGCTTTGATCGAGATTCCGGCCCGTTCCAGGCCCTCCATCGTATCCGCCGCGGCCTCCACGTCTTCTGTCAGGCTCGCGCGAAGTCTGCCGTGCTCACGGAACGCATTGAGAGTCGCAGGCGGGATGGTATTTACAGTCGAAGGCCCGATCAGCTCTTCCACGTAAACCACATCTCGGTAGCTGGGATTTTTTGTGCTGGTGCTGGCCCACAGCAACCGCTGCGGTTGCGCGCCCTTCACGGCGAGCTCCTGCCACGCGTCTCCCGAGTACAACTCGCCGAAGCGGTGATACGCAAGCTTTGCACTGGCGATCGCGACCTTGCCGGCCAGGGCGCCGAGCCGCGCGCGCTGTGCGGGTTCATTCGTCGTTTTCAGTTGACCAGCGACTTGTGCGTCGATCGCCGTGTCGATCCGGCTGATGAAGAAGCTGGCTACGCTGGCGATGCGGCTGACATCGCCGCCGGAGGCTGCACGCGCGCGCAAACCTTCCAGGTAAGCTCTTGCCACCTGCTCGTAGACTTCCGGCGAAAACAGTAGCGTCACATTGACGTTGATTCCCTCGCTGATCAACTGGCGGATGGCGGGAATACCTTCGGGCGTGGCCGGCACTTTTACCATCAGGTTTGGCCGGTTCACTGCTTTCCAGAGCCGCCGCGCCTCCTCGATGGTTCCTGCTGTGTTGCGAGCGAGCAACGGGGAAACTTCCAGGCTTACGTAGCCGTCGCGCTGTTTGCTTTCCTCGTAGACCGAGCGCAGGATGTCCGCCGCGTCCTGCACGTCTTTCACTGCGATTTTTTCATAGAGGGCCTTGGCGTCCAGAGCGGCTGATTCTTTGCTCTCGATTACCGCTTGATAGTCGGTGCTACCCACAATGGCCTTTTCGAAGATTGCCGGATTGGAAGTGACCCCACGCAAGCCGTCTTCTGCCACCAGCCGTTTCAACTCTCCGCTGGTGATCAAACTGCGGCGAATGTAGTCGAGCCAGACGGATTGACCGAAATCGGCGAGGCTCTTCAAAGGATTGGTCTCTTTTGGAATGCTCAAAGCTGGCGTTGTCATTTTGCGTGCTACCTTTCTGTACCTGTTAGTCTCCGCGACCTGAAGCTTTGGCTAGTGCCCACGTTGTAGCCCAAACCGGCGAGGTCCTCTAAGACCTTGCCCTTCAGGCAAAATCCCGCATGGTCGGAAGCGACGGCGATCTTCATGTTTACTTCGCCTGCGCAAGCTGCGCTTTCGCAGCTTCGACGACGTGGCTGGTGGTGAATCCAAATTCTTTCTGGAGCACTTTCAGCGGTGCGGAGGCGCCGAACGTCTTCATGCCCAGGATCGATCCGTCCATGCCGACGTAGCGGCACCATCCGAGCGTGGATGCCTGCTCCACAGCGACACGGGCCTTGACGGCCGGAGGCAACACCGATTGCCGGTATTCTTCAGACTGCCTTTCAAACAGCTCCCAAGACGGCATGCTCACAACGCGAGCGCGGATGCCCTGTGTTGAAAGCTCTTCGTAGGCCTCCACGCACAGCGAAACTTCGCTGCCCGTGCCCATCAACAGAACTTCGGGCTCGCCGCCCTGGGAATCGGCGAGTACATATGCTCCCTTGGCCAGACCACTAGCTGCTGCAAAGCGCTTGCGGTCAAAGGTGGGCAGAGCTTGCCGCGTGAGGATGAGCGCTACCGGCTGCCGCGGCATGGCCAGGATGGCTTTCCACGCTTCCGCGACCTCGTTCGCGTCCGAAGGCCGCATCACAACAAGGTTGGGAATGGCGCGCAGGGAAATCAGGTGTTCGATAGGCTGGTGAGTTGGACCATCTTCGCCGACGCCAATGGAGTCGTGCGTGAATACGTGCGTCACCGGAATTTCCATCAAGGCGCTTAGGCGTATCGCACCTCGTCCATAATCACTGAAAATCAAGAACCCCGATCCAAAGGGACGTAGCTTGGACAATGCGAGACCGTTGAGAATCGCGCCCATGGCATGTTCTCGAATCCCGAAGTGCAGATTGCGGCCTGCCGGGCTGTCCGCCTGAAAGTCGCCGGCAGCGGGGAATGTCAAGCGCGTTTTTGTAGAAGGAGTGAGGTCCGCGGACCCTCCGATCATCCACGGAATATTCGGTGCGATGGCATTGAGGACTTTGGCGGACGCGTCGCGCCCAGATACTCCCTTGCTGTCGGGGGGAAAGACCGGAATATCTTTCGACCAGTCTACCGGAAGTTCTCGCTTTTGAATTTGACCGAGCTCCGCCGCCAGTTCAGGGAATTTCGTCCGGTACTCCGCGAATTGTCGTTCCCACTGCTCGCGTGCTTCACGGCCCCTGCGCCCCAGTCCAGCCTGGAGGTGCTCATACACTGCGGGCGGAACGAGAAACTTGGCGTCAGCAGGCCAGCCGTACGCCTGCTTTACAAGTTTGATCTCTTCTTCGCCCAGCGGCTCGCCGTGTGCGGCGCTGGTATCCTGGCGGTGCGGCGAGCCATAGCCGATATGACTCTCTACGATTATGATGGACGGTCTGCCCGTCGTCCCTGCGGCGTTGCGGAGGGCGTTTTCGATTCGATCGAGATCGTTGGCATCCCCGACACGAACGACGTTCCATCCGTAGGCAAGAAACCTCGCTGCGACATCTTCGGTGAACGTGATGTCCGTCTTGCCTTCGATGGTGATATGATTGTTATCGTAGATCCAGCAGAGGTTATCGAGCTTGAGGTGCCCGGCGAGCGAGGCGGCCTCGCTGGAGATGCCTTCCATCATGCAACCGTCGCCGCTGAGGGCATAAATCCGATACCCGAACAATTCAAAGCCTGGCTTGTTGTATCGTGCTGCGAGCCATTTTTCAGCGATGGCCATTCCCACGCTTGTGGCCACGCCTTGTCCCAGCGGCCCGGTGGTTGTCTCGACGCCTGAAGTCCACCGATACTCCGGGTGCCCCGCGCAGCGGCTCCCGAATTGCCGAAACGATTTAAGGTCCTCCAGTGTGACCGATGGTCTGCCCAGAATTTCATACTCCGGATCAACGGCTTTGACTCCGGCCAGATGCAAGATGGTGTATAGGAGTGTTGACGCATGTCCGGCGGAGAGCACGAAGCGGTCGCGGTTCATCCAGATCGGATCTTCGGGATCAAACCGCAGAAGCCTCTGCCACAGGCAATACACAGTCGGCGACATACCCATGGGCGTGCCCGGGTGGCCGGAATTTGCCTGCTGGATGGCATCGATGGCCAGCGTTCGCATGGTATTGATGCAAAGCTGGTCCGTATCCAGCACTGTTTGTGTCGTCGACATCTCAACTCCCGCTTTTCTTCAGAATGTCCAGACTTACTGCCTAATGCCCGCAAATTCCTTGCGCGCACTTTTCTCTGGCTGCCCAATTTAGGCTCCCCTTGCCGCTCCGATCTTTCGAGTTCCTGTTTTCCGTTTTCAACTCCTGCGTCGACTTGGACCATGCTCCGTCTTGCAGAACCAGCCTAAACATTTAGGCCCGCACGCCGGGCGCTATCGATGATGCGCACCTCCGCGACTGCCGGGCGCTCCGGCTCTAGGTACAAGCTCAGAACCACGAAGGTCAGAACGTCAAATCCGATCGCAAAAAGACCGGATACTCCAAGCAGTTCCCGAACTAGGCACAATTGCGAGGCGATCGCCACCGTCGGGAGCCAAATCATCCATGTTCCAGCCTTTTCATGAGCCGTCATGCGTATCCGCTGTTCATTGCCTCGTTCGTCCCGGCAAGGCCGCTGCTATTGGCTCACAGCAACTTCGAGCGGCACGTCGTACATGGCACCAAAGTAGTCATCCGCGGCGCGCTGAAACTGGCGCGGCGTCATGCCCACGAGATTTCCAAACACGGTTGTGAAGTGCGCTTGGTTCTCGAATCCCACTCCCAGCGCGACATCCACGAGCTTTGTGTGGCCGTGGCGGAGAAGCTCCTTGGATCGATTGATGCGTTCCTGTAGCACGAACTGATGCGGCGTTAGTCCGGTGCTGAGCTTGAACAGCTTCGAGAAATGCGATTGGCTCATCTCCGCGATCCCGCACAGCACACTTACCGCCAGCGGAGTGTCAAGATTGTTTCGAATGTGCTCGATCACGCGCGCCAGACGACGCGGAGGAATGCCAAATACCTGCTCGCGCGGAACGTAGGAGGCTCGAATGAAGGCGCTCGCCAGTTCCCAAGCGAGATCGTCGGTCACAACCGACGTGCCCATCACCAGAAGATTCATGTCGTCGTCCTCGACGCCGCGGCACGCCGAGTTCGCATCGTGGCACAAAGCCGCGCGTACTCCGGGCTGCTTGTTCGCAATCACGGAAGCTCCAACGGGCCTGGAGCAGATCAACACGCCCCGCTCAATGCGATTCTTGTAGATCGCCGAAGCCAGTTGATCGGCCGCGCTGTGGTGATCAGGCTGGTCCGGATTACCCGTCGAGAAATCCTCGGCTACATGCCCTTGTCGCGCAAATCTGGCTCTGAGATGTTCCTTACGCTCAAACCCTAAGTAGTCCGAAGCAAACCCTATGCGCACGATTGCCCCTCAAAGCAACCTCATCCTGCTTGCGAGGTTGGTCTGTACTGCGAAGAACTCGCTGAGCGCGCCCGGTGGGATCGGACGCGACGAGGCGATAACACCAGAACCTGGAAAACGAAACAATTGGACGATGGTATCGGCGAGACTTTGGTATCGAAAGGGCGAGGATAGCCCCGATGATCGGCTGGAGATCAATACCAAAGTATTGGGCTGGGCTGAAGCCAGGGGTGCCTAATAGCGCTTTAACTAAGCATGATCGGAGGCATAGTGGCACGGCTCGCGACCATTGAATCGTCCATCGGACCACGCTAGTGTAGATTCCCGCTTTTCAATCGGCGGGAGGGTTGTGGGGATGTCAACGCCGCCAGTGACGTCATTAGCCGCAGAGCCGCTGCTTTCTTTGGCGGTGACTGTCACATCGGAGCAGCGCGTCGAGTCTGTCTTACAGAGTATTGTTCGAGGACTGGCAGCACAGCCGGGGGTGGCGTTGGCACGGATTTGGCTGCTGCCATCCATCTTTTGTCACGTTGTGTCGGATACGCCAGATTGTCTTTGCCTCGTCGCAAGCGCCGGAACTCCCATCAATTCACCAGGGGAAGATTGGTGTTTCCTCGAGGGGCATTTTGCTAGAGTGCCCTTCAACGTCGGTAAAGTAGGTCAAGTGGCAGCAAGCCGGCATCCGATTCTGGTCGAAGAGGTCGCAGTTCAAAACGATTGGATTGTGCGACCAGAATGGGCAAAGCGTGAGAAGATCCGCAGTTTTGCAGGTCATCCCCTCATCTTTCGAGACAAACTCCTGGGAGTTACCGCGGTCTTTAGCCGCCAATCTCTCGGTCAACAAGAATGCACTTGGTTAGGTTTGTTTGCGAATCAAGCCGCGCTCGCTATCGCCAACGCCTGTGCGGAAGAGGCTCTGCGGTCGAGCGAGCGCAATTACGCCGCCATCATCAGTACGATCCCCACGGCGGCATGGACTGCTCGTCCGGATGGCTATTGCGACTTCATGAATCAAGTATGGCTTGATTACGTAGGAATGTCCTCGGAGGAAGCGCAGGGCTGGGGATGGGCCGAAGCGATTCATCCGGACGACCGTAAGACCCTCGTCGAGTATTGGCGGTCGTGTCTGGCTTCGGGGACACCTGGGGATATTGAAGTGCGTATGCGCCGATTCGACGGATCATATCGATGGTTTCTTATCCGGGCTAATCCACAAAGGGATGAGTTAGGCAACATCGTCAAGTGGTACGGAACGAACATAGATATCGAAGATCGAAAGAAGGCGGAGGAGGCGCAGCAAGCGTCCGAGCGCAATCTTGCTGCCATCATCAATGCCATCCCCACGACAGCATGGACTACTCGCCCCGATGGCTACTGTGACTTCCTCAATCAGGTATGGCTCGATTACACCGGCATGTCCGCGGAACAAGCGCAGGGCTGGGGGTGGGCGGAAGCCATTCATCCAGACGACCGTAAGAAACTAGTCGAAGAGTGGCAGTCATGTCTGGCTTCGGGTAGGCCCGTCGACACCGAAGCGCGAATTCGCCGTTTCGACGCTTCGTATCGATGGTTCCTGATTCGCTCCAATCCCCTGAGGGATGAATCGGGCGACATCCTCAAATGGTACGGAACCTGTTTAGACATCGAGGATCGCAAGCGGGGAGAGCAAGCCCTGCATTCCAGAGAACTCTCCTGGCGGCAGATCGTCGACAACATTCCCGGGCTGGTGGCTACGACAGGCGCAATGGGCGAGGTGGAGTTTCTTAACCGACAAACTCTTGATTTTTTTGGTAATACAACTGAAGAGCTAAAAAACTGGGCCCTTATTGACGCAGTTCATCCAGACGACCTTCCTCGGGTGATCGAGGCTCGCGCAAAATCGATCGAAAACGGAAATATCTACGAGGTTGAGCACCGTTGCCGCCGCGCCGATGGGGTTTACCGCTGGTTCCAGGTGCGGGGACTCCCGGTGCGAAATACGGAAGGTACGATAGCCAACTGGTATCTCCTGCTGACAGATATCGATGACCGCAAAAAGGCCGAAGAGGTTCTGCAGTCGAGCGAGCGCAATTTGCGCCTAATGATCGATGCCATCCCCACCTTTATCCACGTGTTGCGCACCGATGGATCCGTGCTGTATGCGAACCGAGCGGTATTGGATTACAACGATCAAACCCTAGAAGATGTGCAAGGAGAGAACTATCGCGCTCGTTTTTTCCATCCGGAGGATGTGGAAAGACTGCGCGAGGAGCGCCGCAGGGCGCTGGCCCGTGGCGTACCGTTCGAGAATGAACAACGTGTGCTGGGTAAAGACGGCAGATATCGCTGGTTCCTGATCCGCTACAATCCGCTGCTCGATGAGCAAGGAAGAATTGATCGATGGTATGTGGCCGCGTTCGACATCGAGGACCGCAAAAAATCGGAAGCAAAACTTCGCCAGGTGATTGACGCCATTCCTGCACTCGCTTGGTGCAACCTGCCGGATGGTCCGATCGAGTTCCTCAACAAACGTTGGCATGAATACACAGGTCTGTCCCGGGAACAATCGCATGGTTGGGGCTGGCAAGTTGCCTTCCATCCACAGGACCTGCCAAAACTGATGGAAAAATGGATGAAAATGTTGGCTTCCGGGGAACCAGACGAGGTCGAGGCACGTCTCCGACGCCACGATGGTGTTTATCGTTGGTTTCTCATTCGCGCCGAGGCATTCCGCGATGAGTCTGGGAAGATCGTAAGGTGGTACGGCACAATCACCGATATCGACGACCGCAAACGCGCAGAAAAGGCTCTCCAGTCGAACGAGCGCAATCTGAGCCTAATTATCAACACCATGCCCACGCAGGTAGCCTCTGCTCGCCCAGACGGCTCTTGCGACTTCTTCAATCGTCATTGGCTCGAATACACAGGTCAGTCTGCAGAACAGGCGCAGGGCTCGGGTTGGAAAGGCGTGTTTCATCCCGACGACGTCAAGGGACTTGTGGAGAATTGGCAGTCGTCTCTGGCTTCTGGTGTGCCGGTTGAGGCAGAAGCGCGCATCCGCCGTTTCGACGGTTCATACCGATGGTTCCTTGTTCGTGGCAACCCACTGCGAGATGAATCGGGCAACATCGTCAAATGGTATGCCACAAACACTGACATCGACGACAGGAAACGGGCGGAGGCACGGGTAGAGCAAGCTTATCTTCGCCTCGCCGAAGCTCAGCGTCTAAGCAAAACGGGTAGCTTCATCACGGATTTGTTGGGGGACGACCACGACTGGTCCGAGGAAGCGTTCCGCATCTTCGAGTTCGATCCGGCAGCCAAAGTCAGCGTAGCGCTGATTCGGAACACCATCCACCCTGAGGACCTGCCGACCTTTGAGGCTGTAATCGCACGCGGCATGACGGGCACGGATGTCGACTTTGGATTCCGAATTGTGACTCCCCGAGGCGCCCTGAAGCACTTGCGGGGCATGGCCCGCGTCATGGCGCAAAGCGGGGGGCGTCCTCTCTTCATTGGTGCTTTTCAAGATGTAACGCAAAGCAAGCTCGCCGAAGAGGCGCTGGACAAGGCGCGTTCCGAGCTTGCCCACGTGGCGCGGATCACGACGCTAAATACACTGACTGCCTCCATCGCTCATGAGGTCAATCAGCCGCTCTCGTGCATAGTCACCAATGCCAGTACTTGTCGTCGCATGCTGGATGGCGATCCTCCAAACATCGAAGGTGCGCGCGAAACGGCACGGCGGATTATTCGCGACGGCAACCGAGCTTCGGATGTGATTACTCGACTGCGCGCTCTATTCAGCAAGAAGGACTTCACGTTGGAGCCGCTGGATCTGAACGAGGCTACGCGCGAGGTGATTGCGTTGTCGTTGAGCGATATTCAGAGGAATCGAGTGGTTCTGCTGGCGGACCTCGCGGCGGACCTCCCGCTCGTCATGGGCGATCGTGTCCAGCTGCAGCAGGTCACCCTGAACCTACTACGAAACGCGTGCGACGCGATGGTTGGTGTTGATGACCGCCTAAGAGAGCTGGTGGTCAAAACCAAACGGGAGGACGGTGATCGCGTGCGTCTTAGCGTCGTAGATGCAGGAGCCGGTTTCCGACCTGAGGCCAAGGACAAGCTCTTTGAGGCTTTCTATACAACCAAGACCGATGGAATGGGAATCGGGCTGTCGGTCAGTCGCTCGATCATCGAGAGACACCATGGCCGCATCTGGGCCGAGCCGAACGTCGGGCCAGGTGTCACGTTCTCGTTTTCTATTCCTTGCGCTACGGAAGCGGCTTCGTAGTGAGAACTCTGGAGTCGGCATGCTGGGCGACAAGTCCGCGCGTATCCGCCACTACTTGTCAATTTCAAGTAAGGAAAATACACGACTCGGCGGCGCGGCGCATTGGATGCTACCCCGACGAGTTCCTGGCCCGTTTGTTGGGTGTCAATGAGGGCGGAATTGTTCGGAGGCGCCCTTGGGGCTTGAAACGACTCGTGAAGCGAACCAGGACATTAGAAGCTCCTGCAGCACCTGAGGCTGGTGTGATGAAATCTGTTTGAGCAACGTCGCAAACTCGAAATAGATGCGGGCCGCGGTGATCTTTCGATTTCTTGGATCGAATTCATAAACCCCACAACCAGGTACCTTCACGGGGATACCGGTCGCAGCGCGGCCAGCGAACGGCCCGTTGTGATCGGCTTCGAAGCTGAATTCGACGACCACCATGTCTTTTCCGAAGATCATATTCTTCACGATGTGACGGTTTCCAGCGAAAGCAGCGATAAAGGGGCGAACAAACTGGTCTCGGAGAGCCGCCTTTCCATTTATGAGCATTCCCGGAAGCTCCACCGACACGGTTTCGGCGTAGTAGGACAGAATGCGGTCCTCGTCGGTGCCGCCCCAGGCTTGATAATACTCATCAATGAATTCACGCACATCGCCAACGGAAGCAAGCACGTCAGAAGCAGCCATAACTTCTCTCCTCAGCGCGGCATCTTAGCGCAATTTGCGCACGCAATGCACCAACAGTTGTTTGGGGCCAAGCGAACGTTTTGACTGCGATGATCGAGCTAAACCGATACCAAAGTACAATAGACGCCCCTCCGCGAGTGGAGCAGTGTTCCATTATGGTGTCTAACCGCCCAGGTAGTATCCCCGAACGGTCGCTCGTATCAGTGGTTGATGATGATGAATCGATACGTGAGTCGTTACCCGACCTACTGCGGGAGTTCGGGTTTGCGAGCCGCGCCTTTTCTTCAGCAGAAGATTTCTTGTCGTCCGCCTATGTCGATGGGACCAAGTGCCTGATCCTGGACGTCGCTATGCCGGGCATGACAGGACTTGATCTGCAAGAGGAATTGGGACGTCGCGGGCAAGTCATTCCGATCATCTTTATTACCGCAAAGAGGGACGAAGCTATCCGGGCGAGGGCGCTCGAACGAGGAGCGGTGAAATTGCTGTACAAGCCGTTCAGCGACACGGCCTTGCTTGATGCGCTGAATGTAGCGCTTCGGGCAACCTGAAACCGTCGGCTACTCCCATTTTGGGGATATGCTATGAGGCAAGCAGGCGCAGTCAGCCATGAATTGGGGCGAGCACCGATGCCAACCGCATCCCCCATCATATTTATCGTCGACGACGATATCTCAGTACGCGAGTCGCTGGAACTGCTGATCCAGAACGAAGGTTGGCAGCCCAAGCTTTTCGCCTCCGCGCAAGAATTTCTTGATTGTCCTCGAGTCGCTGTACCGAGTTGTCTCGTCCTTGACGTCTCTCTTCCCGGTCTTGATGGTCTCGAACTGCAGAAACGCCTTGCGGTCGAGCGGACCGACATGCCCATCATCTTCATCACCGGTTACGGCGACGTACCGAAGACCGTGCAGGCGATGAAGCGCGGCGCGGTCGAATTCCTTACCAAACCGTTCGATGACGAGGTATTGTTGACGGCCATCAAACAGGCCCTCGAACGAAGCCGTTTAGCTCTCGCTCACGAAACGGAGATGCAGGAACTGCGAGATCGCTATGCCTCACTTACTCCTCGCGAGCGCCAGGTTATGTCGCTGGTGGTCTCCGGTCTATTGAACAAACAGGTCGGCGGTGAGCTCGGCATCAGCGAGATCACGGTGAAGGCACACCGCGGCCAAGTGATGCAGAAAATGAAGGCCAACTCGGTCGCGGATTTGGTCAAAATGGCCGGAAGACTCCGCCTCTCAACAGCGGCGAATGCGTAGTACTCCGTCGAGTCGAGAGTTCCACCACTAATCCGGGCATATCCGTCGCAGTGAGTGGAGGAATCAATGCTCCCGAAACAAGTCAGTCTGCTGGCCTTGTCATTGGCCTTGTTCTCATCGTGTGCGTGGCCGCAAACGCAGCTGGCAACCGTTTTCGGTACCGTCACCGACGCGAGCGGTGCTGTTATTTCCGGCGCCCAGGTCACGCTCCTCAACCAGAGCACCAGGTTGAAACGCGACGCTTCTACGGACTTGCTGGGCAATTATCGTATCGCCGGCTTGCCGACGGGAAACTATTCTGCTCGCGTGGAGAAAGAAGGGTTCGAAACACAGGTTCGTGAAGGAATTTCGCTCAACTCGGCGTCCGACACCATGATGAATATGTCACTGACTGTAGGCGACCTGAAACAACAGGTGACCGTCCGCGCGGACCTTCTTACAATCGACAATACCACCTCCGCTGTGAGTGGACTGCTTCCACAACAAAGCCTGACCGAACTTCCCATCAATGGCCGCGATCTGTTTAAAGCGGCTATCTTGGAACCCGGAGTCGCCCCAACAGAAAGCGCCGCTCCTTCGCTGCTCTCGGCCGGCAAGGCGGGGCAAGTGTCGATTAATGGTATGCGTCCGAGTTGGACCAATGTTCTGATCGACGGCATGGATGCCAATGATCCCGTCTTTGGTTATTCGCCCGCGGGTGCCTCCGGGCTCTTTCTCGGACTAAATGAAATGACGGAGGTCCGCGTTCTCACGCAAACCTTCAATGCCGAGTACGGAAGGAATGGTGGCGGCGTCATCGAGGCGGCGACCAAATCGGGAAGCAATGATTTCCACGGATCCCTGTTCGAACTGCACCGAGACGCTTCCCTCGATGCCAGGAACTACTTTGATTTGGGCAGCGCACCGATCCCGGCATTTGTGCGCAACCAGTTCGGGGCTGGAATGGGTGGGCCATTGCTGCATGACCGCACGTTCTTTTTTGCAAATTACGAGGGGTTCCGTGAAGTGCAAGCATCCACAGCAATCGCCACAGTGCCCAACGCGCTTGCCCATCAAGGCTTGCTGCCTTCTGCCAATAACCCGGGGGCTTGCAACAACGCTACTCCGAACGCCTGCGTTTCCATCGGAATGGATCCTCGCGTTCAGCCGTTCCTGGACCTAATTGCTCCGTCGAATGGAGCAGACAATGGGGACGGAACCGGGGACTTGATCACCGCCAACAAGGGCGACACCAACGAGCACCACGGAATGATCCGTGTCGATCATAATTTCTCCAACCAGCATTCGCTATTCGGGCGTTACATTATTGATGACGGTTCCTCGCTGGTTCCTTATTTTGGAGAACCACCAGGAACCTACGTACCAGGGTTCCCGGTACTCCACCAAGCGCGCAATCAGTACTTCACTGTGCAGGATCGCAGGAACTTCGGACATGAAACATTCAATGAATTACGATTCGGCATCAACCGTACGACCGCTTCCACTTCCATCGTTGATACGCATCCAGGGCTTTCTATTTCTTTGGTGCCTGGCAGACCGTTCGGAACGATCGACATTGCAGGGATGAGTCTGCTAGGCAATAGCGCGGTAATTCCCTTGGGCGACTTCTCCACCGTTTACCAGGTTCAGGACCAACTTTCACGCACAATGGGCCGTCACACTCTGAAATTGGGCGCAGAGTTTCGGAGAATCCAGTCCAATGGGCCGCTGGATTTTGCGGTGAATGGCTTGTATACGTTCCAGGATCTGAGCCCCTTCGGATTTCCAGTCCAGAGCAACAATCCGGCTTTGGAATTCTTCCTCGAAGGCCTACCCCTGTCATACGTAGGGACTGATCCGTCTACGTCGGACTCCCACCGCGGTTACCGGCAGAGCGTCGTGTCCGGGTTTGCGCAGGATTTCTTGCGGGTAACGAGCCGTCTCACTTTGAACGCTGGCCTGCGGTACGACTTCTACTCCAATCCGAGTGAGTCACACGGGCGTCTTTCGACTATTCGTAATCCAGCGACGGATTCTGCGCCAACCGTCGGCGAGGTATTTGCCGGGACGCCGATGGATCTTCTGTCGCCACAGGCCGGCTTTGCCTGGAACATCCTCGGTGACGGCAAGACCGTGCTACGGGGCGGAACCGGCATCTTTCGCGATCACTTGCCTGTACTTTTGTTTGGTGTCGATCGATTTCTGCCCCCTTTTTTCGGCGTAGGGTCGTTTGTGTTTCCTAGTTTTCTCAACCCGCAGAACGCAGTCCTAACCCAACCGATATACATTCTCGCAACGACGTACCATCCGAAGTTCCCTTACGCCCTGCAATACAATCTCAACTTACAACGGGAAATCGCCCCCGGTACGATTCTTAGCGCGGGATATTTTGGTGCGCGAGCCAACCACCTACCTCGCGAAGGAGAACAGAACCCCTTCCTACCAGCCTTGGGCCATCGTTACAATCCCAACTTGCCTTCCCCTCTATTGGCGGTGCTAACCGACGCACAGTCTTTCTACAATTCATTCCAGGTCTCGGTTTCGCGACACTACACGCGCAATACCTCCTGGCAGGCGTTTTACACGTTTTCCCATTCGATAGACGATGCCTCTGCGAATTTTTCCGTAGATACTGTGAATGACCCTCCCACGTCTCAGAACATTTTTGATCGCAAGGGAAGCCGAGGCCGATCAGCATTCGACATCCGGCATAGTTTCGTCGCGAACGTAGTTTATGAGCTGCCCTTCGGCCGCGGAAGCCGCTTCGGTGGCTGGCAGATCTCTGCGGTGGCCAGCGTTCATAGCAACGTCCCGTTCACCCCCGTGCTTTCGTTTGACAATGCAGGCTTGCGGTCACTCCTTACATCCGAGCGGCCCGACCTTGCCGGCAGTCCTTACAGAGGTGTTTGTCCAGACGGCAGCAGGGTCGGCTCTCCTTCGTGCTGGTTTAATCCGGCCGCATTCGCGCTGCCGCCCCCCGGCCAGTTTGGCGATGCCGGGCGTAACATCCTGCGTGGCCCCGCGTTCGCACAATGCGACCTGGCGTTGCAAAAGGGCTTTCAATTGACGGAAGGCACGAAGATCACCATCGGAGCGGAAGCTTACAACCTGTTCAATCATCCGAATTTTGCTGTGCCGAGCAACACGCAAAGCCCGCTCACCCTGGGAGGGAACGGAGACGCCGTTTTCCAGGATGCAGCAGGCAATCTCGCCAAGAACGTCGGCCGAATATTCACCACCGTAGGCACTGGTCGTCAGGTTCAACTCGCCGCGCGTTTCACGTTCTAATCTGCGAGCGGAAAAGGCAATCGCTGGTCCCGGGTAAGAGACGCTCACGTCTGAGCTTGTTTTGCCGTGAATAAATTGGAGCTGACCATTCTCAACGCGCATCCTTTCGCATGGTCTTTGACTCCGGTGAGACCGATCAGGTGCACGGCCTTAGCCGGGCCTGGATTTCCTTGCGATCTGGCGGCCGGAATCCCTCCGGCTATTGCTAGGGCCACTGCCACCAGCCGAAGAATGGTTCTCCGCCTTCGCGGCGCCTGCAATTTGCGTTCTAGATGCTGGCGCAGATGGCGCCTTGCACGGAAGGCGCGAGCTTTGACAGCGGCTACGGTCAAACCGAGGTGCCGAGCAGTTTGTATGCTGGTCAGCCCGCGCAACTCGCGGAGGAGAACAACGGTTCGCAAGCTTTTTCGGAGGTGTGAAATTGCCTCCTTCACAGCGCCGCGAACTTCTTTCTCGGCCAGAGCTTCTTCAGGCGTAGGCCCTTTGTCCGCGAGATGAAAGGCGGAAGACTCACAGTCTCCATCGCCGCAGCCTTCGAGGGGCCGTAGGTTGGTGCGCCGCTGACGGAGCAGCATCAGCGCTTCATTAATGGCTATGCGGGTCAACCACGTCGAAAAGCTCGAATCTCCGCGAAACCTACGGAGGTTGGTGAAAGCGCTTTGAAACGATCGCTGGACTGCGTCTTCCGCATCTTGTTGATTGCGAAGAATGTGAAGGGCAGTCTGATAGATTCCCGGTCGATGACGCTCGTAGAGTTCTTCGAAAGCGCTCGAGCATCCCGACTTCGCTTTTGCGACCAGCATGCGTTCGTTGATAGCGGCGGCCTTCGCCACCCTGCCCTGCGGGCTCTTGCGACCTGCCATTACTGGTGCGGTTCGTTGATCATCCATTATGCCGTAGCTTCCTTTCTCATGCGGCGTGCGCAGCTCTGTATATTTCGTACCGAGGCCCTGCTTTGCGCTTGCGCCACCGAGCCCCGCGCCAGCCAGAGGCCAAAGCGAACAGAATCAAAAAGTCCAAATCCCTTGCGGCACCGCAGTCCGCGCTGCCACTTTATCCACTGAGCCACGAAAATCAGAGCTGTTGACATAGGCCCTCCTTTTCAACGATCCGCGGTTACCGCCGGCATCCGCCGTCCACTGGAGCACCGCTGTTGAATTTGCGTTACCATCGACATTCACGATTAGGGCAGCCATCGAGAAAAGAAGCAATTGGACGAACGTATCGGCGATACCTTCGTAGCGGCGAACTCACGCGCCGTGTTTAGACTTCAGGCCTGCTCAAGCGTTTGGATCCTGACCGTTGAGGGCCGACACCGAGGTATTGCCAACACGATCTGCAGGACCGCGCAGGATAAGCAATTCCCCATTCCTATTGCGTTGGTTTTTACAGTTTTTTAAATATATATCAAGAAATTAATATATCCGTGAATTTGGCCTGGATCGCGTCTAATGAAGATCATCCATATGTTCGGACGCGTGCTGATTTCTGCGTGCCTGGGTTGTTCGGGTCACTCGTCACATCCACCGGTCACCCTCACCTACCTAGATGTTGAGGGGGACACGCCCGACAATATGCCTGGCCCTAGCGCAGGACTTGCAGGACTTCACACGAGAAACCGGCATCCGAGTCCGACGCCTTCCGGACTTCATCGCCCAGAAGTAATTAAGTAGCAGCGAAAAAGGCGTCCGTCTGCTCGCGCGGTATTTCGCGTTAGCCTATAGCCGTCGCCATTTTGTGGGAGGATTGGACGCGGGAACAGGGAGTCTCATGATGGTCCCGACACTTCTCCGCCCGGCGAAACGAGTCGTTGCGAGAACTTCTTGCCTGCAACGAATCAACATAGGTCCTCGCCTAAGCCTATGTTATCTTCGCGATGCTAGCGGGAAATGACCAGGAACCACGTTTTCCTTTTCTATCCCCTGCAGGTCGGGGCTTGGCGCCGACTGCCGAACCGCTCGAAAGCCCGTGGATTCGGCAGCGAACGCAGACTGAAGCGATTACACTGGTGGGATTGCAGATGCCGTATTCGCGGCCATGTCAGCACCGCGAGCCAGATTCGACGGGACGCGCGGTCCACCTTCTAACGCGCCGCAACTGTTTCTTTATCGATCTTTTCGACCAGAAATTCGCTTCGCGCAGCCCGCAGTTTATTTTCTAAGTGCCGCCGTAGATAACGCTTCGCGTGGAAGATGCGGCCCTTGACAGCGGCTGCGCTTAGGCCAAGGCGCTGGGCGGTTTCCGCGCTGGTCAGCCCCCGCAATTCGCGAAGGAGAACCACAGTACGCAAACTTTTTCGGAGACGTGAGATTGCCTGGGTCACAACGGCGCGAAGTTCCTTCGCGGCCAGGGCCTCTTCCGGGGTAGGCCCTTTGTCCACCAGATGGAGGACTGAAGACTCATAATCGTCATCGCTGCCGCCCTCAAGGAGCCGCGGGTTTGTGCGCCGCTGACGGAGCAGCATCAACGCTTCATTAATAGCCACGCGGGTCAACCAGGTTGAAAAGTTCGAGTCTCCGCGGAACCTAGCGATGTTGGTGAAAGCGCGTTGAAACGATCGCTGGGCTGCGTCTTCCGCATCTTGTTGATGACGAAGAATGCGTAGGGCCGTCCGATAGATTCTCGGCCGATAACGCTCGTAGAGCTCTCCGAAAGCTCTCGGGCATCCCGACCTTGCTTCTGCGACTAGCCTGCGTTCCTCGCTAGTTGCAGCCTTGGCCATGCTGCGGTGCGTGCTTTCTGAACCTGCTGTTACTGGTGCGGCCTGTTGGGGACTCATAGTGTCTTAGCTTCCTTTCTCATGCCGCTGGCGCGGTTCTGTACACGTCGCCCCTAGGCTCTCCTATTGCCGGCGCCGACGAGCCCCGCGCCAGCCAAAGGCCAAAACGAACAGCATCAAAAAGTCCAAATCCTTTGCGGCGCCGCAGTTCGCGCTGCCACTTTATCCACTGAGCCATGAAAATCAGAGCTGCTGACATTGGCCCTCCTTTTCAACTGTCCGCGGTCACCGCGGGCCATCGTCCACGCGAGCACCGCTGTTGAATTTGCGTGTGCGATCGATATTCAGGATTAAGGCAGCGATCGAGAAAAGAAACAATTGGACGAACGTATAGGCGATACCTTCGTAGCGTTGCATGTCGGGGACTAATGTTTAGAGCCCGATCAAGCCTTCGGAAACCGCCGGCTCACGACCCAATACCAAGGTATTGCCAATACCATAGTCCAATTGTTATGGTTCCGTGCTTCTGGTGTTATCGCTTGGTCGCAAGCCGATTCACCAGCTCTCCCCCGCTTAAATTATTGCTACGGAGGCGTTTCGACGATGGCCACAGCGAGCACGCCGGCTCCGGCACAAACACCAGAGGCTAAAGCAAAGCCGGAGCATGCATCCAGCTCGAGCACGTCTGCCCCCGCGGATGTCGCAGCCCGCCCAGGTCAGAAGTTTCGGAAGTACATCACGCCCGCGTTGGTTCTTCTGTTAGCCGCCGCAGTCGTGCTCACAGTAACTCGGAACTGGAATTCCTGGGAGGGCGGACGCATTGAACAGGTCACAGACGACGCTTACGTGCGTAGCGACCTCACTCCCCTTAGCACAAAGGTTGCGGGTATCGTTCGGGAGGTGAGGGTCTCCGATTATCAGGCGGTGGCCAAAGGAGACCTCATTGTTGAATTGGAGCACGACGATTATCAGGCGCAGGTAAATCAGGCCAAGGCAGCGGTGGAGGCTGCAAAGGCAGCCATTGAGAACAATCGCCGGCAGCGCCAGCTGCAGGACGCGAAAATTGATCGTGCCATGGCGGGGATTGACCAGGCAAAAGCACAGATTTCCGCGGCACAGGCCGGCAAGGAAGCGGTAGAGGCCGACGTCGTGCGTACGCACGCCGAACGCGCGCGACAAGAGGCGCTTTACCAGACACATTCGACCACACAACAAAAACTGGAACAGGCGACTGCCGACGAAGGCCGGTTTACCGGGCAGTTCGCAAGCCGAGAAGCGGATCTCGAACAAGCGAAGACTTCGCTGCGAAGCAATGAACTTGCTGTCGTCGCCGAGCAACGCTCAAAATCAGTACTGGAGTCGCAAGAGTTACAGCTCATCGCCGACTTGCATGCCAAAGAGGCTGCGCTCGAAGTAGCTCAAGTGAATCTGGGATACACCAAGATCACCGCGCCGGGAGACGGGTCTGTTGGCGAGAGGCAAGTGCGCCCAGGGCAGTTGGTGTCGCCTGGCACGCAGGTTTTGACATTCGTTTCCAACGTCAAGTGGGTTCAAGCGAACTACCGCGAAACGCAACTCACTCACATCAAGGTGGGCGATCCCGCCGACATCACCGTTGACACATTTCCGGGCCAAAAGCTGCGCGGCAAAGTTCTGGAGATCGCACCCGCAAGCGGCTCGCAGTTTGCGCTGCTTCCTCCCGACAACGCCACGGGGAACTTCACCAAGGTAGTGCAGAGAATTCCGGTCAAAATCGCCCTCGACCCTACGCCTCTCTCCGCGCAGCTGCGGCCGGGACTCTCCGTCACGGCGACCGTGCGTACAAAACAGTGAGTGGAGTCTCCTATGGCGACGGTAGCTGGTTCGCTTGTACCCCCGACCAAAGCACAGATTGCCAAGACCATTGCGGGAGCGCTCCCGTCTGAACTCTCAAAGAGCCCGGTGCTAGGGATTCTGGGTGTGGTTCTCGGAGCGGGAATTGTCACCCTGACCGGCCGAATGATTACGCTTGGCCTCGCCGACCTCAAAGGAAGCGTGGGCCTGGGAGTTGATGACGGAGCGTGGATCAGTTCGGCGTTCAACGTGGCGCTTATGTTTATTGGCCCTTTCACCGTGTATGTCGGCGGCTTGCTCGGTCCCCGGCGTGTGCTGCTTGGTGCGGCCAGCTCCTTTACGGTGATTTGTACGTTGCTCCCGTTCCTACACAACTACAGCCTCCTGCTAACGGCACTGGTGCTCGCGGGACTTACTTCCGGAACTTTCTATCCTCTGACCCTTACCTTTGCGCTGCGAAATATTCCATTGCCGTTTCTGCCGTTTACTTTGGCGCTTTACGCGACGTCCGTGGACGGAGCGGTGAACATTGCGCCGTCGCTTTACGGCTGGTATCGGGAACACCTTTCCTACAGCTGGATGTTCTGGAATTCAGCAATCATCACACCCATCATGATCGCCTGCATTTTTTACGGCATTCCTGCCGCATCTGCAAAGAAGAGTGCCGGACAGCCTCCGAGCTTTGCAGGATTTCTTTACGGGAGCGCAGGGCTTGCCATGTTATTTGCGGCGCTCGACCAAGGGCAGCGATTGGATTGGTGGCGCTCCGGCTTGTACAACGCGCTTTTCTTCGGGGGGCTCTTTTTTCTCGTATGCGCGGTGGTGCGCCGGTTGCGGGGGCCGAATCCGTTGGTTGACCTTCCGTATCTGCGCATGTGGAACACGCAACTTCTCGGCATTCTACTGATGTTTTTTCGCTTCACGCTGCTCGCGACAATCATTCTTATCCCGCAGTCGCTGGCGGTGCACGGGTTTGAAGCAAACCAGATTGGGCCGGCGTTGTTTTGGACAGCAGCACCACAACTCCTGATTGCCTTCATTGCAGCGCTGCTGCTGCTTCGAGGCTTTGATTCGCGGCTCTTGATGGCAACGGGATTCACGTGCACTGCCGCGGCTGTAATGCTCAACGCGGCCTATACCAGCGCGTGGTCTGCCGAAAATTATTATCGTGCGGAACTGCTTATGGGCGTCGGCCAGTCCTTTGCCTTTATTGGCCTGGTTTCCACGATCGTTCTGCAGGCTATTTTTTCCGGTGGGCTATCGAAGCCTCAGGACGCTCTCACGTTCTCGGCTTTTTTTCACGTCATACGCCTCTTCTGTGGACAAATTGGGGCCACGGTCATGACGCATTTCGTCGCCGTGCGGGAAAGAGTGCATTCGAATCTTCTCGGCCTGCACGTGCAGCGGGGAGACTGGATTGACGACACGGCAGTAAGACAACTTTCGGCCGGTCTGGCTGGACAGTCTGCGGGCGTTGCGGCTGCGACGGGACGTGCGGTGGGGATCGTGAGCGCACGCCTTCGGCTGCAGGCCTACAGCCTTTCGTTCATAGACGGCTTTCATTTGATTGCCTGGGGCTGCGTGGTCGCGCTGCTTTTGATCGCCCTGCTGCACAAAGCTCCGCTGAACTACGGGGAACTTGCCTATCCAGAAGAGGCTACCCCAGCCACAGGGGGAAAATCATGAGCAGACACAAGGTGTTATTTTTCGGATTTTTGTCAGTGGTATTCGCACAAGCCGTGGCTGCGCAGGAAAACCGGACCGGGCCCCGCCATATCACGCTCGAGGAGGCGGTTCAGCTCGCTGTAAAGCACAATCACGCCATTCGAATCGCCGGTTACAAGGTCGAGGAAAAAGAGCACGCCAAGAATGTCGCGCGGAGCGCGTATTTTCCGATTCTGCGCAATGACAGTGGCGTACTGCGCGTTACCGACTTTCAATTTATCGGAATCCCAGCCGGTTCGCTGGGAAATGTCGGCGGAACAGCGATTCCTACTAGCTCCGTGGTTCTGAGCCAAGGTGGTCAAACTTTCGTCACCAGCGGTACCTCGCTAACGCAACCGCTTATGCAGCTGCTCAAGGTCAGGTCAGTGAATGATATGGCTCGCGAAGAACTGACCGCGACGCGCAACAAAGGGCGGCAGACCGAGAACACGGTGGCCCTCGACGTCCATCAGATTTACTACCAGGTTCTAATTGTCCAGGCTCATCGCGCGGCGATCGTGGCAAAAATCCAGGCGTCGGAAGATTTGAACCAGGAGCGCGTGGAACAGGTGAAATACGGCAGCTCGCTTGAGGAAGAGGCAATTGAGAGCCGGGCACAATCGCTCGAAGCCAAGCAGGACCTTCTGACTACAGATCTGCAACTGTCGGATCTGATGATGCAGCTCAACGACGCCATCGGATTGCCGCTGACAACCCAGCTGGTACTCGATTCTGGAGTAAAGCCAGTTGGAGAAACCTGCGAAAAGGAGGATTGCTTGCGAGTTGCGCGGGAAACTCATCCGGAGATCGCCGAAGCACGAGCCGAAGTGGAAAAGGCCGCGGCCGCCGTTCGCCTTTCGAAACGCGACTACCTGCCGGACGTAGAGGTGTTTGCCAGATACAGTTACCAGAACAATGTCCCGTTCCTTGCGCGAAATTTTGGATCGTTCGGCTTACACCTTGGCTATGAAATTTTCGATGGCGGGAAGAAGCGGAGCACAGTGCGTGAACATAGCGCGCAACTGGCACAGGCACGCGAAAACCTTGCTCGCATGACGGACGAAGTTGAGCTTGCCGTGCTTACTGCTTACAACAAGCTGGAACGAACGCGCGAGATGCTTAAGGTCTCGCAAGAACTTGTGACGTACCGCACAGAAGCGCTGCGCGTGCTGGCACAGCAACAGCAGAAAGGCGCCGCGCTGCGGTCACAACTCGACGCCGCTGCCGCCCGCGAACTCGATGCCAAGACGATACTCCTGCAATCGCAATTGCAAAACATCGAAGCGCAAGACGAGATGAGGCAGGCGATGGGCTTCAGACCGGACTGACCGCGGTGGTTGAAACTTAGGATCGTGAAACCGGCTGCGAGAGCTCACGCACATCTGTGCACCGCAATCGTCGCGGCAAAAACCATACCGTAGCAGCAAACGGGACACTTCCTACCAGCCGAATCAGCCTTCTAGTGCCAACCGATACCAAAGTATCGCCAATACCTAGGTCCAATTGTTTCGCCGTGACGGGTCTGGTTTGATCGGGTGGAACGCTGTTAGGTGGCGCAAATGTTTCCAAGCTTCATGCAACACAGGTCGCGTTTCACGCCATTGCTGGGCCGAGTCACCGGCGTACTCACATTGCTGGTCGGCATACTTCTCGCTACAGCATTGTGTAAGGCCGGCGTGCCTCAAACTAACGCTGTTCCGAGCATCTTTGACCCGCGCTCCACGCCCGCGGCGTCGATCCGTCACTTGTCTTTCTTCGTGCTTACCGTCACAGGGTTGATTTTTGCGGTGGTCTGCACCCTGCTGGCCTTTGCGATTGTCAAATTCCGCCGCAAGTCAGGAGATCGCGGGCGCGAGCCAGCTCAGGTGTATGGAAGCACACAGATTGAGCTGGCCTGGACCGTGATCCCAATCCTGATCGTTGCGGTGCTGTTCGCCGCTACAGCCCAAATGATTCATGCGATCCAGGACGCGCCGAAGCCCGCAGGGGCTATAGAAGTGACCGCAATCGGACACCAGTTTTGGTGGGAATTTCGTTATCCGGGACTGGGGGTGGTCACCGCGAACGAACTCCATGTCCCCGTGAGTGACCCGGATCATCCTACACCGACATACTTGAAATTGCTTTCCTCTGACACCGATCACAGCTTCTGGGTGCCTCAGCTAGCAGGGAAGACGGACTTGATCCCGAATCATCCGAACGAGACGTGGCTGGATCCCCACGAGACCGGCTTATTTCTCGGTCAATGTGCGCAGTACTGCGGGACGCAGCACGCCAAGATGCTTTTGCGCGTGTACGTAGATAGCCCGGAAGACTTCAAGGATTGGCTACACGGGCAACAGCAACCAGCGAATGAGGACGAAAAAGAAGCCGCCGGAAGACGTGTTTTCGAGAGAACTGCCTGCCTGAACTGCCATGCAATCAACGGGACAAACGGCACTGGGCGTTTTGGTCCGGACCTAACGCACTTGATGAGTCGCCGCACGATCGCGTCAGGCGCAGCGGAGAACAACGCACAAAATCTTCGTCTGTGGATCCAAAATCCGGATGCCATCAAACCCGGATCTCTGATGCCCGCAATGAAATTGAGTGATAACGAACTGGATGCCCTCGTGCGCTACATGGAAACCCTGCGGTAGAGAAAGAGAGCGGAATCAACGATGTCGACGGATGCCATACCTATTCAAACCGCGGAACCCGCGGGTCGATCTTGGGTTGAAATCCTGCATGAGTGGGTGATGACGGTCGATCACAAACGCCTGGGGATTCTGTACATCCTCTTGGCCTTGTTTTTTCTGGTCGTCGCCGGGCTTGAAGCGACCATTATCCGTATCCAATTGATGCGCCCGCACAACGATTTGGTCTCTCCGCAGGTGTTCAACCGCATGTTCACCATGCACGGCACGACCATGATTTTCTTTGTGGCCATGCCCATCCTTTTCGGCTTTGCCAATTACCTCGTGCCCTTGATGATTGGCGCGCGAGACATGGCGTTTCCGCGCCTGAATGCCTTTAGTTTCTGGCTCTCGGCGTTCGGCGTGTTTCTGCTCTACTTCAGCTTCCTTGGTGCGAATGGACTGTACGGAGCAGGAAATGCGCCCGACGTGGGCTGGTGGGCGTACGCTCCTCTGACTTCACGCGCGTTTTCGCCAGGTCATAGCTCGGATTACTGGACGATTGCGCTAATCGTTTCGGGATTCGGCAGCATGGGCACGGCGGTCAACATTATCGCCACCATCCTTTCCATGCGTTGCCCCGGGATGACTCTGAGCCGGATGCCTCTATTCGCATGGTTGAACCTGACCATGGCTGGCATGGTGTTCTTAGTCATCGGGCCGCTGACGGCAGCTCAGCTCATGCTTTGCGTGGACCGCTATCTGGGCGGGCACTTTTTTGACACGCAAGCCGGAGGCTCGGCAACCCTATGGATGCACTTTTTCTGGATCTTCGGCCATCCAGAGGTTTACGTTCTGGTGATTCCTGCCTTCGCGTTTTTGTCAGAAATTATTCCGGTCTTTTCCAGGAAACCGATTTTCGGATACCCGGTTATGGTGGGCGCCACCATGTGCATCGGGTTTGTAAGCATGAGTGTGTGGGCGCACCACATGTTCACCATCGGGATGAACTCCTACGCAAACAGCTTCTTTGCAATCACCACCATGGTTGTCGGCGTGCCCACCGGAATCAAAATCTTTAACTGGCTTGGCACGATGTGGGGCGGAAGCATTGTATTCAAGACGCCCATGCTGTTCTGCATGGCGTTCCTGTTCCAATTCCTGATTGCCGGGCTTACGGGCATTATGCTGTCCGCCGCGCCTTTCAACTGGCAGCTGAGCGGCTCGTATTTCGTTGTCGCGCATTTTCA
>Ga0306926_10000461_pt1 | contig 37878 bp, 34 predicted proteins | sample flu12Cox44000178_FD_203759 | JGI IMG/M metagenome (GOLD analysis project Ga0306926, IMG submission 203759) | Lab enrichment of tropical soil microbial communities from Luquillo Experimental Forest, Puerto Rico - flux8day.12C.oxic.44.000.178 (v2)... | ecosystem: Environmental > Terrestrial >...
CCGATGGCTTTCCACGGCTTGACCTTGTCGCGGCGTTCCACCAACAACGGACGCAAATGCCGAACGAAAACCCGCTGCTTGAAGACTTGCCGCTCCATATGCGGCCCGAACGATCGTTTCAGGGGCTTATTCTCGCCCTGCAGCGTTATTGGGCCGACTTGGGTTGCGTCATTCTGCAACCCTATGACATGGAAGTGGGCGCCGGCACTTTCCATCCGGCGACAACGCTGCGCGCGCTCGGCCCCAAGCCATGGAACGCGGCTTATGTGCAGCCGTCGCGCCGGCCCAAGGACGGCCGTTACGGCGAGAACCCCAATCGCCTGCAGCACTATTATCAGTTGCAAGTGATCCTTAAGCCGTCGCCGGACGATTTGCAGGAGCGTTATCTCAAATCGCTTTACGCCATCGGCATCGATCCGAAATTGCATGATATCCGCTTCGTCGAGGACGATTGGGAAAGCCCGACGCTCGGCGCCTGGGGGCTTGGCTGGGAATGCTGGTGCGACGGCATGGAGGTCTCGCAGTTCACTTATTTCCAGCAGGTCGCAGGCTTCGAATGCGCGCCGGTCTCGGGCGAGCTGACCTATGGCCTTGAGCGGCTGGCGATGTATGTGCAAGGCGTCGAGAATGTTTTCGACCTCAACTTCAACGGCCGCGAGGGCGCGCAGAAGGTGACCTATGGAGACGTATTCCTGCAGGCGGAGCAGGAATATTCGCGGCACAATTTCGAATATGCCGACACCGACATGTTGTTCGAACAGTTCCGCATGGCGGAGGCGGCATGCCGCAACTATCTCGCGGCAGGCTGGACGGAGGACGGCATGGCAGCAAGCAATCGCCGCCGCCATCTGATGGCGTTGCCGGCTTATGATCAATGCATCAAGGCGAGCCACATCTTTAACCTTCTCGACGCGCGCGGCGTGATTTCGGTGACCGAGCGGCAAAGCTACATTCTGCGGGTACGCGAACTCGCCAAGGCGTGCGGCGAGGCGTGGCTCGCGACCGAGGGCGGAGGTAACAACGCATGAGCGAAAATGGTGAAACCCCCGAGATCGGCGGCCGGCGGCCGATCCCGATTATGCTTGAAGCCGGCAAGAGCTATTGGTGGTGCGCCTGCGGGCGTTCCAAGTCGCAGCCGTTTTGTGACGGCTCGCACAAGGGCACCGCTTTCAGCCCGGTCGAGTACAAGCCCGCGGCCGCCGAGGAAGCCTGGTTTTGCGCCTGCAAGCGCTCCGCCAAGAAACCAATGTGCGACGGCAGTCATAAAAGACTCTGATGAAATCGCCTGATGCCTGATCTGTTGCTCGAACTTTTCTCCGAAGAGATTCCCGCGCGCATGCAAGCGCGAGCGGCGGAGGATTTGCGCAAAGCGGTGACCGACCGGCTGGTCGAAGCTGGCCTTCCTTACGATGGCGCCAAGGCCTTCGTAACGCCGCGCCGGCTTACGCTCGCTGTGCAGGGCGTGCCGGTGCGCCAACCGGACCGGCGCGAAGAGAAAAAAGGCCCGCGCGTCGGCGCGCCGGAGCAGGCGATCGCCGGCTTTCTCAAAGGTGCCGGATTGAAGTCGCTTAGCGAAGCGAAAGTGCAACCGGACAAAAAAGGCGATTTCTACGTCGCCGTGATCGAGAAGGCCGGCCGCCCGGCGCTCGACGTCATCAGTGAAATCTTGCCGGAAGTGATCAAGACCTTTCCTTGGCCGAAGTCGATGCGCTGGGGCCCGCGGTCCAAAGATCCCGGCGCGCTCACCTGGGTGCGGCCGCTGCATTCGATCCTCGCCACTTTCGGTCCGGAAACCGAGGAGCCGGACATTGTGCCGTTCACGGTCGACGGCATCGCTGCCGGCAATCAAACGCGCGGCCACCGCTTCCTCGCGCCAGAAGTTTTCACCGTGCGCCGCCTCGCCGATTACTCGAGTAAGCTCGAGAAGGCCAAAGTCGTGCTCGATGCCGAGCGGCGGCGAAGCATCATCGAGACCGAGGCGAAGCAGCTTGCCTTCGCGCAAGGGCTCGAACTTGTCGAGGACGAGAGGCTTCTTGCCGAAACCGCCGGCCTCGTCGAATGGCCGGTGGTGCTGATGGGTTCATTCGACCAGGCCTTTTTGCAAATTCCGCAGGAGGTCATCCGCGCCACCATCCGCAACAACCAGAAATGCTTCGTGCTGCGCGACGCGGCGCACGCCAAGCTCGTCGATAAGTTTGTGTTGGTCGCCAATCTCGAAGCCGAGGACGGCGGCCAAGCGATCGTCGCCGGCAACGAGCGGGTGATCCGCGCGCGGCTTTCGGATGGGCGGTTTTTCTATCAAACCGATTTAAAGACCAAGCTTGAAGCTCGCCTGCCAAGCTTCAACGACATTATCTTCCACGAGAAGTTGGGAAGTCAGGCCGAGCGGATTGAGCGCATTGAGCGATTAGCCGGTGAACTGGCGCCCATCGTCGGCGCCGACGAGGAAAAAGCAAAACGCGCCGCGCACCTGTGTAAAGCCGACCTGCTCACGGAAATGGTCGGCGAATTTCCTGAACTTCAAGGCACGATGGGCAAGTACTACGCGCAAGCCCAGGGCGAGGAAGAAGCGGTCGCGCACGCTATCGAGGACCATTACCGGCCGAAGGGACCGGACGATCTGGTGCCGAGCGATCCTGTGTCAGTGGCCGTCGCGCTCGCCGACAAGGTCGACACGCTCGTTGGATTTTGGACGAATGACGAGAAACCGACGGGATCCAAGGATCCTTTTGCCCTGCGACGTGCTGCATTGGGCGTGATTAGACTAGTTTTATCCAACAATCTTCGATTACCGCTCGGGCACTGGATTCATGTGGCCCATGGCGGACACGTAATGAGCCAGGCCGGCGCAATCATTCGATCCGACAAGGTTATTCCGGATTTGCTTTCCTTCTTCGCCGACCGCCTGAAAGTGCAGTTGCGCGACCAGGGCGCGCGGCACGACCTCGTCGACGCCGTGTTCTCACTAGAAGGCCAGGACGATCTCTTATTGATCGTGCGCCGGGTCGAGGCGCTGGCACAATTCCTCGACGGTGAGGACGGCAAAAATCTCCTCGCCGGCTATCGGCGCGCCACCAATATCATCCGTATCGAAGAGAAAAAGGACGGCCGCGCCTATACCGGCTCGCCGCGCGCGAATCTCTATCAGCTGGCCGAAGAGAAGGCGCTGGCGAAAGCGATCGACGCCGCCAAGATCGAGGCGGCCCGCGCGGTTGAAAAAGAAGACTTTGTCGCTGCCATGCGCGCCATAGCGAAGCTGCGGCCTGCGGTCGACGCCTTCTTCGACAAAGTGACGGTCAATGTCGACGACAAACCTTTGCGCGAAAATCGGCTCAAGCTCCTTAATCAAATTCGCGAAGCCACCCGGGCTGTAGCTGATTTTTCCAAAATTGAAGGATGATTTTCCCTCTCCCCGCGTGCGGTAGGCAGGGAAGGCGAATATCGCGCCAGCGATATGAGCCAGGGTGGGGGGCGAACTGAAAAAGTCCCCCCACCCATAGCCGATTCTTCGCATCGGCGTATTTAAAGGGAGCGGCGCCCGCAGGCCGCCTATGCCCCTCGCCACCACGCGCTGCGCGCGTGGGCGGGAGGGGAATAACGCTATCGCAGGAACGGCGATCCGCTATTTTGCACTTGTGTACAGCCAGGCTGGCATCCGCGCGAATTGTCGCCTAGAACCGAAAGACGCTTCGGACGTTGAGAGTTTATCGATTTCCGCTCGCCGCGCCGTTGCACCTTAATTCAATCCATCCTCGAGGCATTTCATGGTCATCACCGCTACCGAAATCTCGCCGATCGTCGCGATTATCGCCGGCATTTTGATTCTGATCGTCCCCCGGCTCCTCAACATCATCGTCGCCATCTATTTGATCCTCGTAGGGCTGATCGGGCTCAACGCCGTCCATCACTTCTTCCATTGAGGTAATGCTGATGCATAGGTTGCCTGTTTTGCCGGGACCTGCAATCTAGCTCGAAATCCTGCAAATGCATGACGTCATGTCCAAATCACGTTCGGCCAAAGCACGCTCAAAAATCTCGCGACAGGCGATAAAAAAATCGTCGGCGCTCAAAACGCGCAAAGCCGCGGTGCGCAAAGCGGCAAAAGACGCAAAGAGCACCGAAAGCGCAAAGGGCAAATGGGTCTATGCCTTCGGCGGTGACAAGGCCGAAGGCCGCGCTTCGATGCGCAATCTGCTCGGCGGTAAAGGCGCGGGCCTTGCCGAAATGGCGCAACTTAAGCTTCCGGTGCCGCCGGGCTTCACCATCACCACCGAGGTCTGCACCTATTTTTACCAGCACGGCAAAATCTATCCGAAAGATCTGAAACGGCAGGTCGATGCGGCGTTGACCGAAATTGGTCGGACCACCGGAAAGAAATTCGGCGACGCCGACAATCCGCTCCTGGTCTCGGTGCGCTCCGGGGCCCGTGCCTCGATGCCCGGCATGATGGACACCGTGCTTAACCTCGGCCTCAACGATGTGACGGTGAAGGCGCTTGCCGCGAAATCCGGCGACCGCCGCTTCGCGCTAGACAGCTACCGCCGCTTCATCACCATGTATTCCGACGTGGTGCTCGGCATCGATCACCATCATTTCGAGGAGATCCTCGACGATCAAAAAGATCGCAACGGCTACACGCTCGACACCGATCTGAACGCGGACGATCTGGAACAGCTCGTCACGCGCTACAAGGAGCGCGTCGAACAGGAGCGCGACGAGGCGTTCCCGCAGGACCCCAATGCGCAATTATGGGGCGCCATCAGCGCGGTGTTCGGCTCGTGGATGAATCAGCGCGCCATTACTTATCGCCGTCTGCACAACATTCCAGAAAGCTGGGGCACCGCGGTCAATGTCCAGGCGATGGTGTTCGGCAATATGGGCGACAGCTCCGCGACCGGCGTCGCCTTCACCCGCAATCCATCGACTGGCGACAAAAAGCTCTACGGCGAATATCTCATCAACGCCCAAGGCGAGGACGTCGTCGCCGGCATCCGCACGCCGCAGGAAATCACCGAAGCCGCCCGCAAGAAGGCCGGCTCCGACAAGCCGTCAATGGAAAAAGCGCTGCCCGAAGCCTTCGCCGCGCTCAAGCGTATCCAGGGCACGCTCGAACGCCACTACCGCGATATGCAGGACCTCGAATTCACGGTCGAGCAAGGCAAGCTGTGGATGCTGCAGACGCGCAGCGGCAAGCGCACCGCCCAAGCCGCGCTGCGCATCGCCGTCGACTTGGCGCAAGAGAAGCTGATCGACAGGAAAGAGGCGGTCAGCCGCATCGATCCGGCGGCGCTCGATCAGCTCCTGCATCCCACCATCGATCCGAAAGCCGAGCGCCAGATCATCGCCACCGGCTTGCCGGCTTCGCCCGGCGCCGCCTGCGGCCAGATCGTGTTCTCATCCGATGAGGCCGAAGCGCTCAAGAGCCAAGGCCGTAAGGTGATCCTGGTACGCGTCGAAACCTCGCCGGAAGACATTCACGGCATGCATGCCGCCGAAGGAATTTTGACGACGCGCGGCGGGATGACGTCGCACGCCGCGGTGGTCGCGCGCGGCATGGGCAAGCCGTGCGTCTCCGGGGCCGGCTCGCTGCGCGTCGATTACCGCTCGCAAACGCTGACCGCTGGCGGCACGGTCCTAAAAAAAGGCGACACGCTCACCATTGACGGCGCCACCGGGCAGGTTCTGGCCGGCGTGGTGCCGATGCTCGAACCCACCCTCGCCGGCGAGTTCGCTACCATCATGAAATGGGCCGACGAGTTGCGCACATTGAAAGTGCGCGCCAATGCCGACACGCCTGCGGACGCTCGCGCCGCGATCAAATTCGGCGCCGAAGGGATCGGACTTTGCCGCACCGAGCATATGTTCTTCGACGAGGATCGCATCCGCGCCGTGCGCGAGATGATCCTCGCCCAAGACGAGGCGGCGCGGCGCGCCGCACTTGCCAAGCTTTTGCCGATGCAGCGCGGCGACTTCCTCGCGCTGTTCAAGATCATGGGCGGCTTGCCAGTGACGATCCGGCTCCTCGATCCGCCGTTGCACGAATTCCTGCCGCATAGCGAGAAGGAGATTGCCGAAGTGGCGGATGCGATGGGCGCCGATCCGCAACGCCTCGCCGATCGCGCCCGAGAGCTCGCCGAATTCAATCCGATGCTCGGCTTCCGCGGCTGCAGGCTGGCGATCGCCTATCCTGAGATCGCGGAAATGCAGGCGCGTGCCATCTTCGAAGCCGCCGCCGAAGCCGGCCGCCAAACCAGCAGGCTGGTTGCGCCGGAAATCATGGTGCCGCTGATTGCCGGCAAGCGCGAGTTCGACCTGGTCAAGGAGCGCATCGACGCCACCGCCGAGAAGGTCGGCGCCGAGACTGGCGCCAAGCTCAAATATCAGGTCGGTACCATGATCGAATTGCCGCGCGCCGCGCTCAAAGCCGACGAAATCGCCGAGACCGCGGAGTTCTTCTCCTTCGGAACCAATGATCTGACCCAGACCACCTTCGGCATCAGCCGCGACGATGCGGCAAGCTTTCTCGGCATCTACACGGCCAAGGGCATTCTGCCGACCGATCCGTTCATCTCGCTTGATCGCGACGGTGTCGGCGAACTGATCCAAATCGCCGCCGAGCGCGGCCGTAACGTGCGGCACAAGCTGAAACTCGGAATTTGCGGCGAGCACGGCGGCGATCCCGCCTCGGTGGCGTTCTGCCACGAGGTCGGGCTTGACTATGTTTCATGTTCGCCGTTCCGCGTGCCGATCGCGCGTCTTGCCGCCGCACAAGCCGCACTCGGCAAGCTCGCCGCCTCGGAGGGCTAGCTTGCCCTTTGGCTTCTCTCTCTCTCTGGTTAATGAATTGTCAATTCGGCTACGGCCGCTGCCGCAAATGCCTGTGCGCGTTGCCGCCAGGGCAACCATGTTGGCCGCTTGGACCCCCGTGAAACCGCGGAAATCCTGCGGTTAACGCCTTCGCAACGTTAACCCGACAATAAATAGACCTGTCGCATTCGCGCCACTGCGGTGGCGCTTCCATAACCATGTGCGCGGGGCAATAGCGCGTCTTTGGCCCGTCTTGGGCGCGTGTTGGCGTGAGGGGTAATGTCTGCGTCGCGTAATGGAGTAACGGGCGCGTGCTGTACTGCCCGGTTCTGGCTCAGTGCGTTCTGCGCCGCGTTGTCTCCTACATCGATCGGCTATCAGGACCTCGCCGCGTTGCTCGCGCGCGAGCGTGCCGCGCCGTCGCATTGGCATTTGATAATATCGCCGGTTCAGGCGGCAACATTCAGCTATTCGCGCCCGATCGGCAGCGCGATCCCGGAGCCGCTCGGGTTTCAGACCGTCAATTTCGATCCGCGGTCGCTCGACGCTTATTCCTGGAAGATCGACGAGCCGCTGCACGTGTTGCGGCCGGGGCATCAGATCGAATATCCGAGGGTCGATCGCCGCCACAAGGCCAATCGATTGCCGATCCGGGTGATGCCGGCGGCACCCGTGAAAAAGCCGACGCCAGAGTTACCTGTGCCGGCAGCCGCAGCCGGCGCACAAGCTGAGCAAACCCCGCGGGCGAGTCGTGTGGCGCCAGGTCTTGCGGCACCAAGTCTTGCGGAGCCAATTGCTGCGGCATCAAATCCTGCCGCGCCCAATCCTGGCGCGCAAAGTCATGATGCTGCTGGCAACGCACGGCCTGCGGCGCCAATTGCTGCAGCGTCAAGTCTTGCGACACCAAGTCTTGCGGAGCCAATTGCTGCGGCATCAAATCCTGCCGCGCCGAATCCTGCCGCGCCGAATCCTGCCGCGCAAAGTCGTGATGCTGCTGACAACGCACCGCCTGCGGCGCCGGCAACGGACGCAGCGGCAGTTTCGCAAACGGATGCGCATCAGGAGAACGTAGCGCTTGCACCGGCGGCGTCGGCCGCCAAACCTGCGGCGCCGGCCGTCGAAGCTGCCGCGCCTGTTGTACCCACGCCTGCCGCGATCGTTGCTCCGCCGCAAGCGGAGCCCGTGCCGCTGCAAACCAAAATGGCGACGGCTAGCGACGAGGATGATGTCGCTTTGGTCGACAAGCCGCCGGAAATCCCGCCGCCGGGCGAAACCGAAAACGGCCCGCCGTTGCTCGGGAGCATCTCGTTTCTTGATGCCGACACGGCCGACCGCAGCATCGCGATTTACTTTGGCGGCGGCGTCATGGGATCGCCAAGCCGGCTGCAAAGCTGGGCGCCGGGCGCTGAGCCCATCTTGGTCCCGCCGTCCGCCGAACTTGCCGAACAGTCGGTGGATACGAATATCAAATTGTCGGCGCTTGAAGACACCGGCAACGACACCGGCTCAGGCGAGTCGATCGCCGGCAAGGACGATGGCAGCCGCCTGCAAACTCCGGCGCAACGGCTCGGTCTTGAAGGCAACGAGCGCGCCAAGGCCGAAAAGTGCCTCGCCGATGCAGTCTATTTCGAGGCGCGTGGCGAGGTCCGCAAAGGCCAGGAGGCGGTGGCGCAAGTGGTGATGAACCGCGTGTTTTCAGGCTACTATCCGCATGACGTCTGCGGCGTTGTTTACCAGAACGCGCATCGGCATCTCGCCTGTCAGTTCACCTTTGCCTGCGAGGGCAAGGATTTGAACCGCATCGACGAGCCCGACATGTGGGAGCAGGCGAAAAGCATCGCCAAGGATACGCTCGACGGCAAAATCTGGCTCGCCGAAGTCGGCCACGCCACGCATTATCACGCTTTTTGGGTGCACCCGAGCTGGGTTCACGAGATGACGCGCTTGTACAAACTCGGCGTCCATACCTTTTATCGGCCGCGCAACTGGGGCGACGGCGAGGGCGAACCGGTCTGGGGCAAGATCGCGCCGGCCACGCCGAGCACGAGCAACAACGATGCGCCGCCGGGCAAGCCCGAAGCCGCTAAACCCGACGCCAAGGCGCCGCAAGCCACCGCGTCGCCCGCAGGCACGCGGACGTAAGAGAGAAGTCTGAGCGATTTGCTCGTCATTGCGAGGAGCGCAGCGACGAAGCAATCCAGAACAGCTGAACTCTGGATTGCTTCGCTTCGCTCGCAATGACGATACTAATTCGGCCTAACTGGAGTGCTCGCGTGGAAGTCAGCTTCCTCACATCGCGATGTCCAAACCGACATCGAGATTCTGGACCGAGTGAGTGAGCGCGCCTGAGGACAAATAATCGACGCCGGTCTCGGCGATCGCCGCGGCGCTCTCAAGTGTGATGCCGCCGGACGCTTCGATGACGAGTCGACCGGCGACCATCTCCACGGCTTTGCGCATCGCGGCCGGATCGAAATTGTCGATCAGCACGACATCGGCCAGCCCGACGTCGAGCACTTCTTTCAATTGTGCGAGCGAGTCGACCTCGATCTCGATCTTGACCAGGTGGCCCGCGGCACTTTTGGCGCGTTCGAGCACGGCTTTGATGCCGCCGGCGACCGCGATGTGATTGTCTTTGATCAGGATCGCATCATCGAGGCCGAAACGATGATTGTAGCCGCCGCCGCAACGCACTGCGTATTTCTCGAGCGCGCGCAGTCCGGGCGTGGTCTTGCGCGTGCAGATGATGCGCGCCTTGGTGTGGGCGATGCGCGCGACGAAAGCAGCGGTCGCGGTGGCGATTCCGGAGAGATGGCCGAGAAAATTAAGCGCGACGCGTTCCGCGCCGAGGATCGCGCGCGCATTACCGGAAATCGTCATCAGCTTGGCGCCGCGCTGCACGCCCGCGCCATCGCGCACATACGGCGCGATCGTGATGTCTGGCGCCAGTCGCCGAAACGCGGCGGCGACCAGCGGCAATCCGGCGATCACGCCTGCCTCGCGCGCCACGACCACGGCGCGGCCCTCCAGATCTTCAGGAATTGTGGCGATCGAAGTGATGTCACCGGCGCGGCCGAGGTCTTCTACCAGCGCGCGCGTCACCGCAGCTTCGATTTCCAGCGGCGAAAGGAAAGCGTCGGCGCGTAGCAGCGATGCGTGAGACGCGGGGTCAGGTGGCATTGGCGTCCGGCATTGGGATGTTCTCTGCCGCAAAATCCATAGTCACTGCCGCCAATTATGGCAAACGCGCCACCCGAATCTCGCCGAGCCGTGGTGCGCACGCTCGGCTACGTGGTCAACTACGTGGGCCGCTACCTAAGCGGAACAGCCATGCGCCGAGCGATCCGCCGGCTGGCAATTTTCATTTGGGACAACAATATTGACCTATTATGCTGCGCGGCTTTTCGAACCTTCTTTTCACCGGGACGCCATGAACGACGCTTCCAACATAACTGCCAGCAAGACCATAACCAGTTGGCGAACGCCGGCGCTTGTCATCGGCTTCGGCAGCCTGATTGCGCTCATCGCTTTCGGGCCACGTTCGACGCTGGGCTTTTTCCTAACTCCGCTCTCCAGCGCCAATCATTGGGGCCGCGATGTCTTCGCTTTCGCTTTAGCTCTACAGAATCTGTTGTGGGGCATCGGCCAGCAGCTCGGCGGCATCATCGCCGATCGCTTCGGCAGCGTCCGCGTGCTGTGCGGCGGCGCCCTGTTATACGCGGCTGGTCTCGTTCTGATGGCGCATGCGACCAGCGCGCCGATGCTTGACTTCTCCGCCGGCGTGCTCATCGGCTTCGGCCTTGCCGGCTGTTCATTTCCGGTCGTGCTCGCCGCGCTTGGCAAGATCGTGCCGCTGCAATACCGCTCGCTCGCGTTCGGTTTCGGCACCGCCGCCGGCTCGTTCGGGCAGTTTCTCTATTCGCCGGTCGCGGTTGCGCTGATGGACACTTTCGGCTGGCAACAGACACTCGTCACATTCGCGGCGAGCTTGCTTGCGGTCTTGCCGCTCTCGCTCGCGCTGGCGACGCCGCCGGAAACCACGCATGCGGCAGGGTCCCAGTCCTTGCGCCAAGCTTTGGGCGAAGCCTTCGCCCACCGCTCTTATGTGCTGCTCGTCCTCGGTTTCTTCACTTGCGGCTTCCAGCTGCAATTCATCACCGTGCATCTGCCGTCTTATCTGGTCGATCGCGGACTTTCCGCGCAGGTCGGCGGTTGGACCATTGCGACCATCGGATTGTTCAATATCGTCGGCTCGGTAAGCGCCGGCTGGCTCGGCGACCGCATGCCGAAGCGTTATCTGCTGTCGATGATCTATTTCATCCGCGCCGCGGCGATCCTCGCGTTCATTTCATTCCCGGTCACGCCGGTCAGTTGCGTGATGTTCGGCGCCGCGATGGGGCTGATGTGGCTCTCCACCGTGCCGCCGACCAACGGCATGATTGCCCTGATGTTCGGCACGCGCTGGCTGGCGACGCTCGCCGGTTTCGCCTTTTTCAGCCATCAGGTTGGCGGCTTCCTCGGCGTCTGGCTCGGCGGCCTCGTGTTCGACCGCACCGGCTCGTACACCATGGTCTGGTGGTTGGCGATCCTGTTTGGCGTGCTCTCGGCGCTGATTAATATGCCGATCGTAGAGAAGCCGGTCGCGCGCGTCGCCGCCGTACCGGCCTGAACGCGCAGTCCCTCATCCAGTCCGATTTAACCAATCTTATTGTGTCGAGTTGTTTTCGACGCGGCCCAGCGCCTAAGATTATCGCATGGCGACCTTCAAAGCGATCGTCATCGACAAGGCCGAGACCGGCCAGTCGGTGCGGCTCACTGATTTCGACGAAAAGGATCTGATGGACGGTGACGTCACCGTCCGCGTCGAATGGTCGACGGTGAATTACAAAGACGGTCTCGCGATCACCGGCAAATCGCCGGTGGTGCGGCGTTTCCCGATGATCGCGGGCGTCGATTTTGCTGGGACGGTAGAGTCGTCCACGCATCCGAAATGGAAACCGGGCGATCAGGTCATTCTCAACGGCTGGGGATCGGGCGAAACGCATCTCGGCGCCTATGCGCAGAAGGCGCGCGTTAAAGGCGACTGGCTCATCCGGCGGCCGGCCGGCATCAGCGCACGCGATGCCGTGGCGATCGGCACCGCCGGCTATACCGCCATGCTGGCGGTGATGGCGCTCGAGCGCGCTGGTCTCAATCCATCGCGTGGTCCGGTGATCGTGACCGGCGCCGCCGGCGGCGTCGGCTCGGTCGCGGTCGCGCTTCTTGCCAAGCTCGGCTATGCCGTCGCTGCTTCGACCGGACGGCCAGAAGAGGCCGAATATTTGAAGGGGCTCGGCGCCAGCGAAATCATTAATCGCGCCGAATTGGCCGGGCCGGCGCGTCCGCTCGCCAAGGAACGCTGGGCCGGCGGCATCGATTCGGTCGGCTCGACTACGCTCGCCAATGTGCTGTCGATGACCCGCTACGGCGGCGCGGTCGCCGCTTGCGGACTGGCCGGCGGCATGGATCTGCCGACCACCGTCGCGCCTTTCATTTTGCGTGGTGTTTCGCTGCTCGGCATCGATTCGGTGATGTGTCCACTGCCGCTTAGAGAAGAGGCTTGGCGTCGTCTCGCGGCCGACCTCGACCGGGCTAAGATCACGGCGATGGCGAACGAAATCGGGCTTGATGACGTTATCGCCGCGGGCCGCCGGATCGTCGAGGGCAAGGTGCGCGGCCGCATAGTAGTAAAAATCGGGTAAATGGTGCGGTCCGCTTGCTCATTTCGGCCATGATGTCAGGCTCTGCTATGGTAAGGGGACGGTTAAGAAATTTTGTTAACATCCTCCTATCTGCCGGGGTGGGGTGGTCGATGTCAGTGCGCTGGTCGGTTGTGTGTGCGTCGATTTTGACGGCCAGCTTGTTAGGGTGGGGGGAAGTCGCTCGCGCCGAGGAACTTGGACCGGAGCAGGCACGCGCCTTCGTCGTCGGCAAATTGTTTGCCTATACCTGTTTCGAAGGTACCTCTGGCATGGGCCGCATTTATTCCGACGGCTCCGTGGTCGGCACCATTAGAATCCGCGGGCAAGGCCAGACCCGTTTTGCGACGCTGCCGGCGGGGACGATCCGGGTCGACGGCCAGTCCATGTGCGCGCATCTCGCTGGCTTGCCGTTCACGCCGTGCTTCCGGGTGGAAAAAATCGATTACCGCAGCTTTCGCGGATCGCTTGCGGGCTTGAGCTTTGCCTATTGCGACTTTTATCAGCGTAATCCGCGCAGCCACTTGATCAGCGGTTCGGAGCCGCCGCCCGCGGCATCGATCGCCACTACGCGGCCGACGCTGCGACCGTCGCTGGCGCAATAAATTTCGTTCCCGAGATCGTTCATCAAACAAAACAAGGCCACGCTCAACCGCATTGCGCAGGCGCGGGAGATCGCGGATAAAGCACGCGCTGATAAAGCCAGCCGATACCCAGCAGCACGACACCAAGGCCAGTCACCGATAGCGAGCGATAGATGCCGGCAATATTGGCGGTATCGAACAGAAACACTTTGGCGATGGTTACCGCAATAACGCCAAGCGCGAGCAATCGCGCGGGCTGCGAGCGCAGCAAAAAACCAACTGCCAGCAGCACGATGCCGAAGATGAGCCAAACAGTCGAGTAAGCATATTGTTCAGCGTCGCTGGTCACCCCCGCCAATTCCGGGCCGTGAAAAAGCCGCCGCACCTCAAACGTGAGATAAAACAAAGCTAACAGCACGGCGGTGATTGCCGCGCCAACACGATAGAACATTGGACGCGTCGTGCGGGCAATCAGCGCAAGGCCGATGGCGAGCGCAGCCGGCAGACCCTAGCCCAGCAGAATCAGATTGAAGAAGGCTGCGGCAGTCAATTCACCACGTCCGATCGTTTCGACCGCGGCGATCATTGCGGCCTTGACCGGCCGAGCAACTATCGGTCAGCGAATCGATGCGGGCATTGGCTGTCGCAGTCGGCGAGGCGCCAAATCGCCGTGACGCGGATGCGTTCGCGACAGTTGAAGCTCTCCCGGACTGATTCAAAAAATTTATATCGACGTGAACTAAATCGTACTTGCGTGAACGCGTGGCTCACGCGCACGTGATGGAATTTGCGACGATGCAATTCAGTCCTCTGTGCGTCGGATAACAAGGCAATCGTCTTGTTGCCCACTCACAGGGGAAGGGAAACCATCATGGCAAACGTCTCAAATGTAATTCTTGCCGCTGCAATTGCAGCAGTGAGCATCGCAACTCCGGCATTGGCTGCTCACAAGGGCAAGCCAACATCTGCTCATCGTAATGGATATATCGCACGAAACGGCCACGGAAACACCTTTCACGCTTTCGCCTCGGCGCCGCGTTCGGTCGATGATCCAGCGGCGCGGCCATATGATCGAACCACACCGTTCAGCGCGGGCGGATTTTGACCCTCCGTTTCAATCAATAATGACCAAGAATGACGTCGTCTGACGGTTTGCGTCGCTCACGACAAACAGTTCGGCGTTAGGTCGGCAGCGAGGCAACAGCTGGCCGCGCCGGTGGCCCCGGACCAAAATCGAAACCCCCTCAGCCCCCGACGATGGCCGGGGCCACAATTCGAATCGCCTCATTAGACAGAGTACGCTGCAGTCGTATTTAGTTCGCAGATGGAGCAAGACGCGCTGCGCTAGCGCGAAATTTGGATCCATTTCCAACGTTCGTTGGTTTGTGTTGGTCACTCCAAATCAAGCTGGAACGGCTGCGCTTCGGCGGTCAAGTCACCGCGCCCGATCGTTTCGATCGCGGCGATCATGCGACCCTGACGGCCGAGTAGCTCATCGGCCAGCGAGACGATGCGGGCATTGGGTGTCGCAGTGGGCGAGGCGCGGCGCAGCGCCTGCGCGATGCTCACCTCGTTCCGGCGCGGATTGAGCGCGCAGACGCTCGCATAGGCGCTCGCCGTCGATCGGCTGATGCCCATAAAGCAATGCACCACCAGTGGCGCGCGGCGGTCCCATTCGCGCACGAATTGCAGAAGATTCGTGATGTGCTCTTCCGCCGGCATGATGTAGCCGTCGAGCGGGGCGGAAATATCGTGCAAGCGCAACCACAGGTGATTTTTCGCCGCGATGCAGGAAGGCCGCGCCACGCGCGCCTCGTCGCCGATCAGCGACACGACGTGCTGCGCGCCGGTCTGCTCAATCGTTTCTTCAAGCCGCGCCAGAGAACAAACGTGAATCATCGTCGAATAAGAATCACCTTCGCCTTTTATATAGGGACTGGACCGACCTATTCACATGGGGTTCGTCGATGGAGCAAGTGTGCTGGCGCAAATGTGAATGTCTACTCGCGGCTCATTGCCCCGCGAGCCGCTTGAAGCGCTCGAGATAGCGTGCTTGGGCGGTTTCGGCGGGCCACGGCTTGAGATAATCGCGCTCCATCACGGCGGAGAATTTCGGCGGACGGCCGAAAAACCGCCGCGCCTCGGCCGCGTCGAAGCCGGCGAGGCGGGTCGCTTCCAGGAACGCAGCTTGGCGGTCGGCGGCCTTGATCAGCGCCTCGATTTGCGGTGGCGTGTTGGCCGGCAGGCCAAAGCGCAGGTGGATCGCCGTTAATAGCCGCCGCTCGATCGCCTTGTACGAGTCGCCGATCACCGTCTTGAACGGCGATATCATGTCGCCAATGACATATTCCGGCGCATCATGCAGGAGAATCGCGAGCCGGCAGCGGCCATCGAGTCGTGGCGTGCGGGCGCGCGCCAGTGCTTCAACGAACAGACAATGCTGCGCCACCGAATAGATATGTGCGCCGCTGGTCTGGCCGTTCCAGCGCGCCACGCGCGCGAGCCCATGAGCAATGTCTGCGATTTCAATGTCCAGCGGCGAGGGGTCGAGGAGGTCGAGCCGGCGGCCCGAGAGCATGCGCTGCCAGGCGCGCGGCGCAGGCACCGCGCGGATCGATGGCTTCGCCGCCTTGCGTTTGAGGCGCACGCTCATCTTATTTGTTGCGGTTCTGCAACGCCAAGTTTTGTAACACGTGATGGCGATAACAACTGACGAGATGATCGTTGACCATGCCGACCGCCTGCATGAAGGCATAGACGATGGTCGGCCCGCAAAATTTGAAGCCGCGTTGCGCCAGTTCCTTAGACATCGCACGTGAGACGGCGGTTTCAGCTGGCACCTGGCGGACGCTGCGAAAGTGATTGATCTTCGGTCTGCCGTCGAGGAAGTCCCACAGCAGTTTGGAAAATCCCGGGCCCTTTTCCATCACTTCGAGCCAGGCGCGCGCGGAGGCCACCGCGCCTTCGATCTTGGCGCGATTGCGAACAATGCCGGCGTCGCGCATCAGCCGTTCGATTTTTGCCGAGCGGTAGCGGGCGATCTTTTGCGGATCAAAGTCGTCGAAGGCGCGCCGGAAATTCTCACGTTTGCGCAGAATCGTGATCCAGGAAAGGCCGGCCTGGAAACCGTCGAGTACCAGCTTCTCATAGAGCGCGCGATCGTCGTATTCCGGCACGCCCCATTCCTGGTCGTGATAGGCAATATAGAGCGGGTCCTGCTTGGGCCACGGACAACGCGCAAGATTGTCAGTTGGCGCGAGAGTGTCGGCCGGCGTTTGCTTGTTCATTCGGCGGCCTTGATCTGGCCGGGAACGGTAAATCGCGCCCAGTCCGGTTTGACGAGGCGAATCGGAACGCCGCCCGCCGTCAGTGAGACGGAGTCGGCTTCCGCCACGCGATCAAGCCGAATGAGTGCGATGCCGCGCCCGTGCGCGGCCGAACCCATGGTGCCGACCTGGCGCTCGCCGGCGATGATGGCAGCGCCGCTTTCTGGCGCGCCGCCCTCATAGCGGATCGGCACCGCGCGGGTGCGCGCGATGCCGCGATGTTCGATCCGCGACACCACTTCCTGGCCGACATAGCAGCCTTTGGCGAAATCGACGCCGCCGAGCTGATCCATGTCGGCTTCGTGTGGAAAGGCATCGCCATAAACGAAATCGAGCCCGCCGCGCGGCACGCCGAGCGCAATGCGATGCGCTTCATAATTTTCCGCGCCGACAAGCGCGGCGCCCAAGTCGGCGGCCGCTTCGGCGGCGCGATGGGGCGCAATCATGATGCGCATACCGAGCGCGGGCAGGCGCGGGTCGGCATAGCACAGACCATATTTGGTCGCGCCGGCACCGTCCCAGGCCGCGAGCACGCCGAGAATTTCGGTGAGGTCCTCGACTAATACTTTCGCGCGCAGTTTGTACAAATTAAGCCTCTCGACAAGCGTCGCCGCCAAGGCGCGCGGAATGTCGAGAAAGAAACCGCCGCCGTCCGCGGCCGGCGCTTCGGTCACGAAGAAATCGGCGATGATCTTGCCTTGCGGCGTAAGCAAGGCGCAGAATCGCGCCACGCCTGGCGGCAGACTAAGAATATCGGTGGTGACGAGCCCGTGCAGGAATTTGCGCGCGCCATCGCCGGCCACTTTGATGACCCCGCGATCGGGGAGGAGAGCGGCTTTCATGAATTATGCCTAATTCGCCGGGCAGCGGACCGCAAGGCGCATATCCACTTCGTCACCACCGGGCTTGACCCAGTGGTCCATGCTGACCCGCGGCTACCAAAGTGGCAACGTCAGACGAGCGCGTCCGCCGCATGGATTGCCGGGTCAAGCCCGGCAATGACGCAGACGGAGTTACTGCCGCGCCAACTTGACGGAAAATTCGCCGTTGCGGATGCGCTGCCCGAGATTGTCGGCATAACGCGCGGCGGGTTCCTCGCCGTAGGTTGCAATTAATTCGGCCAATGCAAGGAACAGCGCGGTCTGCGCCAGGTAATCGCTTTCGATGCCGTCATGGACCGCCTCGGCCCAGGCATCCTGAAGATAGCCGAGCGCCAAGCGCTTCTGATCGCTTTCGGCCAAGACCCCGCCGGGCGCAAGGTTTTGCGTCGCTGTCATCATCCCCGTCGCATCGTGTTGCCAGCATCTCCCGAATTTACAGGGTCACGTTAGCAGGCCGCCGCGGGCCGTTGTGGCCGAACCTGAGGGCAGGGTTAATGCTGTGAAATGGCCTTTTTTGCCCGTTCATCCGCTCGTCCCGGCGACCCGCCTACGCTCGGTGGGCGAGCTTCGGTGTCCGCCGCAGCGCACAGCGCGCGAAGGCGGAAAGCGGGGAACAGCTGGATTCCCGCTTACGCGGGAAGGAGCGAACAATTGCAGCTTGAGCCGACGTGCTCTAATTCGCGTAGCGCGCGGTGATATCGCGCGCGATCTTGGCGCCTTCTTCCAGATAGCGGCGTACGACGACATCAGCCGCCGGCGTGCAGTTGCGATAGGTCTGTTGAAAACCGCGATAGCCGCGATTGAAGCTTGCGACCATTTGCTCGCGACGGCTGCCGCCCGGCGCTTCGGCGTCGATCAGAGCCTGCGCCTCGCTGCGCCATTTCTGGCCTTCCTCGCTATTGCAGATGCCGCGCAAGAAATGCAGAGCACCGAGAATTTCCGACAGCCGCTGCAAGTCGTGGTCATAGGGCGCCGGCAGGTCTTGCGCGGCCGGCTGCGACGACGATGCCGAGGTTTGCGCCGGCGGCTTCGGTGCGGACTGCGACGGCCGCGCCGGTCGAGGGCGCGAGCCCCAACCGCCCCAGCCGTTGCCCCAACCGCCGTTATTGCCCCAGCCGTTATTGCCCCAGAATTGTGCCTGCGCCGGCACGGCGGCCAGATAAAGCGTGAGCGCGACGGCGGTGCCTATGCGAATGAGCAGCATCGCCGCACCATAAAGCAGGCAAGGCGCACCGCAAGCCCCAAGGAAAGTCACAAGGAAAGTCACAAGGAAAGCCACCAAGAAAACCACAAAGAAAGCCCAATGATGAAGCTATTTATCGCCCCATGGCGATGCGCTCCGCGGCGGCGACGATCTCGGCGAGCCCCTCGGTTGTCTTCAGACCGGTCAGCTCGTCCGCTTCTCGCCACTGCGCTTCGGCGAGTTCCCCGTTCAACGCAATCTCGCCGCCGATCCAGTGCGCGGCGAAAGGCAAAATCACGAAATGGCGTTTGATACGCCCAGCATCATCGCGTGCAATTGCTTGGCGAAACCCGACCAGCGCAAGCGGAGCAATGGAAAGCCCGGTCTCCTCGCGCACTTCACGGATCACCGCTTGCTCCAAGGTTTCGCCGAGTTCGACGCCGCCGCCGGGGAGCGTATAGAGCCCGTGCGCCGGCGGCCGCGCCCGCCGCACGATCAGCACCCGGCCATCGCGGAATATCGCTGCGCTCACGGCCAGATACGGCCGCGTTGGATAACTCCGCGTGTCGTCGCGCTCGCTCATTAAAGTTGGCTCCAATCCGTCTTATATCAGGAAGCGCGCCACGCGAGCGGGACTGCCAACCAGCCAGCGAATTTTGCCAGAGATACTGACATGTGCGGACGTTACGTCATTTTCTCCACGCCGGAAGCGATCCGGGCGCTGTTTCGCTACGGCGAGCAGCCGAATTTTCCGCCGCGCTACAATATCGCGCCCACCCAGCCGATCCCGATTGTGCGCCTCGTCGACGGCAAACGGTCATTCGCGCTGATGCGCTGGGGGTTGCTGCCGTCTTGGGTCGAGGAGCCGAAAGATTTTCCGCTTCTGATCAACGCGCGCGGCGAATCCGTGCTCGAGAAGCCGGCATTCCGCAACGCCATGCGACGGCGGCGTTGTTTGATCCCGACCGATGGTTTTTATGAGTGGCAGGTCGGCGCCGCGACCGACGGGTCGAAACGGCCGTATTTTGTTCGCGCCACACGGCGCGATGACGGCGCGTCGCCGCCGCTCGCTTTTGCCGGGCTGTGGGAGACGTGGACCGGCCCGAACGGCGAAGAGCTCGACACCGCTGCCATCGTCACGACCGACGCCAACCGGACGCTCGCGCCGATTCATCCGCGCATGCCGGTGTTCGTACAGCCGGAGGATTTCGATAGCTGGCTTGATTGCGATGCCGTGCCGGCAGAAGCGGCGGCCGCGCTGATCAAGCCGGCAGACGATGCGCTGCTCGAGGTCCATCCGATTTCATCGGCGGTCAATCGCGTGGCGAACGATTCCGAAGCGTTAATCGCGCCGCTTTCGGCGCAGGCTGCGGCGGAGGAAGCGGCGACGCTGGCGGCGACGAAGCCGACTAAAAGTAAAAAATCAGATGACCAGCCGACATTGTTTTAGAACCTGCAGTAGCTAAAACAGGGAGGTCATCGCGAGGAGCCCCAAAGGGCGACGAAGCAATCCAGAAATACATTCCTGGATTGCTTCGCTTCGCTCGCAATGACGAATCACTCGCGCCGATGCGGATATCCGATATCCGACGCGGCACGATGGTCACTGGCGAGAAACTCCAAGAGTCTCTCGCGCTCTCGGCGCCGGCGCAGCCAAGCGGTAATTGTACGGAAGCTAGCGCGAAGCAATGCCGCGATGCTTGTAGACAGCGATCGAGGCGCGTGCAGTCGAGCGCCGAGCAGCGGCGGCGCTATGTGCGTGAGATTGCGATTGGACATGGCGTACTCCTTGGCGCACGCCTAGAGTGGCGCACTTCTTAAAATCTCTGTGTGCAATGTCGTCGCTTCGCGCCGCTCCCGCCACCCGATTACTGTCCGCCAGACGTGTTGTTCCGACCGCGAACGGTGCTAGCTTAGCGATGGAGCGGGAGAGGACTGTATGGCTGATATAGGTCTCACCAGACGCATGTTGCTGACAGGACTGGCGGGGACACCGTTCGTCGGTCGGGCGCACGCGCAAGCCGACTGGCCGGCGCGTCCGGTGCGCGTGATGGTGCCTTATCCGCCGGCCGGCGGCGCCGACACCACTGCGCGCATCGTCTATGCCAGGCTCAGCGAAGATCTCGGCCAGCAATTCGCCATCGAAAATCGCGGCGGCGCTGGCGGCACGATCGGGGAGGAAGTGGTCGCCAAAGCCGTGCCGGACGGCTACGCGATCCTGCACGACGCCACGGCCTTCTCCGTCAACGGCTCGCTCTATTCCAATTTGCCGTTCGATTACCGGAAAGATTTCGATCCGGTCTTTCTGGTCGCGCTGGTGCCGAACATTCTTGTCGTCACTCCGTCAGTGCCGGCGAACACGGTGGCCGACGTGATCGCACTTGCCAAAGCCACGCCCGGCGGCATCGACATGGCCTCGTCCGGCAACGGCACGCTGCAACATCTCTTGCTGGAGCTGTTCCGGCAGCGCACTGGCATCACCATCAATCACGTGCCGTATCGCGGCGGCGGTCTGGCGCTCACCGATGTTATGGCGGGGCAGGTGAGGTTCTTTTTCGCTAATGGATCATCGGCGTTCGGCTTGATTAAAGGCGGCAAGGTCAAAGCGATTGCGCATACCGGCACCGGGCGGCTCGCAAGCCTGCCCGACATTCCGCCGATGTCGGACACGCTGCCCGGGTTCGAAGGCTATGATTGGAACGGCGTGTTCGTCCCGCACGGCACGCCCGCTGCGATCGTGAAGAAGCTCAATGCCGCCCTCAACGCCGCGATCGTTTCGCCGCAAGTGACCGCGCGCTTCGCCGAGCTCAACGTTCAATCACGGCAAAATTCGCCCGAAGACTTCCGCGCTTATGTCGAGGACCAGATGGCGCTGTGGAGCCGCGTGGTCAAAGAAGCGAACATCAAGCTGGGATAGAAGCACCTTCCCTCCCCCCCGCGATAGGGGTAGGGAGGGTCGGCGAGTATCGCGTTAGCGATATGTGCCGAGGTGGGGGGACGAACTAAAAGTGCCCCACCCATAGCCGATGCTTCGCATCGGCGTTGATTAAAAAAGTATGGCGGCCGCAGGCCGCCTGCGCCCCTCCTCACGACGCGCTGCGCATAGGCGAGCGAAGCGACGCCGTTCTGCGAACAGCTATGGGCCGGAGGGGAATTAATCGAAGGCTGGTTGATGAATCTCACCAACGAACCACCGCGCCGGGCCAGTGCCGCAGCCGAGCCGGCCGCGCGTGATGCCGCCACCCGGCGCCTGGGACACGCACGCGCATATTTTCGGACCCGCCGACAAATTTCCGTACCAGCCCGGCCGCGGCTACACGCCACCTGACGCGCCAGTCGAGCGTTTTATCGCGCTCCTTGATCATCTCGGCTTTACGAACGGGCTGGTCGTGCAGGGCAATGCGCATGTGTATGACAACAGCGTGGTGCTCGATGCGCTGACGCGTTTTCCGTCCCGGCTGCGCGGCGTCGCCATCACCGACACGCGCATCAAGCCCGAGGTCTTGCGCGAATGGCACAGAGTCGGCATGCGCGGTTTACGCTTTCATCTGTTTCCGCAGCGGCCGAATTATATCCGCGGCGTCGGCCTCGACGTTTTCGAGCTGTTTCGCAAGACTATGACCGAGCTCGGCTGGGTGGTGCAGTTCTTCTGCGATCACCGTATGCTGGCGGAAACGGCGCCGGCGCTGCGTGATATTTCACGCGACATGACCGTGATCGTCGACCACCTCGGCATGGTGCCGGCGGGAGAGGGCGTGAGCGATCCGAATTTCCGGGCGCTCCTTAAGCTCGTCGGCGACGGCCATGCTTACGTCAAACTCTCCGCGGTTTATCGCCTGTCCACGCAATTTCCCGATTATCGGGACGCCAAGCCGCTGCATGAGGCGCTTATTGCCGCGAATCCGGAGCGGCTGATGTGGGGCACCGACTGGCCACATCCTTCGATCCCGGCGGACTTCATGCCCGACGACGGGCACTTGCTCGATTTGTTTCACGATTGGACGCCCGACCAACAAATGCGCCGCCGCATTCTGGTGGATACGCCGGCGCGGCTGTTCGGCAGGTGACGCAAGCCACTTCCGGTAGGCTGGCCGGACCCGCTACAGTCCGGCGATGCTGACGTGGCGATAATGAAGCGGCGCTCCAGAACAGGATCGGTGAAATCGCGACGCCGCAAGGCCGCGACGCCAAAGCGCGGCAATGCGCTAAATGCGACGCGCAGTCGCGGTGCCTCCGTTGCCGGTGAGGAAACGGTCGTCGCCCGGCTTGCCCGCGAGCGCGACGAGGCGCTGCTCCGGGAAGCTGCGAACTCCGAGATATTAAGCCTTATTTCAAGGTCGCCCGGCGATCTGGAACTGGTATTTCGCACAATTTTGGAAGACGCGACTCGCATCTGTAATGCCAATTTCGGGACACTTTTCCGTTTCGACGGCGAAAACTTTAACCCGGCGGCGCAATTCAATACGCCTGCGGTATTTCTCGAAGCGCTAACGCGGCGCGGGCCATTTAAGCCGGCACCCGGCAACCCACTTGATCATGTCATGCGGACAAAGCAGGTGGCCCACAGTGCCGACATGGCCACCGAACCTGTCCCTGGGTTGGCAACAAAGCTCGCCGGCGCACGAACTCAAGTTATCGTCCCGATGGTCAAGGACGACGCGCTGATCGGGGCGATCTTGATCTACCGCCAAGAAGTTCGTCCGTTCACCGACAAACAGATCGAACTCGTCAAAAACTTCGCCGCGCAGGCGGTGATCGCCATCGAAAATGCGCGGCTACTCAACGAGCTGCGCGAGTCGCTGCAACAGCAGACCGCGACCGCCGAAGTTCTCAAAGTCATTTCGAGTTCACCCAGCGATCTCACTCCAGTTTTTGAAGCGATCCTCGCTAACGCCGTAAACATTTGCGGCGCCAAGTTTGGCAATTTGTTCCTTTGCGACGGCGACAAATTTACGATCGTCGCGATGTACGGCGCGCCGGCCGCTGTAAACGAATGGTGGCGGGCCAATCCCACCATTCGTCCCGGACCGCGTACCGGTCTTGCCCGCCTAGTCAGGACCAAGCAGGTCAATCAGACCGAGGACCTCAGAGCTGGGGCGGCCTACGCCGAACGCGATCCGCTACGTGTCGCCACGGTGGAGCTTGCTGGCGCGCGAACTTTGGTCGACATTCCGTTGCTCAAAGATGACGTCTTGGTGGGCGCAATCGTTATCTATCGCCAGGAAGTGCGCCTCTTTGCCGGCAAGGAGATCGAACTCCTGACGAACTTCGCCGCCCAAGCCGTGATCGCCATCGAGAACGCGCGGCTACTCAATGAGCTGCGGCAATCGCTTGAACAACAAACGGCGGCGGCCGATGTGTTGCGCATCATCGCCAGTTCGCGGGGCGAGCTTGATCCTGTGTTCAAAACCATGCTCGAAAATGCGCGGCATATTTGCGACGCCAAATTCGGCATCCTGATGCTTTGTGAATCGGATGGATTTCGAAGCGTCGCAATCGACGGTGCGCCGCCTGCCTATACCGAGGCGATGCAGCAAAATCCCCACATTCCGCCGCGACCCGGCAGCGGCCTTGTCGTTCTCGTCGAATCCAAAAAACCGGTGCAAATTGCCGATGTCCAGGTCGACCCCGGTTATGTGGGCAACCGCCTGACAACGTTGGCTGGGGCGCGGACTCTTCTGATTGTTCCTTTGCTCAAAGACGGTGCCGTCATCGGTGCAATTAACATCTATCGCCAAGAAGTTCGGGCGTTTACCGAGCAGCAGATCGCGCTGGTGCAAAACTTTGCCGCGCAAGCGGTGATCGCCATCGAGAACGCACGGCTGCTCAATGAGCTGCGCCAGCGGACGGAAGAAGTCGTCAAGTTGAATCAACAACTCGAAGCCCGCGTCGCCGATCAGGTCGGCGAGATCGAGCGCATGGGCCGGCTGCGGCGCTTTTTGCCGCCGCAGGTCGCCGACCTCATCGTTGCCTCGGGCACAGAGCGGCAGCTGGAAAGCCATCGCCGCGAGATCACCGCGCTGTTCTGCGATTTGCGCGGCTTCACCGGGTTTTCCGAAAGCTCCGATCCGGAAGACGTGATGACGCTGCTCCGCCAATATCACGCCGCGATCGGCGAAATCATCATCAAATATAGCGGTACGCTCGAGCGCTATGCTGGCGACGGCGTCATGGTCGTGTTCAACGATCCGGTGCCGGTCGACAATCCGGCGCTCCAAGCGGTGCGCATGGCGCTCGATATGCGCTCGGCGCTCGGCGCCTTGATCGAGAAATGGCGGCGGCTCGGCCACGAGCTCGGTTTCGGCATCGGCATCGCTCACGGCTATGCGACGCTAGGCACCATTGGTTTCGAGGGCCGTTTCGATTATGCGGCGATCGGGACCGTCTCGAACATCGCGTCGCGCTTGTGCGACGAAGCCAAGCCCGGTCAGATTCTCATCAGTCCACGGGTGTTGTTGGCGGTTGAAGAAGCGATCGCCGTCGAGCCGGCCGGCGATTTCGCGCTCAAGGGCATCAGCCGTCCGCTGACGGCCTACAATGTCGTCGGGGCGAGGTGAGCTCGGAGTAGGGGGCATTTAATGAAGCGCAGATTTCGTTGGTTCCCTCACCCCGCGGGCGGGGAGAGGGTCAGGGTGAGGGGGCCTGTCGGTTACGCTCAGAATAGCAGCAACGCCCCCTCACCTGGATTGCTTCGCTATCCGACTTCTCCCAGCGCAGCGGGGAGAGGTGGGCTTCCGCGCCGCTCATTCCTCCTGCTCAGTGCCGCCGCGTTCGCCCGACCGTTCGCAGCACGCGCGCAGCTCAGCAGCAGCCGGCCGATCCGGATCATCGTGCCGTTCGCGCCGGCGGGATCATCGGACGTGTTGGCGCGCCTCCTGCAATCGCCGCTGCAGCAGGCGCTCAGTCAAACCGTGATCGTGGAAAATCGCGCCGGCGCCGGCGCCAATATCGGCATGGTCGAGGCGGCGCGCGCCGAACCGGACGGCTATACGCTTCTGCTCACCTCGAGCGCACTCGTCGTCAATCCCGCGCTCTATAAGAATGTCGCTTACGATCCGGCCAAGGATTTTGCCCCGATCGCGACGCTTCCAGTCGCGCCGAATATCCTCGCGGTGAATGCGAAGGGCACTATCAAGTCCGTGTCCGAAGTGGTTGCGCGCGCCAAAGCCGACCCAGGCAAGCTCAATTACGCGAGCCCCGGCAACGGCACTACGCCGCAGCTCGCCATGGAGCTGTTCAAGCTCAAAGCCGGCGTCGACATCACCAACATTCCTTTCAATGGTGGCGGTCCGGCAACCCAGGCGCTGCTTACCGGCACAGTCGATTTGTTGTTGACTGCGTTACCCGGGGCGCAGGCGCAAGTGCAGGCCGGAGTGATGCGCGGGCTCGCCGTCACCACCAGACAACGCTGGGTGAATCTTTCCGACGTGCCGACCTTCACCGAGCAAGGCTTTCCGGATGTCACGCTCGATACCGAACACTTTTTGTTGGCGCCGGCCGGGACGCCGACCGAGATCCTTGAACGATACACCAAGGCGACGCTCGCGGTTTTGTCGCAAGACGACATCAAGAATCGCGTCATTGCGCTCGGCTACGCTCCGGTCGCCGGCGGACCCGACGCGGTCAAGGAGCGCATCGCCAAGAACGTGCCGTTCTTTAAGGAACTCATTGCCAGCGCCAAAATCCCGCAGATAGAATGATTGCAGTAATGGCAGGGCGGTCCCGCAACCCCATTCCGCCCGGGCCAATTTCCTGATTTGATCCTTGCTGCCGTTCGAATGCACTGGTCTCTGCAGGCGGACCATGCGACGACGCGAATTCGTTATCGGAATAGGCTTAACCGGCGCTGCACTGAGGCGTCCGATTTCGGCGCGCGCGCAGCAGCAGGCAATGCCGGTGATCGGGGTCGTGAGCGGCCAGTCACCTCATTCCGATGCGCGCAATGCAGCCGCTTTCTATAAAGGTCTCAGCGAAGCGGGCTACGTCGATGGGCAAAACGTAACTGTCGAATACCATTGGATGGAAGGCCACTACGATCGCTTGCCTGCGACAATGGCCGATCTGGCGCGCCGACGCGTGGCTGTGATTGCTACGACAGGAAATAACGCGACCGCGCTCGCCGCCAAAGCTGCAACCACAACGATCCCGATCGTCTTCGCTGTCGGGCAAGATCCCGTGAAGCTCGGGCTGGTCGCAAGCCTTAACCGACCCGGCGGCAACGCCACCGGTGTCAATGATTTTCTCAGCGAGGTGGACGCGAAACGGTTGCGGCTTCTGCACGATATGGTGCCCAAGGCTGTCCACGTGGCCGTGCTGATAAATCCAGCTAATGTGGCGAGCGCCCAGGCCACGCTGGCTGGAACTAAGGAAGCCGCCGCTGCAATGGGATTGCAACTGCGAATCCTGAACGCCACCACAATTGGCGAGATCGATGCGGCCTTTGCTAGTTTTGCCCAAGACCACCCCGACGCCCTCTTTGTCTCCGCCGATGCATTTTTTTCTACCCGCGCCGCACAATTCATCACGCTGACTGCGCGCGACGGCATACCGGCGGCCTATTCGCTGCGCGATTATGTGATCACCGGCGGACTGATGAGCTACGGAGCGGACTTGGCTGAAATAGGTCATCAAGTCGGCCTCTACACCGGCAAGATTCTTAAGGGCGCCAAACCCGCCGACCTTCCGGTACTGCAATCAACCAAATTCAATTTCGCCATCAACCTGCAAACAGCACGCGTGCTTGGCATCGAAGTGCCGTCGGGCCTGCTCTCGATTGCTGACGAGGTCATGGAATGAGACGCCGCGGATTCATCGCGCTAGTCGCTGGCGTGGCGGCAACACGGTCGCTTGCGGCGCGCGCGCAGCAACCGGCGATGCCGGTAATTGGATTTCTCAACGGCGCATCATCCGATGGCATACCGTTTGCGACGACCGCGTTCCGCCAAGGCCTGCGCGAAACCGGCTATGTTGAAGGCCAGAACGTGGCCGTCGAATACCGCTGGGCGAATAACCAACTCGATCGGCTCGCTCCGATGATGGCCGATCTGTTGCAACGACAGGTCAACGTCATTGTTGCCGGAGGTACACCTGCGGCGCTAGCCGCCAGGGCGGCGACGACCATTCCCATCGTATTCGAAACCTCCGCTGATCCGATCCAACTGGGCCTCGTCGCCAGCCTTGACCGGCCGGGCGGCAACATGACCGGCGTCACCCAACTGAATGTGGAGGTAGCACCGAAACGATTGGAATTGCTGCGCGAGCTAATTCCGGTAGCACGTGTCATAGCACTGCTCATCAATCCGACCGATACCGTGCTGTCTGACGCCCAAATGGGAGAAGTGCGCGCGGCGGCGCGCGCCTTTGGAGTGGACCTTCCCGTGCTGAAAGCCAGCTCCGAACGCGAGCTTGATGCTGCCTTTCTCAGCTTGGCGCAATTGCGGGCCGAAGGACTCGTTGTTGCTGTCGGCGGGTTGTTTACGACCCATGCCGAACAACTGGCTAAGTTGACGATGCGCCATGCCATGCCGGCGATCTACAAGGGACGCGAATTCGCCGCGGCCGGGGGTCTCTTGAGTTACGGATCGGATCTTGCGGAATCATATCGGCTGGCGGGACTCCAGGCCGGCCGAATTCTCAAAGGTGACAAGCCTGCCGATTTACCCGTTCAGCAAGCGACCAAGATTGAACTCTACATCAATCTGAAAACCGCTAAAGCGCTCGGCATCAGCGTGCCGCTACCTTTGTCCGGCCGCGCCGACGAGTTGTTCGAATGAAAAATGGGCCTTGCACGTTCCCTTCGCCCGCAAGGCAGGAGGGAGAAATTTTATTCCCCTGTCCACTTCGGCGGCCGCTTGTTGAGAAAGGCATCGAGCCCTTCGCGGAAATCGTGGCTCATGTAGCACATGAGAATGAGATCCTCGCCTTCTTCGCGCGATAGCCGCCGCGTCAGCCGCACCAAAGCCTGTTTGGTGGCATTGAGCGTGAGCGGCGCATGGCCGGCGATCAGCGTCGCCAGTTCGCCGGCGCGCTTTTGCAGCGCCGGCAAATCTTCCACCACTTCATTGAGAAGACCGAGGCTCGCCGCTTCCTCGGCGCCGACCAGGCGCGCGGTGAAAATGAGGTCCTTCACTCGCGCCGGACCGACGAGTGCGGTGAGCCGGCTGATGCTCGACATCGACAGACAATTGCCGAGCGTGCGCGCGATCGGAAATCCGATCCGCGTCGTCTTGGTGCCGATGCGCAGGTCGCAGCAGGCGGCGATACCGGCGCCGCCACCGGTGCAGGCGCCGCTGATGGCGGCAATCGTCGGCACGCGGCATTGTTCGAGCTGAGTGAGCACGCGGTCGATGCGGGATTCGTATTCGAGCGCGTGCTGCGGGGTGGTGAAAGCGCGAAACTGATTGATGTCGGTGCCCGAGGCAAAGGCCTTGTCGCCGGCGCCTTGCAAGACCAGCACCTTGATGGCGCGGTCGCGATTGGCCTCGTCGCAGATTGCGGCAAGCCGCTCATACATCGCGAAGGTGAAGGCGTTGCGCGCTTGCGGGCGGTTGAATGTTACCCGGCCGACGCCGTCGCGCAGCTCGTAGAGAATGTCCCGGGAGGTGTCTTGGGGCGTGTCTTGGGACGTGTCTTGATCGGAGGGTTGCGTTTGTTGTTCCATATTTTTCGCTCATTCTCTGATCGTCATTGCCAGGAGCCCTAAATTGGGACGACGAAGTAATCCAGAATTCGAAAATTTCAAACTTCGTATATTGGCCTGGATTGCTTCGCTTCGCTCGCAATGACGCGGCCCTACAGCACCTTGCCCGGATTCAATATGCCGTTCGGATCGAGAAGCCGCTTGAGGTTCCGCATCAGGTCAAGCGCGACCGGGTCCTTCACCGTCGGCAACAGATCGCGTTTCATCACGCCGACGCCATGCTCGGCCGAAATCGAGCCGCCATATTTCTTCACCACCGCGAACACGGTGGCGTTCACATCGTCCCAGCGCTTGAGGAATTCTTCTTTGTCGGCGCCGACCGGCTGATTGACATTGTAATGAATGTTGCCATCGCCGAGATGGCCGAAAGGAAGCGGCCGCGCCCCGGAAATGAGCGCGGTGACCGCGGCGCCGGCTTCTTTGATGAAGTCCGGCACGGCGGCGACCGGCACGGAAATGTCGTGCTTTATCGAGCCGCCAGCAAAGCGCTGCACCTCGCCGAACATTTCGCGCACACGCCAGAACGCTCTGGCTTGTTCGAGGCTCTCGGCAATGGTGGCGTCGTGAATAAGCCCGCGCTCCAAGCCTTCCGCCAGCACCGCTTCGAGCGCCTCACGCAAGCCTTCGCGCTGTTGCGAGGACAGCTCCATCAGCACGTACCAGGCATGCGGCGAGGCGAGCGGATCGCGGCAACCCTGGCCGTAGCGCAAAACCAGCTCGATGCCTTCGCGCGTCATGATTTCGAAGCTCGTGACATCGCCGCCGGTGCGCTCCTGCGCGATGACGAGGAGTTCGAGCGCGGCTTCCGCCGAAGCGACGCCGGCAAAAGCGGTCTCGACCGAGCGCGGCCGCGGCACCAGGCGAAGCACCGCCGCGGTGATCACTCCAAGCGTGCCTTCGGCGCCGATGAACAGGTTTTTTAGATCGTAGCCGGTATTGTCTTTTTTCAGCTTGTTGAGATTGTTGAGCACGCGGCCGTCGGCCAGCACCACTTCGAGCCCGAGCGCGTGCGCGCGCGCGATGCCGTGCGCGATCGCGGCGGTGCCGCCGGCATTGGTGGAGAGATTGCCGCCGATGGTGCAGGTGCCTTCGGAGGGCAGGAGCTGCGGATAGAGCCGGTCGACCGCGGCGGCGGCTTCGCGCGCGCGCCGCAAGGTGACCCCGGCCTCGCAGGTGATGGTGTAGGACGTCGGATCGACCTCGCGGATGCGGTCGAGCCGGTTGAGCGAGAGCACAATTTCGTTGTGATGCGGAATCTGGCCGCCGACGAGGCCGGTATTGCCGCCTTGCGGCACGATCGCGGTTCCAGTCTCGTTGGCGAGCTTGAGGATCGCCGAGACTTCCGCGACTGATCCGGGCCGGAGCACCATCGGCGAATGGCCGCGGAACAGATCGCGCAATTCGACCAAATAGGGCGCCTGCGCGGATGGATCGGTGATGGCGTATTTGTCACCGACGATCGCGGCGAAATGCGACAGCAAGGCGGGATCGATCGCTTTGTCTGACCTATTGTCCAGCATGTCGAGCATCAGGCGTTTCCGGCCAATGGGCGTTGTCCTTTGATAAATGACAGCCGGCGTCGCCCGGCGCAAGCGCGCCTTACGGCCCGGCAAAGCGACACTTGAAAAACGTAGCCCGGATGAAGCGGAGCGAAATCCGGGGAACCTACCGGTACTGCGCGACTCCCGGATTACGCTTGCGCTCCATAAGGCTACACCGCTCAATGGGCTTTGAGGAACGCCGTGTAAGCGGCATTGGCGCGATCCAGCGCCGCTTTGCTTGCGCCGCTCATCACCACGTCGAGCACGAATTCGTTGCCGTCCTTGTCGGAATCAACGCCGAGTGCGCCGATCTCGAAAGCTTGCTGCGGCTTGTCGGGATTTTCACTGGCAAAGCGCAGGAACGACGGTTTGCCGTTGGTGCGCTCGACCGGCGGCATTTCGGTGATCTTTGATTTTGGATTGGCAGCGAGCCACCGCGCATTGCTTGCGCGCGCGAAGTCGCCGAGCGTTTGCTGCTTGTCGGCGTGATAGAACACCTGCACGTAGATCAGCGGCTCGGCGCTGGCAAAGCTTTGTCCGTTCGGCACCATGATCTGGATTTTGTTCTCGTTGCTTGCTTTCTCGTCGACGGCCCAGCCCTCGGGCGGGGTCAGCACCATTTGATACGAGGCGCACAGCTGCAGGCCGCCGCACGGGTGGAGGAATTTCTGCACTTCGGCGCGTGCCGCAGCGCTGCAAACAATCAACGCGGCGAACGGCAAAATGAACAAAATACGTTGCGGGATAATCGATGTCATCCGGGGCTCCTCACCAGATTGTAGCGCGGATGAATAGGAGTGAATCTACAAGCAATGTTCTTACTGCCTTGTTTCAAGTGCCACTTTTCCCCTCCCCACCACGCGCTGCGCGCGTGGGCGGGAGGGGAAAAGAAGTCAGTACTATTCATGGTGCCGCCGCGCGGCGCAGCCGATCGTTGATCGCTTCGCCAAGCCCGTCGTGCGTAATCGGCATCACCGCGATGGCATTTGCTCCGATGGCATCAAGCGCGCGCAAATACGAAAACAAATTCGCCGCCGCCTCGATCGGATCGCCGCGCGCGGAAAGGTTCAAGATCTTTACCGCGCCCAAGGCGCCTGCCGCGAGTGCCGGTCCGAAGGCAAGCAGTGCTTCGCTCGCGCCGACTTCCTTCGCGCCAAGCCGCAACGGCGTGCGCGGCGCATAGTGCGAAGCGAGCATGCCCGGTGCGCGCGGCGCATTTTTGCCGGTCGTGCCCGCCGTCGCGTCGGCGAGCGGGCGACCAAGCACGTCTTCGATCGCCGCACGCGGCACGCCGCCGGGCCGAAGCAACGCCGGGGCGCCAAAGGACTCAGCAAGGCAGGCGACGATGGTCGATTCCAGCCCGACCGGCGCCGCGCCGCCATCGACAATGAGGTCGATCCGGCCGCCGAGATCGGCGAGCACATGCGCGGCCGTGGTCGGCGAGACGTGGCCGGAGCGATTAGCCGACGGCGCCACCACGGGTCGGCCGAAGGTGCGCAAAATCTCCGCCGCCGCCGGGTGCGCCGGCACGCGCACCGCGATGCTATCCAATCCGGCGGTGGCGAGATCGGCGACCGGGCAGCGCTGCGCCTTGGGTAGGACCAATGTCAGCGGGCCAGGCCAGAACGCCGCCGCCAGGCGATCCGCGAAGGCGTCGAACCGTGCGAGTTTGCGTGCCGCGGGGGCACTGGCGACATGCGCGATCAAAGGATTGAAGGCCGGCCGGCCTTTGGCCGCATAGAGCCGCGCAATCGCCTCGCCATTCGTGGCATCGGCGCCAAGCCCGTAGACGGTCTCGGTCGGAAACGCGACCAGCCCGCCGGCGGCAAGCATACGCGCCGCGGCATCAAGGCCCGCGGCGTCGGGCTTGAGCACATGCGTCGTCGTCTCCGCTGCGGTTCCTTGTGCGATCATTGCTGCCGTATTGGGACTATCATTGCGCCTGTTATCGCTCGCTTCGACGCCTCAATAACACGGGCGCGGGCGCGGCGGCATCGCTGCTAACGCGCTATTGTTTGAGCATGATCTGTTCCGCAAACCGGTGTCCACTTTTCGGGATCATGCTCGAGCGGCACCTTGCCGGGCCAAAACCGCGCAACTGGCCCGCTTGCTCGGCCAGAGTCACGATTGTATAAGCCCGCTTGTCAGTCGGAGTGTGGCTCAGCCTGGTAGAGCACCTCGTTCGGGACGAGGGGGTCGCAGGTTCAAATCCTGCCACTCCGACCAATACTTAGCAAAAAACGTCGCCTGCGCCGCCAATAGTTCTGCCAATTCATCGCGGAACGTTGTGCGAACCTGCGCGTCCGGGTTTGTAGAGAGAGAGAGAGAGACAGAGAGAGGTAATGGGTTTAAGGCGAGGAGTGGCTCCATTTCCGGTTCACTCACACTTGGCAGCAGCATCCCAATGTCGTTTCGCTGATTTGTGCGTATTGTCGCTTATGGATCACGGAGGCAAGGCGGCTCCTTCGCGGCGGGCTGAACTATCAATTCCACTGATCTGATTACGGCTTCCGCAAAAGCTTTGGTAGCTTGGCGATATTCGCCGCGATCCGCAGCGCCTCGTCGCGCGTTAGCAGCTTGGCTGCCGAGCGGCGACTGTCGCGACGACGTGCCTATCCATCCCCCGAAGCCCTCGGCAGCTTTTTCACGCTATCCGAGATAATGTTTGTCAATTGCATTACCTGCTGGCTCAGTTCGGCGTGTTCCGCAATATCGCGTTGAATGCGGTCGCCATCAGTCTGTAGTTTTTTGTGTAACATCTTGAGTTCAACGATGAGACTGTCAATTTCGCCTATCGAAGTTTTTGACACCTGACGCAGCAAAGTGCCGAGATGCTCGCCCGACATTTCGCCATCGCTACTCTCGGTTTGCCGCTCCGGCTTGATCATCCCGTGCAAGTGTGTCCCCCATTACTTAGCGCCGTCACATGTAGCCCCAGCATCGTCCGTACAAGACTCGGCGCGGTCAATCTATGCTGAGCAAAATCCTCGTGAGCGTTGCCACGAAGCAACAACTAACCCCGCTTGAAGCTGCTTGTGGGCCGACCCCTGTGGATAAATGGAGCGCAACTGCGGCCGCGCGCCTTGGGCGGGCATTCGCTGGCCTGCGTCTCAGGCGGCATCTCAGCTTTGATGCGCACCACGGTGCCGACGCCGATGCCGAGCGCCTTGGCAATCTTGTTCAAACCGTGGCCCTTGCGTAGCTGGCGCTCAGCCTTGCGTTCAATCTCGCCATTGAGCCGTGGCCCGAGCTTCTTGCCTTGAGCGACAGCCCGTTTGAGTCCGAGCTTGACGCGCTGGCGAATCATTGAGCGCTCGAATTCAGCGAAAGCACCGGTGACCTGGAACATCAACCGGCCCGCTGGGCTCGTCGTATCGATTGATTGCTGGTCGAGGTAGAGATCGACGCCCGCCGCTTCAAGCTCTTGAATGGTGCCGAGAAGATCGATCAGTGATCGCCCCAGGCAATCTATGCTCCACGCCATGACGACATCGAACTTGCGCCGTCTGGGATGAACAGTTTGAGAACAGGTTTTGTTGTGAATTTTTTTGAGTTTGATTTGGTTTTGAAGTCACGAAAGCCAGGAGAAGGGAAGAAAGATTTCAGCGCGTGACTGCGGTTTCATTAGCGGATGCCCGGCCCGAAGCAACACCACCTTTCTTGACTCAGAAAAGGGCGCGGATTCGTTTGCGCTGCGGGCAATGGTCGAGTGCCGCTATGGCTTCGGACTCACCAGCGGGCTTCCTGAGCCCGGAGCAGCGCTAGAACAATCGAGTAACAAACCGCCTGAGATCGGCGTTGCGGCTTCCCCCGCGCTTCCCAATCGCCAATTCAGCACAGTGCAGCGGCACGATTGCGGAGTCGCATCAGCAGCTTGCCGATTTGAGACCTTCTGTCGATCAGCGAGTCCAGCATCCGGCGGCACCAGGACCATCGCGCATCTGCACGCCCGAATGGGACGCATCATCTTGCCCGTAGGTTGCAAGTCGCAACCAATGGACCGTACCGGGGCCACCGGGCGGGGGATATGCTTTCTCGGTTGGACCGGGCACTTCCGGTTTCCTAACCCGGTTCGACTACCCCAGAACGTGTTTGCCCCAAAGCTGCATCGTATGGGGGAAAGGCAAAGCCGTCGGACCGTCGCAACACCGGCGGCTTTGCTGTTAGGTCAACGCTAAATCTGAGCGGAAGCAACGCAAGCCGGGGCGGAATCAACGTTCGCGACATCCACTTTCTATTAGCGGTCCCCCGGCCGTATCCACCGGACCCAGTTTTCGAGATCGCCGGCGACCTGCTGGACCGCACGCAATGACTCAGAGAAGCCCGTGGATTCGTTTTGCATCGCCGGCAATGGTCGGGCCTGATCGAGCGCGGACTCACCGGCGGACTCGCTAAGCCGAATGCGGTGCTAGAACACTCGACGAACAATTCGCCGAGATCGCCAGTGCCGGCATTGCTGGGGAGCATGGCGACGAGTGCGGAATGCGCCATAGTGTGAGTCAGCCTGTCGCATGGCCCGCTCAGAAAACCCCACTGAAGGCGCATAACTCAAACGCCGATAAACATTGATCCAAATCAGAGCGGGACTATTGAAAGCTCTCCAACAAGGGGGGTGATCCAATGACAACAAAGCGTGTCGCGCTCTATGTGCGCGTTTCTACTGACGGGCAGACTGTCGACAACCAGCTGCAGGAATTACGGCAGATTGCCGAGCGCCGAGGCTGGGAGGTCGTGGAGACATACAGCGACGCCGGAATCAGTGGTGCGAAACCGAGCCGAAAAATCCCGATGGTTGGTTTTGCTTGGCGGCCTGGCCTCGATCAGATGCTCAATGACGCCGTTGTGTGAACTCCAGGGAAGCCCGTTCAGCGCGTTTGGCTCCCCAAAGCGGACATTAGATGCCTCCTTCGGCTTCCGCCGCCACTCAACTGACCTGCGGATTGCTGGGAGCCATTCACACCTCGCACGAATTGATGGTGAAAACCTCCAACCAGGGGGACAACCATCGATGCATATCCGTTCAGGACACGGCTGCAAGCGGTGGCATCTCCGGCCGATGATCGATTACCTTGTCGACTAAGGCCAGACGATCTCAGTAGGTCGCGACTGAAAGTCTTCCGTATGAAAACTCCAAGCTCTCTGCCGTTGCCGTCAATTACCTCAGCGGCGACACATTCGCCTCACGCCTAGATCGTGCCATTGATCGCAGCGACAGGGCCAAGCTGATGATCGAGCATCGCGCCGACCCAACCGATTGATCGACTTCTTTCTTTAACGCCTTAAGTTTTTAGGTTGCAGTGCAAACACCACGAGGGCCCCAGCCGTGAGCCAATCCACATGCACTAGGATCGCCCCTTGCGCCTAGTCTTCGCTAAGCGCTTACGTTTACGCCATGACTTCTTCATGCCCTCAGAGATTGCACGTTTGTGTCTAGGTGTCATATCTGTCCTCTCTATTCGGCCCGTGCATGCGCATATACGGACCATTAGGATGCGAGCGAATGTCAAGGCATATTCGTATTTCTTGGCAAGATCACTGAACGTCGCCCGTTAACCACAACCTCCTTTGGTTAACAAATATTTTACAATCTTGAGGTCTTCGCTCGTATAAAATCGGGACCGGTTCTCGTGTATGTGAGAGCCCGACCCCGATCCTCTGTCCCCCATCCCCCAAGATGCCCCGACAAGGTCGGGGTCGTCATTTCCTCAACAAATTGTGGCTGACAGTCGGCAGCGTATTGCGCTCAGAAAATTGTTTCTGTGGTGTGTTGTGGGCCAGCAACAGTAGATGAAGCAAAATGGCCCGCCCCATAGGCTGGGCGCGGTTGGAAATCAATCCAGCGAAAGTGGTAAGCTTGCCGTCGCCATGACCGGGGAGGGCCCACTTGTCCGGTTGTGGTGAGGGCCAGACTGCTCGGCTGGCACGCTACGGTCTGGCCCACTTCATTACGCGAGACCAGAGATTGTTGTAGCAATCGTCCTTGCTCCGACAATCCGCCGTCCCATAACTCACTCACTTTCAGGGGCCGTCTGCCAGCGTGTGCGCGACCGAGCGTCTCGTTGACCGTTGATCGCGATGCGACGCGCAATTCAAGTGGACATACGGAAGGGCTTAGTCGCGTCCGTGGCTGCTTTGTTATAAGCCTCGCCGAGAGACCTGGCCTGTTCGGCAAACGAACTGAATTGCGTCTGCATGAACTCAGTCTGAATTCGAAAGACTTCTTGAAAATCCTTGGCCTGGCTCAGCTTGCCTACGCATTCGGCGCAGGCAGAGATATTTTTCTCGGTATAGGTTTTCATTTTTTCAGCTAGATCGTTGCTACCCCAGATGTTTTGAACAAAACCGAAATAGTTATCCATCACCCCGCGAGCGGCATTTTCCGCACTATCTTTTGCCATGGCAGTCTCCTAACTCTAACTTGAAAGCCAAAAAAAACTGGGGCGCTCAAAATGCAGTTCGGTCATTGATCTAAATCAACCATTCTAACGTGACGAGTTCCCCAGCTTCGGTCGTCGCTGCAACGGCTCCGGCAGCAGGAAGCCGCGGGTCACCCGTGCGCCGGATTAGCGGAAAAAGAGACCTCTTTGGGCATAACCCCGCGCGTTCCAATAGCCGTAGTTGTCGCGCTGACGGGCGAGAACTTTGGGCTTGTAATGCTTGATTTTTTTAGTGTCGGCTTTTGCAGTCGCAACGACTGGAGAGACATCCTCTGCTGGCGCTTGCTGTTTCGCGACCGGTGAGTGCCGTTGTACCTCCACCGTAACTGTCCGACCGATTACGGGCGAACCGAGATGGTGACGCCCATTTCCTATCGTTGAAATGTTAGAGAAACTGGTCAGCAACACCACGACGGCGGTGAGCACCGTAATCATGCAGAAAAAGTAACCGAACAAAGGAGCTAGCATAGGGGCTAAATCCGACAAGCCCCCGACAGCATAACTCTAGCCCACTTCGCCATGGCCGCAATTTGATCGAAATCAATGACGGCGTGCGTGCGGCCCCGCGTTACTTGCCGAAACTCAGGCCTACCCAGTTTTTATGTGGTGCCGTACGGTGGCCATCGGAGCGCACCACGCATGTTGGCTGCTCTTGCAGGCCTTGTTCATCACCGCCAGCAGG
>Ga0306926_10000463_pt1 | contig 37787 bp, 27 predicted proteins | sample flu12Cox44000178_FD_203759 | JGI IMG/M metagenome (GOLD analysis project Ga0306926, IMG submission 203759) | Lab enrichment of tropical soil microbial communities from Luquillo Experimental Forest, Puerto Rico - flux8day.12C.oxic.44.000.178 (v2)... | ecosystem: Environmental > Terrestrial >...
AGGGGCGAAGCTATATGCACGTCAGAAGCCTTGAGTCATACCACGCTCCCGCTCAACGGGAAAAGCAATGGTGCGCCCTGCATACCAGGTATCAGCACGAGAACCTGGTCAACGGCCTTTTGAGGATGAAGGGCTTCGACACGTTCTACCCGACGTGCAGCCGGATCCACGCGTGGAAAGATAGAAAGAAGCGCGTATCTGAAGCGCTTTTTCCGGGATATCTGTTCGTCGCCAATATTGGCGCGCACCGCTTGGAGGTGGTGTCAACCCCGGGCGTTTGCGCGATCGTATCGATCGCCGGAACGCCCGCGACGATCCCGAATGATGAAATCGAGGCGATCCGGCAAGCATTGTTAAGCCCCTATCCGGTCGAACCTCACCTATACGTGAACGAGGGTGATGGTGTGCGAATAGTACAAGGTCCTCTTTCGGGAGTCCAAGGTATCCTCGTCCGCAAGGCAAACTCGGCCCGGCTCGTTCTCGCGATTCAAATGCTCGGAAGAGCCGCAGCGGTCGAGATTGACAGTGCCTGTGTGGACAGTCTCGAGCCGGTTTCGCCAGCTCCAGAGCGCCGAATGGAAGGGCCGCCCGCGCGGTTCGCTTCGAGCGGCATCGACCAGAGCACCTAGACAAAATGCCTACCGTCGAATCCACTGACAAGACCACAGGCCAGGCCGCGCTCCTCGGCTTTTTCGGCCTGCAGGAACAGCCGTACGGCGTGACGCCGGATCCGCGCTTCCTTTATATGACGGCTTCTCACCGCGAAGCTCTGGCCTCTCTGGTCTACGCCATCGAGACCAAGCGCGGTTTCTCCGCTCTCGTAGCGGAACCAGGAATGGGCAAGACCACGCTGCTCTTCCACGTCCTCGACAGGATCAAGTCCAGCGCAAGGACCGCCTTTCTGTTCCGTCCCGACGGAAACACGAGAGATCTCCTGCAAAGCCTCCTGCTGGACCTTGGTCTTGAAGCTTGTCCAACCGACATACCTCAAATGCACGAAATGCTGAATTCCGTGCTCCTCGGGGACCTGCACGCTGGCAGACACTTCGTCTGGGTCATTGACGAGGCACAGGATCTCGACACGCAGGTCCTCGAGTCCGTGCGAGTGCTCTCTAACTTCGAGACCCCGGTCTCCAAGCTCATGCACATCGTGCTGGCCGGACAGCCCGGCTTGGCGGAAAAAATGGCCAGCCCCGAGCTGCTGCAGCTTCGACAACGCGTTTCGACCTTCGCCCACTTGGAACCGCTTTCCACGCGCGAGACCTCCGACTATATTCAACATCGTTCTCGCCAGGCGGGTTGCCGTAATCCCAACCTGTTCCCGCCGGAATCGCGCACTCTCATCGCGCGAGCCAGCCTCGGAATTCCCCGCAACATCAACAACATTTGCTTTTCGTGCCTGTCCATGGCTTTTGCGGAAGGACATAGGGAAATCGATCCTGGGATCGTCCGCGAGGTGCTCGAAGACCACGCTTTTGAGGTCGGCAAGCAAGCCGCCGCCAAGCAAGCCGCGAACCCGAGCCCGCTGCCTGCGGCCCCTTGGCCGAACGAATTGCCTGACCTTCCGCCGCTGCAGTATGACTTCTCTGAGCCATCGCCGCGGCGGTCGGGCCTCTGGAAAAGCCTGGCGCTCTTTGCATTCTTTGTGATGCCTCTGCTTCTCGTTGTCCTCGAAAGTAACTCGAGGTCTGAGATCTTGGAAACATTAATCGGACCGGCCGTCGAGCAAGTCGTCGGTCGCGTCACCGGATATGATGCCCACATGGCGGACCCTCCACCCTCTCCGACTCTGCAGCCGCCGAAGCCGCCCGTTCCGCTACCCATTTCTGAAACACAGCACCCCGTCGAACCGCCGCCCGACGAAAACTCAACAAACACAGTTCAGCCTCCCCCATCGACGCTCGCGCAGCCTGACCCCGGTTCTCGCATCCAGGCTGGAGAGTCTCCAACACCGACGGGTCCACGCGTTGTCTATACCCGCGGAGGAGAAAACCTTTTTGAACTGGCGCTTGAATACTATGGCAAGTCCAACTGGACCATCGTAATGAAGATCCGTTCGGAAAACCCACAGATTAAGGATACCTTCGCCGTTTTCAGAGAACGGCAGCGTGTCGTACTGCCTGATCTCGCGCCGGCATATCCGTGGCGAAGGCCTTCTGAGAGCCGAGCCTACACCAAATCATCGCGCTGAGGACTTAACGACTATGTCTATGTCGAAGTTAAAGCTATTTCTCGAGCTCGCAATTCTGGCACTGGGGGTGGTGGTATTCTCCGAACCGCTCGGTGCGCAAACGAAACCGGAAACGCCTCAGCCCGCGGAGGGTCCCGCGCCTCCGAACCCTCCGGCCCAGGCGAATAGCGACGCGGACCATCCGAAGCTCCGCCAGAGGAATCCGCGCTACCGCGTCCAGGCGGATGACATTCTCGAATTGTCTTTCCGCTACACCCCCGAGTTCGATCAGGAAGTGACCGTACAACCCGATGGTTACGTTCAGTTGAAGGGCGTGCCGACCGACGTGCACATTCAGGGACAAACGATCCCTGAAGTCATCAGCACGCTGAAATCGGCTTACGCCAATATTCTCAATGATCCCGTGATCAGCGTGGTTCTTCGGGACTTTGAGAAGCCATACTTCATTGCCGGTGGGCAGGTCGGGAAACCGGGCAAATACGACTTGCGCGGAGAAACCTCGGCCTCACAAGCAATCGCGATCGCCGGTGGATTTGTGGACTTTGCCAAAAACAAACAGGTTCTCCTCTTCCGTCGATACACGGACGACACCGTCGAAGTAAAAGTGCTGAACCTGAAACGCGTCTTTAAAAACAAAGATCCGCGTGAGGACATCACATTGCAGCCCGGCGACATGCTTTACGTCCCCAAGACGGCGATGGCAGCGATCGATCGATTCCTGCCTCGTACCTCGCTCGGCACCTTCTTCAGTCCTGCCCTGCTGTAAAGGCCCAAGAAGGGAGAAACACCATGGGCGAACATCAGATCGTTCTTGTCGACCGCAGCGCCAGGCCGCAAACCGCACTGACGGTTCGTGAGCTTGTCGAGATTGGATATCGGCGGAGGCGAACGTTCGGCTTCTGCTTTACTGTAATTTTCCTGGGCGCCGTTGTGGCCGCAGCGGTCATGCCGAGGCGCTACGAGTCAGAGCTCAAATTTCTCATTCACAGGGAGAGGGCTGATCCCCTCATGACCGCGCAGCAAACCGCGGCCATGGAACAGAATTTGCCCAGCTTGACCGAAGAAGACATCAACTCAGAAGTTGCCATCCTCAGAAGTGAGGACCTTCTCGAAAACGTCGTGAGAGCCAGCGGCTTGCAAAATATCAACAGCGGCTCGTTGCTGGACGCCCTGTTGGGGCATTTCCTCCCCTCGCGGCTCCCAGACGATGAGCAAACCCGCGTGAAAAGAGCGGCCGCCAAGCTTGGCAGGGAATTGCGAATTGAACCGGTGAAAAAATCTTTCATCATCTCTGTAAGCTATCCATCCTCCGACCCGAAGTTGGCTGCCCACGTGTTAAACACGCTTGGTGATCTCTACCTCACGAAACACGCCGCGGTCCACAGGCCAAGCAATGCCAGCGACTTCTTTGACCGCGAGGCAGAACAGTACCGCAAAACCATGGAAGACGCCGAGGCTCGCCTGGCCGACTTTAACCGTGACTCGGGGCTGGTCACGGCGCAAACCGAAAAGGATACTTCGGTTCCAAAACTTGCTGAATTCGAGCTCGATATGCGGCAGACGCAAGCGGCCATCCCCGCCACCGAGGAGCATGTTCGGGCACTCGAAACGATGCTGGCCAAGACTCCAAACAGGGTCACGACCCAACTGCACACTTCAGACAATGGAGCGCTAATGCAGCAGCTCCGCTCATCGCTCGTCAACCTGGAGCAGCAGAGAGTCGATCTGACCAACAAATATGCGCCCGGCGACCGGATGGTACGGGAAGTTGACACACAGATTGAGCAAGTGAAAGCGGCCATCGATGCACAACAAAAAACGCCGCTTCGCGAAGAAACTTCCGACCAAAACCCTACCTATGAGTTTCTCAGCCAGGAACTTGCCAAGGCCCGCTCAGACCTGGTCGCACTTCGCGCCAAGGCGCAATCTGCAACCCGAATCGATCGCGATTACCGGCAGACGCTTGTCGACCGCGACCAGAAGCAGCTCCAACAGGAAGCGCTGCTGCGGGATGTGAAGACCGCCGAAGCCAACTACCTGCTTTATCTGAACAAAAGGGAAGAAGCACACATTTCGGACGCCTTCGACCGGAACCGCATCCTGAATGTCTCGATTGCACAGCCGGCGACGATTCCTTTTTTGCCCAGCAATCCGGTCCCTTTAACACTGGTTCTGGGTTGGCTTGTTGCCTGTCTGGTGAGTATGGGCATCGTCTTCGTCCAAGACCGCCTGGATCCGCAGGTCCTGACTCCGCGGCAGATCGAAAGATATCTCGAAGTTCCGATCCTCGCTCAACTGCCCAACCAGGAGCCGGTGTCCGACAGTACTGTTCCTCGATGAAGGGCGCTCGCTAGTCAGCCGAACAGAACCACGAGAGCGAAATGAGCAAAAACTTTGAACTTTTGCGTCAAGCGGGATGGCGGCAGGACTTTTTCGAGGGCCTTCCGTCTGAACCTCCCGTCGAGCCGACCAGCACGAAGCGAGCCAAGCGGTTTCCTCCAGGAGAGGATCAGGTTTCCACGCTCGTGCAAAAGCTTTTTCTCAGTTCGGGCGGTTCAGATATCCGAACCGTCATGTTCTCGGGCGTCGTGCGCAGTGTTGGCTGCACGCGGACGTGCGCGCAGGCGGCAAAGACGCTCGCGAATGCCGTTTCAGGCAGCGTCTGCGTCGTTGACACCAACTTCGAAGCGCCTTCATTGCACCATCATATTCCGCAGACCGCCGGGGCCGGCCTTTCCGATGCCATCCTTGAATCGAAACCGGGGAAAGAGTACGCCCAGCGCGTGAGTGACAGTAATCTCTGGATGCTCGCAGCCGGCAGCCAAGGCAGACGCGTCAAGGGATTCTCAAAGGGCGCGACGCTGGAATCCTACTTGCGCGAACTGGCAGGCCAGTTCGAATACCTGCTGCTCGATGGCCCCGCCCTGAGCTCGGGTCCTCACGCATTTACCGTTGGCCGAGCCAGCGACGGGGCGGTTCTCGTGATGGAATCGACGGGTGTCGCTCCGAATTTGCTGCTCAAAGCACGAAAACAGCTGCAAGCGGCACGGGTGCCCCTCTTCGGAGTGGTTCTCAACCAGCGCGAGCCCGCCCTTCCACCACTGCTCGATCGACTAATCAAATGAGAATAAATAACACAACATCCTCGGTAAGACCCACGGCTCGATTTCTGGCGTGCAGAATTTCGTCTTCTTCCATGCCCGAGGCTTCGAATCGTACCGCACTCCTCCCGCGGCAATTTCGAATCGGTCGCGGACTGGCCGTGCTCGCCGCGGAGATCGCGCTTACTGCGCTCTCCTACCTACTTTCGATCTGGGTGCTCTACGACTCTGGAGCGCGCGGCCAATTCGTCGCGCTGCGAGCTCTGCCGGCGGTTCTCGCGCTTCGATCTGTCTGCCTGTACTTCCTTGGACCGTTCCGCAGTTCTCTTCGGCACGCCAGCATTCACGAACTGGTCGCCATCGCGAAGGCAGTTACGCTCAGCAGCCTGTTGATCGTCGTGGTGTTGAACCGCCTCAAACTCGTAAGCGCCCCGGAGTCGAGCGCGTTATTCCTGATGGATTGGGCCCTCTGCCAGTTTTCCCTCGGAGGACTTCATTTTGCCGCACGCATTTACAAGTTTCAGAAAACGCTGTGGCGCAGATCCAGGAAACGCGTGGCGGTTATCGGTGCAGGCGATGCTGGAATGTCTCTGGTCAAAGAACTCGCGTCCGACCCGGATGCCCCCTGTCGCCCGACTGCGATCTTCGACGACAACCCTAAAACACACGGCACTACGATTTGCGGAGTCCCCGTGGTTGGGCCGACGGAACTGCTTGCGGGCGGGGGACAAGCCAAGTTCCTCGACGAAGTCTTGATTTGCGTTCCGAGCGCCACGCGCTCGGAAATGAGCCGCCTCTTTACGCTCTGCTGTCAGTCGGGATTGCCGGTACGCACTCTTCCCACCCTGGCGGAGATTGTGGACGGAAAGGTTTCTCAGCGCGACCTCCGGGATCTTCGCATCGAAGATTTGCTGCAAAGGGAGGAGTTGCTCTGCGATCCCGCCGAAGTCGCCGAGATCGCCGGTGGCCGCGTCGTGCTGATCACAGGCGCCGGTGGAAGCATCGGATCGGAGCTCGCGCGTCAGATTGCCGCTGCCAAACCCAAAGAACTGTTGCTTCTTGAGAAGACAGAGAACAGTCTCTTCTACATTGATCGCGAATTGCGCGAGCGCTTTCCCGGACTGCCGATCAAGCCCTTGCTCGTCGATGTGACACTCAGAAGCCGCGTCGACGAGGTGTTTCACCTCCACCGCCCCTCGCTGGTGTTTCACGCCGCGGCTCACAAACATGTTGGCCTTCTCGAGCTTCATCCAAGCGAGGCCATGCGAAACAACGTGTTGGGTACGCGTAACGCGGTGCTAGCCGCCCTTAACCACGGTGTCGAGCGCTTCGTAAACATCTCGACGGACAAAGCGGTCAACCCTGAAAACTACATGGGCCTCTCCAAAAAGCTGACCGAGCTCTGCATCCAGGACCTCGCCGCCAAACACGCCGCTCGCTTCATGAATGTGCGTTTCGGCAACGTGGCCGGTAGCACCGGCAGCGTTCTGCGCCTTTTCTGGGACCACATCCAGAAGGGAGAGCCTCTGCATGTCACTGACCCTCGGGCAACGCGTTTTTTTATGTCCATTCCCGAAGCCGTGCACCTTATCTTGCGTGCTGCCGGACAGGGCCAAGGCGGAGAGACATTTGTCCTGGAGATGGGCGAGCCCATCAACATCTACGAACTCGCCAAGAGCATGAGCCTTCTCGCGGGCCGCGCGCCCGGAAAAGAACTGCAAATTCATTTTGTCGGATTGCGCGAAGGGGAAAAAGTCAGCGAAGAACTGTGGTCCGAGTGCGAGCACCCCAGGCCCACGAGTCATAAAGGCATCTACGCGATTGAACAACAGGATCCTTTAGCAGCCAATATTTTCCACATCATCGACGCGCTTGAACGCGAGCTGAACTCGAACGACTTGAAAGGCCTCAAGGATTTTCTCGGCAAACTGTTCCCCTCCTTTGCAGCCAGGCGCGTGGGTTTCTCAGGCGGCGATGAGCCGTCGTCCTCTGGCGGTGGGGTTTGTCTCGAGGAGGCAAGGATGAAGATACCGTTGTCAAAGCCGGATATCGGTGAACATGAGATCGAAAGAGTCGTCGAGGTATTGCGCTCGAATCGATTGAGCCTGGGTCCGAAACTCGGCGAGTTTGAAGAAAGGTTCGCTGCCTACGCTGGCACGCGATATGCCATCGCTGTCAACAGTGGCACGAGCGCGCTCCATCTCTCGATCCGCGCGTTGGGCATCGGCCCCCAGGACGAAGTCATCACCACCCCGTTCAGTTTTGTAGCTTCGACCAACTGCATTTTGTACGAAGGCGCCTGCCCGATTTTTATTGACATTGACCCCGTGACTTTGAACCTGGACGCCAAGCTGCTGCGGCGTTTTCTGCGGCAGTGCTGCAGTCTCGATACACGCCGCGGCATTCTGCTCAACAAAACCACGGGGCGCGTGGTCAAGGCCATACTGCCGGTGCACGTTTTTGGGCTCCCATGCGACATGGATCCCATCCTGGAGCTCGCGCGGCAGTACGGGTTGCACGTTCTTGAGGATGCCTGCGAAGCCCTCGGTGCCGATTATCGCGGGCGACGCGTGGGCACTTTCGGTGATGCGGCCGTGTTTGCCTTCTATCCGAACAAGCAGATGACAACGGCCGAGGGGGGCATGATTGTTACCGACAGCCAGGAGATCGCGATGCTTTGTCGAAGTATGCGCAATCAGGGGCGGGACGAAGATTCCTCATGGCTGCGGCACGTTCGGCTGGGATACAACTACCGGCTGAGCGAACTACACTGCGCTCTGGGGCTAGGTCAAATGGACCGCCTTAACGATCTTTTGGATGCCCGTGAACGAGTTGCGAAGCATTACAATCGCGCACTCGCCGGGTTGCCTCACCTTGCTCTTCCGGTCGAGATCGCAGGCAGCAAAAGAAGTTGGTTTGTCTATGTAGTGCAACTGGGGTTGCCCTCCGCAAAAGCGCTACGCGACCGCGTCATCCTGAAACTGCGCGAGCGCGGCATTGAAAGTCAGGCGTATTTTCCGGTAATTCATAAGCAGCCTCACGTTGCCGGAGTGGCGAGAGCTCCCCTCGGTCAACTGTACCGCGCAGAATGCGCGTCGGATCGCTGCCTCGCCCTGCCCTTCTTTCCTCGAGCGACTCCTCAAGAGCTCGAGTACGTGAGTTCAACGCTCGCTCAGATTCTTGAGGCCGAGTCTGGGACGTTGGCGCCGGTTGCTCGCTCCGTGGCGGCCGTGCCGGGAGCAGCTGCCTTACTCGCGGACGAGTCCGACGCGGCCTTGAGCTGCAGTCTGCGTTCCAAGGACCACAAGCAGGTTGTCTCTTGAGCGCGAAGGAGTGCGGGGAAGCCATGAATTCGAGAGTGGTAATTGGAGTTCATAGCGGGCACAACGCCGCCGCGGCGGTGGTGCGTGACGGTAATTTGTCCTTTGCGTTGCAGGAAGAGCGTCTGACGCGCATCAAAAATCACGGTGGCATTCCCGCGCAGACGCTAAAAGCAATCGCGTCGAGCTTAGCTGCATCCGATTCGAATGGCCATGGGCTGCCGGTCGCGTTCGGAGGCAAAAACCTTAGCCACTGTGACTGGAAGCGAGACGCGATTCTGGCCAATTATGGAAAGACAGCCTGCGGGCCTGTCGGCCAACTAAAAAGATTGGCTCGCAAGAATCCAACGATTTCCGCCTCCATCAACCGCTACAAGTTCTCGAAACTGGAACGGAAACTCACCGCTACTATGGAATGGCCGCAGGCTCGAGCCATCGGCTTTGATCACCACCTTTGCCACGCGGCTGCAGCTTATTTCGGGTGGGGGCGAATGCAGGAAGAAATACTCGTGCTCACGTGCGATGGCGCGGGCGACTGCATCTGCTCCACGGCGAGCGTCGGAATGAACGGCAAACTGCGCACGATCGCGCAGACCGATGAAAGTCATTCCGTGGGCGCATTCTACGGGAAGATTACTTATCTTATGGGCATGGTCCCTCTCGAACATGAATACAAGGTCATGGGTTTGGCTTCCTATGCCGAAAATTCGCCGGAAACGCAGAAAATGGCCGACGAATTTCATCGTCTCTTCGAATTTGACGCACGGAATCCGATGGTCTGGCGGCGTAGGAACGGCAGTCCCCCCATGCAGTTTGCTTCCGAATATATAAACCGCCTGATCGAGAGAAAGCGGTTTGACCACGTCGCCGCAGGCGCGCAGCTCTTCATCGAGCAGTTCCTCACGCGTTGGGTGCAAAACTGTGTGCGTGAGACGGGTATTTCGAAGGTTGCGCTGAGCGGCGGCGTGTTTATGAATGTAAAGGCCAACAAGAGAATCCTTGAGCTGCCGGAAGTGCAGGAACTCTTTGTTTTCCCGTCGTGCGGAGACGAAACCAACGCGATTGGGGCTGCTTGGCTGCTATATCAGAGCGTTTTTCAAGAAATCCCCGAGCCTCTTACACACCTCTACTTGGGGACCGGTTACTCGGAGAAGCGGGTCGAAACCGCGCTGCGCAACTATAAGTTCACTCATCGCGTACTCGTCGAGGAGAAACCCGACATCGAGCAAAGGGCGGCTGAACTGCTCAGCAAAGGACGAATTGTCGCCCGTTTCAAGGGCAAGTGCGAGTTCGGCGCCCGCGCCTTGGGCAATCGCTCTATCTTGGCCAATGCCTCGCGAGTGGATTGCGTCCGAACGATCAACCAGATGATCAAATGCCGTGATTTCTGGATGCCTTTCGCTCCTTCCGTGCTGGAAGAGCGCAGTGAAGACTACTTTCGCAAGCCGAAACCGATGCCCGCGCCTCACATGATTATGACCTTCGACACACGCGAGCAGAAGCGTTGGGCGATGGCTGCCGCAGTGCATCCATACGACTTCACCGGCCGGCCTCAGGAAGTCTCGGAAAAAACGAATCCGGATTACTACCGCCTCATCAAATGCTTCGAGGGCATAACTGGTGAAGGGATCATCCTCAACACTTCGTTCAATCTTCACGGAGAACCGATTGTTTGCACGCCGGAAGACGCCTTACGTGTCTTTGATGTTTCCGGCCTCGAGCATCTGGCGCTCGAAAATGTTCTCCTGACAAAACTGTAAGCGACGTTCCGTCCGGCGTGCGTTCCGCCGGGATAACACAACATATGTCCGACCCGACAAAGATCCAACAACTCGCGGCTTCCGGCCCCGCCGAATTGCCGGCCGGGACCTCGGCTATCCTCCGTATCTTCGGCAAAAATACGCTCTGGCTCTGGTTAGATCTAGGGGCTCTTCGGCTGGGCACCATGCTGGCCGGGCTATTTTTGATTCGCTATTTCGGGCCGGCAAACTTTGGAGTTTACAGCATGGCGCTCGCCGTGGGCTGGCTTGCGAATGCGATCATCGATCTCGGACTTACGCGCTATTCCGCTCGAGCGGTAGCCGCTTCGCCGCGAGAATCGCACCCCATTCTGGCGCTCAGCCTCTTCACGACCGTTGCCTCGGCGCTACCAACGATCGCGGTCCTGATCATTGCACTCAACACCGGTCGCATCCAGGTGGCGTGCCTTGCCGCGGGATTCGTCCTGTGCAATTTGGAAGGAACGTCGAGCCTGTGCTCCAGCATTCTTACGGCAGACTTGAGATCGCGTGCCATATTGCCTGGTTCGATCCTCGGAGCTGCCGGGTTGATCGGACTAACAATTCTGACCATCTGGCTAAGGTTGACGGTGCTGGAACTGCTGCTCGGCCTTTGCTTCAAGTCTTTGCTCGCACTCTGTTTGCGACTTTGGCAATTGCGCTCCCACTGGCCATCGCCGCGCGACTGGACATGGAACGAATTCTCGCGCGTGGCTCGCGACGCGTGGCCTTTCTTCGCGAACAGCCTCACTCAGGTTGGATATGGGAAGGTCGCCATTCTCTGCCTCGGCTTTGCCGCGAGTCAGGTTGCGGTCGGGTGGTTCGCCGCAGCTTACACAATCTCGGATGTCATTCCGCAATGGAGTTACGCGCTCAGTGGCGCGCTCCTGCCCCTGTGGACACGCCTCTTCGAAACGGGCCGCACTGAAGAAATGCTCAACCTCCGTCAGCGCCTCTTGGACGGTATTCTTCTTGCCACCATCCCGATTTGGATTAGCTTGGCAGTTTTCGCGCCTCAAGTTTGCCACTTGCTGGGGCCACAATACGTTCCGGGGGCGTCCGTACTGCGCATTGTCGCCGTGAGATGCGTCTTATCAGTTTTGGACGGATTCCTCGGACACGGTTTCCTCGTTGCTGTAAATCGCGTCAGCGAACGGCAGAAGGCCTTGGCTCGCTGCGTGATCCTTCTTACCGTACTCAGCTTGGTTCTCGGCGCGAAGTGGGGGGCCCTCGGAGTGGGTTTCGCGCTCGTAATCTCCGATCTTTTTCTCATCCTGCAATATCTTTGGATCACCTCGCGGATTGGCCTTCGAGTGCAGTGGCCGTCGATGGCACCTAGCATTGTTGCGGCTTGCTTCATGGTGGCTTGTGCGCTGGCGGTTCCGGCCGACGTCAACTTCATCCTGCGTGCCCTGACGGCGCTTGCGGTTTACTTCTGTGTCTTGCTGGTTCTGTCCAAGGACCGTCTCCTGGGGCTCGGACAGACACTGCGGGAATGTATCGCGCCTTAGTCAGATCGGTGTGACCAGAGCCCCGAAGCCTCAAGACGATTTGAGCAATGAATCTCGACCAGGTAAACAACTCGCTCGGGGAAACCTCGAGCCGAAGGCAGCATTCGTTACGTCTTCTTGGACTGGCGCTGCTGTTTCTGCTCGGGTTTGCCACCGTGCTTCTTGTTGAAGCGGCGCACAAGCTTGAAAACCAGGGATTGCGGTTCATGGCGACCGTCGACCCCGTCAAGGCATTCTGCCTGATCACGGCCGGCGTTTTACTCGCCTTTGCGTTGATCCGCTTTCCAGAAATCGCGCTGGCACTTTTTTTCCTGGTTGGATTGGTGAAGGGCGACACGAGGCTCGCCTCGTTCCCGGTCGACCTCACCGTGTCGGTAGGCGTAATGATCGTGCTCGGGGCCGCGTATCGTGTTTACATAAAAGGACAGGTTTTCCGGCTCCCTCAGGAATACTTCTTCTATCTGCCGCTGCTCGCGATGATGAGTCTGAGCTTGGCCTACACTCCCGATTTCGACGCGGGCATTGAGAAATCGCTTCGCTTCGTGTGCCTCACGAGCATCGGGATTATCGCGCCATTTGCCCTGTTTGATAAGGAATCAAAACTGAGGCGCTTCTTCCTGGTGATGGCCCTTGGTGGTTTCCTTCTCGCTATCAATTCCTTGACCATGCTCGGTGGAGAGGAACGCATGGTCTCCCCGAGCGGTTTGAACACCGAGCTTGGCGCCGCTTCGGCTGTGGCGCTCATCATCCTATGGGGACTCTTGTTTCCTCGCTGGTCACTTGGAATTCGGATTCTTTTCTATCCCGTGATTGGCGTGCTTGCGGTAGCTCTAATCGGTTCCGGTGGCCGGTTCGCCAACGTCTCGGCGGTGATTTGCCTCGCGATTGCCGCACTCCTGTGCCGCAAACTCTTCACCGACGTTCTCATCGTGGGCGGGCTCGGGCTGCTGGCATTGCCGCTCATCTGGATACCGCAAGCGTCGTTTGACTATCTAAGTTCTCTCGCACATCCAGCGCAGGCAATGGGCACCAGAAACGACCTGATGTGGCTCGGCGTGAAGATGTTTTCCGAACATCCTCTGTTTGGCGTAGGCATTCAAGGCTTCCGCTATCTCTCACCCAACCCTTTTACTTACAACTATCCTCACAACCTCATTCTGGAGCTCGGGTCCGAGATGGGATTCGTAGCGGCTCTTGCTTTTCTCGCGCTGGCGTTTTGTTCTTTCCGCGAAATCTTGATGCAGTTGAACGCCCCACTTCTGCGAAGAAATACCCTGGTGATCACGGTGTTTTTGCTCCTGATCTACGTGTTCCTTGACGCCATGGTTTCCGGCGACCTGAATGACCTACGCTTCATGTGGTTCGTGTTGGGGCTTCCCTTCGTCCTACGCAATCTGGAGTCAACGCACGGCGTGATCGGGCTGGCAGAGGCGAAGGTCACCTCCGCCCCTGGACTAACAAGAATTCCTAGGATAGTACCCGGCGGTTTCACACCAAAAATCTCATAAGCACTCGAGTTCACGCCAGCTGACTCCATCGGAGACTGTTATCATGGCTCCACTCATTTCGCCCGCTCCATTGACTCTCGAGCGGCCACGTTTCGAGCCCCTCACGCCGAACACGCGCAGATCAGATTTGGCGCTGCGCTTGCGCGGTGTACGGGTTTGCCATTTGACCCCGATTCAGAGAGCGCGGGATGAACGCGCGTTCACGCGGGAAGCGCTGCCGAGCCTCGCCTTTGGGCTCCGCGCCTGCATCCTTGGTCCCCACTCGATAAGCGGTCCTATAGACGAGGTTGAATTCGCGTCAGTCCCGAAATGCCGTAATCGACTTATGCGAATCCTCCTGGCGGCGCGGCTCGCCTGTTGGGCCTTGAAACACGACGCCGACATCTACCACGTTCACAACCCAGAGATGATTCCTGCTGGGTTGCTGCTCCGGTTGGTGTTTCGAAAGAAAGTCGTCTACGACACGCGCGAAGACTTTCCCTCGATGATGTTGACGAAAGCCTATCTTCCCGAGCGCTGGCGACCCGCAATCAGCCGGCTGGTTTCCGCAATCGAAGGGCTCGCGGCGCGATTCTTGAACGGTGTGGTCACAGCGGATGCGGGATCGCTTCGGCCGCTGGCACGTAAGGGAAAAAGCCGGAAGCTGGTTTTGTACAACTTTCCGAACCTGAAGTTTTTTCCGGAATGCAGATCACCCCAGAAACAATTCGACCTGGTCTATCGCGGAGGCCTTTCGGAACGCGCGGGTACGTTTGTCCTCTTGCGTGCGTTGCACCTGCTTTTGAATCGTGGAGTTCCCGTTCGCCTGCTGCTGTTCGGCTATACGGACGATCCGCAATCCGAACAATTCCTGAGGGACTCTCTTGTTGCTCACGGAATCGGCCATTTAGTAACCCTCCGGGGCACGATTCCACACGACGAAATGGCCTCCACCTTGAGTCTGGCGCGAATCGCGGTTTGCCCGTTACTGGGCATTCCAAAGTTCATGAACAACATTCCCGTCAAACTCTTCGAATCCTGGGCTTGCGGTTTGCCTGTAATTGCTAGCGACCTCCCACCCATTCGCCCGTTCTTTCAAGGCCGCAAGCTGGGCATGCTCGTAAAACCAGGAGACATTCACGGCCTCGCACACGCCATCCGCCAGATGCTCGCCTCGCCGGACCTTATCGAAGAGTATGGCCGCCGCGCCCGCCAGGTCGTGGTCGAGAGATACAACATCGGAATGGAGATTCCCAAACTGCTTTCCTTATACGAAAGGGTGCTCTTATGTTAGCGGCGCAGCCACAGCTTCGGGATGTTTCACCGATCGAGTCTCGCATTCCTGGCACCCCGAAGGCCGGCCATCCGAAACGGCTCATCGTCAATGCCGATGATCTTGGCCTCAGCCGCGGCATAACCGACGGAATTTTCTTGAGCCACTTGAAGGGTATTGTTACCAGTGCGTCGCTGATGGTGAATCAGCCGGCGACCGAATACGCCGTCAAGTGCTTGCACAGCGACGTTCGCACGTTGGACGTCGGGATTCACCTGAACCTCTGCCAAGGCAGGCCGGTGCTGCCGCCCAGTTCCGTCCCGTCCCTTGTTCAAGGAAATGGGCACTTTGTGCCGCCCCCTGAGATGGCGCGAAGGCTGATGCGCTGGCAAGCCTCAACCAGGGAGATTGAAGCGGAAATGTGCGCGCAGATTGATCGCATGCTCTCTTATGGGCTCCGACCCTCGCATGCCGATTCCCATCATCGCTTTCATATCTACCCGGCGGCGGCCGCCGTCTTTGCCCGGGCCATCCGTTCCCGAGGGATCTTCCGCGCTCGCTCGGCAAAGAAACAGACCTGGCCGGAGCAGGGTTGGGGTGCGGCGCATGCCGGATCCTTTTATCGTCGCATCGCCGTCAATGCGTACAACCATGTGCTGCAACGCGCGCTGTTCCGGGGACTGAAAGCTCCAGACGCCGGAGTGGCTCTGCATCCCAAGTTTCGCGGAAAACTCACGGAACTGGCCAATGCCTGGTGCTTCGCATTCGAGAATATGCCTTCCGGAACCTTTGAAATCTGGTGCCACCCCGGTTTTCCGGAGAAGGGATTTTCGAAAACGGACACGCTGTATGTGCAGCGCGAAGTCGAACTGGCTATGCTGACAGGCTCTCGCCTGTCAGAAACGATCAAGGCGGCCGGCATTCATCTCGTCAATTTTAAAGCTCTCTAAGCAAGCCTTCGGGAGTTCTGAAGCAAATCCGGGGAATCGGAGGTGTCGAGAACATGAGAATCTTCATCGCGGGTGTGGATGGTTACCTTGGCTGGTCGCTCGCGCAACATCTCGCGCGCCGGGGGCATACCGTCGCGGGAGCAGACATTTTATTCCGCCGCAACTGGGTGGAAGAGATGGGCTCTTGGAGCGCGACGCCGATCGCCACAATCGAGGAGCGCCTCGAGGCATTTCTCGAGCGAAACGGCACGCAGTTGCGATTTTGGCCGGGCGACCTTCGTGATTACGAGCTGGTCGAGTCCATTTTCCGGGAGTTTCAGCCCGAGAGTATCGTGCATTTCGGCGAATGCCCGTCGGCACCGTACTCGATGATCGATGTTCATCATTCCGTATTTGTGCAGACCAATAACATTACGACAACCTTTAATCTGCTTTACGCAATGCGTGACGTTTGCCCCGAGGCTCATCTCGTGAAGCTCGGCACCATGGGAGAATATGGCACTCCGGACGTCGACATTCCAGAAGGTTTCTTCGAAATCGAATACCGTGGCCGTCGTGCCCGGCTTCCTTTTCCCCGGCTGGCGGGCTCCTGGTATCACTGGTCCAAGGTCCACGGGTCCAACAACATCATGTTTGCGTGCAAGATCTGGGGCTTGCGCGCCAGCGACATCATGCAGGGTGTGGTCTTCGGAACGCGGATTGACGGCATGGAAGCGGACAAGCGTCTTCTTACCCGCGTGGATTTCGACCAGGCCTTCGGCACCGCGATCAATCGCTTTTGCTGCCAAGCCGTGATTGGCCATCGGCTGACGCCGTTCGGAAAGGGCCGGCAACGGCGCGGCTTCCTGCCCTTGCGCGACTCCATGCAGTGCCTGACGCTGGCACTCGAAAACCCGGCACATAAGGGCGAGTACAGAGTCTTCAATCAGTTTCAAGAAGTCTTCGACATCACGCAGCTGGCGCTGAAAGTCCAGAAAGTGGCCGCTAACCTGGGATTGCACGTCGAAGTGCAAAATCTCGAAAATCCGCGGTACGAATCTGAAGACCATTACTACAAGGCGGATCATCAGCAACTCTTCGATCTCGGCTACAAGCCGACACAAGCCATTGAAGCGGAGATCAAAGTCATGCTGGAAGATCTGTTGCCGTACCGCGACCGTATTCTGGAAAAGAAGAATTCGCTCATTCCTGACATCCGCTGGGACGGCACGAGATCGAAAGCTAATTTCCTGAGGGAAGTCTCGAAGGTTGCGTGATAGGTCCGCCCCAATGTTTCGTTTTTCGAGAATCCCACAGAGGTAATCCGCAAGAATGATTTCCCCGGAGGAAGACAATGTTGGAATCGGCATTGCGTGCCAATTTAGCCCGTTTATACAGCGTCTATCATTCCATGCCTTATCCGGTCCAGAATTTTCTGACCAGCGCTCGCGGGTTGCTCCTCGCCAAGAACCGCTATTTGGATGGCTTGGAACGCACCTTGAGGGAATTGCGTGCTCACGAGAGGTGGACGGCGGAGCAAATAACGGAATTTCAGCGCAATGCCCTGCAGCGGACGATCGATCATGCATGCAGAACGGTTCCTCACTATGCCGACTATCCCGCTCTCGAACTAGGCGCTCCACGCGACATTCGAAGTCTGCCGGTGCTGTCTCGAGAAACCGTTCGCAGCAATCCGCTTAAATTCGTTTCGCGTAGTGACCGCACCGGAGACCGCATCCTCGTTTCGACGACGGGCACGACTGGAGCAAGCCTTCAGGTCCGCTATACGGAATCGGAGGCCCGGCGAAATTGGGCCTTTCATATGCGTCGTTGGGCTTGGGCAGGCGTCAGGTCGCGCATGCCACGGGTGACATTCTTCGGCAGCCGCGTAGTTCCTCCGGATCGCCGCGTCCCTCCGTTCTGGACGCATAATTTCTTTGAACGGCAGACCCTGGCGAGCATTTTTCACCTCTCGGAATCAAACGCCCAACACTACATCCGCTTCTTGAGCGCTCAGCGCGGCAAGGTGCTCGAAGGGTTTCCCTCGGTGCTCGCGATTCTGGCCGGTTTCATTCTAAAGACAGGCCGTCCCATTCCTATGCGGGTCATCTTTACCGATGGCGAGCCGTTGTATCCGCAGTTAAGGCAATCGATCGAGCAGGCATTCGGCGCGCGAGTGTTTGATTTGTATGGAAACACGGAGCTTTGTGGCCTCATCCACGAGTGCGAAGAAGGTCGCCTCCACGTTCAGCCCGACTATGCCTTTCTCGAAATCCTCGACGATTACGACCAGCCCGTTGCTCCCGGACAAGAAGGCTTCCTGGTCTGGACTGGATTCGTGAATCAAACTATGCCGCTGATCCGCTATCGAATCGGTGATCGCGGTTGCTGGGACGCCGATACCTCCTGTGCTTGCGGGCGCGCCTTCCCGTGTGTGACCCCGACGATTACCCGCGACAGCGACCTCTTATATTGCCCCGACGGCCGTATTTTTTCTCCTCGCGCATTGAATCAGGTTTTGAAGGGCGCAAGGACTCTCCGCTTTTGTCAGATTGTTCAAGACAAACCCGGTCAGGTGTTAGTTCGTGGCGTTGCCAGCGATCCCTTGGCCTCCGATGACATCATGACCATTCGGAAGAATCTGCAACACATTCTTGGCAAGAGCGTGTCGGTCTCGGCGATGCTGGCAGACACTCCCATTGTCCGGCCGGGTGGAAAGATTCCGCTGATCATCCAATCGACCGCGTCGAGATTATTCGCCGGCTCCGCGATCGATCAGGAAGTTCAAGGCTCCGCTTCTGCGTAGCGCATAACTGCAATTTCTTCCCTGTCCGCTCGGCACGGCCAGCACAAATGCGAGGCGCCACATGTTGACTGTCTTTTGTCTCTGTGTTGTTGTCATCAGTTACGTTTACTTGGGCTATCCGCTTCTACTCGCCTCCGGCATGCTCGGCAGACGAAGACTCCTCCCGCGGCGTTGTATCGAACCCTCCTTGAGCATTCTGATTCCGGCGCGCAACGAGGAAAAGGTAATTCGCGCAAAACTGCTAAACCTCCTGACGCAAAACTACCCGCTCGAAAAACTGCAAATACTGGTAGGCAATGATGGATCGAGCGATGGGACGGCCGCGGTCATTTCCGAATTTATTCCGCTCGGTGTCGAGCTGGTTAGCGCCGATGAACCCCGCGGTAAAAGCTCCATACAAAATGCGCTCGTCGAGCGTGCCGAGGGCCAAATCCTTGTTTTCACGGACGCTGACTGCATGCTGCCGACAAATGCCCTTCGGACCATGGTGCAACACTTCAGTGATCCACGCGTGGGGCTGGTTACCGGCTCTGCCAGGTTCCAGAATCGCGGCGAGACTCCCATTGTCGAAAACGAGAGCCTGTATTGGAAATACGAACACTGGTTGCGGAACGAGGAAAGTGATCGTGGCCTCCTCGCCATGGCCAGCGGCTCGCTTTTCGCGATGCGCCGCGATCTTTGGCGGCGGCTCGATCCGAATGTGGGCGATGACTTTGTTCTCCCCCTGACCGTTGCCCAAGCCGGCTTTCGCAACGTTCTCGAAACACGCTTCTCGCCGGCAACGGTCCTTACCCAGAACCAGCCCGGCTCAATGTTTCGAATGAAAATGCGAATTATCAGCAAAGACTTGCGCGGTCTGCTCGGCAATGCCAGGTGCCTCAATCCGTTTCGCGTGGGCATCATCGCGATTAGTCTTTGGTCCCATAAATTGCTGCGTTGGGCGGTACCTTACTTCTTGATCGCATTGTTCTTGAGCAATCTCTTCTTGGTGTCGCACACGTTTTACGCGATAACTCTGGCCGCTCAGACCGCCTTTTACAGCTTGTCAGTCCTGGGGCTGCTTTTGCGCGGAGGCCGTATCCGTCGCCCACTGTCGGCTGCTTCCTCGTTTTGCCTTGTCAACTTCGCGGCCCTCTTCGGCACTTTGCACTGCTTCACTTTTCAAGCCGCTGGCCGATGGAAACCCCTGCGGTAGGGGACTCTTTTTATGGACGTACTTCAGACGCACTTGCATTTTCACGGCTGGTTCAATGGGGTCGTATCCCTGGCCGTGTGTGCTCTCCTTCTCCCTTTCGTTTTGCAACTCGCGAATCGCTGGCAATTACACGATCTTCCCGGCGCACTTAAGCCCCACCTAAGGCCTACTCCGCGGCTCGGAGGAATGGCAATGGGCTGCGCCCTCGCGGTCGGAATGTCGATCGGCGGCGCCGGCCTGTTTTCACATGCACTGTGCGTCTTTCTCGCCCTCTTGATCATCTGGCTGACCGGCCTGGTTGACGATCTGCGCGGCTTGTCGCCCGCTGTTCGTCTCCTGGCACAAATTCTGGCGGGCTTGCTTGTTTCCGAGACGCAATGGCGGCTGAACGTTTTCGGCAGCGCGTGGTTCGACGTGTGCCTGACGTGCCTGTTTGTCATGTTGTTTGTAAACGCCTTCAACTTTTTCGACGGCGCCGATGGCCTCGCGGCCGGTGTCGTGGCTGTTGCCAGTTTTGGCTACGTCTTGCTGTACACCACCCGAGCCCCTTCCGTCGGCATGGCCGTTTCCTGGAGCCTTCTGGGCACTTGCCTCGGTTTCCTGCTCTTCAATTTTCCGCCGGCAAGGATCTTCATGGGCGATTCCGGCAGCACCGTTCTTGGCTTCCTCCTGGCGTTCCTGGGCCTGGATTTTTATCGAGTCCATCATGCAATCGGAACTCACCTGTTGCTGCCGCTGACCTTTGCCGGGTTGCCGCTGCTCGATCTCTTCCTGGCAGTTTTCCGCCGCGTCCGCAAGCGTGTTTCGCCTCTCTCGGGCGATCGCCAACACCTCTATGATCTTCTTCAGGAACAGGGCTGGTCCGCACGGCCGATCGCGTTCGGTTCATATTTAGCCACCGCGGGGCTGGTGGCGCTCGGCTGGTTGTGCAACTACGTCAACCCCTTTTTGGCCCTCGCGGCCATCGTTGTCGCGTTTGGCTCTCTGCTCATCACGGCCGTCCGCCTCGGATCGCTGCGTTGATTCGAGGCCAGCTCGGCACACAGGAGTCTCACAATGATCGTTTGGCAAAACGGCGAGGCGAATGCGGTCAGTCGCGTGGCAATCGCAGGTGATTTTCTTCCGGCGTCGGGCTTCGAGCTCCCCAACGGCAAGAATTGGACCGATATTGCGGCCGGTCTCGCCCGCTATTTCGCGAAAGTTGACGTCGGCATTCTCAATTTGGAGTGCTGCGTCGATGTCGGAGAGAGCAAGCCGCGCCCGAAACTTGGGTTAGGCGACTCCTTTGACGTCTCACGAGAAGTGCTCAATTTCCCCCTCTCTCTGGGCGCGAAAATCATCGGCATGGCCAACAATCATGTGTATGACTTTGGCGAAGAAGGCTTGTACCGCACGCGGGAGGCCGTACAACATGCAGGTCTGGTGCCTCTCGGAGTCGGACGGAAACTCTCAGAAATACCCGACGTGGTCGTGACGCAAACTGCGTCAGGGGCGCGTGTGGGCATCTGGGCGTCGGCCCGCCATCTCCCCGATTTCGCCACACGCAAGAAAGCTGGTATCGAGCCCGCAATGCGCTCGCGTGGCGAGGAGGCCCTCGAAGCGCTGAAAGATCAAGGTGCTGCGGTGAAGATCGCGTTCCTGCACGCCGGACTCGAGCGCACGAACCGTCCGGATCCAGAGGACGTCGTTTTCATGGGCGATCTTGCCAGGATGGGTTTCGATGTGGTTACCGCCTGCCATTCCCACCGCATCAGCGGCTACAAAGAAGTGACCCGACCCGACGCTTCGCCTTCGTTTTGCTTTTATGGACTCGGCAGCATCTCCTCCGGGGTGATTTATTCGGATTTCGAACGCGAGGGAATTGTTGTGGTCCTGGGAATCGGCCAGTCCGGCTCGATTGTCCAAATCGAGATTCAGCCCGTACAGCTCGAACAGACGGGCTGGGGACATATTCCGCCGCTCCGAGACGCTTACCGGATCCTCGAGAGATTCCGTCTCCTCTCCGAGGAAATCGCTGAGGGATCGTACAAGCAGAGATTTTACGCCGACATGAGGAGCGATTTGCTTCGACGGCAGTTCCGGGATATGCAGGCGGCGCTGCAGAACGGCGGCCTGCGTGGTCTCGCGACCAAGCTTGGGCGGGTTCGCATGCGGCACCTGAACCGAGTCCTGCATCAGGGAACCCGCTAATTCAGCCTGTTGAAACACAATTTCCGCCCAGAGTCGGACTACCAACCAAAGGGACAAACATACGTGTGTGGAATCATCGGATCCGTTCGTTACGGCTGCTGCCTGGATGAGAACACTTCGTTGTCCATGAGAGACAGCCTGGCTCACCGGGGGCCCGACGACGCCGGTCTTTGGCTTTCCCGCGTCGACGGTGTGACGCTCGGTAGTCGGCGCCTGGCCATCCTGGATCTCTCCCCCCGCGGCCATCAGCCCATGCAGAATGCCAGTGGGACTATCACGGTCGTCTTCAATGGCGAAATCTATAACAGCGTTGAATTGCGGCAGGAACTTCGAAAAACCTACCAATTTGCATCGCAAACCGACACGGAGGTTCTGTTGGCCGCTTACTCGTTATGGGGACCGGATTTTCTCCGTTTCCTGAACGGCATGTTCGCCTTTGCCCTTTGGGACAGCGAGAAACACTGCCTGCTTGCGGCGCGCGACCGCTTCGGCGAGAAGCCTTTCTATTACTTCCGTCGCCCGTCCCTCTTCCTCTTTGCTTCCGAAATGAAGGCCATACTCGCCTCGGGGATGGTGACGCCGGAGCCGAACCTCCCTTCCATCTATCGGTTTCTGGCCTATCGGGAAACGGATGCTGGAGAAGAGACTTTTCTCAAAAACATCGTTGCTCTCCGCCCCGCCCACGCGTTGCTCTATTTTCCAGCGCAAGACTCTCTCGAAACGTGGCCGTACTGGGATCTCGATCCGGCATCAGAGATTCGCTACTCGGATGACCACGCCTACGCGGAGCACCTCCACGATTTGTTGCGGCAAAGCGTGAAAATCCGCATGCGTTCCGATGTCCCACTCGGCTCGTGTCTGTCGGGTGGAATCGACTCCTCGTCGGTCGTCAGCCTCGTCTCTTCCCACTCCAATGGACACCGCCAAAGCACGTTCTCGGCGCGCTTCGATGACCCGCAAGTCGACGAAGGGGAGTACATCCAGGCGGTCGCCGAGCGATTCTCCACCGCAAGTTACAACATCTATCCTGACCCGTTGCGCATGGTGAACGAGATCGATAGCTTCGCATGGCACCAGGAACACCCTTTTGTTGGACCCAGCATTTATGCCCAGTGGTGCGTCATGCGCTTGGCCGCGGATTGCGGCGTCACCGTTCTCCTTGACGGTCAAGGCGCTGACGAAAGCCTCGCCGGATATTTGGTAAGCCAGGGATTTCACTACCGGGACCTCTTCTCCGGACTCCGCTGGATCACCCTGCTCAAATCCGTTGGCACGCAAGTAAATCAGGGAGGCTTGCGGAGTTTGAAGGCCATGCTGCTTCCCGAACCCCCCGCCATTTTTGGACGTTGGACAGCGCTGGTCTCCGAACCGCTTGCCCTGCTCCCCGAATTTTCCGCCCTCGCTTGTACCCCGCCCTCACGGGCTGAAATTCGTTTCAAAAGTGCGCTTCACAATGGCCTCTATCAGCAGTTGCGTAGTTCCATGCTCCCGAAACTGTTACGGTTTGCGGATCGGAGTTCGATGGCGTTTTCGAGAGAGGTCCGCCTCCCTTACCTGGACCATCGTGTTGTCGAATATTTGTTCGCAATCCCCGAAGCGCAAAAAATCCGCGGAGCCACCACCAAATTTGTGCTTCGAAGCGCCATGCAGGGTAGCCTGCCCGACAAAATTACCAATCGCACCGACAAAAAAGGCTTCGAGACTCCGCAGTCTGCCTGGTTACGTGGCCCCCTCCGCGTTTGGGCCGAGTGCATTCTCCGCTCCAAGTCGTTTCGTCAAAGAGGCTGGGTGGATCAGCAGGAGGCGCTGCGCGTGTGGCGCAGGTTCCTCATGCATTCGAGCCGAAGTGAAGCCTTGCTGTTTCGGTGGCTCTCGCTCGAGGTGTGGGCTCAAATCTTTCTCAAGCCGCCGGAAGCCTTCCGTGCGCTTCCTGATCGACGGTTTCCGCTGGCTGGAGCTTCCCAAGCGACCAGTGGCGTGTTCGTTCAGCAACCTTGAATCGTGTCCGCTCGCCTCGTTGGTTGTGTTAGAAGGCTTCGCTAAGAAAAGCTGCAATCTTAATTTCGGGGTGTTTTGACTGATAGGGAGTGGTGCTTGGAATGACACACAAAACCCTGACTGGAGTAATGAGTTCATGCCCGCTGATCGGTTCAACCCTTCCACTCGAGCGGATACCTCCTGCTTTAGCTCATACCGCAATTTGCCCTTCTTCGACCGGATCTACGCGATTCACCACGCCAGAGGGTTCGAATGGCTTAGGAGCAAAATCGCAGGCTTAGGCAAAAAGGCGCTCTCGGTAATCGAACTGGGATGTCACGACGCCAGGTCTGTGGAGTACATCTCCGTCCCGATCCGGCGCTACCTGGGTCTTGGCGCCGTGGATGGAAGAATGGCAAGGCATACGGCCTCGAGGCCGCTCAGGTTCGCTTTCGGGATCGCCCGCATTTCGAGTTTCGCCGTTCCGAACATTGTGAAGACCTCGAGCGCGTACCGGGGAAATTCGACGCCGCTATCGTTCTTGAGACGTTCGAATATCTCGAACCTTCCAGGCTCGAAGCCTATGTGCTTACTCTTTCGGAGAAACTAATTGTCAAAGCCCCTACGCCCGCGAATGCCCCGAGGCACATGGTCCAAACGTCCGATCAAGGCGTTACAGAATTGCGCTGGAGTGTAACCGCTGCGAGGAACTCCCGAGAGCCGGGAACCCAGTGCCTTCACGAGTAGGGGCACACCCTTTTCGTTTGGCATGGTCGAAAAAATAGTGCCACCGTCGCACGGCTATTTGGAGCCCGTTGAGCCGGCGAGCGCTCCACTGTGGCTCAGTCTTAACGTCGGGTTAGTGGCAAGCAGGGCCATGCCACGACGGCTTGAGGGTGGTGTTCCGGCCGGTCACCGTCACGCAGGAGGTGTCACATGCAAATAAAGTCGCGAAAATATCTCATATTCATCTGCCTCATTCTCCTTCAGGAGATGATTGCCACTGCCAGTGCGGCTCAGGACAGTCAGCGGCAGAAACAGGAGCAGAGCTCGCAGCAAAACCAGTACCGCGATCAGGCCCAGAAGCCACAGCAGAATCTCGAGCAGCAGGACACGCAGTCTTATGCCGGAAAAGTCTCCGAAAGGCACAGCAAGTTCTATCTGGAAGAAGCGCGCAGCAAAACATCTTATCAGCTGGAAGGCACATGGTCGGCTAAACGGTATCTCGGCAAAAAGGTCCGCATTACCGGCACGCTCGATACGGAAACCAATGTCCTGCATGTCGTCACGATTTCAGTTTCTCCGTGACCTTGCGGCCGACGAGCGTCCGGGAAAGGAGATATACCCGTGTATTCGCGAGCAGCCTGTCTTCTGCTTATCCTGTTGGTTGTCGGCCCAAAAGCGCGTTCCACGACTTATTATGTGGATTCGCTCGAGGGCCACGATGCCAACGCGGGGACCACTCCTGGTTCTTCCTGGCGCTCCCTCGCGAAGGTCAATTCTTTCAAATTTGCTCCGGGAGATATCCTCTTGCTCCGCCGCGGGAGCTTGTGGCGCGAACAGTTGAATTTCCCTTCTTCCGGCTCGCCTGACGCGCCAATCACGATCGACGCCTATGGAGACGGGGAACAGCCGTTGATCAGCGGTGCGGACATCGTGGATGCCACTTCTTGGACGCAAAGCTCCGGCCCGGGAAGCCAGATATGGAAAACCCAGGTGCCTGCAAAACCAAACGTTGTGCTCTTCGATGGCACTAAAGGTCACAGGAGATCTTCCGCCGCGGACATCTTAGCGCCACTCGAGTGGTCCTGGGATTCCGGCACGCTGTACGTTTTTTCGCCAGACAATCCGGCCGTCGCCTTCATACATCCGGGGATCGAGAGCGGCGCGCGGCCTAGCGGTCTGAATCTAACCGGGATTTCGAATGTGTTAGTGAAGAACATTGCGATAAGCGGGGCGAATGCCATTCCCTACGGCGAAGGCGCCGGCCTCTGGGCCATCACCGTGCATCTGGAAGGACCAACTCCAGGTAATCTCCAAATCTCGAACGTAACGGTAATGAACGGGGCCGGTGACGGTATTCATCTCGAGAATGCGGACCATTCGACGGTGAATGGTGCGCTCGTTCACGACAACGAAGGCGCAGGCATCGAGCTGTACCACAGCAATGGCAAATTCCCGATTACGTCTGCGAATATCACCAACAACCAGGTCCATCACAATGGTTTCAATGGCATCTTTGTCGTAGGCTGCCCGCGCGCCGAGCGCTGCCGGTCCGTGGTTTACCCCGACGGCTTGGTTGTGACCGGAGTGAAGATCACCGGGAACACCGTCCACGACAACGGCGCCGGCATTTATCTTCACGAGACCAACAATTCGCTTGTCGCGAGCAACACCGCGTACTCCAACACAGACACATCCCGGCGCGGCGAAGGGTATTGTGTAGGCATTTCCGGTTCCAGTTCGAATATCGTCGAGAAAAACAACTGCCACCACGCCCGCCTCTCGGGCATTGAGCTTTCGATTGACACCGGCAAGCCTCCCTTCGGGTCGAGCGATAACATCATCCGTTATAACTCCGTGCACGACGACGGCACCCACGGCATCTTCACCAACTACATCCCCAGTCAGAACAACAAAATTCTGTACAACGTTATCTACAATCATCCGCAGGGCAGCTGCATCATGGCCAACTATACTGGGCACGCGATCTATAACAACACTTGTTACAACAGCAAGATTGGAATCCACCTCTACGTCAGCTCCACTACTCAAAAAACCGGGAACATTTCCGCGAGAAACAACCTTATCATTCGAAGTTCCGAGTATCAGGTGCTCGTCGAAAAGGGAGTCGATGGGCCCTTTGAGTTTTCAAACAACCTCTATTTTCCCGATGGCCATTCTGCTTTCAACTGGAAGGATGCGGCCGGGGACTTCGCCGAGTGGCAAACCGTCAGCGGCTTGGATAAAGATTCGCTGGTCGCCGATCCTCGCTTGGCTTCTGCTGCGCCCAACACTTCCGGTGACTTCTCCTTGTCGCCGACCTCGCAGGCGGTTGCAAGAGGAGCCGACCTTGGCGGCGATAACCAGATGGCTTTGTTTCCCACTCTCGCCTGGCCGGCGCAGGTGAAACTGGTCGCGCAAGAGCCTGGCCGGTGGGACATCGGCGCTTTTCGCCATAGTCCGTAGGTTCCGAATCTTTTTGTCGTGGCCCGTCTGAGCCGCGCCCTTTCGTTGTTGCTATTTCGCTCACCTAGGGTGAATCTGGTATTTCGTCTGGTGAACTTACCCTATCCTCACACTCTCAGTACGCCACAATTTCTCTCCCTCTGAAGTTTCTTCCACTCTCGATTCGAAATCCCCTCCGTAACCCCTTTTTTTCTGACTATCGAGTCGGTGGTGTGGCTGGAACTCTGTTTGCTGCCTTATTGTGCCGGGGTCAAGCGGGAAGCTGGTATCGGAATAACAGCCTTCCCGAACAATGGTGGTAGAACGGTGTCTCATGAAATTTGCGCCAGCGGTTCGGGCCGCATCTGTGCTGATGATTCTCTTGTTTCCGGCAGAATCACGTCTTCTTGCCGACGGTCCCGGGCCTTTCGATTTGCGCCGCTTCGAGGATGCTCAGCAGCGAAACCAGAACTCCGATCCGAGTGAAGTCAAAGCCTACGCGGGAAGGATCACAAAGAGCAACGGACAGTACATGCTTCAGGATCCCGTCTCGAGCAACGCCTATCTCCTGGATGATCAAAAGGCCGCCAAAAAGTATGACGGCAAAATGGCCTTGGTCACAGGCGTTCTCGATAGCAAGAGCAACACAATTCATGTCAAGAAGATCCAACCTGCGGCGTGAGGCTTGAACCGGCACGGGATCCTCGACCCGGCGCGCATCACTCGAGGCACCTGGATCTTCGAATCGAGGAAAAGCGTATGAGCACAATGAAAGCTCTCGATTATTCCTTGGCGGAGTACCCGGTGACCTTCGTGTCCCCGGACCTTTTCGGCGAGTTGGAGAAACGTTTTCGAAATTACGTTGCGCGACGGGCCTTCGCCCTTTACGAGCAATCGGGACGGCCCAAGGGAAAAGACTGGCAGCATTGGCTTCAGGCAGAGAGTGAATATCTGTTCGCCAGGCCCAAGGTGCTCGAGTCGGACGACAGGATCTCGCTGTTCGCTGTGGTCCCGGAAAAGCCACCCCGACGCATTCAGATATGCTTGGCTCCATTGGCCGTCATCATCAAGACCGCTCCTCTCCACGCCGATTCGGAGCAGCCCCATCCAGCCAAGGCCACCCAGCCTCCCGAACAATTCCTGCTTGCCCACTGGACAAAGGAGATTGATCCGGAGAACGCTGACGCAACTCTGAACGGAAGCCTCTTGACGCTGACCGCAAGGAAGGTCAGGTCACCGGGCTCCCGCCCGCAAACTAACTCTGGCCGCACTATGTATCACGCAGTTGCCTGACCGGCTCGACCCTACCCGCTCTGCCCGAGCCAGCGAGATTTTTCGAAACTCGGAGGACACATCATGAGAAATGGAGAATCGTTCACGACCGCAGTTTGCCCCGACTATGAAATTTTCCTCAAGGAATGTCAGGCTGCCTTGGAACTCTGGGAGCAACGGCGCGATGAGATTTGCAGGTCCCACTTAGCCGGTACGGAACAAGGCGGAGACCTGCTCGGTCTGCAAGCCGATTTCGCCGCAAAGTACGCGCTGTTGCGGCAGCACGTCGACGAATGTCGGCTTTGCCAGTTTGTCTCAAAGCTCGGCGGGCGCGATTACGTCAGCGCTCTGCACGCCGCATCACCTGCTCGAGTGCTGGTGTGACCTTGCGGCCATCGGCTACTCATCTGCGCTGCCCTACAATTGATTCTCTCTCTCGACCGATCCCGATCACTCTCGCGTTGATGCATGCATTTCGCGCTCGCTCTGAACACACCAAGAAACCTCGGCAGTCCTGCCGTCTAGGCCGCGACGGGCGGCGCGCAGCAAAAACAACGGGGCCGAACCATTGGCCCGACCCCGTCGCTCCTTCTTGGCTGGTGTCCGCAAATTTGCTTGTACCTCACTGCTCTGGCGGCCGCTGGGGTTTTTCCTTGGGCGCCGGCGCGGAATGTGGCGCCGGCGCTGGGTGCTCATTTGCCGGCGGTTTGCTCGGGTGCGCAGGAGGTGTCTTCGGCGGCGCCTCGTGTTGTGGGGGAGCATCGTTTGGATGAGCAGGCTTCGCTTCGGGTGCAGGTGATGGCGGGTGAGCAGGAGTTGCTTCTGGGTGAGCTGGCTCGGGCTTTGGCTGAGGCGCGGGATGTGCAGGGGGCGCATTGCTTGGATGTGCCGGTCTGGGCTCCGGAGTCGGCTCGGGTCGTGTCGGAGCTCGTTCCGGCTGAGTCGGTTCAGGTTTGGCCTTGTTTGGGGTCGGTTGGCTCGGTGCCGCAGTCCTTTCCGGGGTCCGTGCGCTGTGGTTGCTCATTTCGCTGGGGCGCGAGGTTGCTGCGGCATCGGGTCGTCCGTGATTCACCGAAGCCTGCATCGTCCGGTTAGTGCTTGCTGCCTGTTGATGCTGCGTCTGCTCGGCCGTCATTGGAACGTGCTGCTGGTGCGCCATGGCTGTTTCTGCCTCTGTTGGACGGGCCGTAGTTCCTCCCGGCCCCCCGTTGAAGCTTGCCCGGCTGTTCGAGGCACTGTTGTTCGTCACCGTTGTGTTGTAAACGTTGTGCACCACTACCGTGTTCACGTTCGTTACGCTTGTGTTGTAGTAGTATTGCTGTCCTCTCCAATATCCACCGTAGAAGCCGGTGCCGGGATAGCCGAATCCATAGTTAATGCCTCCATAAAACCCAACGGTCGGTCCCCAGTAGCCCACATTCCAGACGTAGAAGCCGTCCACGAACGCCCAATATCCGGGCGTCCAAAGCAGGCCCGCTTCAGGGGGGAAGACCCAAGTCCCGGGAACCCAGTAGTAGCCCGTGTCGTCGTCATAGGCCCAATAGCCTGGCACCCAGACGTAGCCGGGTTCGGGACAGATCGGCTGCGCATAGACGGGTAAGAGGGGTGGACCTACTCGCACTCGTACCGCAACACCGACATCTGCTGCTGACGCCGAACTTGCTGTTGCGCGCGTGGGAAAGGTCAGCAGGGGAACGACCAGCACCAGCGAACCAATCAGATTGGTGATCCGCATATCACTCACCTTTCTGGCGTTGGCTGGGCGTTTTCTCTGTTCCGTGCGACCCGTCGCCCTGGGTCGTACACTTATTTAGAACACTTTCCTCGTTCGTTGGTTGCAGGTAAATTAACAGTTCGAATGTTTACAACGAGATAGAATCCGCGGCGTGTACGCTACCACCTGCGAGTTCGAGTAGTTCTAGCGGTTCCCTGTGCCTGTATTCGGAGGCTTTGAAACACCGAATTATCTCCGTTTCGACGACGGCTGATTCTGATTTTTGGACGCACCACTATTCCTGGCGTAATGCGCTCGTTGGGTCTACGCGGCTCGCGCGACGGGCCGGTATGAAACTGGCGAACAAGGCAGCTCCCAAAAGAACAGGAATCATAATCGCGAAAGGCGATAGATCGGTGGGCTGCATTCCTTCAACCAGATGTTGCAAAAGACGGCCCGCAGCTAAAGCGCCCAAAATACCTCCGACAATGCCGACGACAATCATTCTAAAGCTCTGCCCGAGTACGAGCCGGATGACATTGCGGCTGCTGGCTCCGAGCGCCATACGCAATCCGATTTCCGGCACACGTTGGTTGGTCAAATATGTGAGCACACCATAGATGCCGATGCATGCCAGCAGCAAAGCTAAGCCAGCAAATATGCCGAACAACCACAAAAGAAAGTGTTGCCGGTCGAGCGAGGCGCTCGCAAGGTCCTCCATGGTGTGAATATCGTAGAGCGTCTGGTCGCCACCAGGGCCGTGCAATTCCCTGCGCAGCGGTTCGGCTACGTTCAACGGCGTGAGGTTGGTCCTGACGGCGATCGACATTACCGAAGAAAGGAAAGGCACCAGAGGGTCTGGCAGCTGATAGAAAGAACAGTAGATTTGATCGCGCACTCGCGATTGATCGTCGCCGGCGAGCCCCCAGTGCCGGACATGTCCTACCACACCTACGATTCTTGCAGGGTTGAAGGCCATTCCTTGAAGCCACAGGGGCTTGCCAACAGGGTCGCTTCCGGCGAAAGCATGTTCGGCCAAATTGTCGTCAATCACGACGACCATTTCATGGCCCATGCGATCTTGTTCGTTTACGAAACGGCCGCGGCGCAGCGGCATGCCCATGACGTTCAGATAATCCGGGGTCACAATTGACGTGAGCGCGAGAGGAGTTTGCTCCGGCGGGGGTGGGACCGGCGTGGTCCAATAGCCAACGGAGTCTTCTCCTACTCGCATCGGGACGACGTCTGCCAGCGCGACGGACTTGACTCCCGGGAAGCGGCGGGCGCGGTCCAGGAGGTCCTCCCAAGCTACGCGCGCTTTCGTCGGGTTCCCAAGTGCAGCGGGAGAAAGCGCCACGTGTGCGACCAGCACGTTTCGGGTATTAAATCCGGGGTCGAGGGACGATAACCGTAGCAGTGTACGACCCAGTATTCCCGCCGAGACCAGCAGCACCACGGCAAGCGCGACCTCAGCCACGACAAAAACACTATGCAGTCGACGCGTGCTTCCGCCGAGGTTGCGACCGCCGCTGCGGAGCGCGTGTTCCAGTTCACGCGCCGGGGCACGCAAAGCCGGTGCGAGTCCGAAAAGAAGACTGCACAGCAGCGGCACGCCGAGAGCAAAAAGCAGCACTCGCCAGTCGAGCTGGACATCCTCGGCGCGCGGCAAACTTCCCGGCCAAAGAGACACAAACGGATGAGTACCCACGAACGCGAGCAGCATGCCGAGAGCGCCTCCCGAAATCCCCAGAACGCCGCTCTCGGTCAGACACTGGCGCATCAAGCGAGTGCGGCTCGCCCCCAGTGCCACGCGCATGACCAGTTCTCGCTGGCGCGAAACGGCCCGTGCCAGCAGCAAGCTGGCGACATTCACGCACGCAATCAGCAGTACCAGGCTGACCGCCCCGAGCAGCAGCCACAGTGTCGGCCGGACATCTCCGACCACCTCTTGACGAAGAGGATGCGCCACCATATCGCGCCCCTGATAGTTCTCGGGGTATTCGACAGCGAGTCGGTGGGCAATCACCGACAACTCGGTCTGTGCCTCTGCGAGCGTTACGCTCGGCCGAAGGCGTCCCAAAACATGAATGAAAAACGCGCCGCGATCCCGCATCCTCGGCTCCGTGCTTTGGGCGAGCGGCGTGTATATATCGGCCTCGCCATCCAAGCGAAATCCTGCGGGTGCGATTCCGACGATGGTGTGGGATTTTGCGTCAAAGATAAGCTGCTGTCCGATCGTTTCTGGACTTCCGCCAAAGCGGCGCTGCCACAGGCTGTAGCTGATGACGGCGACCGGTATCGCGCCGGGTTGGTCTTCTTGCGGCAGAAATGCGCGACCTGCGATGAGCGGGACGCCGAGAACAGAAAACAATCTCGACGAGATGTGGCGACCGAAAAGGTACTCCGCTTCGCCGGGGTTTGTTAACGTGCCTCCGCCATATGTCCATGCAGCTACGGATCCCAGAGCGCGGCTGGCGCTTTGATAGTCCTGAAACTCAGGGTAGGAGAAGCCCCACTGCTCACCATACTTTCGGTCTTTCCGTGCAGAGTCACTAGCCGGTCGGCTTCCGGGTACGCCAGCGGCTTCAATAGAACGCCATTAATGACCGTGAACATGACGGTCGTCGCTGCGCTGCCGAGCGCCAGCGTCAAAATTGCAACGGCCGCAAAACCGGGTCGCCGACGGAGCGTACGAAGCGCATACCGGAAGTCCTGAAGCAGGTCCTCGAGCCAGCGTGTGCCACGGGCATCGCGGCACTTCTCTTTGACTTGCTCCGGACCGCCGAGAGCAAGGCGGGCACTTCGCTGTGCCAGGTCGGGAGCGTGGCCCTCGGCGATCAGCTGGTTTACATGTTCGTCGAGGTGGAAGCGTAGCTCCTTTTCGAGCTGCTCCTCCATTTTGTTTCGTCGCCACAGACGCTGCCACCAGTTCACCGCGCACCTCCATCGGCCATTCCAAGGATCAGCGCGACCGCGTCGATCAATCGCTGCCAACTGGCCGCTTCCGTTTCGAGCTGCTTGCGGCCTTTCCCGGTCAGGCGATAGAACTTCGCTTCGCGTCCCGTCTCGGTCTCCTTCCAATCCGCCGCCAGGAGGCCGCGGTTTTCAAGCCGGTGCAGGGCCGGGTAAAGCGACCCCTCCGGAACCCGGACCACTCCACGCGACACTTGCTCCAAGCGCTGCGCGATGGCGTATCCGTGGATAGAACCAAGCGCGACAACCTTTAGGATCAAGAGATCCAGGGTCCCTTGAGGGAGATCCGATTTTGGCGCGGTCATCTTGTACACCTCGAGCTTCTATATATTACACCGGTGACCCGTAGAAGCGCAAGGTATGTGACCCACATTTTAAAGATTGTGGAGGGATCAGGGGCAAATGCTGAAACGGAGTTGCTTTGAGGATTGACCGATGGCGTGGAGGCCATCGATCATCAAGCGCCGACCAACTTCGAGAAGGTGGCGCACGACAAAATCTGTGCTGCGCCTGCTAGATCTCGAACGTGCCAAAGCCGCCGTCTTGACAGCCCTGATATATGTAGTAGAGCGAAACTAACGAAGGACTCCGGCAAGCTCAGCCCGGGAAGGTAGTGAGCCGGTTTCATGGCGTCTAGTTGGCTTAGCTCAGGATGTTGTTGTGAGTCTCCGAGGGCCATTGCATTCGCCGCGGTAGTGGTGTTTTGTCCTGCTGCTGTAAGCGCGCAGTCTTCGAATGCGTCCTTAACGGGTCGAATCACCGATCCGAGCAAAGCGGTCATCCCAGCTGCAAAAGTCTCGGTCATCAATACCGGTACGCGCATTCACTACGATACCGTCACCAACGGGACGGGGAGCTATTACGTAGCGAATTTGTCTCCAGGAACATATCGAGTAGAGGTCGAGAAACTCGGCTTCAAGACGGTCATCAAGTCTGATCTAGTGCTCCATGTACAAGACGCACTCGAGGTCAATTTCGAGATGGCTTTCGGATCCACGTCGGAGAGTGTCACCGTACAGGGAGGCGCACCGCCGCTGGACACGGAATCCGCGACGATGGGCACAGTGGTAGAGCAACGCAAAGCGAACGAGTTGCCGTTGAACGGCCGCAACGTTTTCAACCTGATCGAATTGGCTCCGTCGGTCGTTCCGCAAGGGAGCGCCACGGGTACACCGGTCGGCGTCAACCCATTCGGGTGGGGCAATTATCAGGTGAACGGTTCGTTTGGCAACCAGAGCGCCGAATACCTGGACGGACAGCCGCTCAACATCGGTTATATCAATCTGCCAATACTGATTCCGACCCAAGATTCGATTCAAGAGTTTAAGGTGCAAACCAGCAATCTTGGCCCCGAGTGGGGCCGGTTCTCGGGCGGTGTCACCAACCTTAGCACCAAGGCTGGCACGAGTTCGGTCCATGGAGAGGTCTACGAATACTTCCGCAACCGCATCTTTAACGCAAACGATTTCTTCCTGAACGCCGCCGGGAAAGCAAGACCGCCTTGGGTCCAAAACCAATTCGGGTCGAATGCCGGGGGACCCTTGAACCTTCCTCACCTGACCGGCCGCCACAAGACGTTTTGGTTTCTCAGCTGGGAGGGATTCCGGCTGCGGACAGGTCAACCGTTCACCGCTACGGTACCCGATGCAAAGGAGGCCGCCGGTGATTTTTCCGAGATCTGCAAAAGCGGGTTTACGGCAGGCGTATGCAACGATCGCGGACTGGATGCCAATGGCAGACCGGTTGTCATCGACCAGATTTATGATCCTTGCGCCGGTAGGGTCAATGCCCAAGGCGCTTGTCCCGGGAGCTCCGTTACTCCTACCGCGTTCCCGAACAATATCATTCCCGCAGATCGCATCAATCCGACTTCCGAGAGACTACTGAGTCTCTGGCCCGCGCCGACGAGCGGAGGGTTGACGAACAACTTCACAACCGTCGCGCCGTCCGGTGGAGACCACAATCAACTGGTCGCGCGCATTGATCAGAACCTCACCGATAAACAGAGACTTTTTCTCAGGTACAACTATTGGGATGTAATCGACGAGCCCATCGATCCGTTGGGGAGCGGTCTATGTGTGGACCGTTGTGCCGAGCGTTACTACACGTACGCACTCGCTGCCGGATACACCTACGGAGCAACCCCCACAACTGTGTTTGCTTTCAACGCGAACGTAAGTCGGTTCCGCTATAACCGCAGCCCGGAGAACTCTGGGTTCGATCTGACGAAGATTGGCTGGCCGGCCAGCTACAATGAAGCCGTGCCTGCGGTCATGCGTACGCCACCTACGCCATGCGTGGCGAACTTCGCCGACAGCATCATGTGTACTCAAGGCCAAAGCTATATCCAGGATCGCAATACCCAGTACAGCTTATCTCCGAGCGTCTCGATGCTCCGGGGACATCATCAGTATCAGCTAGGTTTTCAATTGGAGGTCGGCCGCGACAACTATGCCCAGTCGAATATTGCCAGCGGGGCTTTTAACTTCTGCAGTCCTGGCCAAGCCTGCTTCACGAGCCTCCCTGGAGTTTCCGGAACCGGATTTTCTTTCGCGGATTTCCTGCTAGGATACGCGGGAAACTTCAACAACTTTGAAAATCATTTCTTTGCCCAGGCTGTTGTTCCTGCTTTCACGGCGGGCCAGCAGATTTACCGGGCATTTTATTTTGGCGATTTCTGGCATGCCACAAGCCGCTTGACGTTGAACCTGGGGCTGCGCTACGACCTGCAGGGACCGTGGTCGGAGCGCTTCAACCGGTTGTCCTACTTTGTTCCGACAGCGACGAACTTTCTGACGGCGGTTCTGCCAGCGGGCTCGTCACCTGTCAAGGGAGACGTTTTCCTGGTCGATCCCGGCCATCGCAACAATCTGCCTCTCGACAAAACTAATTTCTCGCCGCGAGTTGGTTTTGCATACAGCATGAATGCGAAAACGGTGGTACGTAGTGGCTATGGAATCTTTTGGATCCCGAGCTACGTCTCGTTCGCTCTCAATCCCTTGAACGATATGGTCAATGCCGGCACCACAACCTATTTCGGCACGGTGGACGGAACCCATCCGGTGAGCACGATGGCGCTCCCATTCCCAGCGGGAATCTCCCTGCCTCCCGGCCGGAGTCTTGGAGTTCAGGGAACGCAGCAATACCTCACACAAGTTGTGCAGTCCATCACGGAAGTGGATCCGCGTAACCACCCGAGTGGTTACCTCCAGCAATGGAACTTAAACATGGAACGCGAACTGCCCTCCGGATTCTTCGTGTCGGCCGCATACGTGGGGGCCAAGGGAACGCATCTCGAGCAGTATTCGCAACAAATCAACCAAATCTCTGATGCCTTCCTGGCGCAGGCGGCGGGGGAAGTAAATCCTTCGCTGCCCAACCCGCGACAGAACGTTACCCTCGTTCAGCCGGCGCCAAACCCGTTTTTCATCAATGGCGAGGCCCTGGCGCTTACGGGGCCCACGACAACTGTCGGGCAGCTCCTCAGACCGTACCCGCAGTACACCAGCGTGCAGCTGGCGGGTCAGGGATCCTACGACAGCATCTATCACTCGTTGCAATTGACGGTTAACCGACGGTTCGCCAATGCCGGGTCATTGCTTGTGGCGTACACGAATTCGAAGCTGATCAGCGACACGGATACGCTGACCTCCTGGCTCGAGCCGAGTGTCGGCGGAATCCAAGATAACAACCATCTAAGGGGCGAACGCTCGCTATCCTCGCAGGATGTTTCACAGCGCCTGGTAATCAGCTATGTTCTGGACCTCCCGATTGGCAAGGGCGCGAAGTACCTAACCAACGTCGGTGGCACGATGGATAAGCTCGTCGCCGGATGGGGGGTTGATGGCGTGACCATTTTCCAGCGAGGATTTCCCTTGGTGTTCACGAACGGCCAAGCCAATGGAACTACTCTGTTTGGGGGAGGCTCCCGACCCAACGTTGTGCCGGGCTGTAATCCAGTAGTGCAGGGGAGTGCTACGTCACGGCTGGGTGATGCGAACAATAGCGAGGTGTTGAAATGGTTCAATACCGCGTGTTTTGCGGTGCCAGCCGATTTCACATTTGGTGACGAACCGCGAGTGGATGCGAGGCTGCACGCGCAAGGGATCAACAACTTTGATTTTGCGGTGTTCAAGAGGACGCGCTTCGCTAGAAATGAGCGCTTTGCTTTGGAGTTCCGTACGGAGTTCTTCAATATCTTTAATCGCACGCAATTTGCGCCGCCAAACACGATCTGTTGCACCGCAAACAACGTGAATTTCGGCGTCATAACAGCAACAGCACCGGGCACAAACCCGAGGCTCGTTCAATTTGGCCTGAAGTTCCTGTTCTAGATCCATGAGCTGGGCTGGCCATTAGAACTCTACATGAAACACGGCACAAACCGGCGCGAGCTCCCGAACCTTCCGGATCGGGGGATACGTGGCTCATCTCGGTTTTGTACCAGCGCCCACAACATTTTTTGGAACCAAATTTGGCTTGGCCACATCGAAAAGTCTTCTCGTCTAAGAAGGAACTATTGTATTTTCATACGAGCCGCCGAAGGCTTGCGGGGGAAAGTGCGGCGCAGCGCGCCTTCTAATGGGTGATTTCAGCCCTTCGCAACGGGAGTGGGGGACCAGGCATGAGTTCTACTTCGCCAGGACGTGCCCTGGCCTTTCCGATCGCTTGGGAACGAGCCGAGGGACGGGAAGCGGCCGCACCACACCTTCCAAGCGATGAGGAACTCATGGCCCGCGTGCGATCGAACGACTCAACGGGTTTGGAGTTTCTTTTCCAGCGGTATTGCCGATTGGTGTTCACGGTTGCACGAGGTATTTTGCGCGACCACGGCGAGGCGGAGGATGTGGTCCAGGAGGCTTTCCTTTATCTATACAAGAAATCGACGCTTTTTGATGGCGC
>Ga0306926_10000465_pt1 | contig 37775 bp, 32 predicted proteins | sample flu12Cox44000178_FD_203759 | JGI IMG/M metagenome (GOLD analysis project Ga0306926, IMG submission 203759) | Lab enrichment of tropical soil microbial communities from Luquillo Experimental Forest, Puerto Rico - flux8day.12C.oxic.44.000.178 (v2)... | ecosystem: Environmental > Terrestrial >...
GCGGCGCAGCAGGCAGTCCCCGACCGCGTTACACCGCTGCGCCGGCGCTCCGCTGCACCGCATCCGCGGCAGCCAATGGGGTGCCGCGGTAACCACCCCTTAAATCACCGCCATTAGCTTGCCTTGGGGGGCACCCGGGAGGCAGAACGATGGCGCCGCGGAGGAGCAAGGCACGCGGCACGCGCGCCGCCGCCGCTCCGGCGACGGAAGCGACGGACCGCGCGCCCGGTAAGCGGGCCGCAGGAGGCAAGCGCAAACGCGGCTCCCCGTCGCCGTTGCGGCGGCTTTTCTATTGGTCCTTGGTGCTCGGCCTGTGGGCGCTGATCGCGGCAGTCGGCACCATCGCCTTCGCCGTCTCGACGCTGCCGCCGATTCAGTCACTCGAAGTTCCCAAGCGCCCGCCGACGATCGAGATCGTCGGCACCGACGGCCGTCCGCTCGTCATGCGTGGCGAGATGCGCGGCACCGACGTGTCGATCAAGGAGCTTCCACCTTATTTGCCGAAGGCCTTCGTCGCCATCGAGGACCGGCGCTTCTTCAGCCATTCCGGCATCGATCCCATCGGGCTCGTACGCGCCGCCGCCGCCAACGTGTTTCATCGCGGCGTGGCGCAGGGCGGCTCGACCATCACCCAACAGCTCGCCAAGAATTTGTTTCTGACCCAGCAACGCACGCTTTGGCGCAAGATGCAGGAGCTCGTGCTCGCGCTGTGGCTCGAGCGCAAGTTCAGCAAGAGCGAGATTCTCGAGCTGTATCTCAACCGCGTCTATTTCGGCTCAGGCGCCTACGGCGTCGAGGCCGCGGCGCAGCGCTATTTCGACAAGCCCGCGCGGGAGGTGAAGGTCGCCGAGGCGGCGATGCTGGCGGGACTGGTGAAATCGCCCTCGCGGTTGGCGCCGAGCCGCAACCCCAACGGCGCCGAGCGCCGCGCGCAGGCGGTGCTCGCGGCCATGACCGAGCTGGGCTTCGTCACCGAGACCATGGCCAAGGCCGCGCTCGCGCAGCCCGCGCACGCGAAGCCTACGGGGGCCGGCTCGGTCAACTATGTCGCCGACTGGATCATGGACGTGCTCGACGACGTCGTCGGCCGCGTCGAGCAGGACCTCGTGGTCGAGACCTCGATCGATCCCGCCCTGCAGGCGGCGGCCGAGAAGGCGCTCACCGACGAGCTCGCGCTCAAAGGACAAAAGTTCGACGTCGCCCAAGGCGCCATCGTCGCGATGACGCCCGACGGCGCGGTGCGCGCGCTGGTCGGCGGCAAGAATTACGGCGAAAGCCAATTCAACCGCGCGGTCGCCGCCAAGCGCCAACCCGGCTCGGCGTTCAAGCCCTTCGTCTATCTCACCGCGCTCGAGCGCGGATTGACGCCGGACACCGTACGCGAGGACAAGCCGATCGCGCTCAAAGGCTGGAAGCCCGAGAACTACAGCCGCGACTACCACGGGCCGGTGACGCTGACGCAGGCGCTCGCGCACTCGCTCAATACCGTGTCGGTGCGGCTCACGCTCGAAGTCGGGCCGAGCGCGGTCGCCAGGACCGCCTACCGGCTGGGCATTGCCTCCAAGCTCGACGCCAACCCGTCGCTCGCGCTCGGCACCTCGGAAGTCTCGCTGATCGAGCTCACTGGCGCTTATGCGCCGTTCGCCAATGGCGGCAACGCGATTGTCGCGCACGTGGTCGAACGCGTGCGCAGCCACGCCGGCAAGATCCTGTTCGCGCGCACGCCGCAGAATCCCGGGCGCATCGTCGAGCCACGCTACGTGGCGATGATGAATGCGATGATGCGCGAGACGCTCGTCTCCGGCACCGCGCAGAAAGCGCAACTTCCGGGCTGGCCGGCCGCGGGCAAGACCGGCACCAGCCAGGATTTCCGCGACGCCTGGTTCATCGGCTATACCGGCCATCTTGTCACTGGCGTTTGGGTGGGCAATGACGATTCCTCGCCGACCAAGAAGGCAACCGGCGGCGGCCTGCCGGTCGACATCTGGTCGCGCTTTATGCGGGTCGCCCATCAGGGCGTGGCCGTCGCCGCGTTGCCGGGACTGACGGGCGCGCCCTCGTTCGCCTCAGCGATGCCGAACGCCGCCTTGCCTGGCGCGCCGGCCGATGGGCAAGTCAGCACTCCCGTCGGCGGACAAGCGGTCAGGCCCCAGCCGATCGATCGCGGCCTCGACGGTTGGTTTCTCGATCGCCTGTTCGGGCGGCGCTGATTTTTCACGCTGTGCTGAAGCAGCGTGCTGCACCGCGTCCGGGACACAGATATCGCATTTCGTGTGCTACCTTCAGCCGATCTCCGGAGGCGCGCATGCGGCTCAAGGGCAAGGTTGCCATCGTGACCGGCGGCGCGCGCGGCATCGGGCTCGCGATTGCCCGGCGCTACGTCGCCGAAGGCGCGAAGGTCACTATCGCCGATATGGACGCCGCCGCCGGTGAGGCCGCCGCTCGCGCGCTCGGCAACGCGCGCTTCCTCGCCACCGACGTCGGCGACGCCAAGAGCGCCGTGCGCGTGGTTGCAGACACCTGCCGCGCCTTCGGCGACCTCGACATTCTCGTCAACAACGCCGGCATCATCCATGCCGCGGACTTCCTCGACCTCAGCGAAGCCGACTTCGATCGCGTGCTGCGCGTGAACCTGAAGGGCGCGTTCCTCGTCGGGCAAGCCGCCGCGCGAAGGATGGTCGCGCAGGTCAAGGCCGGCAAGCCGCCGGGCGCCATCGTCAACATGAGCTCGATCAACGCCGTCGTGGCGATCGCCAACCACACACCCTATTGCGTGTCGAAGGGCGGCATCGATCAGCTGACCAAGGTGATGGCGCTCTCGCTCGCGCCCTACGGCATCCGCGTCAATGCCATCGGTCCGGGCTCGATCATGACCGATATCCTCAAGGCGGTGGCGACCGACAAGGAGGCCAAGCGCCGGATATTGTCGCGCACGCCGCTCGGGCGCATCGGCGAGCCCGACGAGATCGCCTCGATCGCGGTCTTCCTCGCCTCGCCGGAGGCAAGCTATATGACCGGGGAGACCATCTACGCCGACGGCGGCCGGCTCGCGCTCAACTATACGGTGCCGGTCGAAGCGAAGGCGCTCGAGTGAGGCTCATGGCCGCCAAGCGCCCACCGGCTTTGGATCGCATCGACGTCAAGATTCTCGCAGCGCTGCAGCGCGACGGACGCTCGACCATCCAGAAATTGGCGCAGACAGTGGGCCTGTCCGCACGCGCCTCGCTCGAGCGGGTGCGGCGGCTGGAAGCCGCGGGCGTCATCTCCGGATACCAGGCGGTGATCGAGCTCGGTCGGCTGTCGCGCCCGGTCAACGTCTTCGCCGAAATCATTCTGGAGCGGCAGGCCAATCGCGGCCGCTTCGAGAAGCGGCTCGCCGCGATGGAGGAGGTCGTGGAGTGCTGGGAAGTCAGCGGCACCGTCGATTACGTCGCGCGTTTTGTTTGCCCGGATCTCGCCGCCTACGAGGAGATCACCACCGCGCTGATCGACGATGAAAATCTCGGCGTCGCCCGCATCGTCAGCCACGTGGCGTTGCGGCCGGTCCGCCGCTTCGGCGGCTATCCCGACTCGCTGCTGGGCCAGCAACTAAGCAAGGTCAGGTAGGCCCTGTCCCGGCTGCGGTGCGCAACCCTCGCCCCCGCGTGGCGGAAAGAGGGAAAGACCAACCGCCGTTTCCGCCGCGCGGGGCCGCGCCGACCGCCGAATTGGCGGTGGCGAGCCTCCACTTCCGCCGCACGAGCCGCAGCCGCGACATAAATCCGATTCGCAATGCGAGTGAGTGATTCGCCCGCAGTAATGCGGAGACGTGCCATGAATGCCATCGAGCTTGAGACCCGCTACAGCGCGCACAACTACGCGCCGCTTCCCGTCGTGCTCACGCGCGGCGAAGGCGCGCATCTGTGGGACACGGCCGGACGGCGCTACGTCGACATGATGAGCGCCTATTCAGCGGCGAGCCACGGCCACGGCCATCCGCGCATCCTCGCCGCGCTGACCGCCCAGGCTCAGCGCCTCGCTGTGCCCTCGCGCGCCTATTACAACGACCGTCTCGGGCCGTTTCTCGCCGAGCTGTGCAAGCTCACGGGCCTGGACGCCGCGCTGCCAATGAACACCGGCGCGGAAGCGGTCGAGACCGCGATCAAGGCGGCGCGCCGCTGGGGTTATCGCATCAAGGGCATTGCCCCGGACCGAGCCGAAATCATCGTCGCCAACGGCAATTTTCACGGCCGTACGACGACCGTGACCTCGTTCTCCACCGAGCCCGAGTATCGCGATGGCTTCGGACCCTTCACGCCCGGCTTCCGCCCGGTGCCGTTCGGCGATCTCGCCGCGGTCGAGCGCGCGATCACGCCAGAGACCGCTGCGGTCCTGGTCGAGCCGATCCAGGGCGAGGCTGGCGTCGTCGTGCCGCCGGCCGGCTTCATCGCCGGCCTGCGCCGCATCTGCGATGCGCACCGCGTGCTGCTCATTCTCGACGAGGTGCAGTCCGCGCTGGGCCGCACCGGCGCGTGGTTCGCTTTCGAGCACGAAGGCATCCGTCCGGACGGCGTGATTCTGGGCAAAGCGCTCGGCGGCGGCGTGCTGCCGGTGTCCGCCTTCGTCGCGCGCCGCGATGTCATGGACGTATTCACGCCCGGCTCGCACGGCTCGACCTTCGGCGGCAATCCGCTGGCGGCGGCGGTCGGGCTCGAGGCGCTGCATGTGATCCGCGACGAGGGGCTGGTGGAGAGGAGCCGCATGCTCGGCGCGCACATGCTCACCCGTCTGCGCGCGATCGACAGCCAGGCGCTCAAGGAGGTGCGCGGCCGCGGTCTGTGGGCTGGCGCGGAGATCGATCCGGCCATCGCCAGCGCGCGCGAGGCATGCGAGCGGCTGCTGGAGAAAGGCGTGCTGTCGAAGGAGACGCACCACACGGTGGTGCGCCTTGCGCCGCCGCTCGTCATCGCACGCGAGGATCTCGACTGGGCGCTCGACCGCTTCGAGGAGGTGCTGCACGAGCTCGACGGCACGCGCCGCCGCGCACGTGCGGCGTGAATTTGCTGGGCGAACACGGAGGGAACACTCAATGACGCTGCGCAACGATCCAACCGCCCGCTTCCTGATGTGCCGGCCCGAGCACTTCGCGGTCAGCTACAGCATCAATCCGTGGATGGACCCGAGGCGCTGGGCCCGCGACGCCGGCGCGCATGCCGCGGCGGAGCGCGAATGGGCAGCGCTGCACCGCACGCTGCTCGCGCTCGGCGCCGCGGTCGAGCTGGTTCAGCCCGTCGCCGGCCTGCCCGATCTCGTCTTCACCGCGAACGCGGCCGTCGTGCTCGACGGCAAGGCGCTGTTGGTGCGCTTCCGCCATCAGGAGCGGCAGCGGGAGGAAGGGCATTTTGAAACGGCGTTCCGCGCGTTGCAGGCGCACGGGCTGATCGATGCCGTGCGCAAGCTTCCCAAGGACCTGGTGCTCGAGGGCGCCGGCGACTGCGTATGGGACGCCCGGCGCAATCTGTTCTGGATGGGCTATGGCCCGCGCTCCAAAGAGAGCGCCGCGCGCGTGGTCGAAGAGACATTCGGGCAGGACGTCGTTGCGCTCGAACTCGCGGACCCGCGCTTCTACCATATGGACACGGCGCTGGCGGCGCTGCCCGGCGGCGAAGTCATGTATCTGCCGGGAGCCTTCACCGCGGCTGGACGCGCGGCCATCCGCGAGCGTGTTGCACCGCGCGAGCGCATCGAGATCGCCATCGCGGATGGCCACCGTCTTGCCGCCAACACCGTCGCGCTCGGCAACACCCTCATCATGTCCGGTTGCGGACGACGCTTGCGGGCGGAACTTGGCGGGCGCGGCTACAAAGTCGTGACGACGCCGCTGCCCTCGTTCCTGCGCAGCGGCGGGTCCGCTTTTTGCCTCACCCTGCGGCTTGACCGCCGCTCGGTTCCAGTCTCCGCTCTCGCGGACGCTGCCGCGGTGGCGTAACGAGCAATTCGCTCGGCGCAAATGTCCCACTGACAAGCGCGACGCATTTGATCTAAGCTTCCTCCGACGTTACGGCATAAAAGCCCAGCGGCCGCCGGCGGCAATCAGTGACGGCGGCAGAATGTGGCGGCCGGAAAACCGAGGAGGATTGCATCATGGTCAGGCGCAAGCTGACGCGTCGCCGTTTTCTGGCAACAACCGCCGCCTCGACCGCGGTCATGGCAATGCCGCATGTGCGCGGCGCCTACGCCGCCGGCAAGCTGTCCATGGGCTTCTGGGATCATTGGGTGCCGGGCGCCAACAGCGCGACCACGGCCTTGGTCAACGAATGGGCGGAAAAAGAAAAGGTCGAGGTCCAGATCGATTACATTCCCTCGCAGGGCAACAAGCTGCTGATCACCATCACCGCCGAGGGGCAGGCGAGATCGGGCCACGACATCCTCTCGTTTCCGAGCTGGCAGCCGGCCGACCACGCCCGCAGCCTCGAGCCGGTCGACGATATCATGGCGCAACTGATCAAAGAGAACGGCGCCGTCACGCCGATCGTCGAGTATCTCGCTAAACCCGACGGCTACTGGCTGGCCGTGCCCTCCACCGTCGGCAGCCAGATCAAGGGGCCGTGCTCGCGCATCGATTTGATGAAGCAGCACGCCGGGATCGACGTGCAGGCGCTCTATCCGGCCGGCGCGCCGCCGAAAGCCGACAGCTGGACGCTCGATACGCTGCTCAAAGCCGCCGAGGCATGCCACAAGGCCGGCTTTGCCTTCGGCATCGGGCTTGGCACGACCGCCGATTCAGTCGACAGCGCCGGTGCAATTTTCCAATCGTTCGGCGCCGCGCTGGTGGACGCCAAGGGTAACGTCACGGTCAAATCCGATCCGGTCCGCCAAGCACTCGATTATTACGCCAGGCTCGCGCGCTTTTTCCCGCCCGATGCTCCGGCCTGGGACGATTCTTCCAACAACAAGTGGCTCGTCTCTGGGCGCGGCGCGCTGATCATGAATCCGCCAAGCGCCTGGGCGGTCGCCAAGCGGGACGCCCCGCAAGTGGCGGAGCAATGCTGGACACATGGCATGCCGGCCGGGCCGAAGGGACGCTATGCGCCGTTCCTGCCCTACTTCTGGGGCATCTGGAATTTCAGCAAGAACAAGTCAGCGGCCAAGAGCCTGCTCGTGCACCTGTCGCAGCGCTCCTCGGCCGAGAAGATGGTGGCGGCGAGCGGCGGCTATGATCTGCCCTCGTTTGCAAGTTTCACCGACTTCAAGACCTGGGCGGAAGAGGCGCCGCCGAAGGGCACGCTCTATCACTACCCGAACCCATACAAGCACCAGATCCTGTCGATGGCCGCTTCCCCGGCGCCGCCGAAGATCGCGGTGCAGATCTATACCCAGGGGCTGATGACGAAGATGACGGTGCGCCACATGCAGGGCGAACCCATGGAGAAGACGCTCGCCTGGGCGGAATCCGAGGTCGAAGGATTCATGCGCACCTGAGCTGGGGCTCCATCCGGGTTAGCGGCGGAAGGAGACCAACCGGATGGTCGAGGCGGCTCTGCAAACGCCTGCGATCGGCCGCGGCGTCACCCGGCGCTCCGCGTTGCGCAGGACGTTCGGGCGCAAATCGAGCATCGCCTTCCTGATGACGCTGCCGCTAATCCTGCTGGTGGCTCTGCTGGTGCTCTACCCCGCGCTTTATTCGATCCATCTCGCGACCTTGAACAAGTCGATGGAGCGTTTCGTCGGCTTCGGCAACTTTCTATTTTTGTTCAAGCGCGAGACGTTCTGGATGGTGGTGCAGCAATCCTGCATCTTCGCCATCACCGCCGTGATCTTCAAGGCGCTGATCGGATTCATCGTCGCGCATTTCGTGCACAACATCCCGAGCAAGGGTCAGCGCAAATGGCGCGGCATGTTGCTGGTGCCGTGGGTGATCCCGCCGGCGATGAGCTGCCTCGCCTGGCTGTGGCTGTTCGACCCCTCCTACAGCGCGTTCAATTGGATTCTCGACAAGCTCAGCATCGCAGCAGTGCCGTGGACCGGCAACGCCGATTGGGCGCGCTTCTCCGTGATCCTGGTCAATGTCTGGATCGGCGCGCCGTTCTTCATGATCATGTATCTCGCGGCGCTCAAATCGGTGCCCGAGCAACTCTATGAAGCGGCCGCCATCGACGGCGCCAACTGGTGGCAGCGCATGTGGTACGTGACGCTGCCGATGATGCGCAACATCATGGCGATCACCGCCTTGTTCTCGCTGATCGTGACCTTCGCCAATTTCGATATCGTGCGCATTCTCACCGCCGGCGGGCCGGTCGATCGGACCCATGTGTTCGCGACTTGGGCCTTCCGCGTCGGCATCGAGGGGGGTGATCTTCCTCTGGGCGCCAGCGTGTCGCTGTTCATGCTGCCGATTCTGGCCGTCGCCGCGATCTTCATCCTGCGCGACATCCATCGCCGCGCGAGCGAGATGTCATGAGCACGGCAGCCATCACCGCCGCAGCCGGGTCCGCCCGAGGCCGTCGATACGGCAGCATCAGCCGCGACCGCCGCTGGGCGCTGCGCTGGTCGTATTTCTTCCTGGTGCTGTTCGCGATCTTCTTTTTGATGCCGCCGGTCTACATGCTGATTACGTCGCTCAAGACCAGCCAGGAGATTTCCGCGGCCACCGATCCATGGTGGGTCCACCATCCGACGCTGGGCAATTACATCGAGCTTTTGACCTCGCCCACCTACCTGACCTTCTTCCGCAACTCGGCGCTGGTCTCGGTCATCGTGGTGGCGATCACCATGCTGATCAGCGTGCCCGCCGCGTTCGCGCTCTCGCGCATGCGCTTCTGGGGCTCGGCCGCGCTCGCGACCGGAGTCTTTCTCACCTACCTGATCCCGGAGACGCTGCTGTTCATTCCGCTGTTCAAGATGTTCGCCCTGATCAACGAGTATCTCGACATCCAGCTGATCGACCGCTGGTGGGTGCTGCTAGTCCTCTATCCGACGCTGACGGTGCCGTTCTGCACCTGGATCATGATCGGTTACTTCGCCTCGATCCCCAAGGAACTCGACGAAGCGGCCCTGATGGACGGCGCCAACTATCGGCAGATCCTCACCCGCGTGTTCATACCGGTTGCGCTGCCCGGCCTCATCGCGGCGACGATCTTCGCCTTCACCGTGTCATGGGCGCAGTTTCTCTACCCGCTCGCCTTCACCACCTCGGCCGACCAGCTGGTGCTGCCGGTCGGGATCGTCACCTCGCTGATCAAGGGCGATGTCTTCAATTGGGGGCAGATCATGACCGGGGCGCTGCTTGGCGCCGCCCCGCCGCTGATCATCTACGCGTTTCTCATGGACTATTACATCGCCGGGCTGACCGCCGGCGCCACCAAGGGGTAGAGCCTTCACCCATGGCGCAAGTCTCGCTGCGCAAGCTCTACAAACGCTTCGACGACACCGAGGCGGTGCGCGGCATCGATCTCGACATTGCCGACAAGGAATTCGTCGTTCTGGTCGGGCCCTCGGGCTGCGGCAAGACGACAACCTTGCGGATGATCGCCGGTCTCGAAGAGGTCAGCGCCGGGGAGATCGCAGTCGACGGCGAGGTGGTCAACGACGTGCCGCCGAAGGACCGCGACATGGCGATGGTGTTTCAGAATTACGCGCTCTACCCGCACATGACGGTCTACGAGAACATGTCGTTCGGATTGCGGCTCAAGCGCTACCCGCGGGAGGAGATCGCGCGCCGCGTGCAGGAGGCCGCCCGCATCCTCGACATCGCCGAGCTGCTCGACCGCAAGCCGCGCCAGCTCTCCGGCGGGCAGCGCCAGCGCGTGGCCATGGGCCGCGCGATCGTGCGCAATCCGAAGGTTTTTCTGTTCGATGAGCCATTGTCCAATCTCGATGCCAAGCTGCGCGTGCAGATGCGAACCGAGATCAAGCGCGTGCACCAGAAGGTGCGCACCACCACCGTCTATGTCACCCACGACCAGGTCGAGGCGATGACGCTCGCGGACCGCGTGGTGGTGATGAACCGCGGCCGGATCGAGCAGATCGGCAGCCCCAACGAGCTCTATCACGCGCCGAAGACGCGCTTCGTCGCCGGCTTCATCGGCTCGCCGGCGATGAACTTGCTGGCCTGCCGGCTGGAACAGGCCGGCGGCGCTTTGCGCGTGCGGTTGAGCCAAGACATCGCCTTGCCGGTGCCGTCGGCGCGGGTCGAACGCTACCGCGCTTACGTCGGACGAGAGGGTCTGACTTTCGGCCTGCGCCCGGAACATCTGACCGAAGGGAGGGCCAATGGCGGCGCGCCGCCGGCCGCCATCGATGCGCTCATCGAAGTCGCCGAGCCGCTGGGGATGGAAACGCTGGTCTTCTTTCGCATCGACGGACGCGACGTGTGTGCACGGGTGAGCCCGAACGCCGGCGCGCGCGAAGGTGCGCGCATGCAGCTCTGCGCCGGTCTCGACAATATGCACCTGATCGACGACGCCACAGGCGCGGTGATTTAGCCCAGGCCGGGAGCCACCCGCGCGAACCGGTAGCCTCGTTCAATTCATGGTTAAAGGCGTCTCGCTGGCGGCATTGAGCCGCGCATGCAGCTGATGCTGGCGGCGACTTGCGCTCAACCAATGGCATCGCCACACCACGTATAACGAACCAAAAATCTCTCGCGTTGATCTGAATCAATGCGCCTCGTTTCGAAAACCACCTATGAGTTTTTTAAGCCACCGAATGGATCAAAGAAACGATGCCGCACCTGGGGAGGTCCGCTTGGCCAACCTTTGCGAGGGTCGCGAACTGTCGGCCCGGCCATGGAAAGGCCTTCGGCGCGACCGCAATGCAATCCGCCATTTTGTGATGGTCATCACGGCGGTCCTCGCCCCGGCATGGCACCGTTAAAACGCGGACCCCGGCGGGCCGGTCGGCCAGAGGACAGTTATGGAGGGCACGCGTTGGTGCGAGTCTCGCAATCATACGGCACCCATCTGCTGATTCCGAGCCGAACGCTTTGACATAGGGCAAGCTCAATGCCGGATAACGAGCTGCAAAAGCTTTCTCCCGCCTATCGCCTGCCTGCGTCGGACCCGGATTTCATCCTGAGCGACTCCATGCAGGGGGTTCGTTTCCTCCTGGAGTTCGCCAAGGCCGACGAGCGGTTGCGCGCGTGGGGTGTCCGGACGACCATCGTGGTCTTGGGCAGCGCCCGCATCAGGCAAGCGAACGGAGACGCTCGCGGCTCGCCGGGGGCGGCGGGCATGGCGCGCTGGTACGACGAGTCGCGGCGCTTCGGCCGCATTGCATCCGAGCGCGGCGGCGCCCTCACGCCGGTCGGCGACCAGCGCGACAACGTCATCGCCACCGGCGGCGGTCCCGGCATCATGGGGGCGGCCAACCGCGGCGCATCCGAGGTGGGCGCGCCTTCGATCGGATTCAATATCCAACTGCCGCGCGAGCAGGAACCAAATCCCTATTCGACGCCCGAACTGACCTTCCAATTCCACTCCTTCGCCATGCGCAAGATGCATCTGGCAACGCGCGCGGCGGCGGTGGTCGCCTTCCCCGGTGGGTTCGGTACGTTCGCCGAGCTGTTCGAAGTGCTCACACTCGTGCAAACGCGCAAGGGCCGCGCGATCCCCATCGTTTGCGTCGACCGCCACTATTGGACGCGAGCGGTCGATTTCGATGTGCTGCTCGATGCAGGGGTGATCTCGCCCGCGGATTTTGCCCTGTTGCGGTTCGCCGACGATGCAGAAAGCGCTTGGCAGGCACTTGTCGATGCCGGGATCCAGGCTGCGAGCGCCGGCCCCGTGACGGATGCCGCCGATCACGGGATTGAGCCTTGGTTCACCGATCCGAACTGGCGGGCGGTGTGGCGCGTATAGCCGCGTTTCGCGTTTGCGCTTACACACATTGCCCGCGGCTGACGAGCCCGCGCCCGGCGTCCGCTTGCCGGCCTGTTATGCCTCGCATTGCGCGCCACGACGGTTCTACATATGTTCGCTCTTGAAAATTGTTGCCGCTCAACCAATTCGTCCATCGCCAAGCGCGGTTAGGCGGGCGGCTGCGGAGGCGAGCAGCCGGCACGGCTTCGTATCGATGTTGCTCCGGGATAGGCTATGAAAACATCCGAAGACCGATCGGACAAACCGTTCGATCTTAATCTCGACGCGCTGCTGCATCCGGCGCAAGCGTTCGAGCATCCACGGGACGTGGTGAAAGATCCCGATCTGACCCTCAGCGAAAAGCGCGCCATTCTTACCTCTTGGGCCTCGGATGCCCGCGCGGTCGAGGCCGCTGCGGCGCTGCGCTGCGCGCGGGACGGGCGGCACATCGTGCCAGTCGGCGATGTCCTCGATGCGCTGTGCACGCTCGACCACGAGGACATGGCAGCCGGCGTGCAAGGCGCATGGTCGCGACGCCAGCTGCGGCGGCGCTCCCTCGAGGCCTTTCGTCAGCGGCGCGGCGGGCGAAACGAGAATCCTTTGCCGTAAGGACCGCCGCCCCGCGTGACGAAGATCAACTATCTCTTCCCGCCGCCATCGGGCGCCTGCGCGGCGGTAACTTCCAAGGGGATCCCCGCATGACTGTCGTCGATGAAATGCGCCAGGAGAGCCGCGCATTCGATGCCGATGTCGCCCGGCTACTGCACTTGATCGTGCACTCGGTCTACTCCGACAAAGAGGTCTTTCTGCGCGAACTGATCTCGAACGCGGCCGATGCCTGTGAAAAGCTGCGCTATGAAGCCATCGCTCAGCCGCAGCTGCTGGGGGATGATCCGGCGCTGCGCATCACGCTCAAGATCGATGCCGACAACAAATCTCTGACCGTCGAAGACAACGGCATCGGCATGAGCCGCGAGGAGATGGTGCAGGGGCTGGGAACGATCGCCCATTCAGGAACGAAAGCATTCATGGAGCGGATCGAAGCCGCCCAGGGCGCGGAAGGCGCGAGCCTGATCGGCCAGTTCGGCGTGGGCTTCTATTCGGCGTTCATGGTCGCCGATCGCGTCGAGGCGTTCTCCCGGCGCGCCGGCAGCGAGGAAGCCTGGCAATGGTCGTCGGACGGCAAGGGCACGTTTTCGGTGGCGCCGGCGGCGCTCGAGGCCGCTCCGTCGCGCGGCACCCGCGTCGTTCTCCATCTGACGGAAGATGCCAAGGGCTACCTCGAGCGCTTCAGGCTCGAGCGAATGGTCAGGGCGCAATCGGGGCACGTGCCGGTTCCCATTTCCATCGTCGAGAAGCCGGGCGAACAGCCGTTCGAGCTCGCCGACGGCGCCGCGCTCTGGGCCAAGCCGAAAGCAGAGATTTCCACCGCGGATTACACCGACTTCTACCGCAGCCTCGCCGGCCAATTCGACGAGCCCGACCTGACGCTGCATTTCCGCGCCGAGGGCCGGCACGAATACACGGTGCTCGTGTTCATTCCGGGCTCGCGGCCGTTCGATCTCTTCGATCTCGAGCGCAAAGGCCGCATCAAGCTTTACGTGAAGCGCGTCTTCATCACCGACGATGCGGAAATCTTGCCGCGCTACCTGCGCTTCGTGTGCGGACTTATCGACTCGGCCGACCTGCCGCTCAACCTCTCGCGCGAGATGATCCAGGAAAGTCCGATCCTGACCGCCATCAGGAAGGCGGTGACGGGCCGCGTGCTCGGGGACCTCGAGAAGCTCACGGAAAAGGAGCCGGCGGCCTACACCAAGATTTGGGAGAATTTCGGCATCGTCTTGAAGGAAGGGGTCTACGGCGATTTCGAGCGGCGCGATGCGCTCCTGGCATTGTGCCGGTTTAAGACCACCGCCGCGGGCGCATGGCGAAGCCTCAAAGAGTATGTGGCTTCGCTCAGGGAGAACCAGACTGCGATCTATTATCTGACGGGTGACGACATCGCCCGCCTCGAAGGCTCGCCGCATCTGGAAGGTTTCCGCGCGCGCGGGGTCGAGGTCCTCCTTCTGACGGATCCCATCGACAGCTTCTGGGTCACGTCGGCCCCCTCCTTCGAGGGCAAGCCGTTCAAATCGGTGACGCAAGGGGCGGCGGATTTGGCGCTGATCCCGCGCGTCGACGCCAAGGATGACGCCGCCTCCGAGACCGACCAAAGCGTCACCAAGTTTCTCGCTTTCATCAAGGAGACGTTGGGCGAGGCGGTTTCGGACGTGCGCGCGTCGGACCGATTGACCGACAGCCCGGTCTGCCTCGTCGCCCCGGAGACCGGCCTCGACCGCCAACTGGAAAAAATACTGGCCGGCACGGGACGGCTTAAGACCGCCGCCAAGCCGATATTGGAAATCAACCCGCGGCACGAGATCATCGTCGCACTGGCATCGTTGAATAACGAGGAGTCGGCCCTCAAGCAGGATGCCGCGCATCTCCTCTTCGACGAAGCACGCGTGCTCGAAGGCGATCGGCCTGCGGATGCGCGGATGTTCTGCGATAGATTGGGACGGCTGCTGACTCGGAGCCTCGGTAAGCGTAGCGTCTGAAATTGGTACCGGGCTGGAACGGCAACCGCAATTTTAAGGCGAGCGCGCCGCAGCGACCTCCTCAACTAGCGCGGCGACGCGATCGCCGAATGCTTTCGTTCCCAACGGACCGCCGAGGTCGCGCGTGCGCCATTGCGGGGCTGCAATCGCGCGCTCGAGCGCCTCCTCGATGGCGGCGGCGGCGCGCGTGAAGCGATCGTCGCTCCTGCGATCGCCGAGCCAGCCGAGCAGCATGGCGGCCGAGCCGATGAGCGAGGCCGGATTGGCACGATCCTGTCCGGCAATATCGGGCGCCGAGCCGTGCTGGGCCTGCGCCACGGCATGCGCCTCGCCGGCATTGAGCGAAGCGGCAAGCCCGAGACTGCCGCTGATCTCGGCGGCCAGATCGGAAAGAATGTCGCCGAACATGTTGGTGGTGACGATCACGTCGAAGGCAGCGGCATCGCGCACGAGCAGCGCTGCCATGGCGTCGATGATACGCTCCTCGTAGTCCACGCCGGGATAGCGAGAAGCCACCGCGCGCACGCTCTCGAGAAAAAGCCCGTCGGAGACGCGCAGCACGTTGGCCTTGTGCACGGCGGTCACTTTCCTGCGCCGGCGTTCGGCGAGCGCGAAAGCGGTCCGGGCGATACGTGTCGAACCGGCGCGCGTGATCTTGCGCACGGAAAGCGCAAGGTCCGCGGTGGGCATGAACTCGCCGGAGCCGAGAAACATGGATCGGTCGGCGTAGAAGCCTTCGGTATTCTCGCGGGCGATGACGAGGTCGACCGCCGAGCCGCACCGGGGCGGCAAGCCGCCACGGCTCTTGGCCGGACGGATGTTGGCAAACAGATCGAGGCGTTTGCGCAACTCGCCCGACGGGTTGAGCCCCCCTTCCGCCAAGGGCGGATAGTCGTTGTGCGACACCGGACCGAGGATCACGCCATCCGCCGCGGTCGCCGCCTCGACGGCCGCCGGCGGCAAGGTCGTGCCCTGCGCGCGCAGCGCCGCAAGCCCGATCGAGACCGGCTTGAACGCAAGGCCGAGCTTGAAGACGCCGTCGAGGGCGCGAACAACCCGCAGCGTCGCTGCGGTGATCTCCGGCCCGATGCCGTCGCCCTCCATCACGACGATACGCACTGGCGCCGATGGGTCATGCGTTCTCGGATCAGCCGTCACCGCGTCTCTCCCTTAATGCGAGGAACCTAGCAACCCCATGGCTGGTTGACGACGGATCGAGAGCATGAGCATCATGAAGGTCTCGTCTCGTCGGCGATGTGGCTTTCATGCAAGAACGTAGCACCCCACAAGCGTCGGTCCACGACATCACGACCGCCCCCAGCGATCTCCTCAACCTGCATGAGATCATCGCCAAGGCGCGGCAGAACCTCAACCAGAACGATTGGGACTACATCGTCGGCGGCGTCGAATCAGAGACGACGCTGCGGCGCAATCGCATGGCGCTCGACGCGATCGCGTTCCGGCCGCGCGTGCTGCGCGACGTCAGCAAGGTGGATGCGTCGGTGAGCCAATTTGGACGCAGGCTTCGGCTGCCTGTGGTGCTTGCGCCGGTCGGCTCGCTGGAAAGCTTTCACCCCGCCGGCGCCGAGTCCGTGGTGCGCGCCGTCGACAAGTTTGGAGCCGGGCATATGCTCAGCTCGGTCTGCGACCCCGGGCTCGAGCAATTGGCGGCGGCAGCGCCGGATGCGCTGCGGCTTTACCAGTTGTATGTCCGCGGCAATGAAGCGTGGGTCGATGATCACGTCGAGCGCGCGATTGCGCACGGCTATGCTGGCTTCTGCCTGACCGTCGACACCGCCCATTACAGCCGGCGCGAGCGCGACATCGCCAAGCGCTTCGTGACCGCTGGACGGCGGCGGGTGCAAGGCCGCGCCTTTCAATCCGCGCTGGATTGGCGCACGGTCAAACGCATCAAATCGCGTTTCAAGATTCCGCTCATCATCAAAGGCATTGCCACCGCGGAGGACGCCGCGATCGCGGTCGACCATGGGGTCGAGTGGATTTACGTGTCGAACCATGGCGGCCGCCAACTCGATCACGGCCGCGGCTCCATGGATGTGCTGCCGGAGGTCGTCGCAGCGGTTGCCGGACGCGCCAAAATCATGGTCGACGGATCGATCTGCCGCGGCACCGACATCGTCAAGGCGATCGCCAGTGGCGCCGACCTGGTCGGCATGGGACGGATGCAGTGCTTTGCTCTCGCTGCCGGCGGCGAGGCCGGGGTGGTGCGGCTCCTCGAGTTGCTGGAAGACGAGGTAGAGCGCTGCCTCGGCCTGCTCGGCGTCAATACTTTCGCCGAACTCGATCGCTCATACCTCTACGCGGCGGCGCCGGCAAATGTGCCGCACGTGGTGAGTGCGTTTCCCCTGCTCAAGATCGAAGACTACCGCTACTGAGCGACCTCTCGTGCTTCGCCTGCCTCATACTTTGGCTTGTCATGCCCCGCGAAAGCAGGGCATCCAGTAATCACGGTGAGGGATGTGGTTACTGGATCGCCCGCTTTCGCAGGCGATGACACAAGAGAAGCCAAAGATCCCAAGCACGAATAATGACGCTTTACTGCCAATAAGGCGGATAGCCCGAATGGCGCTCCTCGGCATCGAGCAGGCGCAGCATTGCCGGCCATTCCAGCACGCCATACGGGCGGCGCGTGCCGGGCTGATAAAGGTGCGCGGTATGCGCGAGCACGTTTTCGCCGGGCATGACGAGGTCGGCGCGCGCGGCCATGGCATCGACCTGCGAGCGGCAGGACATTTCGAGCTGGTACATCGTATTGAAGGCCTGCTGGAGGGTCGCTCCGCAGGTGAGGAGCCCGTGGTTGCGCATGATGAGCGCATCGTGCGGGCCGAGATCCTTGACGATGCGCTCGCGCTCGTCGAGCTCCACCGCCGACCCTTCGTAATCGTGGTAGCCGATATGGCCGACGAACCGGATCGCGGTCTGCGACAGCGGCAACAGCCCGCATTTCATCGCCGACACCGCGACGCCGGCACGCGTGTGCGTGTGCAGCACGCAGGCGACGTCCGGCCGCGCCTTGTGGATGGCGCCATGGATCACGTAACCGGATTTGTTAATGCCGTAGTCGGTATCCGGCTTCCAAATGATCGCGCCCTCGACGTTGATCTTGACCAGGGTCGAGGCGGTGATCTCCTTGTAGAGCATGCCGTAGAGATTGATCAGCAGGCGGTCTTTGCTGCCCGGAATGCGCGCGGTGATGTGGTTGTAGATGAGGTCGGTCATGCCGTACTTGTCGACCAGGCGATAGCAGGCGGCGAGATCGACGCGCGCTTGCCACTCCTCGGCCGAGACCTCCGCGCGGATCGACTTGAAGTCGGTCGTGTAATTCATGGATAGTTTCCGTCCCTGTCCGCTCTCGGCGGCAGCATAGCGCCGGCGCGAGGACAAGGCCAACCTGGGAAGAGGATAGAGCCGCATGGCGATACGCGACATCCTGTGCAACAGCGTCAAGGAGAAGCTTGCGCGCGACGAGGTGGTCGCCTCCATGACGGTGCGGCTGGTGCGGACCGTGGAGATCGCGCGAATTGCGCATACCGCCGGCTTCGACACGCTCTATGTCGACCTCGAGCATTCGAGCTTCTCGCTCGAGACCTGCAGTCAGATCTGCATGGCCGCACTCGACGTCGGGATCGCCCCGCTCGTGCGAGTTCCCGCCAACGCGCCTGAATACATCTCGCGCGTGCTCGATGGCGGTGCGCTCGGCGTGATCGCGCCGCACATCCGCTCGGCGGAGGAGGCCCGGGCGGTCGTGCGGGCGGCCAAATTTCCCCCGCTCGGCGAGCGATCAAGCCCCGGCGGGCTCCCGCACCTTCGCTTCCGCTCGTTTCCCGCGGCGGAGGCCGATGCCGCGCTCAACGATGCCACCATGGTCGTCGTGCAGTTCGAGAGCGCCGCGGCGCTCGCCCGCGCCGACGAGATCGTGGCGGTCGACGGCGTCGACATGGTGCTGGTCGGCGTCAACGATCTGCTGGCGGATTGGGGCATGCCCGGCGAGTACGACCATCCGCGCCTGCGCGAGACCTATGCCCAGACCATCGCCGCCTGCCGCAAGCGCGGCAAGCACTGCGGCGTCGGCGGCCTTGCCACGCGTCCCGATCTCGTTGCCGAGTTCGTGAAGATGGGCGCGCGCTACGTGTCGACGGGCACCGATCTCGCTTTCCTCATCAGCGCCTGCACCGCGCGCGCGAAGCAGGTGCAAGAGATCAAGCTCTGATGTCGGCGCCGGGAGCCGTCACAGCCGCCCGCGTTTATGCCGAGGCTGGCGCGGCGAACGCCTTCGCCCGACGCTTGCTCATTGCCCATGGCGTGCCGGCCGACGACTCGGCGATGATCGCCGCGTGCCTCGTCGGCGCGGATTTGCGCGGCGTCGACACCCATGGGCTCTGCCGCTTGCCGGGCTATCTCGACCGCCTTCGCCGCGGGCTGATCAATCCGCGTCCGCTGCTCGAGCCCAAGCGGGTCACGCCGGTCGCGGCCGGCTTGGACGGACAAAACGGTTTCGGCTTCGTGGTCGGCACGCGCGCGATGCAAGAGGCGATCGTGATCGCGCGCGAATTCGGCGTCGGCGTGGTCTCGGTACGCCGCAGCACGCATTTCGGCATGGCCGCCGCCTACGTGCTCCAGGCGCTCGAGGCGGGGCTGATCTCGCTCGTGTTCAGCAATGCCTCCCCGGCCATGCCGCCTTGGGGAGCGCGCACCGCGCTCCTCGGCACCAATCCGTTCGCAGCCGGTGCGCCGGCGGGCAAACACGCCCCATTCCTGCTCGACATGTCGCCGGCGGTTGCCGCGCGCGGAAAGATCCGCCGCGCCGAGCGCCGCGGCGAGAAAATCCCCCTCGGCTACGCGCTCGACGCCGAGGGCCGGCCAACCACCGACCCCAAGGCCGCTTTGGCCGGCGTGGTGCTGCCGATCGGCACCTATAAGGGCTCGGGCCTTTCCTTGCTGATGGACATTTTCGGCGGGGTGATCTCGGGCGCGAATTACGGCGGGGATGTCGGCGACCAATACAAGGCGTATGACCGCCCGCAGGATGTCGGCCACTTCTTCCTGGCGATGAAGCCCGACTTGTTCGTGCCGGCGGAAGACTATCGCCGCCGCATGGACACGCTGATCGAGCGTGTCCACGCTTGCCCCACGGCGCAAGGCGTCGAGGAGGTGCTCATGCCCGGCGAGCCGGAGCGGCGCTATGAGGACGAACGGCGCAGATCCGGCATTCCCTACAGCGCCAACGAGATTGCAGCCTTGCAGGAGGAGGCCGCCAAAGCCAACCTCGCACCGCTCAGCGTATCGCTCAAGCCGCTCGGCGGGTGAGCGCAGCGCATGGTGCAAAACGACGCTCGGACCGAGTATCGTTTGCAGGCGGGAGACCTGGTTCGGCGACGGCGATGGGCCGGAAGGAGGCAAGCTATGCCGAGATTGCACGCAACGCTGCTCACGATCGCCGGCCTGGTGCTGGCGCTGACGACTGCGGCCGCCGCGCAAGAGTACCCAACCAAACCGGTGCGGCTGATCATTCCGTTTCCCCCCGGCGGCAGCAATGACGTGGTCGGCCGGCTGATCGCCACGCATCTGGGCGATCGGCTCGGCAAGCAGGTGGTGGTCGACAATCGCGGCGCCGGCGCAGGCGGCGTCGTCGGATCGGAGGTTGCCGCCAACTCACCTCATGACGGCTACACGCTGCTGATCATCTCGCTCGCGCACGCGGTCAATCCGTGGCTCTACAAGCTGCCTTACGATCCGGTCAAAGCGTTCACGCCGGTCGCCATTCTCGCCTCCGGCCCCAACGTCCTGGTCGTCAATCCGGAGCTGCCGGTGCATTCGGTCAAGGAGTTGCTGGCCGCCGCCAAGGAGAAGCCCGGCCAGTTGCAATATGCCTCGGCTGGCATCGGCAGCTTCCAGCATCTCGGCGGCGAGCTGTTCAAGCTGATGGCCGGGGTCAATCTGCTGCACGTGCCGTTCAAGGGCGGGGGCCCGGCGATGGTCGACGTGGTCGGCGGCCACACCAAAGTGATGTTCAGTTCGCTGGTGCAGACCACGCCGCATATTCGCTCGGGCAAGCTGCGCGCGCTCGGAACCGGCGGATCGGCGCGCAACCCGGTGCTGCCCGATGTGCCAACGATCGCGGAAGCCGGCGTGCCCGGCTACGAAGCTGTCAACTGGTGGGGCATCGTGGCGCCGGCCGGCACGCCAGCCGCTATCGTCGACAAGCTGCACACGGAGATCACGGCGGTGCAGAACTCGGACGAGGTGAAGAAGTATTTCGCCAGCGAAGGGGCGCAGACGGTGCAGATGAGCTCAGCCGAGTTCGCAACCTTCATCGATAAAGAAATGAAAAAATGGGAGCGCGTCGTCAAAGAGGGTGGCATCAAGGCGGAATAGCGGACCTAACGGGCGGCGACGGATGCCCGCTGCCTTCGCGGGGATAGCGTAGCGTGACGGCTCGGGTCCGGCGCAAGCCGCTGCAAATTTTCGATGAACCTTAAGCTTTCCAACAACAAGGACGTCTGGGCCGGCATGATGCTCATCGCCATCGGCGCGGCGGCGATGGTGATTGCCCGCAGCTACCCGTTCGGCACGGCGCTGCGCATGGGGCCCGGGTATTTCCCAATCATTCTCGGCGCCCTGCTGACCTTATTCGGCCTCTTCATCCTCGCGCGCGGGCTGCGTCGCGGCGAGGCGATCGCGGGCTCCTCCTCGCTGCGCGCGCTCATCATCCTGCCGCTGTCGCTCGTTCTCTTCGGCGTGCTCATGGAGCATGGCGGATTCGTGCCCGCGATGATCGTGCTGATCTTCGGCTCGGCAACCGCCAGCACCGACCTCAAATTGCTGGAGGCTTTGTTGTTTTCCGTCGCGCTGACCGCGCTGTCGGTCGCGGTCTTCGTTTGGGGGCTCGGCCTGCCCTACCCGTTGATCACGGACTTCAATTGACGTCATGGACCTCTTCCACAACCTGATCTTCGGTTTCGGCGTCGCCCTTTCGCTGCAAAATCTCCTCTACTGCCTCATCGGCGTGACCGTGGGCACGCTCATCGGGGTGCTGCCCGGGATCGGGCCGCTCGGCACGATCGCCATTCTCATGCCGATCACCTACGGCATCGCGCCAGTCGGTGCGCTCATCATGCTGGCGGGGATTTACTACGGCGCTCAGTACGGCGGCTCGACCACCGCCATCCTGGTGAACCTGCCCGGCGAAACCTCGGCGGTGGTGACCTGCATCGACGGTTACCAGATGGCGCGGCAGGGCCGCGCCGGTCCCGCGCTCGCGATTGCGGCGATCGGCTCGTTCTTCGCCGGCACCGTGGGGACACTATTGATCGCGCTGTTCGGTCCGCCGCTCGCCGATGTCGCGCTCAAGTTCGGTTCGCCGGAATATTTTTCGCTGATGCTGATGGGTCTCGTCGCCGCCGCGGTTCTCGCTCAGGGCGACATGGTCAAATCGCTGGCGATGGTGGTGACGGGTCTGTTGCTCGGCCTGGTCGGCAGCGACGTCAATACCGGCGTGCAGCGTTTCAGCTTCGGTTTTCCCGAACTCTCCGACGGCATTGGATTTGTCGTGGTCGCGGTCGGCGTATTCGCCATCGGCGAGATCATCACCAATCTCGGCGACAAAGAGGAGCGGCGCGTGTTCACCGCGACGGTGACGAGCCTGTTCCCCTCCAAGGAGGACATGAAACGCTCCATCGGGCCGATCCTGCGCGGCACCGGGATCGGGTCGTTCTTCGGCGTGCTGCCCGGCACCGGGCCGGCGATCGCGTCGTTTGCGTCCTACATGCTGGAGAAAAAGCTTGCCGCCGATCCTTCGCGCTTCGGACGCGGTGCGATCGAAGGCGTGGCCGCCCCCGAATCCGCCAACAACGCGGATGCGCAGTGCAAATTCATCCCCATGCTCACGCTCGGCCTGCCCGCCAGCGGCGTGATGGCGCTGATGCTCGGGGCGCTGACCATCCAAGGCATCCAACCCGGTCCCGAGGTCATGACCCAGCGCCCCGAGCTGTTCTGGGGACTGATCGCCAGCATGTGGATCGGCAACCTGATGCTGGTGGTGCTCAACCTGCCGATGATCGCGCTGTGGGTAAAACTTCTCCAGGTGCCCTATCGGCTGCTGTTTCCCGCCATCATGGCATTCTCCGCCATCGGCATTTACAGCGTTAACAACTCGTCGTTCGAGATCTATCTGACCGCGCTGTTCGGCCTCTTCGGCTTCATCTGCATGAAGCTCGGATTTCCGCCGGCTCCCCTGCTGCTGGGATACGTGCTCGGACCGATGATGGAGGAGAATTTGCGGCGCTCGATGCTGATGTCGGGTGGCGATCCCTCGGTATTCGTGACACGGCCCATCAGCCTCGCCTTCATCGTGGCGACCGCGCTGATCCTCGTTGTCATGATACTGCCTGCGGTGCGGCAGCGGCGGCTCGAAATCGCGGACTAACGGCGATGCCGCACGACCTCAGATTCAGCGCCGAGTTCAGGCGCCGCTCATGGCGCGCCGGCCGGACAGACCGTACCGGTGTAGGTCGGTGCCGTGCACGTCCAGCCAGATTTTGGCGCGCTCGACCTCGGGATAGAGGCGCTTCACCAGCCGCCAGAAGCGCAGCGAATGATTGAGCTCGACGAGATGGCACACCTCGTGCGCGGCAAGGTAGTCGAGCACGTACGAGGGGGCGAGAATGAGCCGCCAGGAGAACGACAGGACCCCCGTATTCGAGCAGGAGCCCCAGCGGCTCGACTGGTCGCGCACGTGGATGCGCTTGATGCCAACGCCGAGCTTGGCCGCGTAGCGGCGGCTCGCCGCGTCGAGATCGCGCTGCGCCTCGCGCTTGAGGAAGTCGCTGACGCGCCGGTCGAGGTGCGGGGCTTCGCCCGCGACGCAGAGCAGGCGCTGGCCGCCGTCGTCGGTCTCGGTCCATACCGTGCCGCGCACGCCGCGGCGATGAACGATGCGGTGCGGATCGCCGCGCAACGGCACGTCCACCCCATGCGCGAAAGGCGCTGCTTCCGGCAGCCGCTTGAGCCGCGCCGCGATCCAGCCGCCGTGCTTTTGCGCGAACTCTTTGGCTTCCTTAATGCTGCCGCGCGGCGGCATGGTGAGAACCACCTCGCGCGCGGCGGCGTCGATCCGCAGCGTGTAGCGTCGCGCTTGGCGATGACGGCGCAACCGCACGAGATGGATCGCTTGGTCGAATACGACTTGAACGACCGAGGGCTCGCTCGGACGGCGATAGAGCAGCGCGCGAAGCGACATGGACTCCACCTGCAGCAACCCCGGAGAAATACTGCCACACCGGCAAGAGCCCGCAGCACGGAAGCCGACAAATAAGCTCTTGCCCTAGCGGCGGGGTTGCCGCCGTCGATCGAGCACAATATCTGGCGTTGTTTAAGATTTGAATCAGTCTTCAGGAAATTCGGGCACCGCCGCGGTCGAGCCGCCGACGCGGCCACGCTCTTATCCCTGCCCGCGCCGTTGACAAATCGAGCGTTCGGTCAATGATTTAGCGGCAGTGGCAGGGAGCGGCGGCCTGCCGAATCGCCGGAAAAGCCCGTCGGGACGCGGCTTTCGCGCGCGTAGCGTAAGGGGATGCCGCGGCCCAAGCCGTAGGGACTTCCCTACTCGTTCGCCGCGCTCGCCATTTCCGGCGCGCGTGCGGCGTTGGTAGCCAGGGCTGCCGCGCCGATCTTGCGCGGCGCAGGCCGGCCCGCATTGCGCGCGGCATTGTTCGACAGCACGAAATCGGCGACGCGAGGGACGATCTCGGCGCGAAAGCGCGATCCGTTGAACACGCCGTAATGGCCGACCGCAGGCTGCAGCCAATGTGCCTTGCGCTCGGACGGGATGTTGACGCACAGCCGGTGCGCCGCTTCGGTCTGACCGACGCCGGAGATATCGTCGTTCTCGCCTTCCACCGTGAACAAGGCGACGCGACGGATTTTCGCCGGGTCGACGCGAACGCCGCGATGGGTCATCTCGCCCTTGGGCAGGGCGTGGCGCACGAATACTGTGTCCACGGTCTGCAGATAAAACTCGGCAGCGAGATCCATGACCGCGAGATACTCATCGTAGAACTCGCGGTGTTTCTGCGCGGAGTCGCCGTCGGCCTGCACGAGATGAAGGAACAGCTTGCGATGCGCCTCGATGTGGCGATCGAGGTTCATGCTGACGAAGCCGTGCAGCTGCAGAAAGCCCGGATAGACGTCGCGCATGAAACCGGGATTGGGAAACGGCACCTTGGTGATGACGTTGCGGCGAAACCAGTCGACACCGCGCCGTTCCGCATGGATGTTGACTATCGTCGGGTTCACCCGCGTATCGATCGGGCCGCCCATCAGCACCATGGAATTGGGGACGAAGGGGTCGTTGTCAGCCTCCATGCGCGCGACCGCCGCGAGCACTGGGACCGACGGTTGGCACACGGCGAGGATGTGCACGTCGCCGCCGAGCAAATGCAGCATGGAGATCAAGTAGTCGATGTAGTCGTCGAGATCGAAGCGCCCCTCCGACACCGGCACCATGCGCGCGTCCACCCATTCGGTGAGGTAGACGTCGTGGTTGGGCAAAAAACCCTCGACCGTGCCGCGCAGCAGGGTCGGGTAGTGTCCTGACATCGGCGCGACGATGAGCAGGCGCGGCTGCGGGCGGCGCGGCGGGCGCTCGAAGCCGCGCTCGAAGTGCAAGAGCCGGCAGAACGGGCGCTGCCATAAAGTGGAGATGCGCACCGGAACGTGCTCGCCGCCGACAACGGTCGAGCTAATGTTCCATTCCGGCTTGCCGTAGCGCCGGGTCGAGCGCTCGAACAGCTCGAGCCCCGCGGCCACGGTCTTGCCGAAGGCGGTATAGGAGAGAGGGTTGGCTGGATTGCGGTAGAACAACCGCACGGCATCGGCGAAGGCACGGGAAGGATTGAGCGCGGCCTGGCTCATCTCATAGAGCCAGTAAGCCGGTGCCGCATACATCGGGCCAGTGTCGCCCGCTGCGACCGGCGCCCCGCCGAATTCGCCAATCGCCATTTTGTTCCCGGCCCCTAGCGGCTTTTGCCGCACTGCAACATATTGTGGCGAATCTGACATATAGTCAATGTCTCCGGACGGTTATCCACCCGCCGTCGCAAGATAGATAATGATTGCGCCCGCGATGTTGCTTTTGCGCCGCAGCAACGCAGGTATGATCAAACCAAGGGGAACCCGCCGCGATTATTCGCCGGTCTGCAGCAGCGAGCCGACGCGCCGCGCGCTCTTGATCAGTTGCAAGAAGGCAAACACCCCGGCGGCGAAGTAGAGCGCGTTAAGCACGAATGCCTCGAGCATCAGATCCGCGCGGATCACGTGCTCCATGAGCAACGCGCGCATGCCCTCGAACACGTAGGTCGGCGGCAACGCCCAGGCGAGGACTTGCAGCCAATCCGGCAGCACGCTCACCGGATAATAGACGCAGGTGAGCGGCATGAGCACGAACATCAGCGTCCACGCCAGCGATTCCGCGCCCATGCCGTTGCGCAACAGCACGCCCGCAACGACGATGCCGACCGCCCAGCTGGTGAGAATCAGATTCACAAAGAACGCCGCGAGCGCCAGGCCGAGACTGTAGACGTTGAACCCGAAGAAGCCCATGGCCAGGAAGGTCACCGGCAGCATGCCGATGGCGAGCCGGATGAGGCTCATGATCATCAGCGCGCAGACGAATTCGATCGGGCGCAGGGGACTGATCATCAGGTTGGTTAGGTTGCGCGACCACATCTCTTCCAGGAACGACACGGAGAAGCCGAGCTGGCCGCGGAACAGGATGTCCCACATCAGCACGGCGGCGATGAAGACGCCGGTGGCGCGGGCGAAAAATCCGGAATTTTGCGCGATGTAGAACTGCAGAAATCCCCACACGAAGAGCTGCACCGCCGGCCAATAGATCAGCTCGAGCAGCCGCGTCCAGGACGAACGCAACAGGTAAAGATAGCGCAGCACCATCGCTGCGATGCGATGGGGCGCCAAAGTGGCCGCGCTGACCGACGGTGCGCTCATTGCGCGGCCTCGCGCGCTTCGCCGCGTCCGCGCGCGACGTCGAGAAACACCTCTTCCAGCGTGCGGCGACCATAGCGCACGAGCAGACGCCGCGGCGTGTCGTCGTCCTCGATGCGGCCGCGCTTCATGATGATGACGCGCTCGCATAGCCGCTCGACCTCGGCCATGTTGTGGGAGGCGAGGAGCACGGTCGTGCCGTGCTCCTCGCGAAAACGCTCGAGATGCGCCCGCACCCAGTCGGCGGTGTCCGGATCGAGCGAGGCGGTAGGCTCGTCGAGGAGAAGCACCTGCGGAGAATTGATCAGCGCCTTGGCGAGCGCGACACGGGTCTTCTGTCCGGCCGAGAGCTTGCCTGTCGGCCGGTCGAGAAATTCCGATAGGTCGAGCTCCCGAGCCAGGGCAGCAATGCGGTTGCTGAGATCCTCCACCGCATAGAGCATCCCGAAAACTTTCAGGTTCTGCCACACCGTCAGCCGGTGCGGCATGTCGACGAACGGGCTCTCGAAATTCATCTTGTGCAGCACCTGATAGCGCTGGCGCGGCATTTCGGCGCCCAGCACTTTCACGGTGCCCGAAGTGGGCATGATCAAGCCCATGATCATCGCGAGGGTGGTGGTCTTGCCGGCGCCGTTGCCGCCGAGCAGCCCGGTGGTGGAGCCGCGTTCGAGCGCAAAGGAGATGCCGTCGACCGCGCGCGTGGTCTTGTAGACCTTCACCAGTTGGTCGACGGCAACGACGGGCTCGAGGATCTTGGACATATCGGATGTCGCCCTGCGCGGAACCGCACATGTGGCGCGGCGCGGCGCACGAGGCAAGGGCCATCGGCGGCCAAGTCCTGTGCTGATCAAGCGCGGCCGGCGGCGGTTGAGCAGGCGCGCCGAAGGCGTACATTGATGCCATGACCGATCAAGCCGCGGAGGAAGCCCACCGGACCGGGCGCAGCGTGCGTCTCGACACGCTGGTGCGGCTGCGCTGGCTGGCGGTGATCGGGCAGACCACCGCCGTGCTCGTGGTCTATTTCGGCCTCGACTTCGAGCTGCCGATCTGGGCCTGCCTTGCGGTGATCGCGCTCGCGGCCTGGCTCAACGTCGCGCTGCGCATCCGTTTCCCGATGACCCAGCGGCTCGAGCCGGACCGGGCTGCGTGGCTCCTTGCCTTCGACATCGCCGAGCTCGCGGTGCTCTTGTTCTTCACCGGCGGGCTGGAGAACCCCTTCGCGTTCCTTTTTCTCGGGCCGGTCCTGATCTCGGCCACCGCGCTGCCGGCGCGCATGACGCTGATGCTCGGCGGCTTCGCCGTCGCCTGCGCCACCGTGCTCGTGTTCGTGCACGACCCGCTGCCGTGGGACACCGACCCGCCGCTCGAATTGCCGGCGGTCTACGTGATGGGGGTCTGGCTTTCGCTCTTGCTCTCGATCGCGTTCATCGGCTTGCACGCTTGGCAGATCACCGAGGAATCCCGCCAGCTCGCGGACGCGCTGGCGGCGACCGAATTGGTGCTTGCGCGCGAACAGCATCTCTCGCAGATCGACGGGCTGGCCGCCGCCGCCGCGCACGAGCTGGGAACGCCGCTCGCCACCATCACGCTGATCGCCAAGGAGCTGCAGCTCGCGATCAAACCGGATTCGGAACACGCCGACGACGTGCGTCTCCTCAACGAGCAGACCAAGCGCTGCCGCGCCATTCTGGCGAAACTGACCGAACTCTCGAGCGGCGCGCCGTTCGACCGCATGAAGCTCTCCACCCTGATCGAGGAAGTGGTCGCTCCGCACAGGAATTTCGGCGTTGCGATCAATGTCGCGGTCTCGTCCGGCGAGGCGGCCGAGCCGGTCGGCGGCCGCAATCCTGCGGTCCTTTATGGCCTCGGAAACCTGCTCGAGAACGCCGTCGATTTCGCGCACGAGCGGGTCGAGGTCGCCGCCTCCTGGAGCGGTCAGGATGTCGCCGTCACCATCACCGACGACGGTCCGGGCTTTGCACCCGAAGTCATGGACCGCATCGGCGAGCCCTATGTCACCAACCGCCGCCGGCAAGCCCTCGACGGCGAGGCGAGCGGCCTTGGGCTCGGCTTCTTCATCGCCAAGACCTTGTTGGAGCGCTCTGGGGCCACGCTTGACTTCAAGAACCGCGCCTTTCCGGATCGCGGCGCGATCGTCAGCGTGCGCTGGGGCCGCAACGAGTTCGAACGAGTCGCGGCGCTCGCCTCATGAAATTCATTTCATGAAGGCGTGGCGACCGCTAAGCCCCTGCCGGACGCGGCCTTTTCGCCGCCCGCGAGCACGGCTGGATTTACATTATCGATTATTCACTTGAGGTTGCCCGCCGCCCCCCTAGATTATAGGCGCGAAGTGGGAGCGAATCGTCGCCGCGGCGTCAGACCGGCGCACGGGGCCAGGTGTGGAGGGCGTAAATGGCGATGGCCGATTTGGTCGCGGCGCTGCCCGCCGATCGCTCGCTGCTGATCGTTGAAGACGACAAATCGTTTCTGCAACGGCTCGCCCGCGCCATGGAAGGCCGCGGCTTCACCGTGACCACCGCCGAATCGGTCGCCGAGGGCCTGAGCCAGCTCGAAACGACATCGCCCGCCTTTGCCGTGGTCGACATGCGGCTCGAGGACGGCAATGGCCTCGACGTGATCTCGGCGCTCAAGCGCCGCCGCCCCGATGCCCGCGCCATCATCCTCACCGGCTACGGCAACATCGCAACCGCGGTGAACGCGGTGAAGCTCGGCGCGGTCGACTATCTGTCCAAGCCGGTGGATGCCGACGACGTGGTCGCGGCGCTGCTCGCGCTCGACGGCCGCAAAGCCGAGCCGCCGGAAAATCCGATGTCGGCCGATCGGGTGCGCTGGGAGCACATCCAGCGCATTTACGAGCTTTGCGGCCGCAACGTCTCGGAGACGGCGCGCCGGCTCAACATGCATCGCCGCACGCTGCAGCGCATTCTGGCCAAGCGCGCGCCGAAGTGAATCCCTAGCCGCCTGTGATTATGGAGGCTCGCGCCTTTCGGCGCGCCCCGGAATGATGGCCGATAGATTCTGCTGCGTGGAAACGGCCCTACGCTTCCAGCCCGTATGGCGCTTGTGGGTCGGCCAGCGCCGAGAGGCGAAGCGCCGCCGCGCGGGCGAAGGCGAGCATCATGCTCTTGCGGGTGGCGGCATGCAGACGATGCTCGGGTGCCTCACAGAGGACCGATGCGCCGAAGCCGTCCGCAACGATGAGACCGACGTCCGGCGGAAAGATCTCACAAGGCACCTCGAGCGTGGTGGCGAAGAACAACCGGTCGCAATGCAGCCGGTAATCGATCCACTTCTGGTCCGCGCGCAAATCCGCAACCGAGGACTTGATCTCGACGATCCACACCTCCCCGTCGCTGCCGAGCGCCACGAGATCGGCGCGCCGGCCGGACGGCAGCGGCAATTCGCTCACCACCGAAAATCCCAGCGAATGCAGAAGCCGCGTGCTGCCGCGTGCGACCGCAAGCGCGGTCGGCGATTGGCGGCCATCGACAGGCAAAGCGGCGGCGAGTGAACTGATGCTCATGGAATGAAGCAGTCCCGGCAAAGGTACGCTGGTGCTCGCACGACGAAACCCACGCACGACGCTCAACTCCCAGCCCACTACATTGGGCGCGCCAGCGCCCACTCTACTCGCCCGGCCCCGGAGGGCGGATTAGCGTAGCGTAATCCGCCTTTGTGCAAAACAGCCGGCAATCACCGGAAGCATCGGCGCAATACGCTTCGCTATTGCGCCCTCCTCGCTCAAGCCCGCTACGTCATCCCCGCGGCCGGTCTTGCCGCGCGCGGTCGAGGAAGGCGGCAGCAAGCGCGTCCCGCTGCGGCGCGATGACGCCGCGCTCGGTAATGAGACCGGTGATGAGGCGCGCCGGGGTCACGTCGAAGCCGTAATTCGCCACCGCCGAGCCTTCCGGCGCGATGCGCACGCGCTCGATACGGCCGTCGGCGGTGCGGCCGGTCACGGTGGCGACCTCGTCGGCGCCGCGCTGTTCGATCGGGATCTCGGCAAGCCCATCCGAGAGGGAAAAGTCGATGGTCGGCGACGGCAGCCCGACATAGAACGGCACGCCATTATCCTTGGCCGCAAGCGCCTTGAGATAGGTGCCGATCTTGTTGCAGGCGTCCCCAGTGGCGGTCACCCGGTCTGCCCCCACGATCACCATGTCGACCATGCCGTGCTGCATGAGGTGACCGCCGGTATTGTCGGCGACCACGGTGTGCGGAACGCCGTGTTGGCCGAGCTCCCAGGCGGTGAGCGCGGCGCCCTGGTTGCGCGGGCGCGTCTCGTCGACCCACACATGCAGCGCCACGCCGCGATCGTGCGCCACGTAGATCGGCGCCAAGGCGGTTCCGAAATCGACGGTCGCGAGCCAGCCCGCGTTGCAGTGGGTGAGCAGCTGCGCCGGCTCGCCCGGCTTTTTCTTGGCCGCGATCGCGGCGATCAGCTCTGCGCCGTGACGTCCGATCGCCTGATTGATGGCGACGTCTTCATCGCAAATCTCGGCGGCGCGGCGATAGGCTGCCGTGAGCCGTTCCTCGCGCGGGCGGTTGCGCACCGCCGCCACCATCTCGTCGAGCGCCCATTTGAGGTTGACGGCGGTCGGACGGGTGGCGGCGAGCATGGCGCAGGCACGTTCGAGCGCGTCGTCGGAGGCGTCCGCGCGCAGCGCCAGCGCGATGCCATAGGCCGCCGTCGCTCCGATCAGCGGCGCGCCGCGGACCTGCATGGTGGCAATGGCGCGCGCGACCTCCTCGACACTCGTGAGGCGGACGGTCGTGAAACGGTGCGGCAGCATGGTCTGATCGATAATGCCGACCGACCAGCCGTCCGCCTCGAGCCAGATGGTGCGGGTATTCTTGCCGTCGACTTTCATGGCGCCAGACTTAGCCGCGATTCCTCGAAAGGCAAGGCGCCTCTCCCCGCCGGCGGAAAGAGGTGATAGAGAGGCACGGGGGAGAGCGCATGCCCATCGATTACGAGGCGGAATACAACAATCGCGCTCGCGTGCCCGAGCATCCCGAAATCTTCGCGCGCTGGACGCGCGAGGCCGAGGACTACCGGGCGGACGCGATGAAGGAACGCCGCGCCGAGCTCGGACTAAGTTACGGATCCTCGCTGCGCCAGTTCATCGACCTGTTTTCGGCTCGCCGCGGCATTACGGCGCCGCTCGCGCTGTTCGTCCATGGCGGCTATTGGCGTTCCCTCGATCCGTCGCTGTTCAGTCACATGGCACGCGGGCTCAATGCCCATGACGTGACGGTGGCGGTGGCGGGCTACGACCTCTGTCCGGAAGTGACCATCGCCGAGATCATCGAACAGATCCGCCGCGCATGCCTGTTCCTGTGGCTGCGCACGGGGCAGCGCATGATGGTGTACGGCCACTCCGCGGGCGGACACCTCGCCGGCGCGATGGTGGCGACCGACTGGCAGGCGCTTTATCCCAAGGCCCCGCCCGATCTCGTGCCCGCAGCCTACTCGATCTCCGGCTTGTTCGATCTCACCCCGCTCGTCGGCATCCCGATGGCGCATGACTTGCGCCTCGATGAAGCCGAGGCGCGCCGCGTTTCGCCCCTGTTCTGGCCGGCGCCCAACGGGCGCGCGTTCGATGCCGTCGTCGGCGCGCTGGAATCGAGCGAGTTCTTGCGCCAGAGCCGCACCGTCGCCGACAGCTGGGGCAAGGCCGGCGCGCAAACGCGCTACGAGGCCATCGCCGGGATGAATCATTTCACGGTGATCGACGCATTGGCGGATCCGCGCAGCGCCATGGTCGGTCGCCTCACCGAGTTGGCGCGGCTGCGCAAATAGCCGCTGCCCCCTTGCAAGCGCCGGCGCTAGCTGCCGGAAAAAGCCTGGATGCCGGTCTGAGCGCGGCCGAGGATCAGCGCGTGAATATCGTGCGTGCCCTCGTAGGTGTTGACGGTCTCGAGGTTGCACAGCACGCGCATCACGTGGAACTCATCCGAGATGCCGTTGCCGCCGTGGATGTCGCGCGCCAAGCGCGCGATGTCGAGCGCCTTGCCGCAATTGTTGCGCTTGAGCAGCGATACGGCCGCCGGCGCGGCGCGACCCTGCTCGAGCAGCCGCCCGAGCCGCAGCGCCGCGTGCAGCCCCAGCGTGATCTCGGTCTGCATGTCGGCGAGCTTCTTCTGGATGAGCTGGTTGGCCGCGAGCGGGCGGCCGAATTGCTTGCGGTCGAGCGCATATTGCCGCGCGCGATGCCAGCAGAACTCCGCCGCGCCGATCGCGCCCCAGGCAATGCCCGCGCGCGCCACGTTGAGGCAGCCGAAGGGCCCGGCGAGCCCCTTGGCCTTGGGCAACACGTTCTCTTCCGGCACGAAAGCATCCTCGAGCACGATCTCGCCGGTGATCGAGGCGCGCAACGAAAGCTTGCCTTCGATCTTCGGCGTGGACAGACCCTTGGTGCCGCGCTCGATGAGAAAGCCGCGGATGACGCCGTCGAGCTTGGCCCAGACCAGGGCGAGATCCGCGACCGGCGAATTGGTGATCCACATCTTGGTGCCGGTGAGCCGGTAGCCGCCGGGTGCCTTTTGCGCCCGCGTCGCCATCGAGCCGGGATCGGAGCCGTGATCCGGTTCGGTGAGCCCGAAGCAGCCGACGATTTCGCCGGACGCGAGCCTCGGCAAATATTTCTTGCGCTGCGCTTCGCTGCCATAGGCGAAGATCGGGTGCATCACGAGCGAGGACTGCACCGACATGGCCGAGCGATACCCGGAATCGACGCGCTCGATCTCGCGCGTGATCAACCCATAGGCGACATAGCCGAGGCCGGCGCCGCCGTACGCTTCGGGGATCGTCGGTCCGAGCAACCCGAGCGCGCCCATCTCCGAGACGATGGCGCGGTCGAAGCGCTCCTCGCGATTGTCCATGAGCACGCGCGGGAACAGCTTGTCCTGGGCATAACCGCGCGCGGTGTCGCGCACCATGCGCTCTTCCTCGGTCAGCTCGCTTTCGAGGTCGAGCGGATCCTCCCAGTTGAATGCGACCTCCTCGCGTTGCGGCGCGGAGGGAGGGCTGCGCGTCTCGGCGGTCTGCGGCATGGGATGCTCCCGGGCTTGGGCTGCGCCGACGCGTTCTTCCCGGCAAGCGGGCGGCGCCACGGAACGCGCGCGGCTGCGCCGGAAGACGCTTCTCCTTCATGCCCCCGTTCATCCGCGGGATTCAAGAGGCTCGCCGGTCGTCACGGGCCGGCGAGGGCTCGCAACGATGTGCGCCGAGGGCCGGGACTCGGCAGCAAACTCGCCTTATCTTCACGCCGTCGCGTCATTCCCCGCATTGCTGCGTCGGGAGCGATCGGCTAATGACGTTTCCAGGCGCCCGTAGCTCAGCTGGATAGAGCGCTGCCCTCCGAAGGCAGAGGTCACAAGTTCGAATCTTGTCGGGCGCGCCAATACTCTCAATGAGTTAACTCGCGCTCAAGCAAAAAACTCTGGCGCCTTGTCCGCGGAATGTCCGCGGAATTTGTTCGTGCGCTGTTCGCGACTAGCCCGCGCCGGGCCGCCAAAAAACGGAGCGGCGGGTGACGCTATGCGAACTCGGCCTCGCGGCCGCGGCATTGCGCCTGCGGACGCAAAGCGCAACGCCGAAGACAGCAGCCCTTGCGTGCAACGCACGGCAAGACGTCGGACACGCCGACCTCTCCGAACTTCTGGTTTGAAACGACGATCGACAACTACTTGCGCGCCCGTGCCTCGCGCGCTCGCTGCGGCCCGCCGTCAAACGCCACCTGGAGGTGGGTGATGCATGAAATCCACTGCCGAAACGGCACTCTGGTAATCAGCGAAGACGACGATGACGGCGATCGAATTATCGCCTCGGACGCGATTCATCGGCTGTGATCTCGCTTACTCCTACGGACGCCAACATGTGATCCGCGCGATTGTCAACGAGTTTCCCGCACCAGCGGGGAAAGCCGCGTCCGCCGGCACTAACGCGGACAAGTATCCAAGTGAAACTGGGAGACAAAACATGAGTGATGAATCCAAGAAACTGCAAGCCGATTTCGCATCCGGAACGGCACTGACGCCGGCGCGAAATCAGAACATCGTCGACCTCGACGGCTTCAACGACTTCACCAACGAGGTCGAGGGCGCCGAAGACGAGCGTGTCAACACCTCGGCTCGCGTCATTCAGGGCACGAAGCTCAAGTACATAGACCCACGCTGGCAGATCGATGGGCGCGACGTGACCGGGATGCTGCTCACCCTCGTCGGCACGCGAAACGTGGTGAACAAGTGGGGCCCGGACGGCAAGCCGCTGGTCACGAACATTCTTCCACCGGGGGAGAAGTTTCCCGACTTCAAGAAGCTCAACGCCGAGGAACCGCAGAGCGCGTGGCGGATGGTCTTCGGCAAGCTGCAGGGGCCGTGGCAGGGGCAGCACTGTCTCTACTTCATCGATGACAACTACAACCCGTTCACGTGGCCATCGCCAATAACGACGATCGGCTCGTCGATCGCAGTGGAGGAGATCGTCGACCACATCAAGCGGGTGCGCAGGTATCGCGACCCGGACGCTTGCGTGCTGGTTGAGCTGAGCCGCAAGCACTTTCCGAATAAGTACAAGCCAGACCGGCAGCGGCCGTTCCTCCAGGTCAAGCAGCTCGTGAAACTCGCTCCTGGTCGCATGAGCCAGCTGCCAGAGGCGGACGAACCCCTGCCCGCGCTCTCGCAGCGGGGCGCGCTGGCGGACGCGCAGACCGTCGAGCCGATCACGCTCGCGGAAGAGATGAACGACACGATCAAATACTAACCGTGTGGGACCGCCACTTGATGACGCGCTTGGGGAGGCGAGCGCGGCATCGAGGGGCGATCGCACGCGCGGCAGCACCATCATGATTATCTACGGCGACATCGAGACGTTCTCGTTGCTCAATCTGAAAGAATGCGGCGCGTATGTCTACGCGACCAATCCGAGCACCGGCCTGCACTTCTTCTGCTACGCCGTCGACGACGACGAAGTGCAAGTCTGGCGACCCGGCGACCCGGTGCCGACACCGTTCACTGCCGCTGCCGTCGAGCACAATAGTTACAGCTGGTGGAACTGGAGCTTCGAGCGCAACATCTACGCCGAAATCCTGGTTCCACGGCACGGCTTTGCGCCGATCCCGCTTGAGAACCAGGACTGCGCGCAGCGCCGCGCGCTGGCAAATGCCTACCCGGCCGAACTTGGTTTGTGCTGCGAAGCGCTTGGCCTGCCCTATCGCAAGGACCCAGAAGCACGCAAGGCGATGCTTCGGCTGGCACAGCCGAAGAAGCACAAGTACAAGACCGCAGAAGCGCGCGAGCAAGACCTCGCCCTCCTACTCCGACGCTGTGTCTCCGACGTCGAGAGCTTGCGCGCCTGCTACCTCCACCCCCGCATGAGCCCACTGTCGGCGGATGAGCGCCCGATCCTGCTGCTCGACGCCAAGGTCAACAGCCACGGCGTCCGCCTCAACGTGCCGTTCGTCGAGGCTGGTCGCATGCTCGCGGTCGCGGAGCGCAATGCGGTCAACGTTCGGCTCAGCGAACTGACGAGCGGTGTGGTCACCAGCGTCTTCCAGCGCGACCGGATTCTGGCGGCCGTCAATGCTTCCGGCCACAGCATGACCAAGCTCAGCAAGCGCGTGGTCGCGGCGACGCTGGCGCACAAGCCTGAGGACTACGTGCGCGAGCTGCTGGTGCTGCGCCAGCGCGGTGCGCTCAATAGCGCGCTGAAGTTCAAGAAAATGCTGGCCCACGCGGACCCGGTCGAGCAACGCCTGCACGACGTGCTGCGCTACTACGGCGCTCACACCGGTCGCTGGTCGAGCATCGGCCCGCAAGTGCACAATATGAGCCGCAACGACGCCGAATTTCCAGCGAGCCTGATCGACGCCGTGCTCGCCGGCGATCGCGACGAACTCGCGCGCTGGGGCAACCCGCTCACCGTCCTCGCCGGGCTAGTGCGCGCTGCGCTCTGCGCCGCCGACGGACACAAGCTGTACTGGGGCGACTTCGCCGCCATCGAGAGCCGCGTGCTGGCCTGGATCGCGGGTGAGGAGTGGAAGATCGCGGCGTTCCGCGAATACGACGCCAGCGGCGACGAGCGCCTGCACCCTTATCGGCAAATCGCCGCACGGATGCTGCACAAGGACGTGCTGAACATCAGCAAGGGCGAGCGCCAGAAGGGCAAATTCTGCGAACTGGCTTGCGGCTTCGGCGGCTCGGTCGGTGCCTGGCGCGGTATCATTGAAGATCCCCGCAGCGACGCCGAGCGCCGCTTCAGCGCGAAGTGCTCTTGGCGCACTTTCGCAATCTGCAGTCGGCCATAAAAGAAGTGTCCAAAATGGGCACCACCGACCTTCAACGGGATTGACGCATGTGTATAAGCCGGAAATCGATCGGACAGCTGGTGCCCGGTTGGGCGATCAGGTTTTGGTGTCCGTTGCCGTCAGGCCGCGATCATTTTCTCCTTCGTCATCGGCATTGCATCTACGAAGGTCTGCATCGGGGCCTTGCTAAAGCACCAACGAAAAAACGGCGCCGCGCTTAGTGTAACGGCCGCGGAAGACGATATATCTTTGGCGGAGCGAGACTCGGCCGGGGGCGGCTCCTTGCGCGGCAAATCGGCGGCAGCGGCAAGGCTCAGCGTGGCGACGAGCCGTTACGATTATGACGATCTTCATCATGCTAATCCCCTTGTGTTGGGCACCCGGACGGGCCGACCGAGTGACGCCCCTGTTCCGCTTTGTCTGTGCAGACGCCCGCTTCTACCATCCCACGTTCCGGCTCAATCGCCGGGGGAATGGCTCCCGACTATTCGAGCCGACGGCGGCTTTGCAAAATCGGTGCAAAGCCTCATCGCGATTTATGAGTGCCCTAATTAGGAGATCGAACATGAACGATTTCAGCGACGCGAGGCTCGCGGCGACCATCCCCTCAGGTGTTTCGGAGAACTTCTAGCCAAAAGCGGCCGACCTTGCCAACCGATCCAAAGTGCGCGAGGCTTCTTTTGAGTTCGCTGTAGCGACCCTCTTCAGCCTCGGCAGAAGTCAAAGGAAACGATATGCATCGAGCGCTGAGACTGCTGGTCGTCCTCTCGGCGCTAGCGGGCATTGCCCTGGTCTCTGAGCCGATTGTCGCCGCAGATTGGCCCTCGAGACCGGTGACCATTGTTGTGCCGTTCGGCGCGGGCGGCAACACCGACATGATGGCACGGCTTGCGGCGCAGCATTTGTCTGCCAAATTCGGTCAGAGCTTCGTCGTCGAAAATCGTCCGAGCGCTGGCGGCGCGCTCGGTACCGGGCAGGTCGCTGCGGCG
>Ga0306926_10000467_pt1 | contig 37726 bp, 29 predicted proteins | sample flu12Cox44000178_FD_203759 | JGI IMG/M metagenome (GOLD analysis project Ga0306926, IMG submission 203759) | Lab enrichment of tropical soil microbial communities from Luquillo Experimental Forest, Puerto Rico - flux8day.12C.oxic.44.000.178 (v2)... | ecosystem: Environmental > Terrestrial >...
ACGCGCCAGCCGCAGGCGGGAGAAGGCGCGCTCACTAATCTCGTCGAAAGGCTGCGACATGACAGCCGTCACATCGGCGACCGAAGCGGACAAGATACTTCGTCTCGGCCAATGCCGATAACGCCGTCCTTGCTCGGCTCTGCGCAGGCCGAGCCATCGATGGCGTCAACAGCGGTTCCCGAAAGCCTCCGGACGGCGCGCATACCCCGCATCGACGAACCAACGCAGAACGAAATTCGCGCCGCCCAGTACAAGGCACGCGATGACAGTCCTCCGAACAAGCGGGGTAAAACTCTGATGCAACGCCTGGCTTCGGTCGGTCTCGGTCGGACGGAGCCTACTGAGGCTCGCAATTCGATCGATGAGGACAGCCTCGATATCCCCGCTTACCTGCGCCGCCGGGTCACGACCTAAGCATCACAAGCTTGCAGCGCATTTGTCTGCTTTTGGCACAAAGCGGACATACCGATGCGCTCAACCAATGTCTGCTTTTGGGGGTAAAGCGGACATCATCGAGACACTCCGAAATGTCTGCTTTTGACCCATAGCGGACATTCGGTCAGCGACATGAATGCGACATGAACCGTTTGTGGCGGACATGTCTATTGAGCCGGGACGCCGCTCGACAGCGCTTGCCGCAATTGACAGGGGGAACCCGGGCCGATCGATCGTGTTAGTACCTTAAGGCTGAGCGAATTTCTCATGACACGCTTAGCTTGGTGGGTTGTCGGCTCGCAGTTGATCACGATCACACACTGCAGCGTGGCGACAGCTCGTCACGCGAATACAACTGAAAATAAATCGCGACTGGATTGCAATCGCGGCAGGACGCTGCATGCCAATGTATCACCGTTGGCGACATATGATTGTGGCCATAGCGGTCGTGACGCCGCTGTTTCTCCTTCCACTGCAATTTGCTCGAAGCGCAGCACCGCTGAAAGATCAGCTTCCAGCTCGCTCGGCCAAGGCGATCCCGAAAGATCAGCTTCCAGTTCGCTCGGTCAAGGCGATCCCGAAAGCACAGCTTCCAGTTCGCGCGGTCAAGGCGATCCCGAAAGCACAGCTTCCAGTTCGCGCGGTCAAGGCGATCCCGAAAGATCAGCTTCCAGTTCGCTCGGTCAAGGCGATCTCGAAAGCACAGCTTCCAATTCGCGCGGTCAAGGCGGTCGGCATATCGACGCTGCAGCCGGAATCGCTAAGGCTCCCCAATACAGCGATTGAGCCGATTGAGTGGAATGCACTGAACGGCTGGAAGGCTGACAATCACACCGCAGCCTTTGCCACCTTCTTGACGAGTTGCCGCCCACTGCTGCGCGCCAGCGTGCGAGAGGGCGATAAGCGCCTAATGTACCTCGCGCTCGCGCAGGTATGTCGTCAAGCGCTTACCGTTGGCCGTCTCACAGATGATGATCAGGCGCGGATATTTTTCGAACACAATTTCCGCCCGCTGCGCATAACCAAGCTGGGCGACAGCGCCGGATTGTTGACCGGGTACTACGAACCGATCGTCGACGGCTCCCGGTTTCCCACTGGAATCTTCAAAGTCCCAATCTACCGCCGGCCGCCAGACCTGGTACCGCCGCGTAACAGCACTGGTCCCGGCTTTCCCAACAAGGGACAGTCGTTGCGACGGACTAGCAGCGGTGCACTGGTGCCCTACTACGATCGCGGCCAGATCCTCGACGGCGCCCTTGACGGCAAGCATCTTGAGATCTGTTGGATCAAGAATCAGTCGGACGCGCTTACGATCCAGATCGAGGGATCAGCGCGCGTGCGTTTGGAAGACGGAACAATTCTACGCATCAACTACGATGGACATAACGGCTATCCGTTCGTGCCGGTCAGCCGCACTCTCATCGAGCGTAACATTATCCCGCGCAAAGAGATGTCGCTGGAGCGTATCCGTGATTGGATGCATGCCAATCCTCAAAGCGCCCAGGAAGTGCTACGCCAAAACCGATCCTTCGTATTTTTCCGGATCGTCGGGTTGTCGGATGACCGCGAGCCGAAGGACGCTCAGGGCGCACCGCATGACCGGGAGGCGGTCGGTGCCCAGGGCGTGCCGCTGACCCCGGGACGCTCGATTGCCGTCGACAACGCGCTGCACCTTTACGGCACGCCATTTTTCATCCAAGCCGACTTGCCACTTACCAGCGAGAAGCGGAGCGTGTCCTTTGATCGATTGATGATCGCCCAAGACACTGGCTCAGCGATCGTCGGTCCAGCCCGCGCCGATATCTTTTGGGGCGCCGGAGATCGAGCAGGCCAACTCGCTAATCATGTCCATCATCCCGGCAATTTCGCTCTGCTGGTGCCCCATGAACTCGACCCTGTCACAGCAGGGGCGCGGATGCCCCTTCCGCCCGAAAAGCCATCATTTATTGCCCAGGCCAAAATCAGCACCTCCTTTGCGACCTCGTCGAGCACCTGTGGCATTGGGCGCACCCTCGTCGGGCCCTGCGCGATCCCACGACCTGCACGGCCGCCGATGCTGGGGCGGGTGGCCGTGCGAAGCAAATAAACGCTAGATGATCGTCGTTGTGCGTTGTGCTTGGCAACGGATGTGTCCTGAGCCAGAGAACCCGAGCCGCCGCGGTGTTTTCGTTTTTTCGAAACATGTCAGCTCGGGTCGTCGAGCGCAGCTTTTGCGGCAATGGTCGCGCTTGGCTGGCTGATTTCACCGGCTCGAATCTGGGCCCGTGCCGGCATGGCAATCGGCCGGGGTCTCACCTACATTCGGGTCGAAAGGATACCGTCCATGTCAGAAGCCACGTCGGAAGACCAAGCAGACCAGCGGCCCTGTCTGCATTGCATGATGGTCGAGCTGATCGACGAGTTTTTTGCCGAATATCCAGCGGCTGGGGGCGAGCCGGATGCGGTCGACACCGATGAAGTGCTCACCGCGGTCGCCAAGACGGTGGCTGAACTGACCTCTACCCAGAACGGCACGATCCGGCAGCAAATGATCGAACAATTGATGCGCGACATTATGGAATACGATGCCGAATTCCGCCAAGAGGACGCGACCGGCTCCGTCGCGCGGCACTGACTACGCAGGGGCCGCGTCCTGGTTCACTTCGCCCTTGGCGAGTTTGGTGAGTGCGGCGTTGGTCTTCCGTTCTTCTTCAAGGCTATCGTGCAACATGCGTTGGTCGTCACGAAGCTCGAGCTGACTGGCGAGGGCCGCCGCTGTGCCGTAGGCCGCAATTTCGTAGTGCTCCAGCTTTTGCGCTGAAGCAATCAGTCCGGCGTCGCGAAGATTGTCGTCTTCTAAGAGCGACGGCATTTTTTCGGTTTCATTCAGCAGCGCTTCCATCGCCTGGATCGGTGTGAGCGCGCAATTTCGCGCCGTGATTCTGCAGGATCGATTGCAGGCGCTTGCTCTGCTCCTTCGTCTCGCCGCGGTGCCGCAACAGTTCCCTTTTCAGCGATGGATGCGAGGCAGCATCGGCCATCCGCTTTAATGCAATATCGATCTGACTCTCCATGCTCACGAGTTCCTGTAGTTCGGTGTACATATCCTTGAAATTTTTGATTTGCATGGGACCCTTCGCCGGAACTGTCGTGATCACGCACAGTCGTAAAACGGAACATTGACGCGTGCTCATGCGGTCTCAACGGAGTGCCGGGCAGGGAGTTCCGGCGCACAAGCGCCATAGAGCGGCACAACGCTGTGTTTGCCGCATGTCAGACAGTGAATTCGCGGGGACCTTACCGGCCGACGTATCAATCCGGCAGCCGCGCGGCGCGCTCGACGACGGCGCGATAATCGATGCCAGGCGGCAATAGGCCGAACGTGCCGACAGGCTCGTCGCCGAGACGCGACAAACAAAATGTCTCGGCTACCGGCGCCGGCGCATGGCGAAACAGAAGCGCGGCCTGCATCGCCAGAATAAGATCGTGCACCATGGTGCGCGCTTGGGATTCGTCCCTCCAATCGCGTCCGGATAGCTTGCGCTCCAAGCGATCTGCGGCGGTCCGCAATCGCTTGTCGGCCTGTGCGCTCTCCGCAACCTCGCGCAGCAACAGGTCCGCGGCGCCCGGCATGCGCTCCAATGCGCGCAGCACGTCGAGGCACATGATGTTGCCGGCACCTTCCCAGATCGAGTTCACCGGCGCTTCGCGATAGATGCGCGGCATCACGCATTCTTCGACATAGCCATTGCCGCCGAACACTTCCATGGCTTCGGCGGCGACAAGCGGCGCCCGTTTGCAAATCCAGAATTTGGCCGCCGGCGTGACCACGCGCCGCCAGGCGAGCGCGGTTTCGTTGTCCTCGTCGTAAGCGCGCGCCAGACGCATGGTCAGGATCGTGGCCGCTTCGGATTCGATGGCGAGGTCGGCCAAGACATTCGTCATCAAGCTTTGGTCGATAAGCTTTTTCTGAAAGGCGACCCGATACGACGCATGATGAATGGCTTGCGCCACGGCTTGCCGCATCAGGCCCGCCGAGCCGATGGCGCAATCAAGCCGCGCATAATTGCTCATCTCGATAATGGTCGGGATGCCGCGGCCTTCTTCGCCGATCAGTTCGCCCTCGGCGCCGACGAATTCCACTTCGCTCGACGCATTGGAGCGATTGCCGAGCTTGTCTTTAAGTTGCTGGATCTGGATCGCGTTGCGCTTACCGTCGCGCGCCCAACGCGGCACCAGAAAACAGCTCAAACCGCCCGGCGCTTGCGCCAGCACCAGAAAAGCGTCGCACATCGGCGCCGACATGAACCATTTATGCCCGGTCAGAGAAAACCACCGGCGTGGTCCGTCGCTTGCGACAAAATCCGCGCGCGTCGTATTGGTGCGCAGATCCGATCCGCCCTGATTTTCCGTCATGCCCATGCCGAGGAGCACGCCGGTTTTCTCGGAAGCCGGACGAAAGCGCGAATCATATTGGCGAGCGAAGATGCGTGGCAGCCATTCGGCGGCCAGGGCCGGCGCGTGACGGAGCGCCGGCACCGCGCCATAGGTCATGGCAATCGGGCAGTACACGCCGCTTTCAATCTGCGTGAGCATGTAGGTGCCGGCGGCGCGCGCCACATGCGCGCCGGCGCGCGGTTTTGCCCACGGACTCGCGTGCAGCCCGGCTCCAACGGCGAGCGACAACAGCGCGTGCCAGGCTGGATGGAATTCAACTTCGTCGACGCGATGGCCGTAGCGGTCGAAGGCGCGCAGCACTGGCGGATTTTCGTTGGCCAAGAAGCCGAGCCGGACGGTCTCTGGCTCGCCGAGCGTCTTGCCGAGTGCTGTGAGTTCCGCCGCCGCCCAGCCCGCCTTCTCGCGCTCGATCGCCTCGCCGAGCACGCGGTCGGTTTGCAATAAATTATAGGGTTCGAGCGGCGGCGGCTGGTTGGTGACCTGGTACATCGCGCGGCGTGTCCATGCTTACGCGCAGGTCTGGCGCGGGACCTCACACTAGCATCAACACGAGATAGCAGGACAGTTTCAGGCAGCCTTTGGGGTCAGCCGGCTCATTTCGCGTTGCACGAGCTGGCGATAGAGACCTTCGCGGCGTATGAGCGCATCCGGCGGGCCGTCCTGTGCGACGCGCCCGGTTTGCAGGACGACAATGCGGTCGAAATTGCGCACGGTCGACAGCCGATGCGCAATGGCCATCACGGTGCGGTGGTTCATCAAGAGCGACAGTGCCTCGCGGATCGCCTCCTCGGATTCGGTGTCGAGCGCCGAAGTCGCCTCGTCGAGGAGAAGGAGCGGCGCGTCTTTCAGAAACGCACGGGCGATGGCGATGCGTTGCCGCTGGCCGCCCGACAGCCTTATGCCGCGCTCGCCAACAATCGTTTGCATGCCTTGCGGCAGTTGCTCGATGAAGTCGCAGCGCGCCGCGAAGGCCGCCTGCATGATTTCGTCGTCGCTCGCTTCCGGCCGGCCGTAACGGATGTTCTCCATGACCGAGCGGTGGAACATCGAAATGTCCTGCGGCACGATGGCGATCGCGGCACGCAGGCTTTCCTGTGTGACGCGGGCGATGTTCTGCCCATCGAGCAGAATTTCGCCGCTCTGCACGTCGTAGAAGCGCTGTAACAGCGCGAACAAGGTCGATTTGCCGCCGCCGGAATGGCCGACCAGGCCGACGCGCTCCCCGGGCATAATGTTGAGTGAAAATTCCGCAAAGATGCGCTGACCGTCGGGATAAGTGAAATCGACATGCTCGAATTTGACGCTGGCCCCGCGCCGGACCAGTGGCTCGGCATGCGGATCGTCGCGCAATTCATGCGGCACCAAAAGCGTCGCCACGGCCTCGGACAGTCGCGCGACGTGCTGGGTGATGTCGACCAGCGCCACGGCCAGGTCGCGCGTGGCATTGAGCACCGAGAGCGCAAGCGTGCAGGCGAGGACGACGTCGCCGGTAGTCGCCTCGCCGCGTTGCCAGAGCATGATCGCCCAGGCGACTAGGCCGAGCGTCAGCAGGATCGTCACGACAGCGTGAAAGATGCGCAGCTTTTCGAGATAGAACAGACTCCGTCGTCGCGCCGCCATTTCCCGATTGATCGTGGCGTCGAAGCGGCGGTGCTCGCGCAGGAAGCCGCCGAAGGCGCGCACCAGCGACATGTTGCTCACCACGTCGATCATCTCGCCGTCGACGGCGGCGGCCTTGCGGGCGAAGTCGTGATGCAACGGACGGCCGGCGGCGGCCAGCCGGAACATGATAAGGACCATAATGCCGGCGATCACCGCGAGTGTCGTGGCCATCGGCAAACTGATCGTCAGCACGAGCATGATCGCCGCGACAGTGGCGACGCAAGGCGGCAGCACGTTCCACATGAACATGTTTTCCGCCGTGAACATGGCGTTCGACGTGGCGGTCACCCGGCTCGTGAGCATGCCCGGCAGCCGTTCGGAGAAATAGCTCGGCGAGTGACCCAACAGGTGGCTGAACAGGTCGCGGCGTAGATCGCCGGTGACTCCGACGAACGCGTAATTGGCGATCCAGGCGGCGACGCGCCACAACAGATTGTCCGCCGCAATCAGCGCGCCGAGCAGGAGAAAGGCGCTCCAAGCCGCGGCATCGGCGCCGCTCGAAAGCGTATCGACCAGGAATTTGACGCCGTATTGAGTGCACACCGAACAGGCGACGGCGCCTAGCACGGCGGCAAGAATGATCGCATGCGAGATCGGCCGCAAACGAATGTAACGAAAGACGAACGCTAGAGGGGAAGCGGCATAAGCCGTGAGGTCAGCCATGCGCGATTTATGCCCTCCACTGGCATTGCCATGAGCCTCCCCCGGCGGCTCTCACCATCGCTGAACGAGCCGAAACCGTCCCTGTTCCGTTGTTCAGAACTTCAACAATCACATTTAGTACAGCGAAGCCGCCTGTCATATCGCGCGGCCTCGCGCCCGCGGCGTGTCGAAGACAATGCGGCACCGACAGCAGAAGTTCCGGTTGGTTCAAAAAATTAAGTTCCGTCCATATTTTGAAATTTTTGGCCGTTTCGACGTTGGTTGTAGTCGCCGGGTGAGGAACTCAACGATAATCGAGGGACTTTTCGATGCACATTGCACAAGTGGCGCCATTGACCGAAGCGATCCCGCCAAAGCTTTATGGCGGCACCGAACGCGTTGTGTCCTGGCTCACGGAGGAGCTGATCGCGCTGGGGCACGAGGTCACACTCTATGCCAGCGGGGATTCAGTGACTTCGGCTCGTCTCGAAGCGGTATGGCCGCGGGCGTTACGGCTGGACGGCTCGGTCCGCGATCCCAACGCGCTGCATATGCTGATGCTCGAGCGCGTCTACCAATCGGCAGGCGACTTCGATTTTATCCACTGCCACCTCGATTATTACCCGTTCTCGCTGTTTTCGCGGCAGCCCACGCCGTTCGTCACTACGCTGCATGGACGGCTCGATCTGCCGGAGCACCAGCCGGTTTTCGATGAGTTCTCCTCGCTACCGGTCGTGTCGATTTCGAACGCGCAGCGGCGGCCGCTGCCGCAGGCGAATTGGGTTCGCACCGTGCATCACGGCCTGCCCGCCCAGCTACTTACGCCGAAGCGAGTGAAGCCCTCCTATTTCGCGTTTCTGGGCCGCATCGCGCCGGAAAAGCGCGTCGACCGCGCGATCCGGATCGCCGAGCATTGCGGCGTGCCGCTGAAAATCGCCGCCAAGGTCGACAAGGTCGATCAGGATTATTTCGACGACCAGATTAAGCCGATGCTGGCGTCAGGCAATACCGAATACGTGGGCGAAATCAGCGATCGCGAAAAATCGGAATTCTTAAGCGGCGCTGTCGTCCTTCTGGTTCCGATCGATTGGCCGGAGCCGTTCGGCCTGGTCATGATCGAGGCGATGGCCTGCGGCACGCCGGTGATTGCCTTTAATCGTGGCTCGGCGCCTGAGATCGTCGAGGATGGGCTCACGGGCTTTGTTGTCGAAGACGTCAATGGCGCCATTGGCGCGGTGGACAGGCTCGGCCATTTGTCTCGGGAAAAAGTGCGGCGTCGCTTCGAAGAGCGCTTCACCGCGCGGCGCATGGCGCAGGATTATTTGAGCGCCTATCGCAGCCTGATGACCACGGCAGCGCCGCATCTGCGGCTCGTCACCGAGGACGTTCCTGCGCATTAGGTTTTAAGCCTGTGAGCGAAGCTGCTGCCGCGCGCGCCGGATGCGCTTACTTGCGGCAGTCGCAAGTCTAGGTGGCGGCTTCTTTGGCGGGCCGGGTTTCAGGCATTAACAGCCACACCAGCGTCAAGCCGACGAAGGCGACCGCTGCGAGACTGGAAAATGCCGCCGCGCTGCCGAAGCGATCGGTAAGATAGCCCGCCAAAGTCGCGCTGAGCGATGCGCCGGTGCCGGTCGCGGTGCCCAAGATTCCCTGTCCGAGATTGAAACGGCCGGTGCCGCGGGTGAGATCTGCCACGACCAGCGGAACCATGACCGCAAATACGGCGGCGGTTATGCCGTCGAGGATCTGCACCGCAACCAGGATCGTCGGATCTGAGATGACAACAAACAATAGTCCACGGATCGGCAGAGCGGCGAAGGCGATGATAAGCAGAGGGCGGCGTCCCCAGATTTGCGCGCGTGCCCCGATCCACGGCGACATGGCCGCGACGACGATCTGCGGCACGACGATGCAGGCCGCGATGATCAAGGTCGCCCACCGGGCCGATTTCATTGTGACGACGCTGCCGACCAATGGCAGCATCGCCGAATTGGCAAGATGAAACAAAAGAAGACAGCCGGCGAAGATCAGAAGCGGCCGATTGTTCATGAGTGCGCCCGGCCGAGCCCGAGCCTTGGCACTCAGATGCCGTGGCGGCGCGCCGTGCGCGCGCTCCGGATCGATCTCGTTCTCGGCGATGGCGCGTAACGCGAGCAACGCCGGAATCAGCAACAACACCGTGACGATGAACACTGCGCGCGCGGAAAGAAAATATCCGGTCGCGCCCATCGCGGCTGCCGCAAGCCCGTTGCCGATCGAGGCAAAGCGCGCGTTGCGGCCGAGCCGTTCGCCGATCACGGCATGGCCGACCAGCCCAAGGCTGATCGCGGCGATGGCCGGCCCAAGCACACAGCTCGCCGCCGCGTGCAGAATCGAGCCGGCGAGCACCGTCGGAAAAATCGGCAGCGCCGCATAAGTCAGCGCGCTGATGCAAATCGCCGCCACGGCAATGCCGGCAACGAATCGTTCCGAACGGGCTTTGTCAACCAACGCGCCGCCCGGCATTTGTCCGATCAACGAGACGAAACCCGCCGCGGACAAAACGAGGCCGATATCGACCTGGGTCCAGCGCTGCGTCGTCAGATAAACCGAGACGAAGGGCCCAAAACCGGTCTGCACGTCGGCGACGAAGAAGACGAACCAGTCGAGCCCGCGCAAGCTGCGGCGTGACGGTGCCGCAGGCGTTTCGCCGCCGGCCGGCGTGCCCGCCGCCGCAGCCGTCTCAACGTTCGCCGGCGGTAGCTCGGAGCATTCCTGGATGATCCGGCGTGAAAGGTTTGTGCGCAGAATGCGCCTCCAGCAATCGTCCAACTTGCGTTTCGAGTTCGCGCGACGGCAAGGCGTCGCGAGTCATTCAAACGGCAGCGGCTCGAGTTTGCCGAGCGCACCTAAAACGACAACGGATTTACCTTCCTGATATTCAGGCGCCGCCTTCACCTGATCGCGCGTAAGATCAAGGCTGATTTTGGCATTAGGCTGGCCCGGTGGCGGAAAGTGCAAGGCGTTCCAATCCACGGCGATTTTGCGGCTACCGACCCCGAGAAAACCGCCGAAATCGATGATCGCTGCACGCACCCGCCCGCTATGGTCGACAATCACGTCGACGATACGGCCCATATTTTCCTCGGCAGCGCTGAGGACTTGGCGGCCGAGAATACCCTCGACTTCGTGATTTTCGAGGACCGTAACCGAGGGCGGTTCCGCGCCGCCTGGCGCTGCATGATTGGAAGGTTCGTTCGGGGGTGGTCCCGGGGCGTCCTCGGAAACCGCCAATCCGGTGGCCAGTACGGCAAGAAACGCCGCGACTGCCACCGTATTCATGAGCCTTCTGGCGCGCATAGAGGGGTTCCGTTGGAACTCAATTGACTAAGCCAATTGGGCGCGCCCGGTTCCCACGTTCCCGTATCACGACGAAAAAACGACGGAGACGTGCAGGTCGCCCGTGATCCGCGGCGTGTCGAGCGATACCGTCCTGCCGTGACGCCGTACGCGCAGGTCGGCACTGGATGGTCCGAGCTGCAGGTCGCGCAGCATGACCTCGTCTAAAAATTCTGGCAGGCGGGGATTGCGCAGCCGAATCTCGTGCGCGAACGGATCGAATTCCAATCCGAGTGAAGCTTCGAGCAAAGAGAACGGCGTAGCGCTCGCCCAGGCTTGCGGCGAGCAGGCAACCGGATAGAGCGTCGGACCGTGGCCGCGCTGGCGCTGAAAACCGCAGAACAGTTCAGGCAGCCGCCGCTGATCCATGTAAGTGGCGGCGCTGAACAGTCCGCTGAACAGAGCTTCAATCGAGCGCTTGGCATCGTAGCGTGCCATGCCGAGTGCGATCAGCGCGTTGTCGTGCGGCCAGATCGAGCCGTTGTGATAGGACATCGGATTAAAGCGTGCTTCGCCTCTTGCGACCGTGCGGATTCCCCAACCCGAGAAAAATCTCGGTTCAAGGAGATCTGCGGCGACGCGCGCGGCACGATCGGGCTCGGCAATTCCAGTGAACAGAACCTGGCCGGCGTTCGACGTGCGCACGCAGCAAGGTTCTTTGCTGCCGTCGAGCGCCAGCGCATAAGTTTCGAGATCAGGGCACCAGAATGCGGCTTCGAAGCGTTCGGCGAGCCGCGCCGCTTCGGCGTCGAGGCGGTCGGCGGCGAAGTCGTGGCCGAGCCGGCGCGCGCAGCGAGCCGCCATGCGCTTGGCGGCATAGACATAAGCTTGCACTTCGACCAGCGCGATCGCGCCTTCGGCAAGCCTGCCATCGGCATGAAAGATCGAATCGTGCGAATCTTTCCAACCTTGATTGGCGAGGCCTTGTTCGCTCGCACGCTGATACTCGACAAAGCCGTCCCCATCCGGGTCGGCCGGTCCGTCGATCCAGCCAAGCGCCGCCTCGACCGCCGGCCACAATTCGATGATCGTTTCGCGGTCGCCGGTGCGCTCGGCATAGAGTCCGGCGAGCAGCACAAATAGCGGCGTCGAGTCGACGCTGCCGTAATAGAGGCCAAACGGTACTTCGCGCAGCGCCGCCATTTCGCCGCCGCGCATCTCATGAAGGATTTTTCCGGGCTCGGCGTCAGCGACTGGATCGTATTCGGTGGCCTGATAATGGGCCAATCGGCGCAGCACGCCGCGCGCCACATCGGGGCACCACCACAGCATCTGCAAGGCGGTGATCAGACCATCGCGGCCGAACGTAGTCGAGTACCAGGGAATGCCGGCATAGGGATAACGGCCCTGCGGTGTCTCGGTCATGAGCATGCCAAGGTCGGCTGCCGAGCGGCACAGTATTTCGTTAAAGCGGGTGTTCGAAGTCTCAACCGAGGTGCGCTGGCGTGTCGCCTCGCGCACTTCACGGCGCGCCGTGATCAGCCCGCGGAAGAACGGCAGCGGCCGCGAGTCCGTCCGATTGCAGCTTATCGCCAGAAACAGCGGCTTCGTTTCGCCGGGCTTGAGATGCAGATTGTAGACTGCGGCGTCGGTCTCGAGCTGATCCGGTGGCGGATCGAATTCGAGCGCGGTCTGCCGCACCTTTTGATCGAGACCGTGATAGGTGAGCAGCACGCGGCTGCCCTCGATGCTCGCGGTCCCAGTGCCCCGGCGCTCGCGTTGCAAGCCGCGGACCTCGAACAAGTCGGCGAAATCGTTCTCGAACAACACCGTCAGCCGCAAATAGATCGGCTGATCGGCATAATTACGTACGCCGAGCCGCTGATAAGCGGTGTCGCGCCAGATAAAGATGGTACGCAGAATATGGACGCGATCCTTCTCCATCACGATGCGCTGATCGTCGATCAAATCGGGGTTGGTCAGATCGACGAAAAAGGCGGTGTTGTCATCGCGCAGATTTGAGCCGAGTAGTAACGGCGGCTTGCCGTTGAGCAAGAGTTCCAGGCGGGACAGATGCCGCGTATCCTCGTGAAACAATCCCGAGGAACCGAAAGCCGTTCCGATATCGCCGCGAATGTCGAGGGCGACGAACGTGTCGCCATGTTTAAGGGCGCGCGGCGGACCGGTCGGCTGCGTCGCCGTGATGGTGAAGGACGTTTCGGGCGGCACTTCAGGCGGAAACGCTGGCGCGGCTTTCGCGCCGGCTTGTCCGACGATCTTGGCAGCGATCCTGGTAGCGATCTTGCCGGCTTTGCCCGCGGATTGAATAGCCATTCTTTGTAGTTTAGCCGCCATTGCGCGGCCGATGCCGCGCCGATGTGCCCCTCATGTCGCGTAATTTATGGGCCCGCGCCGCCGTGGATAATATCGATCACGCGCATATTGATCGAATCCACCAGCACCACATTGCCGTCCACCATGGCGTATTTGAGGAACTGCGCCGCCTCGACCGCGCCCGCAGCTTCGTCCGGTAGCACCAATAGCGGTGTCGCTGACGGCACCGGCGCGCCAACGACTAGCGGAATATTGGCAACCGAGGCGTGTAACCGCTGGTGCGAAACCGCAACGTAAATGGCCCTCTTCTGCGACGATGTCAGTGCGATCGTTCGCTGCGCATGCGCCGCAATGCCGTGGGTTTCATCGGGCCCTTGCGATTGCGCCACCACGACTGACAAGCCGGCCGAGGAGAGAGCGTCCGGCGCAGCGAGGATGCCCGCGACAAGGATCGGCAATGCAGCGCGTCTGTGCATGCATGACTCTCCGATAGGCACGGGTTGCGAACCCCTTCCAGCGAACGCGCGAAGGCGGATCTTGGTTCACACTATGAAAGCAAATGTGCGGGCGCAGCCTTGCGGCGGCGTTTGGATTGCCCCGTTCGTTTGCAGAGCAGATATGCCACCGGAAATTCGGCCCCGGTTGCAAAACGAGACACTGGCGGCTGACCTACGGCTCCTTCGCTGCAGGAGAATTGCGGAGAGCCGAATGAGCCCTATCAACAGCGGCTTTTTGTCCACAAAACCGACGCCGGAGGGCTCTGGTATAATGTATTACAGTACGCTATAGAGGACGCTGGATTGCGACCGGCGGACCAAGGGAGTGAACGCCTTCGTTGCGAGCGGCTAGATGTCTTCTGGCGTACATCGTCTCTCACTGACCAAAAGCGTAGCGACGAACGCCAAGCGTGGCATTGCTGCCGATGCCGGCGGGCTCGCGGGTGCCGAGCGGCCGCGCTTGGAACCGATCGATACTTCTTTCAGCTTCAAAAACAAAGCCTATGCCGCACTGAAATCCGTCATCGTCGGCATGGACGTCTATGGCAGTCGCGACGAAATCCGGCTCGACGAACGCAGCCTAGCCGAGGAGTTGGGCATCAGCCGCACGCCGGTGCGCGAGGCCATGGCGCAGCTCGAACGTGAGGGCTTTGTGCGCTCGGTGCCGCGTCGGGGCATTTACGTCGTGCGCAAATCGCGACGCGAGGTGATCGAGCTGATCACCGCCTGGGCCGCGCTTGAAAGCATGGCGGCCCGCCTGATCACCGAAAATGCAACGGACCAGGAAATCGCTTCGTTGCGGCGGATGTTCGCTACGTTCGAGAATGGCGAAGTCGGCGCCCATCTCGATGAATATTCCGAGATCAATATCGAATTCCACCAGACCATCATCCGCTTAAGCCGCAATGCGGTGCTGGTCGATCTCGCCGAGAATCTTTTTACCCATGTGCGGATGATCCGCCGCAAGACGATCGGCGAAAAAGACCGCGCCGACCGTTCAATCCGCGATCACATGCATATCATCGAGGCGCTTGAAGCGCGCGACACGACGCGCGCCGAAGCGCTGGTGCGCGATCATGCGCTTGGTCTCGCCGATCACGTCGCCAAATACGCGGATTATCTGGAGTGAGGGTGTGAGGCACCCGCCGAGCAAAGGACAGGATATAGGGAGTATCATCATGGCCGAGGCCGCAGTTAAGACCCAACCGGAAACCAGTGCAGCAGAGCACGAGCTGACCGACGGCTTTCACCTTGTCATCGAGGCGCTCAAGCTCAACGGCGTCAAGACGATCTACACCGTCCCCGGCATCCCGATCACCGATCTCGGCCGCATGGCGCAGGCCGAAGGCATTCGCGTCATCTCGTTTCGCCATGAGCAGAATGCGGGTTATGCCGCCGCAATCAGCGGGTTTTTGACCAAGTCGCCCGGGATCTGCCTCACGGTCTCGGCGCCCGGTTTTCTCAACGGTCTGACCGCGCTCGCTCACGCCACGACCAACTGTTTTCCGATGATCCTGATCTCCGGCTCCTCCGAACGCGAGATCGTCGACCTGCAACAGGGCGACTACGAGGAAATGGACCAGCTCGCTATCGCCAAGCCGTTGTGCAAGGCGGCCTATCGCGTGCTGCATGCGGCCGATATCGGCATTGGCATCGCGCGCGCGATCCGCACCGCGGTATCGGGGCGCCCCGGCGGCGTTTATCTCGATCTGCCGGCGAAATTGTTTTCGCAAGTGATGGATGCTGCGGCCGGTGCCAAATCGCTCGTCAAAGTCATCGATCCCGCGCCGGCGCAAATTCCGGCGCCTGAAGCGGTCAAGCGCGCGCTCGATGTGCTCAAGGCCGCCAAGCGTCCGCTGATCATCCTCGGCAAGGGTGCAGCCTATGCCCAGGCCGACGATACGCTTCGTGCGCTCGTCGAAAAGAGCGGCGCGCCGTTTCTGCCGATGAGCATGGCCAAGGGTCTTCTTCCCGACACGCATCCGCAATGTGCGGGCGCGGCGCGCTCGACCGTGCTCAAGGATTCCGATGTCGTGATGCTGATCGGCGCACGGCTTAATTGGCTGTTGTCGCACGGCAAGGGCAAAACCTGGGGCGAGCCTCACTCCAAGAAATTCATCCAGGTCGACATCGAGCCCAGAGAGATGGATTCCAATATCGAGATTGCCGCGCCGCTTGTCGGCGATATCAGTTCCTGCGCGACGGCGCTGCTCGATGCGATGGGCGCCAAGTGGCCGGCGCCGCCGGCCGATTGGGTCAATGCGGTCAAAACCAAGAAAGACGAGAATATCGCCAAAATGGCGCCGCGGCTGATGAACAACAATTCGCCGATGGACTACCACGGCGCGCTTGGCGTGCTACGCACCATCGTGAAAGAGCGTCCCGACGCCATCCTTGTCAACGAAGGCGCCAACGCGCTCGACCTCACGCGCGGCATCATCGACATGTATCAGCCGCGCAAACGGCTCGATGTCGGCACCTGGGGCGTCATGGGCATCGGCATGGGCTATGCGATCGCGGCAGCGATCGAGACCGGCAAGCCCGTGCTCGCGGTCGAAGGCGACAGCGCCTTCGGCTTCTCCGGCATGGAGATCGAAACCATCAGCCGCTACCAGCTGCCGGTCTGCGCCGTCATCTTCAACAATGACGGCATCTATCGCGGCACCGATACGAACCGCAGCGGCGGCTCCGATCCGGCCACCACCGTCTTCGTCAAAGGCGCTCGCTACGACAAGATGATCGAGGGCTTCGGCGGCGTCGGCGTCAACGCGACCACGCCGGACGAACTGCGGCGCGCCGTCAATGCGGCCATGGATTCCCGCAAGCCGACGCTGATCAATGCGGTGATCGATCCGGCCGCCGGCAGCGAGAGCGGCCGCATCGGCAATCTCAACCCGCAAAGCGTGGTTCGCAAGAAATAGCGCAAGCGGCGTCATGCAACTTGCATCGTGGCAGACGCAGCAGATCATCGACATCGAGGAGAGGAACTAATGGCAAAGCGCAAAAAAAAAGCCGCCAAGGCAAAATCCAAGGCCGCAAAATCCAAGGCCGCCAAAGCCAAGACGGCAGCGAAGCGATCGTCAAAGAAAGTCGTCAAGCTCAAGGTCAAGAAGCGGGCTGCCAACAAGGTAAATGGCCTGCCGCGACCGAGCAGCAAGGCCTGGGGTCAGGTGGGACGGGCGCTTGAAGGCGTGCGCATTCTCGATTTCACGCATGTGCAATCCGGCCCCACATGCACGCAGCTCCTGGCCTATATGGGCGCCGACGTGATCAAGGTGGAGCGGCCCGGCGTCGGCGACATCACGCGCGGACAATTGCGCGACGTCAAAGGGGCCGACAGCCTGTACTTCACGATGCTCAACGGCAGCAAGCGTTCGATCACGATCGATTCCAAGCATGGCAAGGGCAAGGAAATCCTCGATCGGCTGGTGAAAGAGTGCGACGTCCTGGTTGAGAATTTCGCGCCAGGCGCGCTCGACCGCATGGGCCTGACTTGGGAGCACATTCACAAGCTCAATCCGCGCATGATCGTCGCCTCGGTCAAAGGCTTTGGGCCGGGCCCGTATGAGGACTGCAAGGTCTATGAGAACGTTGCGCAATGCGCCGGCGGCTCGGCCTCGACCACCGGCTTTCGCGACGGTCCGCCGCTGGTGACCGGCGCGCAGATTGGCGATTCCGGCACCGGCGTGCACCTCGCGCTTGGCATTGTTTCTGCACTCTATCAGCGCATCCGCACCGGGCGCGGCCAACGCGTCTTGGCTGCGATGCAGGACGGCGTGCTCAACCTCTGCCGTGTCAAGCTGCGCGATCAACAGCGGCTAACACACGGCCCACTTACCGAATACAGCCAATACGGCGAGGGCGTGCGCTTCGGCAATGCTGTGCCGCGCGCCGGCAACGATTCCGGTGGCGGCCAGCCCGGCTGGATTCTCAAGTGCAAAGGCTGGGAGAGCGATCCGGACGCCTACATTTATTTCATCACGCAGGCGCCGGTCTGGGGCGCGATCTGCGACGTAATCGGCAAGCCGGAATGGAAAACCGATCCGGACTATGCCACGCCGCCGGCGCGGCTGCCGCGCTTGCGCCAGATCTTCGACACGATCGAGAAGTGGACGGAGACCAAGACCAAATTTGAAGCGATGGAGATCCTCAACAAATACGACATCCCGTGCGGTCCGATCCTGTCGATGAAAGAGATCGCCGAGGATCAGTCGCTACGCGAAACCGGCACGGTGGTCGAAGTGGATCATCCCAGGCGCGGCAAGTATCTGACCGTCGGTAATCCGATCAAACTGTCAGATTCGCCGGCCGACGTGCGGCGTTCACCGCTGCTTGGCGAGCACACCGAGGAAATCTTGCGCAAGGTGCTCGGCTATTCCGAGAAAGAAGTTGCCGATATCAAATTGTCCGGGGCAATTACTGCACCGGATAAGCCGGCCAAGGCGGAGGCAGCGTAGCGGGTCATGCCCCGGACTTGTTCCGCGCATTCCCGCTTAGAAGGGCAGTGCCCTGTGAAGCGGGATCGCCGGAACGAACCCGGCGATGATGACAAGGGAGGGAAAGGGATTTCTCTATGCGTATTGTAGTTCACGGCCAGCAGGCGTTCGGCAAAGCGGTACTCGAAGCGCTGCTCAAGCGTGGCGAGATTGTCGTCGCCGTCTATGTTGCACCGGAACGCCCGGGCGCGAAAGCCGACCCGTTGAAGGAAGCGGCGCTTGCCGCCAAGCTTCCGGTGCATCAGCCAGACTCCTATAAAAAATCGGAAGTGTGGGCCGAGTTTAAAGCGCTCAAGCCCGATCTTCAGGTGATGGCCTTCGTGACGCTGTTCGTGCCCGAAGAATTTCTCAACATCCCGACCCACGGTTCGATCCAATATCATCCGTCGCTGTTGCCGGCCCATCGCGGCGCTAGCGCAATCAATTGGCCCATCATCAAGGGCGAGACGGAAACCGGGCTGTCGATCTTTTGGCCGGATAACGGCCTCGATACCGGGGACGTTCTCATCCAGAAGAAAACGCCGATCGGCCCGACCGACACGCTCGGCACCGTCTACTTTGATCGCCTGTTCCCGATGGGCGTCGATGCCATGCTCGAAGCGGTCGATCTGGTCAAAGCGGGTAAAGCGCCACGCATCAAACAGGATGAATCTAAAGCCACCTATGAAGGCCGCTGCGGCTCCGAGAATGCCAGGATCGACTGGGGCAAGCCCTGGGAGCAGATCGATCGGCTAATCCGCGGCTGCAATCCGGCGCCCGGCGCCTGGACGTCGCTCGACGGCAAGCAAGTAAAGATTTTCGACGTCAAACCGCTGCCCGCAAAGGACCCGAAAGGAATCGGCGGCAAGCTCGGCGAAATCGTCGCGCTCGAGCCGGACGGATTTACGGTCGTTTGCGCCGACGGACGCATCAAAGTTTCGCGCGTGCAGCCTACCGACGGCAAGAAGATCGACGCCGGCGAGTGGGCAAAGTCAGTCAATCTCGCTGTAAAGGCGAGGTTTGCGTGAGACTGCCGCGTTTTCTCCGTTCACTCTCATTCCGGCTCCGCTGCTTCGGCCTTGCCCGGCGTGACCAATAGCCTCTCACCATCTCGGATTATCCCACATGCCCGCTTCGCAACATCAGTCGCCAAAGTCCGACATTGAAATTTCGCAAGCCGCCAAAAAACGCCCGATCGTTGACATCGCGCGCGAACGGCTCGGCGTCGCGCCGGAGAACCTCGAACCCTACGGCCACTACAAGGCCAAAGTGTCGATGGACTTCGTCAAGTTGCTGCAGAGCCGCCCCAACGGCAAGCTGATCCTGGTCAGCGCCATCACGCCGACGCCGGCCGGCGAAGGCAAGACGACGACGACCGTCGGACTGACGGATGCCCTCAATCACATCGGCAAAAAAGCGATGCTGTGCTTGCGCGAGCCGTCGCTTGGTCCTTCGTTCGGAGTCAAAGGCGGCGCTGCCGGCGGCGGCTACGCCCAGGTGGTGCCGATGGAGGACATCAATCTGCACTTCACCGGCGATTTCCACGCTATCACCTCGGCGAACAATCTGCTCGCCGCCTTGCTCGACAATCACATCTATTTCGGCAACGCGCTCAGCATCGATGCGCGGCGCGTGGCATGGCGGCGCGTGCTCGACATGAACGACCGGGCGTTGCGCTCGATCGTGTCCTCGCTCGGCGGCACCGCCAACGGTTTCCCGCGTGAGGACGGTTTCGATATTACCGTTGCATCGGAGGTGATGGCCGTTTTCTGCCTGGCGCGCGACCTGGAAGATCTCAAAAATCGCCTGGGCAATATCGTCGTCGCTTATACCCGCGATCGCAAGCCGATCCGCGCGCGCGATCTCAAGGCGCATGGCGCGATGGCCGTCCTTCTCAAGGAGGCGCTCGCGCCCAATCTGGTGCAAACGCTGGAAGGCACGCCGGCATTCATCCACGGCGGTCCGTTCGCCAACATCGCGCACGGCTGCAATTCGGTGCTGGCGACGACCACGGCGCTCAAGCTCGCCGACTATGTCGTGACCGAAGCCGGCTTCGGCGCCGATCTTGGCGGCGAAAAATTCATGGACATCAAATGCCGCAAAGCGGGCATCGCGCCCGATTGCACGGTTCTTGTGGCGACGATCCGCGCACTCAAAATGCACGGCGGCGTCAAAAAAGAGGATCTCAAGACCGAGAACCTCAAGGCGCTGGAGGCCGGCATGGCCAATTTGCAGCGCCACGTCGAGAACGTGCAGAAATTCGGCATCGTGCCGGTCGTCTCGATCAACCGCTTCTCCGCCGACACGCCAGCGGAAATCAAGCTCGTCGAGGACAAGTGCAAGGCGCTCGGCGTCGAGGCTTTGATGGCCGATCACTGGGCGATGGGCGGAGAAGGCGCCGCCGACGTCGCGCGCGCCGTCGTCAAGATCGCGGAAAGCGGCAAGAGCAAGCTCAAAATGCTCTATCCCGACGATCTGCCGCTGTTCGAAAAGGTGCGGACCATCGCCAGGGAAATCTACCGCGCCAAGGACGTCACCGCGGACAAGTCGGTGCGCGATCAGTTGGCGAATTTCGAATCAATGGGCTACGGCAAATTTCCGATCTGCGTGGCCAAGACCCAATACAGCTTCTCGACCAATCCCGACGTCAAGGGCGCACCGAGCGATCACATCATTAACCTGCGCGAGGTACGATTATCGGCGGGCGCCGAGTTCGTCGTAGCGATCTGCGGTGAGATCATGACCATGCCGGGCCTGCCTAAAGTCCCGGCGGCAGAATCGATCGACATCGGACCGGACGGGCGGATCGTCGGGCTGTTCTAGCCGCACGGCAAACTGCCCACAGGGGCCTGCTCCAAAACACCTTTTTGCATTCTAAATAGGAAACAATGACGCTGACCGAACCGCCGCAAACATTGCCGCCTGCAGGTCGTGGCGAAGGTGGGCGGCGCCGGGGGCGGCGCACTCCAAAAGGCCGCCAGGTCGATCCGCAGGCGCTTGCGGAAATCCGTTCGCTGCTCGGCGAGCGCGAACGCCGGCGCGATCTGCTCATTGAGCATCTGCATCTCATTCAGGATCGCTACGGCCATCTCTCGGCTGCGCATCTTGCCGCTCTGGCGCTGGAAATGAAGCTTGCTTTGACCGAGGTCTACGAGGTCGCAACCTTCTATGCGCATTTCGATGTCGTGAAGGAGGGCGAAGCAGCGCCGCCGCCCGTGACGGTGCGGGTTTGCGATTCACTGTCTTGCGCGCTTGCCGGCGCTGAGCGGCTTCTCGCCGATTTGCCGAGCAAGCTCGGACCCGCCGTGCGCGTTGTGCGCGCTCCGTGCATGGGTGCCTGCGACCGCGCTCCGATTTGCGCGGTCGGCCATATGCAGGTCATGCACGCCGATACAGCCAAAGTGACGGCCGCTGCGGCGCACCCGGCGCATCCGCACGTCTATCCGACGCCGACCTCGTTCGAAGTCTATTCTCGCAGCGGCGGTTATGAGCTTCTCAAATCGTGTCTTGCCGGTGCGCGTACGCGCGACGAGATCATCAAGATCGTCAGCGATGCCGGACTGCGCGGGCTCGGCGGCGCCGGTTTTCCCACCGGGCGTAAATGGTCGCTGGTGCGCGCCGAGCCGGCGCCGCGCCTGTTCGCGGTCAATGCCGACGAAGGCGAGCCGGGCACATTCAAGGACCGCTTCTACCTCGAGCGCGATCCGCACCGTTTCATAGAGGGCATGCTGATCGCGGCCTGGATCGTCGAGGCTGCCGACACCTATCTCTATATCCGCGACGAATATCCGGAAGTGCGGCTTCTATTGCTTGCGGAGATCGCCAAGGTCGAAGCGGCCGGATTGTCGCGGCACACCAGAATTCATCTGCGCCGCGGCGCTGGCGCCTACATCTGCGGCGAAGAATCGGCGATGATCGAATCGATCGAGGGCAAGCGCGGCCTGCCGCGGCATCGCCCGCCCTACGTCGCCCAGGTCGGGCTGTTCGGCCGGCCGACCCTTGAGCAAAACGTCGAGACGCTGTTTTGGATACGCGACATTGTCGAGCGTGGCGTCGATTGGTTCACCTCGCAAGGCCGCCACAACCGCAAGGGCTTTCGCAGTTTTTCGGTTTCGGGCCGGGTCAAGAATCCAGGGGTTAAACTCGCACCTGCTGGGATCACGGCGCGCGAACTGATCGAGGAGTTCTGCGGCGGCATGGCCGACGGCCACAGCTTCAAGGCCTATCTGCCGGGTGGCGCTTCGGGGGGCATTTTGCCGGCGTCGATGGCGGATATTCCGCTCGATTTCGGCACGCTGGAAAAGCACGGCTGTTTTGTCGGGTCGCACGCGGTTGTGATCCTGTCCGACAAGGACGATATGAAGGCCGTGGCGCTTAACCTGATGAAGTTCTTCGAGGACGAAAGCTGCGGCCAATGCACGCCGTGCCGGGTCGGCACCGAGAAGGCAGCAGAGCTCATGGCGAAGGGTCCGTGGGACACGGCGCTCCTCGATGAACTGTCGGTCTTGATGCGCGATGCATCGATCTGCGGCCTTGGCCAAGCTGCCCCAAACCCCTTGTTATGCGTGGTAAGATATTTTCCCGAAGAACTGACTAAGCCGCTGGGATATTGGTGAGACAGGTGATGAGCGAAGCCGCCCAGACTTTTACGATCGACGACCGCGAGATCGACATCCGCGAAGGCGAGACGATTTTCCGCGCGGCGCGGCGGCTCGGCATAAAGTTGCCGCATCTTTGCTATTTGCCGCAGCCCGGCTATCGGCCCGACGGAAATTGCCGCGTCTGCATGGTCGAGATCGAAGGCGAGCGCGTGCTCGCCGCAAGCTGCATCCGCACGCCCGCACCCGGCATGAAGGTGCGCACGCAGACCGATCGTGCCAAGACAGCGCGAAAAATGGTCGCCGAGCTTCTGCTCACCGACCAGCCGGCGCGCGAAGTGGCGCACGATCCGGATTCCGAATTGTGGAAGATCGCGACGCGGCTGAATATCGAGCAGGGACGTTTTCCCCGCCGCGGCGCGCCGGCGCCGGACCGTTCGCACCCGGCAATGGCAGTCAATCTCGACGCGTGCATTCAGTGCAATCTGTGTGTGCGCGCCTGCCGTGAAGTCCAGGTCAATGATGTGATCGGCATGGCTGGTCGCGGCCACGGCGAGAAGATCGTGTTCGACTTTGACGATCCGATGGGCGCATCGACCTGCGTCGCTTGCGGCGAATGCGTGCAGGCTTGCCCGACCGGCGCGCTGATGCCGGCGACGCTTGTCGACGAGCGCAACGTCTTTACCGCAAAGCCGGACCGGTCGGTCGACAGCGTCTGCCCGTATTGCGGCGTCGGCTGTCAGCTCACTTATCACATCAAAGACGACAAGCTGCTCTACGTCACCGGCAAGAACGGACCTGCCAACGAGAATCGGCTCTGCGTGAAGGGCCGTTTCGGCTTTGACTACGTGCACAATCCGCAACGGCTGCTAAAGCCGATGATCCGCAAACACGGCGTGCCGAAGGTTCCGCACGAGGAAATCGATCCGACAAATCCCTGGACGCATTTTCGCGAAGCGACCTGGGACGAGGCGCTCGATCGCGCCGCCGCAGGCTTGAAGAAAATCCGCGACCGCGACGGGCCGCAGGCGCTCGCCGGGTTCGGCTCGGCCAAAGGTTCCAACGAAGAGGCCTATCTGTTCCAGAAGCTCGTCCGCACTGGCTTCGGCACCAACAATGTCGATCATTGCACCCGGCTCTGCCACGCTTCGTCGGTGGCGGCGCTGATGGAAGGTATCGGCTCGGGTGCAGTGTCGGCGACCTTCAACGAGTGCAAGAACTCGGAAGTCATTTTCGTCATCGGCGCCAACCCGACGGAAAATCATCCGGTTGCGGCGACGTTCTTTAAGCAGGCGGCAAAGCGTGGCGCGACATTAATCGTAGCCGATCCCCGCGGCCAGGCGCTCAAACGCCATGCTACTCACATGATGCAATTCAAGCCGGGCACCGATGTCGCACTCCTTAACGGCATGCTCAACACGATCGTTGCCGAGAAGCTCTACGACCAGCAGTACATCCAGACTTACGTCGAGGGCTTCAAGCAGTTTGCCGACAGCATCAAAGACTATACGCCGGAGGAGATGGCGCCGATCTGCGGCATCGAGGTCGATATCATCCGCACCGTCGCGCGCAAATTCGCCCGCGCCAAAGCCGCGATCATCTTCTGGGGCATGGGCATTTCGCAGCATACCCATGGCACCGACAATGCGCGTTGCCTGATTGCGTTATCGCTGATCACCGGCCAGATCGGCCGGCCCGGCACCGGCCTGCATCCGCTGCGCGGCCAGAATAACGTGCAAGGCGCTTCCGATGCCGGCCTCATTCCGATGTTCTTCCCGGACTACAAGTCGGTCGAAGACCCGCAGATCCAGTCGCGCTACGAAGCGGCCTGGAACACCAAGCTCAATCCGAAGAAGGGCCTCACCGTGGTCGAGATCATGGATGCGGTCCACGCCGACGTGATCAAAGGCATGTACATCATGGGCGAGAATCCGGCGATGTCGGACCCGGACCTCAACCACGCGCGCGAAGCGCTCGCGCATCTTGAACATCTGGTCGTGCAGGACCTGTTCCTCACCGAGACCGCCGTTTATGCCGACGTGGTGCTGCCGGCGTCGGCCTGGCCGGAAAAGGACGGCACCGTCACCAATACCAATCGTCAGGTGCAGATGGGCCGGCAGGCGTTGCCGCTTCCGGGCGACACCCGGCATGACTGGTGGCTCATCCAGGAACTCGGCCGCCGTATCGGGCTGCCGTGGAATTACCGCGGCCCCGACGAAATCTATACCGAGATGGCGTCGCTGATGCCCTCGCTCGACAATATTGCCTGGGAGCGCGTGCAACGCGAGAGCGCCGTGACCTATCCGGCGGACGCGCCCGACCAGCCCGGCCGCGATGTCGTGTTCGACAAAGGCTTCCCGCGGCCCGGCGGCTTCGGCAAGCTCGTCGCCGCGAAGTTGCGCCCGCCCGACGAAACGCCGAGCGAGGACTATCCGTTCATCCTCACCACCGGCCGTCAGCTCGAACACTGGCATACCGGCGCCATGACGCGCCGCGCTTCGACGCTGGACGCCTTGGAGCCGAGCGCGGTTGCCTCGGTATCACGCGGCACGATCGCCAAGCTCGGCATCAAGCCGGGCGATCCAATCCGAGTCTCGACCCGGCGTGGCGTCGTCGAATTGGCCGCGCGCCAGGACGACGGCATTCCGGATGGCGTTGTCTTTATCCCGTTTGCCTATGTCGAGGCAGCCGCCAACCTCCTGACCAATCCGGCGCTCGATCCGTTCGGCAAGATTCCGGAATTCAAATATTGCGCCGCTCGCGTCGAGGCGGTGGATCCGGCGGCGAAGGTCGCGGCGGAGTAGGGCGCGTTCGGACGCCTCGTCATTGCGAGGAACCCGCTAGGGTGACGAAGCAATCCAGTTCGTCACGCTTTGATTTGGATTGCTTCGCGGAGCCTGTCATCCGACCGGCCACTTCGGGCCGGACCCGTTGGCTCGCAATGACGAAGGGATTGGCAGCCGCGGCTAGTCTTTCTTCTTTTCCTTAAAATACGCCTCCACTGGGCCGTTGAGCTTGATCGTCAGCGGATTGCCGTGGCGGTCCTTGGTCTTGCCGACTTCGACGCGAATCCAGCCCTCACTGACGCAATATTCGTTGACATTGGATTTCTCGGCGCCCTTGAAGCGTATGCCGATATCGCGCTCGAGCGCTTCGGCATTATAGAAAGGACTTCGCGGATCGTTTGACAAACGGTCGGGTAGAGCTTCGGCTTTTGGCGACGGTTTTTTCGGCACGCGGCTAATCCATCGGCGCGATATTGGCATCCTTGCCGAGCTTCACCGTGGTGGCAACATCGTCGGCGAAGAATTTTGCGAACTGATCGGGCGTCATGGGTTTGGGCTGCACGCCGAGATTTTGCAATTTCTCTTCGACAGCAGGCACCGCCAGCGCCTTATTGACCTCGTGATTGAGCTTCTCGACGATCGCGCGCGGCGTCTTGACCGGCGCGGAAATGCCGCCCCAGAACAGATATTCGGCATCGGGATAGCCGGCCTGTGCGATGGTCGGCACATAGGGCAACGACTGCGTTCGCGCCGGCGTCGAAACTGCGAGCGCCACGACTTTGCCCTGCTTGATCAGCGGCAGCGCCGCCGCGATCGGCAGGAAATAGAAGTCGACGCGTCCGGTCATCAGATCGGTCAGCGCCTCGACCGGACCGCGATAGGGAATGTGCTGGACCTGCAATCCGGCCGCGAGGCGAAAGCGCTCGCCGGCAATATGCGAGGCGGAGCCGATCCCGGCCGAAGCAAAATTGAGCTGGCCGGGTTTGGCTTTGGCGGCGCCGACAAGCTCGGCCACGGTTTTAAAGCCTTTGCCGGGCGCAGCGACCAAGACGCTCGGCTGGACGCCCATCATGGCGATGGGGACAAGGTCACGCAGCGCATCGTAGGGCAGGGCACTGTGCAGAACGACCGCGGAGCTCATGGAGGCCGAGCTCAAGAGCAGCGTGTAGCCGTCCGGCTCGGCACGCACCACCGAGGCGACGCCGACAATGCCGCCGCCGCCCGACCGGTTCTCGACGACAAGGGCTTGCCCAACCTGTTGGCCGACCTGATCGAGCACGAGCCGCGCGACGACATCATTGGCGCTGCCGGCGGTGAACGGGCTTATGGTCAGAACCGGCCGTATCGGCCAGTCTGGCGCGCCAAGCGCCGGCTTGCCGCCGATCACCGCCAGAAGGCCGGCGGCCACAAGGAAAATCCATCGCAAATCCATAGCAAGGCATTGTGATACGAACGGCACGGGGCTACCAGTCCGGCAGGGGCGGATTTCACCGCCACCGGGTTCCGGTCTAAAATCTGCTCATGTCACTTGCCGCCGATGCGCCTTCGCACCGACCCGCGCTGAGCCCAATCCGCCATGATTGGACCTGGCAGGAGATCGGCGCGCTGTTCGATTTGCCTTTCCCGGAACTGATGTTCTGCGCGCAAAAGGTGCATCGGCAGCATTTCGATACAACCGCGGTCCAGATTTCGACGTTGCTGTCGATCAAGACCGGCGGCTGCCCGGAGGATTGCGCCTATTGCCCGCAGAGCGCGCGCTATGACACCGGCCTGCACGCCGACAAGCTCATGGCGCTCGATGCCGTGATCGCGGAAGCGCGCGCGGCCAAAACCGCCGGGGCGAGCCGGTTCTGCATGGGGGCGGCATGGCGTTCGCCGAAGGACCGCGAGCTCGACCAGGTCTGCGCCATGGTCGAGGGTGTCAAGGCGATCGGGCTGGAGACCTGCGCGACGCTCGGCATGCTGACCGCGCCGCAGGCGCGGCGGCTCAAGCAAGCCGGACTCGATTATTACAACCACAATCTCGACACCTCGCCGGAATTCTACGGCGAGATCATCACGACCCGCATCTATGCCGATCGCCTGGAGACGCTGCACCATGTGCGCGAGGCCGGCATCCATGTCTGCTGCGGCGGCATTGTCGGCATGGGCGAAAGCCGCGCCGACCGCATCGGCATGATCGCGGCTTTGGCCTCGCTTCCGGTCCATCCGGAATCGGTGCCAATCAATATGCTGGTCCGCGTTGCCGGCACTCCGCTCGCGGATGAGCCCGCGCTCGATCAATTCGAATTCGTCCGCACCATCGCGGTGGCACGGATCACGATGCCGCGCGCGGTGGTGCGGCTCTCGGCCGGCCGCGAAGACATGAGCGAGGAAACGCAGGCGCTATGCTTTCTTGCCGGCGCCAATTCGATCTTCTACGGCCCCAAGCTCCTCACCACAGCCAATCCGGAGCGCGACCGCGATCGCGAATTGATGGCGAAGCTCGGCTTAAGCGCGATGGAATAACAGCCCACGTTCGCTCACTCACCCGAAATCCGATCGCCAGGAGTTATTATTAATGCATGTAGCATTTTCGATCATTCGTGCTGGTTTAATGGCCATCGCCATCGCCACACTCTCGGCGGCGGCGCTGGGCGAAGGCTTTGACGACACGCTCAGCCGCGACGCTGTGCTGCGCGATCCGGAAATTCCCGTGCTGGGCAATCCACAAGGCGACCTGACCGTCGTCGAATATTTCGATTATCAATGCCCGTATTGCAAAAAATACGCGCCGGAAATCGCGCAGGTCGTCCGCGACGACGGCAAAATCCGGCTGGTGCTGAAAGACTGGCCGATCTTCGGCGTGGTGTCGAAATCCGCTGCGCAATTGGCGCTGGCCGCGAAGTATCAGAACAAATACCAAGAGGCGCATGAGGCCTTGATCGGCGCCAAGGAGAAATTGAGCGACGCCAACGTTTCCGAGCTTCTGGCCAAGGCCGGCGTCGATGTCGAAAAGGCCAAGCAGGATCTGCAGGCGCACCAGAAGACCATCGAGGATGTGTTGGTCCACAACAATGCCCAGGCCGATGCCTTCGGCTTTCAGGGCACGCCCGGCTTTATTATCGGGTTCTTTCGGGTGCCGGGTGTGGTCGAGATGAAAGTGTTCAAGCAGATCATCGCCGATGCCCGGGCGGCAGCGAAGAAGCGTAAAGGGTAATCGCTTCCGATCGGTGTCTACGCCCCCGCCGCGCCGCCGTCGGCGCGCGGATCGTGGCCGCCCTCGCAAGTGCCGTTCGGATGCAGCACCACAGCACCGGCGTGACCCATCACGTCCGAACGCGGCTCGGATAACAAATCGATATCGTGCCCGGCGGCAGCGAGCGCCTCTACCAAGCGCTCGTCGAAGCGCGGCTCGAGACGGAGCGCGGTGCGCGGCGCGCCCCATGTGCGCCCGAGCACCCAGCGCGGCCGGTCGAGCGCTTCCGGCAATGATTGCCGGAACTGCGCGTAGCGGGTGAAAACAGCGGATTGGGTTTGCGGCTGACCATCGCCGCCCATGCAGCCATAGGAGACGATGCGGCCGTCATCGAGCACGCCGAGCGCCGGATTAAGCGTATGGAACGGCAGCCGGCCCGGCACGAGATAGTTCAGCGCGCCGGGTTGCAGCGAAAAGCTCGCGCCGCGGTTCTGCATCAAAACGCCGGTGCGCGGCAGCACGCAGCCGGAGCCGAACTCCCAGTACAGCGATTGAATGTAGGAGATGACGAGGCCCGACGTGTCAGCGGCGCCCATCCAGATCGTGTCGCCGGCGTTCGGTGCAACCGGCCAGGGCGCCGCTTTGCGTTTATCGATCTTCATTGCCTCGGTGGCGAGGTGACGCTCCTCCAGCACACGATCCAAGGGGTGCGGCAGATAGTTGGGGTCCGTGATCAGCCGGTCGCGCATGCGTAACGCGCGCTTGGTCGCCTCGACCAGACCATGGATTTGGTCGAAACTCTCTGCCTCGCGCGCGCCGAGGCGATCGAACAAAGCAAGGATCATGAGCGACACCGCGCCTTGCGTCGGCGCGTCGGTATTGAACAGCGTGCCGGAAGCCACTTTGACGCGCAGCGGTTCAGCGAGCCTGCCGCGATAGCGCTCCAGATCGGCGCGCGATAGCGGGCTGCGGATGCGTTCGAGATCGGCCGCGATCTCGCGTCCGACATCGCCGCGATAAAAATCATCGAGTCCGGCGTGAATGAGATGTTCGAGCGTGGCTGCGAAGGCTTGCTGTTTGAGCACCGCGCCAAGCTCCGGCACCTTGCCGTCGACCAGAAACTGCGCGGCGAAACCGGGCACATCTTTGAGCCCGCTGAAATTCTCCCGCGTCAAGCGGACCTGGCTGCGCGTGACCGCATAGCCATTGCGCGCCTGCGCGATCGCGGGCGTCAGCAGCTCCTTGAGCGGCAGTTTCCCGCCGTGCGCCTGCGCCCCTTCGCGCGCGAGCATCCAGCCACCGATGGCGCCTGGCACCGTGAGCGCCGCAAGCGGGCCGCGGGTCGGCATCGTCTCGTGGTCGCGGTAAAGCTCGGGCTTGGCCGCCATAGCGGCGGGGCCCGCCGCCATGATTGCGCGTACGCGCCCGGTGGGCTCGCGGATGAGCCAGAAGCCGTCGCCGCCGAGGTGGTTCATGTGCGGATAGACCGCCGCAATCGAGGCCGCCATGGCGAGCATGGCTTCCAGCGCATTGCCGCCCTCGGCGAGGATCGAACGGCCGGCCTCGACGGTGGCAAAATGCGGCGCGCAGACGACGCCGCGGCGATGGCCGGCGCTATGCAATTCCACTGGATTGGCCATGATTCACTTGACCGCCGCGGCCGGTGCGGCAAAGCCGCGCTTGCGCAACAGCGCATCGGCGCTCGGCAGCCGCCCGCGAAACGCTTCGTAGGCTTCCGCCGGTTCTTGCCGTCCGCCAGCGGCGTAAATGCAATCGCGCAAACGCTTCGCCGTTGCTGGATCGAAAATATCGCCAGTCTCCTCGAAGGCCGCGAAGGCGTCGGCATCGAGCAATTCCGACCACATATAGCTGTAATAGCCCGCCGCATAACCGCCGCCCGCAAAAATATGGGCAAAATGCGGTAGCCGGTGGCGCATCACGATTTCAGGCGGCACGCCGAGGCGGGCAAGACTCTCCGCCTCGAAGACGTCCGCATCGAGCGCTGGCTCGCTCGCGGCTGACGGGGCGAGCGAATGCAGGTCGAGATCGACTTCGGCGCAGGCAATGTATTCCACGGTGGCGAATCCCTTGTTGAAATTACGGGCAGCGACGATCCGCTGCAAAAGCTCTTCCGGCATCGGCGCGCCTGTCTGGTAGTGCACGGCAAAGCGGCGTAGCAGCTGCGGCTGTTCAAGCCAATGTTCGTAAAGCTGCGAGGGCAGTTCGACAAAATCGGTGGCGACATTGGTGCCGGCAATCATCGGATAAGTGACCGCGGACAAAAGCCCGTGCAGCGCATGACCGAATTCGTGGAATAGCGTGCGGGCATCGTCGAAGCTGAGCAGCGTCGGCTCACCGGCCGCCGCCTTGGCGAAATTGCAGACGTTGACAATGTGCGGGGTAATCTTGCCGGCGAGCCTTTGCTGGTTGCGCAGCGCGGTCATCCAGGCGCCGCTGCGCTTGGACGGCCGCGCGAAATAATCGCCGAAGAACAGGCCGATCTCTTGGCCGTCGGCGCCGGACACCTGCCAGACCCGGACATCGGGGTGCCAGACCGGCACGTCGGGCCACGGCGTGAACTTTAACCCGAACAGCCGTGTTGCCGCGTAGAAGATCGCCTCGATCATTCGATCGAGCGACAGATAGGGCTTGACCGCAGCCTCGTCGAAATGGCAACGGCGCCGGCGCAGCTTCTCGGCATAGAACCGCCAGTCCCACGCCTCGAGCTTGAAGTTGCCGCCTTCCTCCTGGATCAACGCCTGCATCGCGTCGCGATCGGCAAGCGCGCTCATCCGAGCCGGCAGCCAGACGGTACCAAGCAGGGCGCGGACCGCGGCGGGCGTTTTCGCCATTGCATCGTCGAGCCGGTATTGCGCGAAGTCGGAGTAGCCAAGCAGCTTTGCCCGCTCCGCGCGCAGCCGCACCATCTCGGCGATGATGGCTTTATTGTCGGTCGCGCCACCGTTGTCGCCGCGCATGACAAAGCCCCTAAACACCTTTTCACGCAGATCCCGGCGTTCGGAAAATTGCAGAAACGGCTCGACGATGGAGCGGGAGAGGGTGACAGCATGGCCGTCAAGCCCGCGCTCGACCGCCTCGGAGCGCAAAGACTGGCCAATGAAGTCGGGCAGGCCGGCAAGTTCGGCTTCGCTTTGGAGCGGCAATGCGAAGGCCTGCTCGTCGGCCAGCACGTTATGGCTGAACGCAGTGCCGAGCGCCGCCAAGCGCTCCATGATTTCGGCAAGCCGCTGCCTTGCCGGCTCCTCCAACGCAGCGCCGGCACGACGGTAGTTCGTGTGATAGCGCTCGACGACCCGTTTTTGTTCGGCATCGAGCCCGAGCCGGTCAGCGGCTTGCCTGACCGCATCGATCCGGCGGAGCAAGGTCGCGTTGGTGCGGACCTTATTCCAGTGCCGGGCAAGGCGCGGTGCCATCTCGCGCTCGACCGCCAGCAATGCATCGTCGGCGGTTGCACCGGCGAGCAAATGGAACAGGTTGTCGATGCGTTCGAGGCTCTGCCCGCTGCGTTCGAGCAGATCAATCGTGTTGGCCAATGTCGGCGGCGCCGGGTCGCTGGCGATAGCCGCGATCTGCGTCTCATGCTCGGCGAATGCGCGTGCATAGGCGGGCGGGAAGTGCTCGGCGGCGATACGCGAGAACGGCGGAACGCCGGAGCCAGTCCAGTCCTCCAGCAGTGGATTGCCGGCGAGCGCAGTGGGCGCGGGAGCGCCGACGGCAGGCTCGGTCTTTTGGTCCATTTCGGCCATCGGAGGGTCTTAGCAAAGACGGCTTGAGGCGTGATATAGGAGTTACGAATAATGACGGCGCAGTCGCAAGCCGCGCCCCGTTTCGGCGTACTTACGGTTAGTCGCGCCAGAGTAGCGCCCACAGGAGAGCCTTTATGCCCCGCCACGCCCATTACGTGCCCAACGGCGTCATACCGGCTGTCCTGCTGCCGTTCGCCGAGGACCTCTCTATCGACGAAAGCGCCTTTCGCAAGCACCTGACCGATGTAGCCGGTGTTGAGGGGCTCACCGCGATCACGGTTAACGCCCATTCCACCGAGGTCGCTTCGTGCAGTTTCGAGGAGCAACGCCGCGTGCTCGACATCGCGCAGGACGAAGTCGGGGATCGGCTGCCGATCGTCAACGGCGTATGGGCGGACGGCAGCCTCGAAGCCGCCCGCATCGCCCGCATGGCCGATCAGGGCGGCGCGTCTGCGCTGCTCGTCTTTCCGCCGGCGCCGTTCACGCTGGGCCAGAGCCCAGCCATGGCGGTGGAGCACTTCAAACGCATTGCAGATGCCACGAGCCTGCCTCTCATCGTGTTCCAATATCCGCTCGCCACCGGCCAGGGCTATCCGCGCGACACGCTGTTGGCGATGATCGAGGCGGTCCCGACCATCCGCGCCATCAAGGATTGGGCGGGCAACGTCCAGCAGCATGAAATGCAGATCCGCCTCCTGCAAAGCCTCAAGCGGCCGGTCAACGTGCTGACCACCCACAGCGCCTGGCTGTTGAGCTCACTGGTGCTGGGCTGCAACGGCCTGCTCTCGGGCAGCGGCAGTGTCATCCCCGACCTCCAAGCGGCTTTGTACCGGGCGGTACAGCGCAACGATCTTGCCGGGGCGCGCCGGCTCAACGACCGCATCTATCCGCTGGCCTGCGTGTTCTATGCCGAGCCATGGGCTGACATGCATAACCGGATGAAAGAAGCCCTGGTGTTGCTTGGACGGTTGCCGCGCGCGGTGGTGCGTCCGCCGCTGGTCAAGCTCGGGCGCGCCGAGATCGAGCGGATTCGGGCTGCGCTGGTCGAGGCGGGGCTGCTTGCGGCCAAAGCTGCGCGCGATGCGGCCTAAACGCCAAAGCCGGCGAAAGCATGCCCTGATGCCGGCTTGAATCGCCCGCCGCTTCGGCCTAATTCCCTGCCGTCGAGAAGGATGTAATGAACGATCTATCCCCCCAGCGTCCGCGCCGTATCGCCTGGCAGAACGTGCTTACGGTGGTCAGCGCGGCCATCTTGATCAGTGCCGAAGTGTTCGGCGCGGCTTTCGCCGGCAGCTGGGCGATCGCCAACCTGTTCGCGCTGGGCACGCTCGGCGCACGCGTGCTCGACGGATTGTTCATGCTGTGCGGCATCGCCGTGATGGTGCAGTTCGTGCGCGCAGCGCACCGCGTCGAGCCGTTCACGGTGGACTGACGTCGCGCTCCGCCGGCGCCACGCGCAACCAACTTTGGTTTTTACGTTTCCTTAAAACAAAAAGTGTTGCACGAGCGAACTAAATCGCTTATTGCGGGTTTGCCCAATTTCGCACGTGCCTGTGGCCGTGTGTCGGTCGGTGGGCATCCGGACAAGAGGCCGGACAGCCGCCTAAGGAAGAGACACTACTTCCTTGCTCCCGCGACCGGCAGCCGGAGGCGAACCGGCGATGCCCGCTCTCCACGGGCGACGCGGCTTAAAGCAACGACGGAAGGGCTTTTTTGGTTACTGCCGGCGCGAATGCCGGGGACACCGAAAGGGCTTGTCCTTCTTTGCCAACAGTGCGGAACGGGATTTCCCTAATCCGGACCGAGGCAGCAATCACGGCGACGCAGGTGCTCCGCTCTTAGCGTAGCGCCATCAACGTCGCAGGAGGTTCATCTCGGCGGCTACGCCGCCAGTCGGATTAGGAGCTGGGTGGCAATGACTGCACGCATCCGCGAATTCCTCAAGCAACGTACCGATATCGGACCCTGCCTCGTCGTCGATCTCGACGTCGTGCGCGAGAACTATCAAAACTTCGCCAAGGCGCTGCCGGACACGAAAGTGTATTACGCCGTCAAGGCCAATCCGGCGCCGGAAATCCTCAGGCTGCTCGCCGAGCTTGGCTGCTGCTTCGACGTGGCCTCGATCGCCGAGACCCACGCGGCGCTTGCCGCCGGCGCGACCGCGGACCGCATCTCCTACGGCAATACGATCAAGAAGGAGTGCGAGATCGCCGAGGCATTTCAGCTCGGCGTCGCGCTGTTTGCTGTCGATTGCGAGGCGGAGGTGGAGAAGGTCAGCCGCGCGGCGCCGGGATGCCGGGTCATCTGCCGGATCCATTGCGATGGTTCCGGGGCCGAGTGGCCGCTGTCACGTAAATTCGGCTGCGAGCCCGCCTATGCGGCCGACATCCTCGAACTCGCCCATAAGAAGGACCTCGTGCCTTACGGCATTTCGTTCCATGTCGGCTCGCAGCAGCACAATGTCGAAGCATGGGACCGCGCGCTCGCGTCCACTGCGGCGATCTTCCGCGCCTGCGCCGAGCGCGGCATCACGCTTTCGATCGTCAATCTCGGCGGCGGTTTCCCGGCGCGCTATGTGCGCAAGACTCCGAAGCTCGAATCCTACGGCAAGGCCATATTCAAGGCGCTGCGCAAGCATTTCGGCAACAACCTGCCGAATACGATCGTCGAGCCGGGTCGCGGGCTCGTCGGCAATGCCGGCGTCATCGAGGCCGAGGTCGTTCTCATCGCCAAGCGCAGCCCGGAAGACGAGGTGCGCTGGGTCTATCTCGACATCGGTAAGTTCCACGGCCTCGCCGAGACCATCGGTGAGTCGATCCGCTATCCGATCCGCACCACGCACGATCGCGACGAAACCGCGCCGTGCATCATCGCCGGGCCCACCTGCGACTCGGTCGATGTGCTCTATGAGAAGACGCCCTATCCGCTGCCGGTATCGCTCGCGATCGGCGACAAGGTGCTGATCGAGGCGGCCGGCGCCTATACCGCGACCTATTCCTCGGTCGGCTTCAACGGCTATCCGCCGCTGCGGCAATATGTGATCTGAACCGCTTCTCCTTCTCCGCGCAGCGGGGAGAGGTCTTCTACTTCGGTTGGACTTTCGGATCGCCGCCCGGGCTGCCGGGCGGCAGGATGACCGGCATTTTGCCGGTCTGCGGCGTCGGCGCTTTTGATCGCCGGATCGACGTTGGGCGGGCAGATCACGCCGCCGCCCTGATCGAGCTTCTCGCTTAATGACTTTGAGAAATCGCCTGAGCAAGGCTCCTGGCCGGTGCCGTGCGCTTGGGCGAAAGCCGGTGCGGCGTTTGCGAGCGCGAGCAGGATGGCAGCGCTGGTCACGATCGGTTTCACCAGAAGACAACGATCGGCTGAATGCGCCGGTTCCTGAGCGCCTTTGCGGTCAACTGAGATCGACAATCCCGGCCTCGTCGGCCTCGCTTCCCCAAGCGAGCAAGCGGCCGTCCGCGCTCCAGGCCAGCGCGGTGACCGGCGCGTCGGCGGGTTTTTTCGCCAGGACTTCCGCGCCATCCTCGATGCGCACCAGAAGCACCAGCCCGTTGGCGTAGCCGGCCGCAACGACGTCAGTGCGCGGATGGCAGGCAACCACATCGATGCGGTGGCCCGATGGCGTCAACAAACGGGGCGTCTTTCCCATCGGGCCGTCCTTCGTCTGGAACGGCCACAATACAAGCTGGCTCGCGCCGGCAGTGGCGAGCCAATGACCGCCTACGCTCCAGGACAGCGACATGACTCGCGCCGCATAGCCCGACATCCGCATGTGCTGGCGATCGACCAGCCGCCAGCCATGGAGCATTGGCTCCTGCATCGTGGTCACCAGGAAGCGGCCGTCGGAGCTCACCGTCGCGCCAAGATGCGAGCCCTTCCATTCGAGCTTTTCCGGCGCTGCGCCGGCGGCGTTGGGAAACCAAAGCGTGGCGCCGTTGTAATGGGCGATCGCGAGGCGAAGCCCCTTTGGGAAGAAGGCGAGCCCACCGACGGTGGAGGGCGCCTCGAATTCACGCAATTCTTTCTTCGCTGACTTGGCTTGCACATAGGCGGTTTTGCCGGCGGACCAGGCGACAACGCCATCCGGCCCGAGCGCGACATGGTCGATCCAGCGGTGTTTCGGGTCGCTTGCCAAGACACTGCTTGCGCCTTGGGGGTCAGTGGCGACGATTTTGCCATCGTCGCCGGCGGTGATGACGCGGCTGTCGTCGGCCACCGTTGCGAGGATCGCCCCGCCATGGGCGCCGACCCGGCGCGGCTCGCCGTCGGGCGGCGCAAGGACGATCGCTTCTTCGCCGAGAACGAAAGCGGCGGTGCGGCCAAGAAAATGCGCGCCGACGATGCCGCCGTCGATCGCGATCGGCCGGGTGCGTTCGACGACCGAAACTGTGTCGCTGCCGCTTGCGGCCATCCTTCATTACTCCGTCGTTGCGGCCGGGCAGGGGCGCCATGGCGCCGCGCCAGCCGCTCGGATCTTGCGCGGCGAGCGAAGCTTTGCGCCGCGTGGCGCTATTTGGCGATGCAGCTCTCGAACCCCTCGGTGATCATTTTGCCGGGCAGGTTGCGGCCAATGAAAACGATGCGGCTGTCGCGCGTCTCGCCGGCTTTCCATGGCCGCTGATGATCACCGTCGAGAATCATGTGCACGCCCTGGAAGACAAAGCGCTGGTCGTCGTCTTTGAACGCGAGAATGCCTTTGCAGCGCAGAATGTTCGGGCCTTCCTTCTGCACCAGGTCCTGCACCCAGGGGAAGAATTTGTCGGGATCGAGCGGCTTGTCGGTGTGCAGTGCAATCGATTGCATCTCCTCATCGTGGTAGTGCTTGAGCCCGCCATGCGAATGCGCATGCGCGTGATCGTGGTCGTGGTCGTGGTCGTGATCATGATCATGATGATGATCGTGGTCGTCGCCGCCGAGAAAGTCAGGTTCGAGATCGAGGATGCGATCGAGATCGAAGGCATTGCGGCCCAGCACCGCATCCAACGGGACCTTGGCCCGCTGCGTCTTGTGCAGCTTGGCGTAAGGATTGATGCCGCGAATGCGCGCCTCGACATCGCTTAATTCGTCGGGCGAGACGAGGTCGGTCTTGTTGATCAGGATTACATCGGCGAACGCGATCTGATTCTTTGCCTCCGGCGCGTCCTTGAGCCGCTCATTGAGCCATTTGGCGTCGGCGACAGTGACCACTGCGTCGAGCTTGGTTTTGCGCCCGACATTCTCGTCGATGAAGAAGGTTTGCGCGACCGGCGCCGGATCGGCAAGCCCGGTGGTCTCGACGATGATGGCGTCGAATTTTCCTTTTCGCCGCATCAGGCCGTCGAGAATGCGCACGAGATCGCCGCGCACGGTGCAGCAGATGCAGCCGTTGTTCATCTCGAAGACTTCCTCATCGGCGCCGACCACGAGATCGTTATCGATGCCGATTTCACCAAATTCATTGACGATCACAGCGTATTTCTTGCCATGTGGTTCGGAAAGGATTCGGTTGAGCAAGGTCGTCTTGCCGGCACCCAGATAGCCGGTCAGCACGGTTACCGGAATTTTGTCCGACGAAACTTGATCGGGCATTCACATTCTCCTGAAGCGTCAAT